>Ga0334883_1001424_pt1 | contig 35440 bp, 27 predicted proteins | sample GraSluR1_MG_6_FD_207230 | JGI IMG/M metagenome (GOLD analysis project Ga0334883, IMG submission 207230) | Sludge microbial communities from methane-producing bioreactor in Wageningen University, Netherlands - Granular Sludge_09_05-R1 | ecosystem: Engineered > Bioreactor > Anaerobic >...
CAGGGGGACAACCTCGGGCCCGCGGCACCCGCCGCAGGCCCGACCCGCTGCATACCGGCGCGCGGCCACCGCATGGGCGTCTGCCGCCGCTGAGCGGCGCGCGGATAGGCCGCGGGGAACGACTAGCCGAAGCGGTAGCCGAAGGACCTGACGGTCTGGATCCGCTCGGGACGCTTGGGGTCTTTCTCGATCTTGCCTCGCAGGTTGGCCACATGAACCTCGACCAGGTGGGTGTCGTACTGGTCGTGTCCCCAGACCTGCTCCAGCAGCTCCTGGACGCTGACCACCTCTCCGGCCCGCTTCATCAGAGTGACGAGGAGCTTGTACTCGGTGGGGGTGAGGGACACCGACTCCCCGTCAACCGTGACTTCGTGGGAGCGGACGTTCACCGTCACTCCTACGCCCTGCAGCACGGTGGGCTCGCCCTTGGGGGCCTCCCGGGCGTGATCGACGCGGCGCAGAACGGCTCTGGCCCGGGCGACGAGCTCGCTGAGGCTGAAGGGTTTGGTAACGTAGTCATCGGCACCCAGCTCGAGGCCCACGATGCGATCGGTCTCCTCGGCACGGCCGGTGAGCATGATGATGGGGACATGCGACACCGCCCGAACGTCGCGGCAGATGTCGGTCCCATCGTCGTCGGGCAGCGCGAGATCGAGGATCAGAAGGTCAGGGTTCTCGGCCTCCAGGATCTCGCGGCCCGCGTCACCCGTAGTGGCGGTGAGGACCGTGAAGCCGGAGGTCTCAAACTTCTTCTGGATCGCGCCCAGCAGGAGTTCGTCGTCATCGATGATTAGGACTCTTCGGCCTCTCATGGGCGGCTCCCGTTGCTACTGGTATGCACGCAGGCGACCGGAACTCAGTCCGGCGCCTCCGTGGGTTCCATCGGCAGCTCGACATAGAACGTGCTACCTTGACTGACTTCGCTGTCGACCCAGAGTTTTCCTCCCAGCACCTCGATGACACGTCGCGCTATCGCCAGTCCCAGACCGGCCCCGTCCTTGGCGCGGCTCCTCTCGTCGGTGCCGTGGACAAACTCCTCAAAGACTGTGCTCTGCTGGGACCTGGGGATCCCCGGGCCATTGTCGGCCACAGTGATGATCGCCCGATCGCCCTGAACGCTCAGTCCCAGACGTACCCACCCATTGGGCTCGTTAAACTTGACGGCGTTGTCCACCAGATTGGTCAGCACCTGCGCGAGACGCACGTGATCGGTCATCGTCTCGGGCAGGGGCCCCGGCTCATCGTAGATGAGCTGCACCGCGGCCTGCTTGGCCCGGGGCCTCAGGGTGTCCAGGACCGCGCAGACCACGGAGTTCAGGTCTGTAGGGGCCAGACTGATCGATACCTCCCCGGACCGGAGCTTGGAGAGGTTCATCAGATCGGCGATCACGCGTTCCAGGTGTCGGCAGGCCTTGTCCACCCGCTCGAGGTACATCACCTGCTCCTGGTTCACCTCGCCCACGTCGCCTGCCATGACCAGCTCATTGTAGGCACGGATCGAGGCCAGCGGCGCCCGGAGCTCATGGGACACCGAGGAGATGATGGTACCCCGCAGCTTCTCCACCCTGGCGCGCTCGATGGCGACGCTGGCCAGGCTCGCCAGGGGTCGCAGCAGGCGCGTCTGGTGTGGCGAGACCGGGTCTCCGGAGACCGGGTTGTCGGCGACGATGAGACCCACCAGCATCTCCTGGGTGACCAGGGGGACAAACACGCGCTCGTAATGACGCACCTCGGGACCGGAGACATCCTCGACCAGGTCGATCATGTAGGGTGCCGACCCCAGAGCGGCCTCGGCGAGGCGACTATGGCTGTCGCGGCGCAGGGGAATCGGGGGCTCGGACATGGGGGTGGGTTCGGCGTCCGCCGCGGCCTGCAGCCTCCCGACAAGGGTCTGGTTCTCGTGGTCGGCCAGGTAGATCTGGGCCCGCTCGAAGCCTATCTCCGTGCAGGCACTGCGGGTGACAACGGCCAGTATCTCCTGCAGGTCGGTGCGCTCGGTGACGGCCGTCGCGACCTCGAACAGGGCGCGAGCCCTCCCCTCCTCTTGCCAGGCCTGGGCGGCGACGACCTCCATGTGCTGGCTGCGCCGCCGGGCCACCTCATATAGCCGCGTGCTCTGTATCGCCACCGCCGCCTGTGCCGCCAGGACCCTCAGGCCGTTGGTCTCCCCGTCATCGAAGGTAGCCGCGCCTCGTCTGCGCACGGAGAGGGCACCGATGGCCGAGAAGTCCAGCATCAGGGGGACCGCGATCGTCACGGCGCCCGCGCTCGGTCCGGCGTTGCTCTCCACGTCTCCCCGGGCAAGGGCGATCTCGCCGGTCTGTACCGCCTGCCAGGCCAGCGGACTGGAGCGCAGCTCCAGCGCGCTGCCCTCGGCGTCGGGACGCGCAGCGGCGTAGCTCTTCTCGAACTGCTGGTCCTCGTCCAGCACCTCGACACAGCAGTAGTCGCCTGCGACGATATCAAGGGCGGTGTGGGCGATGAGCTCCAGCAGTTGGTCGATGTCGTTGCCGGCGTTCAGGGCCAAAGAGACTGCCAGCAGCTTCTCCTGGAAGTCCGCGGCCCTGTCGGACAACTGCTGCACCCGCTCGCGCCAGACGGCGTGTGCCAGGTGTCCGGCGACCATCGACAGGAGCGCGCACAGCCGCTCGTCATGAGACCGCGGCGTTCTCGAGCAGGTCACCATCGCGCCCACCAGGGCCCCATCAGCGGTGACTACGGGAACGTGGCACACAGAGCGCATCCTCTGCTCCACGTACAGTGCCCGTAGCGAAGTGGCGTCATCCAGGGCGTATGCGTCCGTGACGTGCTCGGGCAGCGGAGGGAGCTCTGGCGAACGGTGGGCGTGACGCATCTCGTCAAACAGGGCGGTGGCGATGGGTCGGCGCGCGCCCTGCGGCAGGCCGTGGGAGCTGTGTAGCAGCTCGCCCCCGGGGCATTCGGCGACCACCAGAACCGCGTCCGCGGGCAGCGTCCGCATCAGTCCCGACACGATGGCGTCCAGCACCGCCTGCATGCCTCGGGCACCGTCGGTCTGTTCCACCACACGCCTGAGAAGCTCCAGCCCCTCGGTGGCCACGGGTACGGCGGACCCCGGCCCGGACGTCTCGGGAGTGGGCTCGAAGGTGACGAGCACGCAGCCGGGCCCATCGACCCACGGCACCGGCACCGCCGTGACCAGGCATTGCGTACGTTCTGAGTTCAGCGGACGCAGCGCCTCGTCTCGCACCTGCGGTACTCCAGCGTCCTGCGCCGCATGAAGCATCGCCAGGAGGGCGTCGGGGTACGCCAGGACCTGTCGCAGGTGCTTGCCACCCAACCGGCCGGGACCGCCCCAGCCCACCAGGCGCGCGAAAGCGGGGCTCGTGTGGAGAATCGCGCCGTCGACGGTGAGGATCACAAGAGGCAGAGGGAGCACGTCGAGGGCCGCCGACAGCAGGTCGACGGACGAACCGCGGCCGCGCGGATCGCCACCCGCGGGCACCACCTTCGGCACCAGCACCACGCCCTGCGTCGACCCGCGGGGCGTACTCACCGCTCGACATCGCATCTGCACGTCCACCAGGTGGCCGCTCTCGCGGTGGCGCAGCCGGGTTCGGACGATGAGGCCGCCGCCCTGCTCGACCTGTACGCAATCGGGAGCGCCGTCGGGCAGAGACCAGTCTGCCGTCGGGGTGGAGCCGTAGGCGACCAGCAACTGCACCACCCGGTCATCGTCGATCAATACCGATAGCCGCGAGCCCAGGAGGTGTTCGGGAGTGTCGCCGACGAGCTCCTGGGCCGCCGCGTTCATCTGGATCACAAGGCCTCCGGGGCTCACCACAAAGACGGCTTCGTCCAGCGCCTCGGACAGCGCCTCCTGAACCCCTCCGAGCACGTCAACTACCCGCTGCTCGTCCGCTCGGGACTGAGCGGTGAGTGCGCTGCGTGTCGCCTGCTCCAGCATCGCGGGCAGCAACTGCTCCCACCCCTCGTGCCGCGGCAGGCACCGGCTCGCGCCGTTACGCAGCGCCGAGGCCATCTGCTCATGGCTTCCGGGGGCGCCCCAGACGATGACCACCGCGCCCTCGCGGCTCCCTGTGAGCAGATGGGAAGGGCTCCCCAGCTCCACATCCCACACCACAACCGTCGGACACCCATGATCGCCGGGGTCCGGGAACTGCCGAGAGTCCCGGCACAGGAGGACATCCCACTGTGGCTGGCACTCCCGAGCCACAGCGGCGGCCTGCTGCAACACCGCACTCTCGGTACAGACGATCAGGATTTGCATTGCCGCCTCAGATCGGCCGCCCTCCGCCTTGATGCCTCCGAATGTGGCCACGGATCCCGACACGGCTCGTTTCAGCCACCGACCTCAAGGACCACAGTAGCAGAAGCATCTAGTCGGCGTCAAGCCGACAGGCCGCATCGGCCGCCTGCAGACGCGGGTTGCAGCACCCGCCGGGTGATCCGGCGCGGCCCGGTCGGGGCGCACGGGCTGATCCGCCTGATGAGCTCTTCCTGCAGTGGAGGTCAGGCGCAGAGTGACTTGAGTTGGCGGCAGTTCGGGGTCCGCATCGTCCTCAACCCGGAGGTTGGCGACGGCACCGCTGGGCCTCGCACCCGGCCCAAGGAGGCGCCAAGCCACCGGGAGTGGCGGGACACCCGCAGTGTGCGATCGGAGAGCAGTCGGGGACAGGAGACAGTCAGGTCCGGCGACGCGGTGGCCTTGTGACGGCCTCCATGGGCGAAGGGAACAGCACTTCTCACGGGCATGCCGCCCGGACGGGCAGTCCGGCACCCGGACCTGGGCGCAACGCCCCCGCGGCCCACCCGGTGGTGAAGCTCAGTGACGCCCCCGAGCCTGGCCGCGGTGGCCTTGCGCAGGGGGCTCTACGCATGCGCAAGGCCACGATGGCCGCGGTCACAGCGCCGGCGGCACCGTCCACCGCCTCCGAGACGCGATGGTCCCGATGGCGCCCCCGTTGCGGGGCAATCTCTTCATGCGCTCATCTCAACGCCGTCTGCGGGCGGCCTGCGGGCCGTCCCCGGCACGCCCGTTGATCTTCCGGCTCCCCGTCGCGGAGACCGGCGCCCAACGCCCTCAGTGCGCCGGGTGTCGACCGCCGCCATGACGAGGGACACCGCACCGGCCCCACAGTCACTCGGGGCTACTGGGTCGACGACTGCGCATCCACCGTGTCGGTTGATGACGACACGGCGGAGGGCAAGGCCGCTGCGCTGTCGATGATCTCAGGCGTCACGAGGATGATCAGCTCTGTCAGCCCTTCCTTCCACTCCTCGCGGCGGAACAGGGAGCCGATGATGGGCAGCTTGCTCAGCAGCGGCACGCCGCGGATGACCTTGCTCTGGTCGTGCTGAATCAGGCCACCGATCACCAAAGTGGCGCCGCTGGGCATGTCCACGATGGTCTTGGCGCGTCGTGTGCGGAAGGCGGGCACGTTGATCCCGGCGATGGTCACCTGGGTCGCCGTGTCGATGGAGCTGACCTCGGGCTCGATCTCGAGCTTGAGGGACTTCCCGTCCGGCATGATGGTGGGCTTCATCTTGAGGATGACGCCGTACTGCTTGTACATGATGGTGACGGCGGCCGCCCCACCACCGGCCTGGGGCACGGGGATGGGGATCTCGCCACCCACCACGATCTGGGCCTCTTCCCCCTCGTTCACCACGAGATTGGGCTGCGCCAGGATTCGCGCGTCGTCGTTGCCCTGCAGGGCGGTGAGGTTGGCGGCGATCGGGAAGACGTTCTGCACTCCGCTCTCCACGCGGACGAGGAACGGCTGCTCGTCGAACAGGATATTGCCGGAGGGGTCCACGACGACCTCTCCCCAGTCCGCGCCCATCCTGTCGTACACTCCGCGGTTAACGTCGGCGACCTTGACGTGGGCCACTACCTGACGCTTGGTGGCATCGGCGGTGGTTACCAGATCGACGATGGGGACATCGGAGCCCAGAGCGGCCAGGATGGCTCGAGCCTTCTCGGCCTCCTGCTTGGTTCTGAGCTTGGCTTCGACGACGAGCGCCTTGCCCTGGAGGACTCGGACGCTGAAGTCGTCTCCTAGGACTGCGCGCAGGCTCTCGGCACGGGCCGTCAGCGGGACCACGGGCTCCGGGGCAACTCCGACGAGGCTGATGATATCGGCTTCCTCGGAGAAGGCCTCCAGCAGCACCTTGAGTCGGGCCAGGGCGGCCTCATCCGGCGCGGAGCCCTCGATCACGATCTTGCGACCCTTCAGCCGCCACACATGGTACGGCTCCCCAATGGTGTCGGCGATCTGCTCCACCAGGTCGCTCATCCGCTCTTCCAGCGCCCCTGGATCGGTGGACAACGGCCCGGCCTCAGCGCCGGTGGTTACCAGGTCTCCGACCTTCCAGTCCTCGTTGGCGGCCTCCAGGATCTTCTGCACCCTGGTAAGCTCGCGCTCGCTGTCCACGGAGCCCTCGACCAGCACGGTTTCCTCGTCCCACACGATGTAGTTGTACTTGTCGCCCAGGATCTTCTTGAGGCCCTCAATACGTCTGGCCGCCGGGGTCTTGGATTCCATCTCCGACAGCACCAGGCTCAGCACGTTGATCTCCGAAGAGCTGGACGTGGCCTCGGCCAGCTTGTCCAGGCGGTTCTTCTCGATGCTGGTGGGGACGACCCCCTCGATGAGGATCGTGTGATCGTCCAGCTCCACCAGGGACACGTTCTCGGGCACCACGGGTCGCAGGCCGGCGATAGCCCGGGCGGCGGCGGTGAGGTTTCCCACATCCTGAGATGGCGCGATCATGTTGACCACGGTCACCTCCCCGGCCACCTGACGCGCCACCTCGGCGAGACGCTCCTGCTCCGCCCGGCCGGGTGCCACGCCCTGGATCAGCACGGTGTCCTCGGCGATGGCCGCGCACTCATACCTGGGGCCAAGCACCTTCTGCAAGACGGCCGCCTTGCGATCGGCCCGCGAGCCGACCATCGCCCCTCCACCGCTAACGGTGACGAGGTTGACGAACTTGGTATCTCCACCGAGGGTCTCCAGGACCGCATCGATCCGCTCCTTCTCTCCGGCCGTGGCGACTTCGCCCTCGACGAGAAGCGTGTTTTGGTCCAGGACGGTATAGGTGAGGCCATCACCGAGGGCCGCACGCAGAGCGCGCTCGTAGGCCGCGGCGGTGCGCTTCTCGCCGCTTGGCATGCCCGGCTGAACCAGGTCGATGATCCTGGCCTGGGCCGGTATGGCGGCCAGGACGCGGTCCAGCCTGTCTCTGTCCGCCGGGCCGGCCCCGTCTCCCTCGATCAGGACGACGTCCTCGCCCACGAGCTTGTAGGTGTACTTGTCGCCGAGGCCCTCCCGGAGCATGTCCAGAGCCTGCTCTCCGGGACTGGTGGGGCCGGTGGCGACGAGGTTGACAATGTCTGCCCCGCCCTTCATCAGGCCGATGATCTTGGCCACTCGCTCCTGCTCCGAGGGGCTCTCCGCACGGCCCTCGACCACCAGGCCGGTCTCGCCCACGGGGGTGTACCGGTACGTGTCGCCCAGGATGCGCTGCAGGAGTTGAGCATATCGTTCGGCCTGCGACCGTGCGGCGGAGTGCACGCACACGGCGCTGATGATCTGCACCGATCTGGCGCTGCGGATGAGGCCCTCAACCCTGTCCATCTCCGACTGCGAGTCCACCTCGCCGTCGATGACGAGGGTCGTCTCATCGATGGTCAGATAGCGGAACTTGCCGGGGAAGAGCTTTTCGAAGACCTTCTGGTACTCCTCCGCGGTGGAGAGCCGGGGCTGCCCGACGGTAACGAGGTTCTTGATCTCCAGACCGGGCCGAGTCTTGGCGGCGATGACCGACTCCACGCGCTGCATCTCGGTCTTCGTAGCCACCTGTCCCTCCACCAGGACGTGCGCGGGGTCGACGATGGTGTAGTTCAGGTCGGGGCCCAGGACGCCGCGGAGCTCGCGGGCAACCTGCTCGGCCGTGGGCAGGCCGCGCACCTCTACGGCATATTCATGCCGTCCGGCCCGATCCCAGACGCAGAGCTTGGTCTGGCCGGTCTGCTTGGTGTAGACCATGAGCTCGTCGTAGGAGGCCACGACGACATCGATCACCTCAGGGTTGGCCACCCAGACGCGTTTCATCTTGCTGAACCTGAGCACCTTGGAGTCGTTCATCCTCAGCAGCAAGGCCTCACTGGCCAGAGCCTGCACCGCCAGTAGCAGTGCCAGGCCCAGCGCCAGCGGGGCGACGAGGCCCGGGCGTGAGCAGGTGACCGCAGCCTTCTTGGGGGTGTCCGAGTGCCAGCGCATGATCTTGGGTTCCCTTCCGCGGTGTCCGGTGTGTGCGGTGATAACGGACAAGGACTGCGCCATGCCCGGTGGGGTGGGCGGCGCGAGTCGCCGGCGGGATCGCCGGCGGTCCGGCGGCCCCCCGGCGTCAGGGCACGAGTTCCTGACGGTCGGAGCCACGGATGACCTCGACCACGGGCGGCTCAGGCTTCTTGGGTGGCGCAGCAGCGCCGGGACTCGCAGCGGGCTGAGATATCACGGGTGGTGGAGCCGCCACGGGCGGCGGCGTGGGAGTGGCGGGCTGCGGCGGCGGCTCGGCACCGGCCTTCTGGGTCTCGGCCTGCTTGACGATCTGCCGGTATGCGGGACCGGCGACATCGTCCAGCCTCTGCGGCTGCACGACGACGACGTCCTGCTCGCCCACAGGTCTCAGTGCCAGAGACAGCCGGGCCCTATCCTTGGCCAGCATCACCCTCACGGCCTCGTCGGGGGTGACGGCCAGCGTGGCATGCGCGTAATCCTCGGCCTGCGGCTCCACATCCTCGGCCTCCTGGGCAGGGGCCTCGGCCGGAGCATCCTTCCCGCCTGCGGAGGACTTGGCGGTCTTGGCGGCGTCGGCCTCAGTCGCGGCCCGAGACCGCTGTTCCCGCCGGGTGGAGGCCACGGTCTGCCCGCCCAGGGCCAAGAGCTCCACATCCTGGAGCAGGTTGGTGGCGATCGCGTTGTCCTGCACCTCGTAGGTGGCGATCACATCCACGCGATCCCCGGGCTTGAGCAGTCCGCCGACGCCCGCGATGGGGTCGACGGGCACCGTGATCGCCCTCATGCCCGGAGGCACGATGCCCGAAAGCCCCGCAGCGCCGCGAGACATCACCTGGCTGCGCTTGATGGGGGCGTTGGCGGGGAGCAGATCCACCGCGACGTAGCCCACAAGCTCCCTGGCGTTGCGAGCGGCGCCGTCGGGGACATCCGAGGGCTTCACCTTCTTGGTGGTCAGCATCTCGGAGGACAACACGCTCTTGGCCGGGATATCCCTGGCCGGCACGACGACATCGACGTCGGGAGGCGGAGGAGGAGGAGCTTCCGGCTTCGCGCCACGGAGGTAGAACACAATCAGGATCGCCGCCAGACCGCCGCAGGCCAAGGCGATCCCAATTGCGGTTTGGCGAGTGAGGCGTGGTGTACGCATGGCATCGTCACCCTTGCTGGTTCCGTTGAGGACTGCGGTTCAGTGCTGTGTACTATGGCTCATCGATGCCCGCTCAGACGGCCTGAGCGAACGGGTGTGCAGGCATGCCTAGGTTGTCGATGACGCGCCACGCGCGTCGGGGTAACGCTCTGCACCACTCCAACTCTTATCGGTGGGCACCCCGGGCAGGTACGGAGACCGCCTGGATGCACGCACGAAAACGTGGACCCGTGGAGGCTACTGCCTCAAGCGGATCCCCGCTGTGGGCGTCAAGAATTGTCCGGCGGTGTTTCCTGTTTTGGTGTAGGCTGCAGACACTTTAATCACCGCATGGTGGATTATAGCGTCCTTTGGCAAGGGCCGCAACCCCTGATGTCGCGCTTTTTTTGCAGGCCCGGCCTCAAGTCTAGGCCCGGCACCCTTTCGCCTCCTCGCGCCGCGTGCCGATCTGGGCCGCGCAAGACGATGCTCCCGGCCCGGACGCCGCCTGCGAATCGGGCAGCGGACCACCCGTCATCCGTTGGCAGGGATACGCGATGCGCTCACGAAGAGGCGATCCCAGCGGAGCGCGGTTCCGGCCCGCGGATGCGGCGATCCCCGGCGCGCGGCTCACCCTCCCCACGGTGGCCCCGGGACGCCATCGTGCATGTAGACAAGGGCGGTGGCCAGCAGACTGCCCAGGGCGATGGGGATCGCGTAGGGCAGCTTGCCCGCGGGCGTCGTGTCCTTGAGGTCCATCTTCTCCTTGGCGAAGGCACGCATCAGAAGCCCGCCCCCCAGCCGGCTCAGGCTCGCTCTGAGGTCGCGGCGCACCAGGGAGACCACCACCGCCAGCACGCCCCCGAACACGGCCATGTACACGATGGTCCAGATCAGGAAGACCGGGCCGTTGATGGCCCCCACGGCCATGAGCAGCTTGATGTCACCCCCGCCCAGCAGCCGTCCGAACAGCGCGCTCAGAATGAACAAGAGCAGTCCCACGCCCAGGCCCTCGAGGCTCTTGATGAGGCCCTCAACTCCGCCCAGGGCGGTCGCGGCGACCAGCCCGGCCAGAGCCAGCGGTGCGCTGACCCAGTTGGGGATCCTCTCCCAGCGAACGTCGGTGTAGACGGCGACGGCGACCAGTATGACGGTGAGAGCGGCCGGTATGTGCTGAGTCATCGTGTCAATCACCCGTCAGCGAGCATAGCACATCCCGCCGGGCCGCTCAACGACCGGCAGTCGCGGCTACTCGGCGGCGATGGAATCCGTAACTGTCCCGGTAGCCCGGAGGCCCCGCAAGACCGTGGGCTGCGGGAAGCACGCGCCCCACTGCAGACACGGCCACCGGCAGAGCATGCCCCGCCCGCGACGCCCCGAGCCCGTCGTCCAGGCCAATGGGGCCGCCAACATGCCTCGGTGCCACAGCTCGAAACCTGCACGGTGAGTGGCTCTATGGTCCCATGCCTGCCTTGTGTCGGCACGAAGGACGCGACCAGACACGGGACGGCAGACCGCCGCGGGCACCCGAGGGTGCGGAATGACTTCGCCGGCGGGCTCTCTCCGCCCTCTTCAGTCAGCGGTCCCCGAGTGTGGTCGGCATCGCCGGGTCCAATCCATAGCCGTAGCAGTCCAGCGCACGACAGGCGAGCCACGAGCGCTTTTCCACCGGGTGCTACCCAATTGCGGATCGCCGCGCCCTGCGCTATCATGACCGCGAGGCATAGGCGGCGGCAACCCGGCCCCCCCCAGGAAAGAGGTCTACCCAGCCATGGCCATGGATGCAGACCGGACCCGTGCCGAGGAACTCCGGGAGCAACTGGAGTATCACAACCACCGCTACTATGTCCTGGACGACCCGGTCATCCCCGACGCCGAGTATGACGCTCTCCTGCGCGAGCTGGAGCAGATCGAGGCCCGGTACCCGGAACTGGTGACGACAGACTCCCCCACCCAGCGCGTGGGTTCCGCCCCGCGTGAGGACCTCCCGAGCTACCGCCACGCACTGCCGATGATGAGTCTGCAGAGCATCTTCACCGAGGAGGAGCTGCGGGGCTTTGTGGACCACGTGCGCGAGGGGGCGGGCGAGCAGGTCACCTATTCGGCGGAGCTCAAGTTCGACGGTCTGGCCGTGGAGCTGGTCTACGAGGAGGGGGTCTTGACGGTGGCCGCAACGCGGGGGGACGGCACGACGGGAGAGGACGTGACGGATAACGTCCGCACGATCCGCTCGGTGCCCTTGCGCCTGCTGCGGCCCGGAGGGCGGCCGGCCCCGGCGTTACTGGAGGTGCGGGGCGAGATCTACATGCCCATCGATGGTTTCGAGCAGCTCAACCGTCGTCGAGAGGAGGCGGGGGAGCCTCCCTTTGCCAACCCGCGCAACGCCGCCGCCGGCAGCGTTCGCCAGCTCGATTCGGCCGTCACCGCCCGGCGCCCGCTGGCGATGTTCGCCTACGGCGTCGGCCGCGTCGAGGGACTCGGGCTCGTCTCGCAGGAGCAGATGCGCCACGAACTGCAGACCCTGGGGCTTGCGGTGAACGAGCACTTCGGAATCTGCGCGAATGTGGAGGAGATGCTGGCGTTCTACACGACAATCCAGCAGATCCGCGACGGGCTGCCGTACGAGATCGACGGCGTGGTGTTCAAGGTCAACGAGCTCTCGGCGCGGCGCGAGCTGGGCGAGCGCTCCCGCAATCCGCGGTGGGCGGTGGCTTACAAGTTCCCGCCGCGCCAGGTGACCACGCGGGTCCGCGCTATCCTTGCCGGCGTCGGCCGCACCGGGGCGATTACCCCGGTTGCGGACCTGGAGCCCGTCAGGGTGGGCGGAGTGACGGTGAGCCGCGCCACGTTGCACAACCAGGACGAGATCGACAGGAAGGACGTACGCATCGGCGATACTGTGGTCATCCAGCGGGCCGGAGACGTGATTCCTCAGGTGGTCGGCGTCGTGCTCTCCCAGCGCCCCGCGGGCACAGAGCCCTATCATCTGCCCGACCACTGCCCGGTCTGTGGCACGGCGGTGGTGCGCGAGCAGGGCGACCCGATCACGCGCTGTCCGTCCATGGATTGCCCCGCCCAGATCGAGGGCCGCATCGAGCACTTCGCCTCCAAGGGTGCCCTGGACATCGAGGGCCTCGGCGAGAGATGGGTGCAGATTCTGGTCCGCGAGGGCCTCGTCCATCACCTCCCCGACATCTTCGATCTGCACAAGGACCAGCTCCTGGCTCTGGACCGCATGGCGGACAAGTCGGCCCAGAACCTCCTGGACGCCATCGAGGGCGCCAAGCACACCACCCTCCCCCGCTTCCTCGTCGGGCTCAACATCCTCCACGTCGGGGAACACGTGGCCGATGTCCTGGCCCAGAGCATGGGGAGCGTCGAGGCGATCACGGACGCCTCCGTGGAGCGGTTGCAGGCCATCCACGAGATCGGGCCGCAGATCGCCGACAGCGTCCACGGATTCTTCGCTCAGGAGACCAACCGCCAGATCGTCCACGATCTTCTGCAGCGCGGGATCACCTTCGAGCAGCAGGCCACCGAGGCCACCGAGCAGACGCTCGCGGGCAAGAAGATCGTCCTTACCGGGGGATTGGCAGGCTTCACCAGAGACGAGGCCACGGCGGCCATTCAGCGCCTTGGAGGCCGGGTGACTTCCAGCGTCTCGAAAAGCACCGATCTGGTCGTGGCCGGGGTCGACCCGGGCTCCAAGTACGACAAGGCGGTGCAACTGGGAATCCCGATCCTCGATGAAGACCAGTTCAGAGCGCTGCTGGCCGGTGAGAGGCCGCCCGAGGTGCAGAGGCGATTGGAGCTATAGAGACAACGGCGAACGTCTCACCGCGGAGACACAGAGTGCACGGAGTTCCACGGAGAACGGCTACTGCAGACGGCGGCAGGGCACGGAGAACGGCGGAGCCCACCGAGGAACGGCCCAACCAGTCGGGGGCCCACCGGGGCGAAGGAAGAGGTGCCTTGACGGCTACCATCTGTCCACGTCTTCCCCCGGATGCCGGGCGGGGTGGTGATCGCGGCCCTCCTTCCAGGCGGCCAGGAGCTGGGGGAGCCGGTCCTGGTCAGCGCCTACTCCCACGCTGTCCACCTCGGCCAGTCGCACGCGATGGCCCGCCACCGGTGGGCGTCGAGTGGCGAGCAGCAGGCAGGTCTTGGCGGTGGTGCTGCCCGTCCGGAAGGTGTTCCGTGGCAGGCCGACGACGGCCTGGACCGTAGCCACGCTCAGCAGCCAGTCGCGTACGAAGCGCCAGCGGCTATTGGAGAAGACGCCCTCCGGCAGGATGACCGCGATGTGGCCGCCCTCGCGACAGAGCTGCCAGAAACGCTCGATGAACAGAATCTCGATGGGGACCCTGCGCAGGTTGTCCCAGGTGAGCCTATCGCGACCGAAGCGGTGCCGCCACAGATCGTAGCGGTCCGCCACAGCGGCCAACAACTGCTGCGAAGCCTCCTTGAGACCGGTCCCGGCGTACGGCGGATTGCCCACGACCCAGTCGAAGCTCTCCCGCAGCAGCGGCTCGTCGCAGACCTCGTCGGCCAGCAGGCCGTCGGCCACCTCCAGCCGGGCGCCGCTCAGGGCTCCCTGAGCCCGCCAGACCTCCTGCAGGCCGGGATCGGTGTCGAGGCCGTAGGCATTGGGGGGCCGGACAAGCCCGGCCTCCAGCGCCCGCAGGACGAAGGCCCCTTCGCCGCAGGCGGGGTCGATGAGCCGGCGCGAGGTCGCAGTTGAGGCCGCATCCAGCCACGCCAGGGCACCGAGGGTGAAGTCCACGACGCCGGGAGGGGTGAAGAACTGGCCGAGGGAGCGGGAGTGTGTGGTAGGCATGCAGCGAGTGGTTCGACGGAGGGGGGGCGGAGGCCTGCCGGGAGAGGCTCCGGTGCTTCGTCGGTTGCCATCAGAGCCGGCCAGCCGGGCAGGGGGCCCTGCCGTAGGGTCCGCAGCCCCTCTGTGCGCCGGTCCAGCTCCCCAAGTTGACACCTTCGAAGCCGCGGGATATGCTTGCCCCAATCCAATGGGAGTGTGAGGGCCGGGTCTCATCTCCGGCCCGCATCGTCTATATGAACGACTACTATCAGGCCGACTTCTTCCCCCGAAGACAGATCGAGGACATCCAACTGGCGGCTCTCCGCGGCACGATTGACCGGGCCAAGCGGTCACCGCACTACGCCGAGGCGCTCAAGGGCTTCTCGCCCGGCGACATCCGGACGCTTCAGGATGCCGGCAAGCTGCCCTTCACCACCAAGGATGACCTGCGCAGCCACATGCCCTACGGCTTCCTGGCCGTTCCACACCGGGACGTGGTGCGGATGCACTACTCCTCCGGCACCACCGGCGTTGCCACCGCCATCTACCACACGCAGCAGGACCTGCAGTGGTGGGCCGAGTGCGTGGCAAGAGGCATGTTGGGCGTTGGGGTGACCAATGAGGACGTCTTCCAGAACATGATGGGGTATGGACTGTTCACCGGCGGTCTAGGTCTGCACTACGCCGCCGAGCTGGTGGGCTGCATGACCATCCCGGCCAGCTCCGGCAATACGCAGCGTCAGGTGCAGCTCATGCGGCAGTTTGGCAGCACCGTTTTGCACATCCTCCCCAGCTACGCGATGAAGATCGCCCACTACTGCCAGGAGCAGGCTATCGACCCGGCCCGGGACCTGTCTCTCAAGTGCGCGTTTCTGGGCGCCGAGCCGCACACCGAGGCCATGCGGCGGCGTATCGAGGATGTGCTGTGCTGCAAGGTGTACAACTGCTACGGGCTCTCGGAGATGTGCGGTCCGGGCGTGGGGCTGGAGTGCCCGGAACAAAACGGCCTGCATCTGCGGGAAGACCACTATCTGGCCGAGATCGTTGACCCCGAGACTCTGGAGCCGCTGGGGCCCGGCGAGCAGGGCGAGCTGGTGCTGACCACCCTCAACCGGCAGGCCAATCCGCTGATCCGCTATCGCACCCGGGACATCACCAGTATCATCGACGAGCCCTGTGCGTGCGGCCGCGAGCACCGGCGGATCTCGCGGATCGTCGGCCGCTCGGATGACATGTTCATCGTCCGCGGCTGCAACGTGTACCCGATCCAGGTGGAACGCGTGCTGATGGGTGTGGATGAAGTCGGCTCCAACTATCTGATCACGCTGGAGACCGTGGACCATCTGGACCAGATGACGGTGACGGTGGAACTCAGCGCAGGCGTGTTCTTCGATGATGTGCGGGCGCTGGACCGTATCAGGCAGCGGATCGTGGACGAACTTCGGCACGAGGCGTTGGTCACTCCCAGAGTCGAGCTGGTTCAGCCCAACAGCCTCCCGACAACGGAGGGCAAGGCAGTGCGCGTTATCGACAAGAGAGAGCCGGCGGACGGGGGGAGCGCCTAGATGCCACAGCGCACGCTCCTATCGGGCAATGAGGCCATCGCCAGAGGCGCCTGGGAGGCGGGAGTGCGGTTTGGCTCAGGCTACCCGGGCACGCCGTCTTCCGAGATCCTGCCGGCCCTGACAGAACTCGGAGACGCGTATACTGAGTGGTCGGTGAACGAGAAGTGCGCTCTGGAGGCGGCGGCGGGCGCCAGTCTCACCGGTGCCCGCTGCATCGTCACCATGAAGCACGTGGGCCTCAACGTGGCCGCCGACCCCTTCTTCACCCTCTGCTACACCGGGGTCAACGGCGGCGTGGTCATCGTCTGCGCCGACGACCCTGAGATGCACAGCAGCCAGAACGAGCAGGATAACCGCAACTACGCCAGGGCCGCCAAGGCCCCGGTGCTCGAGCCGTCCGACAGCCAGGAAGCCAGGGACTACACCGCCCTTTCATTCCGGCTCAGCGAGCAGTTTGATGTGCCCTTCATCCTCCGCACCACCACCCGCATCGCCCACAGCGATACCCCGGTGATTCTGGGGGAGCGTGACGTTCCCGAGCGTGATTGCGAGGCCGTCCGGGACCGGCAGAAGTACGTGATGATCCCCGCCTACGCCCGGAAGCGTCGCCGGGCCATGCACGAGCGCACCCTGGCCTTGAAGGCCTTCGCCGAGGAGACCGAGCTCAACCGCACCGAGCCCGGAGACGGCAAGACGGGTATCATCGCCTCGGGCGTAGCCTACCAGTACGCGAAGGAGGCCGCTCCGGGGGCGTCGTTCCTGAAGCTCGGGATGACCTGGCCCCTGCCGGAGGCGATGATCCGGCGGTTTGCCGAGAGCGTGGAGAAGCTGTACGTCATCGAGGAACTCGACCCAATCATCACCGAGCAGGTGCTGGCGATGGGGCTCGCGGTGGAGCCTCTGCCTCAGACGCTGCAGTTCGGGGAGCTATCGCCGACCCGGGTGGCGGCTGCGCTGCAGGGCGAGGACCCGGAGCTCAGCGGGGACTCCCTGCCGCCGCGGCCGCCCACGCTGTGTGCCGGGTGTCCCCACCGCGGGGTGTTCGTGACCCTCCGCAAGCTCAAGGCCTATGTGACCGGGGACATCGGCTGCTACACTCTGGGTACGCTGCCGCCCTTGCAGGCCCTGGATACCTGTCTGTGCATGGGTGGCGGCGTCGGGCAGACCCACGGCATCCTCTCGGCCTGTGGCAAGAAGGACAAAGAGGTTGCCGTTATCGGGGATTCGACTTTCGTTCACTCCGGCATCACGGGCCTGATCAACATCGCGTACAACGGCAGTCCGGCGGTGGTGTGCATCCTGGACAACGGCACCACCGCCATGACCGGGGGGCAGGACCACCCGGGCACCGGGGTCACACTCAGCGGCAGGCCGGGACGGCGGCTTGACCTTCCCGGCATCTGCCGGGCCGCGGGGATCCCCAATGTCGAGGTCATCGACCCGCGGGACCTGAAGCAGACCGAGGAGACGCTCAAGGCCGCCATGGCCTCCGACGAGCCCTGGGTCATCATCGCCCGTTGCCCCTGCGTGCTCATCAGCCGCGACCGAAAGCCTCCCTATCAGGTCGATCAGGAGGCCTGCATCCGCTGTGGCGCCTGCCTGCGCATTGGCTGTCCGGCGATCGCGGCCGAGCCCACGGATGATCCCAGAAAGCCGCGGCCGGTGATCGACCGGTCCATGTGTGTGGGCTGCGGACTCTGCGCCCAGGTCTGTCCGCAGGACGCGATCCACGTGGCCGAGGCCGACGGGGCCGAGGACTAGCGTCGCCCGGACTGCTGCGCATTGCTCACGTGGCTTGAGAGCCCCCCCGGCGGACGGTGTCCTCCGCCTGCCGGCTTGACCGACGAAAGCGAGTTACCATGGTTACGAACGTGCTTCTATGCGGCGTCGGGGGCCAGGGGATCATCACGGCCTCCAAGATCCTCTCCGAGGCCGCGCTGATGTCCGGCTATGCGGTGAAGAAGAGCGAGGTCCACGGGATGAGTCAGCGCGGTGGCAACGTGGAGAGCCACGTACGCTTCAGCGCGGACAGTCCGGTCCACGCTCCAACGATCCCGACGGGCGAGGCCTGCATGCTGTTGGCCTTCGAGACCCTGGAGGCCCTGCGCGCCCTCCCCCAGACCTCTCCGGAGGCCCTGGTCCTGGTAGACGAGCGCCGGATCGTCCCGATGTCGGTGAACACTGGCCTGGCGCAGTACCCCGACGACGCCATGCAGCGGCTCGAGGCCGGCGGCCGACACGTGCACGTGGTGCCGGCCTTCGCGATTGCCACCGATTTGGGCGAGTACCGGGCGGCGAATGTGGTCATGCTGGGAGCGGCCAGCAGGCACCTGGGCATCACTTCGGAGGTATGGCAGGAGGCCATCAAGCACTCGGTGAGGCCCAGGGCCGTGGACAGTAGCCTGAAGGCCTTTGAGGCCGGGCTGGCGGCCCTTGCGGGAGCATAGAGGTCCGGCGGGAAGCCCCGCATGCGCCGGGAATGTCATCCCCAGAGAGTCCGCTCCCGCAGGGAGCAGCTCGAGGAACCTCCCGGCATTCAGCGAGATCCTTCGCTATCTCGCTGTGCGGGATGGACGCCCAGGATGCCAGGAACCGGGCCGGCCAGACTTCTCGGCCGCGCCTCTACACCAATGCTACCGACGGCAGGCGATCGGGCCGGACGCGCAAGACACCACGCCCTTCCGGCTCTCGAGAGGGAAGCGGCGGACGGCGGACTACAGGGAGGGACATGCATGATCTGGGACCCATACCATGAGTGCATGGATGTCGAGCAACGGGCGGAACTGCAGGTGAGGCGGTTGCGGGAAACGGTGGCACGCCTGATGGCCAACGTGCCCGTCTACCGTGAGAAGTTCCAGGCTCTGAACGTTCGCCCGGAGGAGATCAGGTCCATCGAGGACCTGGAGAAGCTGCCTTTCACAACCAAGGACGACCTGCGCGACACCTACCCGTTCGGCCTGTTCGCGGCGCCACTGGCCGAGACCGTGCGGGTGCATGCCTCCTCGGGCACCACTGGCAAGCCCACCGTCGTGGGCTACACGGCCCAGGATGTGGACATCTGGTCCGAGGTGATGGCCCGGTCCATCGGCTGCTCGGGAGGGACGCCCCACGACGTCCTCCAGGTGGCCTACGGCTACGGGCTGTTCACCGGCGGGCTAGGGCTGCACTACGGCGGCGAGCGCATGGGCTGCACCGTCATCCCGATGTCCTCGGGCAACTCCGAGCGGCAGTTGATGATGATGCGGGACCTGGGGGCCACGATCCTGGCCTGCACCCCGTCGTATGCCCTGACCCTGGCGGACATCGCCGAGGAGATGGGGATACGAGCCGAGGAGCTGAGCCTCAAGAGCGGGATCTTCGGCGCCGAGCCCTGGAGCGAGGGCTCCCGGGAGGCGGTGGAGCGCAAGCTGGGGCTGTCGGCTCACGACATCTACGGCCTGAGCGAGATCATCGGCCCGGGTGTCGCGAATGAGTGTGAGGTCAAGGGCGCCCTCCACGTGTTCGATGACCACTTCATCCCGGAGATCATCGACCCGCAGAGCGGCAAGCCCGTGCCCGACGGCGAGCCGGGCGAGTTGGTGTTCACCTGCATCACCAAGCGCGCCCTGCCGCTGATCCGGTACCGCACCCGGGACGTCTCCACACTCAGCCGGGGGCTGTGCCCCTGCGGTCGCACCCATCCGCGCATGGGCCGCATCACCGGCCGTACCGACGACATGCTCATCATCCGCGGGGTGAACGTGTTCCCCTCGCAGATCGAGCACGTGCTGCTGGGCATCGAGGAGGCCGAGCCCCACTATCAACTGGTGGTCCGTCGGGAGGGCAGACTGGACGTGCTGGAGGTGCAAGTCGAGGTGGCCGGCGCTCTGTTCGCGGACACCGTGCGCCGGCTGGAGGAAGTGGAGAAGAAGATCAGCGATGCCCTGCGCAGTGCCCTGAGCGTCAGCGCGAAGGTGAAGCTGGTGGAGCCCAAGACGATCGAGCGGAGCATGGGGAAGGCCAAGCGAGTCATCGATCTTCGACAGGAGAGTGATGTCTGATGGAAAAGCGCCTCACCAAGCAGGTCTCGGTATTCCTGGAAAACAAGTCCGGACGGCTCGCCGAGGTCTGTCAGACTCTGGGCGCCAACTCGGTGAACATTCGCGCCCTGTGCATCGCCGATACCTCGGACTTCGGCATCCTGCGGATGATCGTGGATAGGCCCACCGAGGCGGTGGCATGCCTGCGGGACGCGGGCTTCTCGGTGGGTGAGACCAATGTGCTGGCCGTGCAGATCCCCGATAGCCCGGGGGGGCTCGGCGGGGTGCTGAAGCTCCTGCAGAGCCGCGCGGTGAATGTGGAGTACATGTACGCCTTCTTCACCACCGTCGAAGGCAACGCCGTGGTTGTGTTCCGGGTTGCCGACGAGCAGATACAGCTCGTGGTGGATGAGCTCGGCGCCAACAGCGTCCCAATTCTGCCGTCCGAGGACGTCTACGCCTTGTAGATAGCCCCGCCAACCGGTTCGGAGGCTCTGCCCGACGGGTGCCCACCAACCCGGCAGGGAAGTCCGGCCGGCCGGGCCGCTCCCGTTCCGAGCATCAGTCTCGCGCGGCGAGATAGCGACGAGTCTGGCTGAACGCGAGGGGATTAGTCGAGTTGCTCCCTGAGGGAGCGAGCTGTGTCAGAACGATATTCCCGTGCGAGTGTGGGCCTTTCGACCGCACCAGCGGCCAGGTGACTACATGCGGCCAGCCTTCAGGCCACTTGCTCTGTTCACGGCGGTGGTCGTCGTCCTCGCGGTCGCGGCATCCTGTTGCCGCGACCGCACTGCCGAAGCCTCCGGGCCGCCCACTCCGGTGGCACGGGCACCCCAACCCGGCAGCCCAGCCGACCTTCCGTCGCCGCCCCCGATCCAGAGCACGGCGCCCACTGCCGGGGAACCGGGCCAACCCGGCGAGGCCGCCGCGAAGCAGGCGGCACTCATCGGCGCCGAGGACTGGACCGCCAGGGTTCAGACGCACAGCCCCGGCTGGGACACGGCCACGGTCGAGATCGGCCTCCCGCAGACCGCACCCCTGCTGGCCATCAGCCTCAAATGGGATGCCGGGGCCGGCTACTACGATGTGGTCGGCGAGGAGGAGCTGCCCTATCCATAGGTCCGGCGAGGTGCCGCGGGCCGTCTGCGCCCGTCGAGCAGGCCAATCGGGCCATGCAAGCGCCTGCACGCCGTCCATCGGCGCGTGTCTGCCCGGTGGTCCCCCGGCGCTGAGGCTCATCGCCTCCGTCGCGCCGGCGGCTACTCGCCCTGGGGGGCCATGTCGGCCAGCGAGCGGATGAGGTCCAAGTCCAGGTCGCCCTTCTGTCCCCATCCGCTCTTCCCCGCAGCGGTACTCGGCCGGAACCGCTCGTACAGCTCGTAGGCCACGGCCTCCAGTGTCCGAGGGTCGAAGGCCGCCGCCAGGGCCTCCATGGCCCCGCGGGCCGCCGGCAGGGCCTCGCCGAACCTGCTCTCCAGGTACTGCTGCACTTTGAGGGGGTCGATGGGCCGGTCCTCGACCACCGCGCGCAGACCGGCCTCTGTGTTTCGGGCCGGGACGGGGCGCCCACACACCTGCACCCAGAACTCCTCCCCCAACCCCGCTTTCCTCGGCGCACTGCTCTGGCACCCGTCGGTCTTGGGTGAGCTGTAGATGCCCAGCCTGCGCCCCTTGGCCTGAGCGTTGAGCCCGGCAACGGCCTTTCCCAGCGTCAGCGCCGCGTTGCGGTCGTATCCTTCGGCCTCGGCCACCACGGCGGCCCACAGGGTGAGCACCGGCGCCCTGTTGACGCGGATCGTCGTCGCCATCGGCGGCCTCCTCGATGGCCCGCAGGCGCATGGGGGCTCCGGAGACCGGCGGTTGAGCCAACTGGGCTCCGTGAGCGTACCGATGGCGGCCGTTGGCGGGCAAAGGCTGTGTCACTGTGGGGTCTACCGGGGCAGCGGCCATGCTGTCCGGACGCGGTCGGCGGCGGGCAAGAGCAGACCACCGAAGATGCTACCGGTTTGCCCACAGGGGACTGGATGCATCGCGGTCGTCCGCCTTCTGCGGCGGTGTGGGACGCAGACAAGGGGGCCGTGATCGCGGGGGGCCGGGGGCGCGAGCAGGGCCGCAGGTGGCTCGCTACCGCCGGGGCTTCAGTGCGGCCGGGCGCAGAGGATCTCAGAAGCGCGGGCGGTTGGCAGTGCCGCCGGCCGGGGTGTGGCGGTGCCGGCCGGCGGCGCGGAAAGTGACGGTCGCCGGAGCTACTGGTCGTAGGCAATGTCCAGGATGCACTCATTGATCCCGCGGAGGTTGAGTACCGCGTCCTGGATCTTCTTCATCTCATCCCTGATGTTGACGCCGCGGCCCATGCTTCCCCTCAGCGGCGACACCCGGCCGGTGAACGTCGCCACCCCGTTGATGACCGAGACCACCAGCAGGCTGTAGTCGATGGGGTGCTTGGCGATCTCACGTTCCACGAGTCGTCTGGTTTCCTTGTCCTCCAGTGGCAATTGCTTCACCCTCCCGGGATGAGCGTATTGTGGGCCGCTTGCGAACCCATTGCATTGACCCATAGCGAGACCGGCCGAGGAGATGCTCTCAACCTGCTGGCATCATACCCCGATCATGAGTCTTTCAGACATGCTCGGCGGAAGACCTGCCTCATCCATCTGTCTCTGTGTGGCAGAGACGTTGTATGACACACGATGCACCACAATCCGTTGCGCATCGGAGTCCCAGATCGCGTAACTGGCCTGGGAGTTGCCGTCCCGCGGCTGTCCGACCGAGCCGGGGTTGACCAGATGCAGAGCGCCGGGGGCCAGGACAAGCTCGCCTCCGCGGGGCGCCGAGGTCTGCTCCGGCAGGGCATCGCGGTCGGGGGCGACGTACCATTCGGCATAATGGGTGTGCCCCAGGAGGCAGATGGGAAGGGTCATCTGTCGGATGGATGCGGCTGCGTCGTGCACGGTGGTGGTGTAGTAGTCGGGATCGAAGAGGGAGCCGTGACACAGGTGGGCGTCGGCGGCCGTCGCCGTGTCCTCGAGGGTGGCGAGGAACTCCCTGTTGTCCGGGGTGAGCCGGCCACGGGTCCACAGGATGCACGTCTTGGCCGCGGGCGTGAACCACTGCTCGGCGCCGGGCAGAACCGCCGCCACATCGTGGTTGCCGCGGACGACGCAGGCCGAGAGCGAGCGCAGCAGCTCGCAGCACTCATTGGGTCGGGGGCCGTAGCCCACGGTATCCCCCAGGCAGATGACCTGCCGCGCATCCTGGCGCTCCATGTCGCGCAGGACCGCTTCCAGCGCGGTCAGGTTGCCGTGTATGTCCGACAAGATGGCGTATCTCACCAGTCGGCTCCGTCTTGACCGCCGGGGGACGCGGCCCCCCCGGCCGGTGGCGGCGAGCTTGGACCCGGGTGACGCGCGGCCACCCATCGGGCAGTCACCTTCTCCGTCCGCAGGCTCTCACCTGCCAGCCGCAGCAGAACAAACTCCGCTTCGTCGCGGGTCTGTTCAGGCTCGCGCTCAAGCAGACGCCGGCAGGCACGCTGTGTGGCCAACCCCAGGGCACCACTCTCTTGCCACTGCGCGCGGAAGTCGGCCGCCGGCACCCCGAACCTGCTCCCCACGGTCGTGCAGTAGGGATGATCCTCAGCCGGGGGAGCCTGGGCACCTTCCCAGTCCATCCGCAGTCGCAGTGCCTCGAGGGCGGCGGACGTTACGGCGGCCGAGGCGCCCGCCATCGCCGCATCGGCCTTGGCCATGCGCTGTTGCGCCCCGGTCAATTGCGAGGCGGCCACCGAGAACCGCGTCCAGTTGGTGGGCCGCTGGTAGTTGGCCTCCAAGAGCAGCAGCAGCACCACGGATACCTGGATGGTGGCCTCACGCACGCGGGGTGACTCGGTGGCCAGTTCCCTGAGGGCCTCGGAGGCGGCGGATTGGGTCGCGGCCGCGTGCGCCTCAAGCTCGGACACCACTCGGGCGCAGGCCCGGCGATCGGCTCCTGAGTTCCACGTGCGGGCGTCGGCGGTGAGCCCGGTCAGGGCCCGCCGGGTCTCGGCCTCGCGCCCACACAGCTCCAGGGCTCGTTCGGGCCATTGCAGGCAGCGGTGCAAGAGTCGCTGGGCGGCCAGGAGGGTGGTGATGAAACGGGCGCTGTTCCACTCGCCGTTGAGAACCTGCGAGTAGGTGAGCGCCTGTTGTACCCGACGCTCTCGAGCCAGACGCCGGATGTCGTCCAGCAGGCGGCTCCGGGTGTCGGCGCCGCCGTCCCGCACTCGGGCGAGGCTTGCGGCGGTGCGCTCCAGCGACCCGATCACCTCGCGGGGAGCCGGACGAGTCGGCGGCCCCTCCGGAGTGGTGGTGGCCTCCAGCGTCTCGGCACGGGCCGCCAGGTCGGGGGCATGGACGGTGAGTGCGGCCCGGCGGTACTCGGCGGCGGCTTCCGGGTAGCGTGTCGCCCGGGCCAGCAGCTCGGCCCGCCGTAGCAGGGGCTGTGGAGACAGGGGGTGGCCCTCGGCCGCCAGCGCGTACAGATCCAGAGCGCGATTGAACTCTCCGCGCTGCGCCAGTGAAGATGCCAGGCGCATGGTGAGGTCGTGCTGCTTCAGGAGTTGCGCGCGAGCCGCGGCCGAGGCCTGCCTGTAGCGCTCGGCGGGCGGCGGATGGGTCATCAGCAAGCGCTCGAGACTCGACGGGCCGCGGCTCGGGCCACCGGCGAGGAACCCGGTCAGGCCCGCCGGGTCATACCCTGCCCGCAGCGACAACTCCACCCCTACCAGGTCGGCCCGGGCCTCACGCTCTCGGGAGCAGCGCAGCTCATTGAGCGCGTCCAGTACCTGCAGGCCGATGCGCAGGGCGTTGGACGAGGAGCCGTCATCGACCATCCCCAGCAGGCCGAGGAAGATCAACTGGCGCAGGAAGATGGCCTGGAAGTCGCGGTCGTGGATGTGGGCGACCTCGTGGGCCAGGACGCCGGCCAGCTCGTGGTCGGAGGAGGCGCGGCAGAGAAGACCGATGTTCACGTACACGTGGCCACCGGGCAGGGCCATGGCGTTGGGCTGGTAGGAGTTGAGCACGCGAAAGCGGAAGGTCAGGTCCTGCCGACCCGATACCGCCGCGATGTCATCGCCGATCACACTCACCAATCCGGTGAGCGCAGGGCTGGGCACCACCCCCGTGTCGGCCTCTACCGCGGCGGCGACCACGGCTCCGATCCCCTTCTCCAGCTCCGTATCCAGTCCCGCGGAGCACGAGGCCGCGAGCCGCAGCATCAGCAGGAGCACGGCACGCCAGACATTCCGGCTGCCGTATGAGCCGCTACTCGCCGCTTTGGCGCGACAGGGCCTGGTCACGCAGATAGACCTCGCACTGCTCACAACTGCCGCCCCCTCGCTTGCACGTGCGCTGCGCGATCTGCCAGCAGCGCAGACGGCGGTCATGAGCCGCGTCGCAGCTCTGGCGGACCTCCGGAGGGCAATCGCATAGCTCCCAGCAGGGGGCGAAGTCCAGGAGCCGCGAAATGGCTTCAAGGCTGTAGCCCTCCTCGTGGATCAGCCGGCGGAGACAGCGCAGCCATCGGATGTCATTGTGGCTATAGCGGCGCTGCCCCCGTTTGCGAGCCGTCGTCAGAAGGCCGTGCTCCTCGTACAGACGCAGCGTCCGGGGGTGCACTCCCAGCAACTCGGCAACGGCTCCGATACGGAACACCGGACGACCGGGATCGATGATGTCTTCGGGGGGCATGATGGGTGCCATCCTTGTCTCGCAGCCCCCTGACCGGCATCGGATCCGAGCACGACGATGGTCCGGGGGTGCGGGCGGCGGTGCGGCCGCCGATTACCTGTATATTTGCATCGTAAGGTTGTTTTTACCCGAGAGTCAAGGAATGCTGCGTTCATCGACACGTCCTGTGCCTCCCGCCGGGCGGCCTCGGCCCTCGGGGTTAGGAGGGAATGACGAGGCTGTCGTGGGGGCCGGTGGGCCGTGGCGGACTTGGGCCTCCGGGCCACAGCCGGGTTCGGGATTCCGCCTCCAGGGCATGGAGCCGGGCCTGTACCGGGGCAATGCGGCACCGTGGCGCTTCCTTGACGCTGGCCGATGGGTGTGTGTATACTTCAACGGTCAAGGTTTGGCCCCGAAACCATTACAGAGCTTGACGCCTGTCGTGGGACCCGAGGGGACTGGAGTGAGCGAAGATGACTGAGTGCCCCGACTGCGGTGCACGCAACTCGGAGCGGAGCGCTTTCTGCATCCGCTGCGGCCGCCCCTTCTCCCTGGGGGCCTGCGCAGAGGTCGAGCCGCCCGGCGATGCGCCGCCGGCCAATGAGGCCGGGGCCCTGGTGGATGATGCCTCGGAGCTGTATGCCGCCGGTCGACTGGATGACGCCGTAGCCGCGTGCCACGCCGCCCTGAACATCGACCCAGACCTGGTACCCGCTCGCTCGCTGCTGGGCATGATCGAGGAGGAGCGGGGAAACCTGGCCCAGGCACTGGCGGAGTATGAGGCCGTGGTTCGCCTGGCGCCGGCCAGGACCGCGGAGCGGGAGAGAGCCGAGCGCCTGCGGGCCAAAGTGATCCGCACCGCCGCCCCCGCCCTGGTGGAGGATGACGATGAGCGCCGACGTCGCATGCTGGTGCCGGCCGCGGCCGCCCTCGGTGTCATCATCATCGTGCTCTCCGTGGCCATCTTCTGGCCCCGCGGCCACCGCGACCCCCGGCCCGGCGACGCCCCGGCGGGGATGCTGGGAGCCATGCCGGCCCCGGGAGCTATCTCGGAGATGGGGCAGACGGCGCCCCCCTCGGCCCAGGGCCCGGAGGCCACACCGGGCGGCTTCGTGTTCGGCGAGGTCGGTGACAGCCCCCTGCCGGCAACGCCCATCGGGGACACAACCACCGACGACCAGACCGCGGCCCAACCCAATAGCCGCAGCGGGCAGCGGACGCATACCTCCACCAACGGGGTGCAGTCGCCTCCGGCCAAGACCTGGATGCCCCCGCCCACCATCAAAGACGAAGGCAACCAGCCCTTGACGGTGCCCGGAGCGGATGGCCCGCCGCCGGTGCTGCCCAGTCCGGTCCGTCCGCCCGAGACCGTGACGCCACAGACTCCCGCCACCCAGCAGCGCGAGACGGCGCCGCCGACGACGGGGCGACCCAGGAGTGAGATCCGCATCGAGGTCGCCGGCGAGCACAGCCGGCCCTCGGCGCCGACAACGGAAGCCTCCCAGCCGCATGGTGCCGGAGCAGTGCCATCGGTTGCACCCTCGGCGGGGATCCCGCGAACCGCCCCGGCCTCTTCCGGCAGCAGCGGAGTGTTGCCCCGCAGCTCCAATGGCGGCACGCCCACCGCATCCGGCGGAGCACCGGCCCCGGCCAGGCGTTCGGTGCCCGTGTCACCGGACAGGTCGCGCGTCCAGCCGCCCACGCGGCCCGGCACGTCGTCGGGCGACACCACTTCATCCCCGCAGCCGATCCGCATGCAGGGCGGCGGGACGGGCGCGACGCCTCTGCGCGCCGCAGGCGGCCGCGGAACGCAGGAGCCGACTCGAGTCGCCTCCACCGGCCACAGCGGCAGCTCCGCCGACCAGACCCGGGCCAGGGCCCTGGCGGAGTGGCAGAAGGGCAACTCCGGGCAGGCCAAGAAGATGTTCCAGGAGGCCATCCGCGGATACCAGGAGGAGGGGCGGCAGAACCCCGAGCGTGCCGCAGCCTCTCGCAGCGCCGTGCAGAGCTGTCAGCGCGCCATCGACGCGGTGGACGCCGGACAATGACTGTCTCGTCCCGCGTGATCGTGCTGGCCGCCGGGATGCTGGTCACCGCCGTGGCCCACGGCCAGGTGCCGGGACCCACCGCCGCAGTGGGCCGGACCGACGCCGGGCAGGCCGACCTGCGCGGGGCCACCGAAGCGGCAATGGCCGAGGCCATCGGCAAGGGCGAGTTTGACCGGGCACACAAGATCCTGCAGGGGGCTCGCACCCGAGGGCTGTCACTGGGTCTGTACCACCTGCTTGCGGCCAAGCTCTGTGCGGCCCAGAGGGACCACTCGGGTGAGGAAGAGCACCTGAAGGGCGCCATCTACCGGGAGCCGGAGCTGACCGAGGCCCATCTCCGGCTGGCGGCGATCATGGAGCGCCGGGGACTGTGGCTGGATGCGGCGGAGCTCTACACCCGGGCTCTGGAGGCTGACGGCGAGCTTGCCGAGGCATACCTCGAGCTGGCCAGGATCTTCAGAGAGCACGATCGACACAGGACGGCGATCGAGACCCTGGAGCGCGGCAAGCAAGCCCTGCCGGGGGACACGGGGATTCTGATGGCCCTCGGTGGGGTGTGCCGCGAGGTGGGCGAGCGCGAGGCCGCCCTGGCCCAGTACGAGACCGCGGCCGGGCTGGCCGAGGGACCGCGGCGCCTGGAGTGTCTCGTCCATGTGGGGGACCTGAACCTGGAGGGCGGCCATCTCCCGGCGGCTTTCGTCGCCTACCAGACCGCCGCCCGCGAGGGTCTGGAGCCTACCGGCGCCGAGTACGGCCGCATTGCCGGGACCAGCGACGCCCTGGCCTGGGCGACACTGCAGTCGGCATGGGCCACGCTCGAGGCCTATCTGGCGGGGAAGCCGGAGATGCCGGAGCGCGAGGAGGTCTACGTCGCCGTCTCCCGCGGCCTGAGCCAAATGCGCGAGTTCATGGCCGTGATGGACCGCCTTCGCCCGCCCGCCGACCTGGCCGGCCGGCACAGCCAGCGCAAGTTCCATTACAGCCTGCTGTGCGAGGCGCTGACCAACGGCCTGTCGTATCTGGACACCGGCGACCGGCAGATGATCGAGGCCGGCCGCGCCCGCTGTCAGGATGCCGCGATGACGCGCGTCGCCCTGTCCGGGCCCTCGTAGCGTCCCCGGGGCGAGAGCCCGGACGCACCGCCGGCGGCAGACACGCCCTGTGGGGCCGGGCGGTACGATGGAGGACACCGTCCGTGACGCTGGAGCAGATCGCCAGGGGTTTGCTGGTGCTCGGGGCGGCCATAGCCGTCCTCGGAGGCGTGCTTCTGCTGCTTTCCCGCGTCGGCCGAGTGCCCCATGTACCGGGGGATATCGTGCTGGACCGCCCGGGGCTCACCGTCTACCTGCCGCTCGGGACTTCCGTGCTGCTGAGTCTGATCCTGACCCTGGCCGCGGTGCTCTACGCCCATATCCGCAGGTGAGTGCCCAACCCACCTTTGCGCGGTGCATAGCGATGCTCAACCATAAGTGGATGCCGAAACGCGACCGCAGTATCCGACGTTCCGCCAAGGACGCGGATGAGCCGCTTGCCCTGGACGCCTTGGAGGACGGGGCCGAGGCAGGCAGCGCGGAGGCGGATGAGGCACAGTCCCAGGAGGGTCAGGACATGACGCCTGCCCATACCCCGGCGGGACCCGAAGCAACGCCCGAGCACGCCGCTTGGCAGCAGGAACAGGCCCCGGAGATTGCCACCCAGACCGCCGCGGCGGACGCGGCTGAGGCCGCCGCCGCGGCCGAGCCCCCTGCGCGGGAGGAATCCGGATCTGCCGGCGAGGTCGAGACCGGCCCACCGGCGCCGGAGGAGGGCGCCACCGCGCACGGCGCGGCCGCCGACGTCGCGGCGGAGCCGCCCGCCGATGTGCCCGAGACGCGGCCTGCCGCCGACCGCAGGGACGCGCGCGCCGTCGCCAGCAAGCTCCAGGTGCCACAGACCAGCCTGCGCGACCGTCTCGAGAGTGTCCTGGCCCACCAGGCCCAGCTTCCACTGGACATCGACGCGCGCCACGCTGTGTCCGCGGAAGCCGAGGGCAGCCCGCGGGAGACCCGCGAGCTGCTGCTGCAACGGCTCCTGGACCCCACCCTTACCCTGCAGGAGGCCGCGACGCTCCTGGGTGTGTGCACCACAACCATCCGGCGGTATACCGACCGGGGCCTCCTGCGCTGCTTCCGCACCCCCGGCAATCAGCGCCGGTTCCACCTCTCGGACGTCCTGGACTTCATGGAGAGACAGCAGCGCTCCGGCTAGTGGCGCGCCTGCTTCAGGTCCCACCGCCGCCCCAAGAGACCTCTGCCCTCTTGCGAGGCCACCGGTCCTTTGCCGCAATCATCCGACACGAAGGCATCATGACCTCACCCACCATCACGCACGTTCAGGTACTGCCCGCGGTGGCCGCCTTCGGCGCGCCGGACTCTCCCCTGCTGCTGCTCGTGGCCGAGGGCGGCCTGGCCGGCATCGGGGAGTTGTGGCCCGGCGAGACGGAAGACGTCGTGGAGGCGGTGGAGGCCGTGGCGCCGCTCCTGCTGGGGGCCGACCCGCTCAACAGGGAAGCGCTCTGGCAGAGCCTGCGCAGCAGCACTCGCGACTGGGAGGACTCCGCGGAGGTCATCTGCGGCATAGTGGCCGCCTGCGACGGCGCTCTTCTCGATCTGGCGGCGCGGTCTTTGAACGTACCCGCCTGGGCTCTGTTGGGGGGTCGGTGTCGTGCAGGCGTGGACCTGTGCGTCGACTGCGGTGAGGCCCAGAACCCGCAGTCGCTGGAGGATGCCGCGCGGCTGGCGGCGGAGGGAGTGCGCACCATCGGCCTGACGGTGCCCCGCGACGGCGAGGACCGCAGCATTCCGCTGCGTCGGGCGGGGCGGACAATCGGCGCCGAGGTGCTCATCATCGCTCGTCCCGCCGAAGCCGCCGCCACCGTCGACGAGGCCGTCGAGCTCGGGGGCGACCTGGACCGTGCCGAGCCCTATCTGGTAGAGGGCCTCCTGGCCGACGGATCCTGGAGCGAGCTGGCACAGGTGCGCGACAGGATCGCCAGCGCCACGGCGGCGGGCCACTCGACTTTCGGTTTCCACAGATTCTGGCGTCCTATCGAGGTGGGCTGCGCCGATGTGGTGACCCTCCGCGTCGACGGCGCCCAGGGACCCTCGGGCATCCTGAAGCTGGCCGACGTCGCCGGCCTCCGAGGCATTCGCGTGGCCGTCGAGGGGGCCGGCCTGGTCTCGAGCCAGGCGGCGGCCCATGCCTGCGCGGCCCGTGTGAACTCAGGGCTGCTGCGGCTGCCTGTGGCCACCTGCGATGCTCTACAGGAGGCGGGACTGCTTCAGGACGGCAGGCTGGTGCTGCCCGCGGCCACCGGGCTCGGCGTTCCGGATGAGCCGGCCCTGTCTTCCCGGCCCCTGGCCGTCTTTGAGGACACAACCTAGCCGGGCCGCACTCCTGTGGCGCCGACTCGGCGGACGCGTAACGCCCATGAACGAACTGGCCCGCCGCTCAACTGAGACCGCGCGACAGATAGCCGCAGTGCTGCAGGAGGTCTGCGGAAGCTGCGGCAATAGCTGCTGCCACCAGGGCACCATGATGGGCAGCCACGATGTGCTGCGACTGGTCAAGGGCCTGCGACTGGAGGAAGGACTGGAGGCCAACCTCCGCGAGGGCCTGGCCGAGCGGGCCGTGGAACTGCGGGCAGACCTGGAGACGATCGGGGGCGTTCGTGACCTGCTGTCGGCCATGGCCGACAGCGAGTGCCGCGTGGACCTGGAGGGCCTCAACAAGGTCATCGCGCAATGGGACGAGTTCTGTGACCTGCTGGAAGGCACCTGGCCGGCGGACGCGGAAACACTCCAGGAGATGCTGCGCTTCGCCGGCATCCGCTCGCAGGCGATGCGGGCGCTGTCGCCGTTTCCCGGCGCCCAGGCGGCGCTGACAACACTGGCCAGGCCGGGCTCCAGTTTCGTCTTCCGCGGCCGACGTCTGGCTCCGCCACGGTGCCTGTTTCACAGCGCGAGTCGCGGCTGCCTGGCGGGGCGCTGGAAACCGGGCAAGTGTGCCAACTTCTTCTGTTCGGGCGACCCGAACGTGCTTGCCGAGCTGCGCGGCACCATGTCCTTTGATGACTTCGTTCTGGGCAATGCGGTGGCCGCCTCGCCCGAGCAGATCGCCCGTTTCGTGGCGACCGAGCTGCAGATGGGGCCGCAGTATGTGGAGCCCAAGGTGATCGTCGGCCTTGGTGGGTCGGCCCACACCGCCCTGCTGGACGGGCTCGCCGCTCACTATGAGGAGCTCGTGCATCCACCGGCCGCGGACCGGTTCATGATGTCCTCTCACGAGCTGGAGGCGCTGGTGGAGGACCTGGAGCCGGGGCAGGCGGCGGTGGTCGACTGCGGCGCGGTGGACGGGAGTGCGCTGTACGAGGCGGCCATTGCCCTGGACCGCTTCCGGGCCCGGGCCCAGAGCGTGGCGTTCTACCTGCTGGCGCGCCGCTACGCCTCGCAGAGCGTCCTTCCGCATCCGCTGTGGGCCGACTGTGAGATGGGCCAGCCCCTGGGTGCTATCGACATCTACATCAGCGACGCGGAGCAGGCGTAGGACGTGGCCACTTTTCGCCGCGGGCTATTGAGCCGGTCTGGGTTTTCTGGTAAACTCGCCTCCGGGTACATTGTGCGGGGGCCGACCAACTACACAGCCTGACAACGCTGGAGGTCTGATCGTGTCCGTACACAGAACTCATCTGGCAAGCGTCGTGGTGTGCCTCGCACTCATGGGCATGGTGGCCATCCTGGCGGGGTGTGATTCGTCAGATTCGGATGATCTGAGCGCCACGGTGACGGGGATCGTCGCGGACGCCAGCACGCTCTACCCGGTAGCGGGCGCAACGATTGAGCTCGATGGCAATCGGTCGCCGCAGAGTGACACTCAGGGCCAGTTCGCCCTCGATCAAGCTCCGGTGGGCGATCAGACACTGCTTGCCTACGCCACCGGCTTTGCCACCACGCAGGTGCCGGTGACCCTGAGCTCCGGCCCGAACGCCGTCGGCACGATCTACCTGCGCGAGGGCCAGCAGAGCGGCAAGGGTGACATCGTCGGCACGCTGGCGCCCTACTCGGCGAGCCTGCTGGGCGCTACCGTGACGGGCGGCGGCAAGAGCGCCCGCACCCGCGCCGTACAACGGACGGACGGCACGACAGCGGTGATGTTCTTCCTGTACAACATCGCCCCGGGGAGCGTCACGCTGCAGATGGCCTCGGCGGACCGGACGATGAGCGGGAGCACCACCGTGACGGTGGTTGCGGGCAGGTCGGTGGAGGCCACGATCAACTCGCGCCTGAGCCCTCCGGTGATCCCGAGCATCTAGGGGCCGCCACCGCCGGCCAGGGCCGCTGGCCCACGACGAGTCGGCCTGAGCCGCGTGCGGTTGCCTTCGGTTGCGCCATGCGCCCGGCACCGTCAGGCCGCGTCTGACGACATCCCGGGTGGCCCGGATTCTCCTTCCGGGCCACTTTCCGGTTCTGCCGTCCGGCGGCCACGCACTACAGGCCCCCACGGGTAGATTATAGGCATGAAGACTTGGCAGCGCGCCGGCATCTGTGCAGCAGCCGTGCTTCTGTCCCTGGCCCTGGGCTACTGGGCCACCACTACGTGGCGGCAGCCCCCGCCCGCCCAAGAGCCCCCTCCCTCTCCCCAGACCGAGAGCGACGTCGTCTTGGAGACCCCTCAGCTCGACCACCGCAATAGCGACGGCTCTTTGGCCTGGAAAGTGCTCATCGACCGCATGGAGCTGCAGACCGGGGCGGGGATCGTCACCGTCCAGGGCGTGCGCGAGGGCATCATCTACGGCCCGGGAGGCAAGCCCGCCTTGCGTATCACCGCCAAGCAGGTCACCGGCAACTCCGGGAGCAAGGACTTCGTTGTGACCGGTGAGGTCACCGTCACCAGCCCGCAGGGGTTCATCATCTCCACGGACCGTGTGCAGTGGACCAATGACCAGCAGCGCCTCCACTGCCCGGGGCCGGTGCAGATGAAGACCAAGACCATGGTCCTGAGCACCCATGTGCTGGACTACGATCTGACCGGAGACACCATCACCTGCCCCAATCAGGTGCGGGTGTTCTCAGGGAACAATGTGGCCACCGGCGAGCGTCTGATCTATAACGTGAAGACCAAGGACTGGGTGATGGCGAGCATCCAGGTGGTCGTGAACCCCGAAGAGGGCAAGGAGATCCTCAAGGAGCTGCGCGGACGATGAAGTCTCGACTGACTGTTTTGGTGGGCGCTGTAGTGCTGGCCTTCGCGGCGGGGCTCATCTCGCTGCCGATGGCTCCCGCGCAGCCGGCCGCATCGCCGGGCCCCAGTGTTGGTGAGCCCAAGAAGCTCGGTGAGCCGAAGAAGGCCAAGAAGGACGATGATGAGATCCGCATCGACAATGCCGACCAGGGGCGCTACGATGCGGCCCGGGACCTGTTTTACCTCTCCGGCAATGTGGTGTTTCGCGACGAGGATGTGAAGCTGTACTGCGACGAGGCCAGCTACAACAACAACGACGACACCGCCGCCTGCGCGGGCAATCTGAGGATCGTCGACCCGGAGAACACCATCACCGGCAAGAGGATCAATGCGGACTTCACCGCCGAGATGGCGGTGATCGAGGGCGACGTCAAGATCGTGACCACCAAGACGACCAAAGCCCAGGAGAGCAAGGAGCCCAAGAAGCGCATCACCACCATCACCTGCGACCGCGTGGTGTATTACTACACCGAGGGTGAGCGGCGGGCCATCGCCACGGGCAACCTCAGGGGTGTCCAGGAGGACAAGACGGTCACCGCCCAGAGGGCCGAGTACGACCGGGAGAAGGACGTGATCGTGCTCAGCCCCGAGGTGATCTTCACCATGAAGAGCGGCACCACGTTCGCCTGTCGCAAGGCCACCATCAGCGTCACCGACGACTGGATCAACATGGAGGGCCTGGACCGGGGGCTGCTGAAGCGTGAGAAGAAGGAGACCGCGGGGGGCGAGGAGACCGCGCCCGGCGGGTCGGAACAGACCGGGGAGCCCTCCTCTGATGCGGGCGAGCCCGGCCCGGATGCGGGTGATGACAAGCCCGACGGGACCGGCTCCGGGGCGACGTTGAAGTCGGAGGAGAAGTCGGAGTAGGCCGAGGCGTAGTGGATGTGCCGTCAGGCGGTAGGGTGTCGTTGGGCCGTTGGGCCGTTGGGCCGCTCACCTCTCCCAGCCCGCGCAGCGGGCGCCCGGGAGAGGTCGACAGGGCGGCCCGAAGGGCAGGCATGGCGGGTGAGGGGGACCGGCGCACAGCGCACATCGGAGGCTGCCGTACGCCCGGCACACGCCCGGGCGGGACGCGGCCGGCGGCGCATGCCACGGCTGACGGCCCAACACCGTGGGCTTCGCCCACACCCTGACGATCCTGCGGATCGTTCGGGGGACCAGTCCCCTGGACCCCGCAACTGTGGCTCCCGCGACGCTTGGGAGCGCCCCGGCCGTGCGTTGCCGTTCGCAGGTCGTTGGCCCGAAGGGCCATCGGCGCCGCGCAGCGGTGCCCCCCAGCGACGCGGCTTCAGCCCGTCGGATGCTGGTGCCGTCCTCGCGGACGATCTTCGTCCGGCGGCCGTCGGTGTCGTAGGTGTAGTCGAAGCTCAGCAGGACGCCACTGGGACCCAGGTGGGCAACCTGCGTGACCTGTGAGGCGGCATCGTAGTTGTGGTAGGTGGTGACGCCATTGGGCAGCGCCTTGGCAATCTCCCGGCCCAGGTCGTCGTAGTCATACGACACCGTCTGCCCCCAGGGGTCGGTGATCGAGCCCAGGTTCCCGCAGGCGCGGTAGGTGTAATAGGTGGTA
>Ga0334883_1001438_pt1 | contig 35140 bp, 29 predicted proteins | sample GraSluR1_MG_6_FD_207230 | JGI IMG/M metagenome (GOLD analysis project Ga0334883, IMG submission 207230) | Sludge microbial communities from methane-producing bioreactor in Wageningen University, Netherlands - Granular Sludge_09_05-R1 | ecosystem: Engineered > Bioreactor > Anaerobic >...
CAAGCCACGTTTCCCATACGATACTACTATAAACCCAACGGGGGCAGACACACTGCTCTGAATTATGCGCTGGATAAGATCCAGAGTCCCTATGTACTGAACATCGATTCCGATGATGCACTTGCCATGAATGCTTTGCAATTGGTCCACGATGCTTGGGAGAGAGTTCCCCAAGACGACTACGACCGTTTTTGGTGTGTTTCCGGTCGATGCCAAGAGGCTTCTACAGGGAAGCTGGTAGGAAAGCCATATCCAGAGGACATCAATACACTGATAGGCAGAAAGCAGCACAAGAAAATCCTGAAGCACCCTGGTGAAAAATCATGCTGCAGAAAAGTTGAGATTCTCAGACGCTATCCATTTCCTGTGTTTGCTGATACCAAGTTCGTATCAGAGGGAATGGTTTGGGAAAAGATCAACCAACACTATGACCAGTTTTGCACGAATGACATATTCAGAATCTACTACACGGACTCAACTGATTCACTTACATCAGGTGCAATGCACTCCTCAATGAGATGGAGAACGTATTACTATGTTGCCCAATTTTACCTGAACGAGTGCTTTTCTCAGATTACCTATAACCCAACAGTGAGAAGGGCACTGCTCAGCGTTTCTCGATGTGCACTTTTGTCTCATACTCCTATGAAAGAAGTGTTACAGGGACTTACTGCTTGGTATACCAAGGTCTTGGTGTTCTTAGGGTATCCCCTTGCTTGGGTTATTCTCAAATTTCAACGCATACCCTATTGATTGCTACAAAGGAAAAGAGAACATGATAACCTTGCAGGAAATGCAGCAGATTGAACTTGGAATTATGAAAGAGGTTCATTCATTCTGTGTTGAGCACAATCTTCGGTACTCACTTGCATACGGCACCTTGCTAGGAGCTGTACGTCACCAAGGGTTCATCCCTTGGGATGATGATATGGACATCATGATGCCAAGACCCGATTACGAGCAATTTCTTGCGACCTTTTCTTATGCTGGCTTTGAGGTAGTATCACCCCAAAATGATGAGTACCACTATCCCTATGCCAAGGTCTATGATACGAGAACATTTTTGCACGAAGAACTCCGTAATATTTACCCTAGACTTGGAGTGTTTATCGACATTTTTCCTGTTGATGGACTCCCTGAAAAGCGAAACGAGCAACTAGCTTTATACCGGAAACAACGGGTACGTTACAAACTCCATATGAGCATGAAGTATCACTTCTCCAAAGAGTGGTCATACTCAAAAAATATATTGATTGCAATAGGAAGAACCATTGGAGAATTCTATTCTTTGCACACCCTGACTGTTCAGATAGATAAGCAAGCTCAGAAACAGCCATTTGGCTTGACTCAGCAATGTGCGGTGCTAACGGGAGAACTTGGATTGTTGCCAATGGAATGTGGAGCATTCAACCAATTGGATTCTCTTGAATTCGAGGATTCCCATTTCTTCAGTATTGCGAGATATGATGAATATTTACGCAATTTATATGGTGAGTATCAATTGATGCCTCCACTGGAGAAACGAAAGAGTGAACATCGATATACAGTAGGATGGAATACTGAAGAAGGTTAATTGTTAGCCATTGCCTGTTATTTTCACTCTTAGCTATAGACAATCTGGGATTAAATGTTACTATTAATACAATTTTCCCATCCCCTAAACAAGCAATGAGTAAGGTCCGGACATGCATCTACTGTATTTGGCAATTATCCATCCACTGGAACTCTTGATTGAGTTCTTTTTCATTTTTTTTGACAAGAGTTTTGATGATTATGGCTTGGCCATAGTTGGAATCAGCTTGGTCATCAACCTCTTGGCTCTTCCCCTCTATCACGTGGCGGAAACACTTCAGCGCAAAGAGCGTGATGTGCGGATGCACCTTTCTGGTGGGATTGCCAGGATTAAAGAGGCATTCAAAGGTGACGAGCAGTACATGATACTCTCCACCTACTACAGACAGAATCACTATCATCCAGCGTATGCCTTGCGCAGCTCTGTAAGTCTGCTTATCCAGGTTCCCTTTTTCATTGCGGCTTACAACTTCCTCTCTCATCTTGCCCAATTGCAAGGAATCTCTTTTCTCTTTATTCCCAATCTCGGTGCGCCGGACGGCATGCTCTCTATCGGCGGGATTTCAGTCAATGTGCTTCCTATAGCCATGACGTTGATCAATATCATTGCAGGCGCAATTTACACCAAAGGGTTTCCTGTTCGTGACAAGATTCAGCTCTACGCGATGGCCTTGCTGTTTCTTGCATTGCTTTACACGTCTTCTGCAGGGTTGGTGTTTTACTGGACGCTGAATAATTTGTTCTCTCTGGTAAAGAATGTATTTTACCGACTCAAACGACCCTTGCCTGTTCTCTATGGCATTGCAGTTGTGGGAACCATCGGGCTGACGATAGCCATCTGGATCGTGCATCCGACCCTCTCTCTTTCCAATCGAATAGTGTTTATCTCCGGATGTCTCTTTGTTGTTCTGATTCCTTTCCTTCTGAAGGTAGGTTCAAGTCTCTATCAGCAGTACCTCACCGATTTTGCCCAGGCAGATCGAAACAGAAATACTTTGTTTCTGATCTCTGGAGCGCTTCTGTTTCTTCTTCACGGATTGGTAATTCCTGCAAATCTTATTTCTTCCTCAACTATTGAGTTTGCATTCAGTGGAACCGTAACGAATCCTCTTGCCTATATTGGCCATACCGCTACAGTTTTTTTTGGACTGTGGGTGGTGTGGCCTTTCTTCGTTTATGCCATGGCCAAGCGGCCCATGAAGGCAATACTTGCAGTATTGTTCATGATTCTGTCTCTTTCCTCCTTGGTCAATCTTTTCTTCTTCACTGGTGATTACGGCATTGTCAGCACCCTGCTTCAGTTTGAGAATCCCACTCTCTTGGAAGCATCCCCATCCATGATGGTTCTCCCGTTTGTGGTTGCGCTTATCATTGCTATTGCCCTACTTTTTGCATTGCGTTATCGAAAGGCTCGTTGGATTGAAACTGCCATGATGATTCTTGCCCTTGGTTCTCTGGCAAGTGGATTGCTTCAGTGCGTTACCATCCAGAGGGAGTATCGTGAGTACACCGAGAATCTTGCTTTAGCTGACACTGGGGATGCGGATTCTGGCAGTATCAAGCCAGTGTTTCAATTTTCCAAGACGGGTAAAAATGTTGTATTCATATTCCTCGATCGTGCAATGAACTCGTTCTTTCCAACAATTCTTGAAGACCTTCCCCAACTACAAGAGCAGCTGAAAGGATTTGTCTATTACCCTAATACAGTCTCGTTTGGAAACAATACGTTGCATGGATCGCCTGCCATGATGGGAGGATATGAATACACTCCCGATGAAATGAATACGCGTACGAATGAGAAGTTGGTGGACAAGCACAATGAAGCGTTATTGGTCATGCCCCGACTTTTCCTAGATGAAGGCTACTCGGTCACCATCACCAATCCTCCCTACAGCAACTATAAGTGGGAAGCAGACTATACCCCCTTCCGTCCCTATCCTGAGATGAAGGTCATGCATCATCATGGGAAATTTGCTGTCCAGTACAAGAAGGAACATGCCGATGTCCTTGATTGGGATCCTTCGTATGAGAGTGATCTCATCAAGAAACGTCTCCCTCTCTTTGCCATCTTCAAAACGAGTTTTCCTATGATCAGAAGAACGCTCTATGAGGAAGGCCGTTATTTCCAGAAAGCAGAGAAACCGCAATCAACTGATGGGTTCATCGATGCATATGCCCAACTCTATTACCTGAATGATTTGACAACAATAAGGCAGGAGGGAGATGCATTCATCAGCATTTCCAACGATACCCCGCACCAACCAGTGTTCCTCCAATCACCTGACTATGAACCGCAGTCGGTGGTAACGGATAGCACTACGCCCTTTGATGGAATTGAAGGTATCCGACCGCTTGATCGTTCCTCATACCAGATCAATGCTGCGTCATTGAAGCGTCTTGGTCTGTGGTTTGCCTATCTGCAAGAGTTGGGTGTCTATGACAATACTCGTATCATCATTGTGTCGGACCATGGCTATGAGCTGTACTCAGAGGGAATGAAAGATTTTGGACCTGACAGATACAACTACAATGGGTATGTTCCGCTCTTCCTTGTAAAGGATTTTGGTTCATCAGGGCCTATCATCACAGACAGCAGGTTCATGACCAATGCAGATGCACCTCTCTTTGCCATCAAGGATGTGATTAAGGACCCTACCAATCCAGCAACAAAGAAAAATCTGTATGATCAAGTGAACAAGAAACTGGTGAATGCTTACTATGGTCCATGGGATCCCCGTGAGAACACCGGTGCGGTGTTCAAACATGATCCTTCGCGCAGTTTCTCTGTGCACGACGATATCTTGGTGGAGTCCAACTGGGCTCCAGTTCAGCACTGAACAGAAAGGATGAATCCGATATGATGCTTTTCTATATTGATCCAGGAACTGGGAGTATGCTTTTCTCCATTGTCATTGGCTTGGTGACTATGCTCTATTTTTTGGGAAAGGCTGCCATCATCAAACTGAAGTTTGTTCTTTCGGGGGGAAAGGCAATCAGTTCCAAGAACAGATCTCCTTTGGTCATCTATTCCGAAGGTAAACGCTATTGGAATGTGTTCAAACCCATCCTTGAAGCTTTGGAGAGGAGGGGAGTGGAAACGGTGTTTTATACTTCTTCTGAGGATGATCCTGTTTTTTCCTCCCAATTTACGCATATCAAGAGTGAGTTCATTGGGGAAGGGAACAAGGCGTTTACAAGATTGAATTTTCTGGAAGCGGATGTATGTCTGATGACCACCCCAGGCCTTGATGTCTATCAGCTCAAGCGTTCCAGGGGAGTGAAGCATTATGCACATATTCTGCATGCAGTGGATGATGCTACCAGTTACCGGCTGTTTGGTTTGGACTACTATGATTCTGTCTTGCTCTCAGGTGAGTACCAGAAAGCTCATGTAAGGCAATTGGAGAAGCTACGGGCAATCAAGGAAAAAGATTTGGTGGTGGTAGGCTGTCCGTATCTGGATGTACTGCAGGAGAAAGTGTCAGCACTACAGCCAGACCCAAAGCAGAATTTCACTGTCTTGGTTGCTCCCTCCTGGGGCAAGAGTGGCATTCTTTCCCGCTATGGGGCCTTGTTGCTTGATCCTTTAGTAGAAACTGGTTTTACCATCATCGTTCGGCCTCATCCACAGTCCAAACAGTCAGAACAGGATGTGTTGTCCAGTCTGGAAGCACGATATACGAGTAAGCAGAATCTTGAATGGGATTTCACCAATGAGAATCTTCGCTCCTTATCCCGAGCTGATATCATGATCAGTGACTTCTCCGGAGTCATCTTTGATTATACCTTCCTCTTTGACCGCCCCTTCCTCTATGTAAACAGTTCCTTCGATGCCAAGCCTTATGATTCTTACGATATCGAGGAACAACCGTGGAAGTTCCGTGTGCTTCCTGAGATAGGAATTGAGCTTCAGGAGACGGATTTTGCCGATATCGGAAACGTGCTTATTGAGGCAACCAAGAGTCAGACATTGGAGGAAAACCGAAAGCGTGCGAAGGAAACTGCGTGGCAGCATCGTGGGAAGAGTGGAGAACAAGTGGCTGATTACTTGATATCGAGGATGCAAGACCTATGATATTGGGTATCGAAAATTTGGGTGCAGATCATGTTGTTGTATAACCTTATCATATATCCTATTGAGTTGCTTGTTGAGTTCTTCTTTGTTTTCTTTTATGAGAGCTTTGAACATGTAGGGATTTCAATTCTGGGTATCAGCATTGTCATCAACATGCTTTCACTGCCTTTATACACTAAAGCAGAGCTTCTTCAACGGAAAGAGCGTGATCTACGTATGCATATGGCTCCTGGAATCAGTCGTATCAAGCAAGCATTCAAAGGTGATGAGCAGTACATGATTTTGTCGACGTATTACCGACAGAACCATTACCATCCAGTGTATGCCCTTCGAAGCTCTGTGAGTTTGATGATTCAGGTTCCGTTTTTCATTGCTGCCTATCATTACCTGTCTAATCTTCCCCAACTACAGGGAGTTCGGTTTCTTGGCATTCCTGATTTGGGTCAGCCCGATGCAATGCTTGCAATTGGTGGACTGAAGGTAAACTTGCTTCCAATTCTCATGACACTGATTAATTTAATTGCAGGTGCTGTATATACTAAAGGATTGCTATTGCGTGATAAGCTGCAATTATATGGAATGGCACTTCTTTTCATGGTACTTCTGTATACATCGCCGTCAGGCTTGGTTCTCTACTGGACCTGCAACAATCTTTTTTCACTGGCAAAGAATCTCTTTTATCGCCTTAAGCATCCACTGAAAGTTCTTTACGTGATTTGTGCTTCAAGTGTGAGTATTTTGGCAATTACCATTCTCATTTTGCATCCATGGGCTCCTCTCATCAAAAGATTGCTGGTATTGGTAGCAGCTTTGGGCGTATGCTTGATTCCGACCATACTAGGGATTTTTCGCAAGGTGTATCATCATTATCTTGCGGGGGCCTTTCGTAACAATACTGAACGGAACCAAATTTTTTTGCTTTCAATAGTACTGCTTTGGGTCTTGCAAGGTCTGATAGTCCCTACCTTGCTAATGCAATCCTCTCCCACGGAGTTTTCCTATCTCGGAGTTGTCAATCATCCCTTGGCTTTTTTGATCGATGCAGCAACAAAATATGCAGGCTTGTACTTGGTTTGGGTATTGCTGTTGTATGTCATTTCTCATGAGGTAATCAGGGATGTCTTGGCTTTGGTGTTTCCTCCCTTAACCATTATTGCACTGATGAATATGCTGGTTTTTTCTGGGCACTATGGGTATGTCAGCCCAATCCTCCTATTTGACAATCCTGGGCTGCTCAATCCCTCAATGGTTCTAAACCTCAGTTCCATAGCCTGTGCTGTCTGTATGTTTCTCATATATTTCTTCATAGTCATCAAGCACTGTGCAGGAGTTGTGCGGCCCCTCCTTTCGATACTCATACTTGGAACAATTCTGACTTCAGGAGTATTTGCTGCCAGAATTCATCATGAATACATAAGGCATTCAGAGACACTGAAAGAACTGGAGCAGCAGGAAATGCTTCGAAAAGGAACAGCAGATTATTCATTGTCGAAGCAAGGCAAAAATGTAGTATTCGTATTTCTAGATCGAGCTATCGGCTCTTATGCGGAACTATTTTTTCGAGAGTTTCCAGAAATGAAGGAAACCTTTCAAGGCTTCACCTATTATCCGAATACCGTATCCTATGGTACCAATACTGCCAACGGAAGTCCTGCTTTGTTTGCAGGGTATGAGTATACTCCGGAAAATCTCAATGCCCGAAAAAACGAAAAGATGGTTGATAAGCATAATGAAGCGCTCTTGGTGCTTCCTCGAATGTTTTCTCAATCCGGATATGCTGTAACGGTAACAGACCCTCCTTACTCAAACTATCGTTTGGTGGGTGATTATCGTCCTTTCCAGCCGTATCCCGAGATTTCCGTCAAGCAATTGATTGGTAAACAAACGGTTCGGTATAAGCAGGAACATGCCGATGTGTTGAAATGGGAGCCTTCGGCAACCAGTGATTTGCTGAAAGCAAGATTGTCTGTATTCAGTCTGCTTCGGACTGCACTACCAATTATGCGGGAAGCAATTTATGATAACGGTGAGTATTTGCACATGCGAGAAACTGCACAGGAAACGGATGATTTCTTGAACTCATACTCACAACTTTTCTATTTGCATGAGCTTACCGATTATAATGCGCCAACCGATACGTTTACGGTACTCACCAATGAAACCCCGCATGAACCGGTATTATTGGAACCTCCTCTGTATGAACCACGAGATGAGATCTCCCGAATACACAATCCTTTGGAGAAGGATTTACGCAGTACCACTTATACTGATCTGTCTGCATATCATGTGAATGCTGCCACTCTGATACAGCTTGGGAAATGGCTTAAGCATCTTCAGAATGAAGGGGTGTATGACAATACCCGCATCATCATTGTCTCTGATCACGGACATCCTGTCCAAACCCATATCTTCCAGGATTTCTCAAAGAATGCCATGCGGTATGCTCTTTTCAATCCATTATTTATGGTAAAGGATTTTGATGCTACTGGTGCTTTGCAAGCGGATGATTGTTTCATGACAAATGCGGATGCAGCACTGTTTGCTCTGGAAGGCTTAGACATTCCGATGATCAATCCATTTACCGGTGAGGATATGAATGCTTGGATACAGAAAGATGTGGTCTCCGTGGTGCAAGGTGGTGGAGCCAACTATACGGGGAATCAAATTCGGATCAACTACGAAGAGAGTTATACAATCAAAGATGATATCCGAGTGGAATCTAATTGGGGACCACTAAATCCCTAATGGTTTTTGGCTGCAAGTATTCCTTTGTCATTGGACAACCAATTGGCTTTGGGGTAGAGTTACTTGATGTTACAAAACAGGAGAAAATGTTTGCATGGCTAGTGTATACCTAGGAATCACCGGGGATATCATCCATCCGGGAATCATCAATATCATCAATGAGGGAGCCAAATATGGGGAGCTCATCGTAGGGCTTCTCACCGATTCGGCTATTGCTCCCCACAAGAGACTTCCCTATCTCTCCTATGAACAGCGGAAAGTGGTGGTGGAGAACATCAAGGGCGTAAGCAGGATTGTCCCCCAACAAGAGTGGAGCTATGTTCCCAATCTATTGAAGTACAAGCCCGACTACATCATCCATGGCGATGATTGGGTTACCGGTCCCTTGAGCAAGATCCGGGATGAAGTGTATGCAGTCATGCATGAGCTTGGTGGGAAAGTCATTGAGATTCCCTACACCAAGGGCATCAACTCATCGGCATTGGCCGTGCAACAAAAAGCCATCGGAACCACCCCGGAAGTTCGCTTGAAGACACTCAGGCGTTTGCTGGCTGCCAAACCGATTGTGAGGATCCTTGAAGTCCATGATGGGCTATCCGGTCTTATCGCAGAGCATGTCTCTGTATGCAAGGATGGTGAGTTCCATACCTTCGATGGCATGTGGTCATCCAGCCTTACCGATTCCACCTCCAAAGGGAAACCAGATATCGAAGCAGTCGACCTGACAACCCGGCTCCAGGGAGTCACTGACATTCTGGAATGCACTACCAAACCCATCATCTATGATGGAGACACCGGTGGCCTTGCTGAGCATTTTGTGTACACCGTTCGAACGCTGGAACGCAATGGCATCTCGGCCATCATCATTGAAGACAAAATGGGGCTGAAGAAGAACTCACTCTTCGGAACCGATGTGAAGCAACATCTTGCTCCCATCGAGGATTTCTCCTTGAAGATCAGCATGGGTAAGCAAGCCCAGGTGACCAAGGATTTCATGATCATTGCAAGACTTGAGTCCCTCATCGCCGGTGGCACAGTCGCCGAAGCCCTGGAACGAGCATACGCCTACGTGAAAGCAGGTGCAGACGGCATCATGATCCACAGCAAGGACAAGAGCGGTGAGGATGTGAAGGAGTTCTGTCTTGCTTTCAGGAGCGAGTACAGCCATGTCCCTCTCATCCTGGTTCCTACTACCTACAACCAGTTTACTGAAGCGGAGTTCCAGCAGTGGGGTGCCAACATCATCATCTATGCAAACCACATGCTGCGGGCTGCCTATCCAGCAATGGTTGACGTTGCCAAATCGATTCTTGAGAACGGCCGTTCCTTGGAAGCCGATCCTCTCTGCATGCCTATCAAACAGATCCTGGAACTGATTCCAGGGACCAAATAGGGGAGGCTTTGCATGATAGATCCCTCTTCCTTTGTCCAGGAACTCCAGAAACAGGGAACCGGATTCTTCACCGGTGTCCCTGACTCACTCTTGAAGAACCTTTGTGCGTTCATCACCGATTCTTTTGATGCCGAGCATCACATCATCGCAGCCAACGAAGGCAATGCTGTTGCCTTGGCAGCAGGACATTATCTTGCGACAGGCACCATCCCGATGGTGTACATGCAGAACTCTGGAGAAGGGAATGCAGTGAACCCACTGCTCTCCCTTGCTGATACCGATGTGTATCAGATCCCATTGCTGCTCTGCATTGGTTGGAGAGGAGAGCCCGGGGTGCGCGATGAACCCCAGCATGTCAAGCAAGGAAAGGTTACCTTGAGCCTGCTTGAAACCATGGGAATACCGTACCAGGTACTTTCCTCTGATGAAGCATCGATGAAAGTCCAGGTTGAGCAAGCGTATGCCACCATGAAGGCTGAGCAGGCTCCCGTTGCTCTCATTGTCAAGAAAGGTCTGTTTGCTGAGTACGTACTTAAGCAACCCGATCGGGTGGAAGGCAAGCTTACCCGCGAAGAGGCCTTGGAAATCATTGTAAGCCATACTGATCCCCGTGCCATCTTTGTGTCTACCACAGGCATGGCCTCTCGTGAGTTGTATGAGATTCGTGAGAGAAACGGAGTCGGGCACGAGAAGGATTTTCTTACCGTCGGCTCCATGGGACACGCTTCCCAGATAGCGTTGGGGATTGCCCTGAGCAAGAAAAACCGACAGGTGTATTGTCTTGATGGTGATGGGGCTGCCCTCATGCACCTTGGTGGAATGGCCATCATCGGAACCACGAAACCAGAGAATTACTTCCACATCATCCTGAACAACGGTTCTCATGACTCAGTAGGCGGCCAGCCGACGGTTGGACGTGACGTTGATCTGGTTGGTGTAGCCAAAAGTCTTGGCTATGCAACGGCCGTCAAGGTAACGGATGAAACCGCTTTGGTGGATGCTTTGGCAACAAAGAATGCTGGACCACACTGTATTGAAGTGTTGGTGAAGAAGGGAAATCGCAAGGACCTTGGACGTCCGAAGAGTACACCTGTGGAGAACAAGCAGGCGTTCATGCACTATATAGCAGAGGAAACCACATGATTCGAGAAGCGGTGATTGTTGGAGCGGGATTGGGCAGTCGTCTCAAGGATATGACCAAGGACAGGCCGAAAGGCTTTCTTGAGCTGGATGGTTCATACTTGGTGGAAATGTCCATCAAGAAACTGCTGGAACATGGTATCGAACGTATCATCATCGGTACCGGGTACTGCAGTGAGTGGTATGAGAAGCTTGCAAAGAAGTACCCTGCCATCGAGACGGTGCATAATGCAAACTATGCCGGAACAGGCAGTATGGGAACGCTTGAAGTCTGTGCTGCCAAAGTAACAAGTGACATCCTTCTGCTGGAATCAGATCTCATCTATGATTCTGTGGCGCTGTTCACCCTGCTCAACGACCAGCATCGGAATGTGGTGCTCGGTTCTGGTGCAACCAATTCAGGAGATGAGGTGTATATCGGAGTTGATGAGAATTTTGAGGTTGCTGCAATTTCGAAGAAACTCGAGATGGTAGGGAAGTCCTATGCCGAATTGGTGGGCATTTCCAAACTCTCTTACAAGACGTTGCAAGCCATGTGCAGCTTTGCCGCTTCCCACCATCAGGACATGCCCAAAATGGAGTATGAGACTGCTTTGGTCGGGGCCCAGAAGATGGGAGAGCATCTGTTTGTGCGAAAGGTGAATTATCTGGCATGGCGCGAGATTGACGATGCCTCGCACCTTGAGATGGCAACCAAGGAGATTCTTCCCAGGATTCAGGAGAATGAGAGCATTCGCCAGGTCCGTCGTGAGGTGCTGCTCAATCCTGGTCCTGCAACCACCACTGATTCGGTGAAGTATGCCCAGGTGTGTGCCGACATCTGTCCTCGTGAGGAAGAGTTTGGGCAGATGATGCGCTGGATTTGTGATGAACTCACCCTGTTCATTGGAAAGAAAGAAGACTACGAGACAGTCCTCTTTGCAGGCTCCGGAACCTTGGCTGACGAAGTCATGGTCTCCTCCTGTGTGCCTCAGGATGGGAAGCTGCTCATCATCAACAACGGTTCGTATGGACAGCGCTTAGCCAAGATTGCCTCAGTGTACAAGATGGACTATGAAGTCTATGAAAGCAGCACGTATGAAGCGATTGATCTGGATGCCTTGGGAAAGAAGCTTGATGAAGGTTCCTATACCCATCTTGCGGCAGTCTATCACGAGACAACCACTGGGTTGTTGAATCCCATTCTCCAGATAGGGCGTATGTGCCATGACCGGGGTATTGTCACCATCATCGACACGGTGAGTGCGTTTTCAGCAATCCCCATCGATATGGAACGTGATTGCATCGACTTCATGGCATCCACTTCCAATAAGTGCATCCAAGGGATGGCTGGTGTTTGTTTCGTATTCTGCAACCGCAAGGAGCTGGAAAAGCTCAAGGGTGAGCCGATGCGAAACTACTACATGAACTTGTATGACCAGTACCAGTATTTCTCCAAGACGTTGCAAACACGGTTCACACCTCCTGTTCAGATATTGAACGCATTGCGTCAAGCCATTATTGAGACCAAGCAAGAGACCATAGAAGCTCGTTATGCGCGCTATACGGCTTGCTGGAACATACTGGTGGATGTGGTGAAGGAGTTGGGCTTGGAAATGCTGGTGAAAAAGGAGGAACAATCCCACCTGATCACAGCAATTCTGGAGCCACAGGATGGCAAGTACTCATTTGAGGAGTTCCATGACCTGGCACGGGAGCAGAGTTTTACCATCTATCCGGGAAAGCTGGGGAACATCAATACGTTCAGGATAGCCAACATCGGGGATATCCAACCCCATGAGATGGAGCAATTCGCTCAGTTCATGCGTGAGTATTTCAGAAAGTAGAAGCTACAATCCACTATGAACTGTCCTTACCAAGGGGAATCTGCTCAGGCAGGTTCCCCTTTTCTGTCTCTAGAGACTATCCCTTGCTGCTCTGCCTGGGAATAAGCTTGGACTGCAGCACATGCTTTTGCTTGGAGTAGGATCCTGTGTTGATCACCTGCTTGAGCAGGCTTACCCCCAGCATACCCATCTCTTGGAGCGGGAGCTCGAACGTGGTGATGGGCACATTCCAGAACTCAGAGAAATCGCGGTTGTCGAAGCCCACCACCCGAACCTGCCGGGGAACCTGGTAGCCTCGCTTCTGCAGAGCTGAGATAGCCCCTGCAGCAATATAGTCATTCGCGCAGAATATCCCATCTGTCTCAGGATGGGCATCCATGATGCTGTTGGCAGCCTCAAAACCGTGGGAGAAATCGTACGTACCGAAGTATGAGTGGGTAGGCATACTCAGATTCAGCTCACCAACCCGCTCGGAGAACCCTTTCAGGCGATCCTGCACTGAAAGACGATCCTCAGGGCCGCATATCATTGCAGGATTGCGCATCCCGCATCCATACAAGTGCTCTGCCGCCTGATACCCCCCTGTCCGGTTGTCAGGAATCACGCTGATCATATCCGGGGTGTCCATATTTACCGAAACGATTGGGATATCGGAGTTCTGGATATCCAGATTGAACTCTTTCCAGATCGGCAGGTGGTGGCAAAACAGGATTCCCTCCACCTTGTGGCTCTTCAGGAATTGGTAGGCCTTCTTCAGATCATTGCCGAACTCAATGCCGGAGACGAAGAACAGTGAATGCTGTCCCCCCGAAAGCCCGTGCTCAATACCACGCACAATCTGGTTGACGAACGTCTCGGTGATATCGGCGGCAAGACAGCCGATGATCCCCGAAGAACCGCGTTTCATCCGTGAAGCACTCCAGGAGGGCACATAGCCCAGCTGCTCGATGGCCTCAAGCACCTTCTTCCTGGTAGCTTCCCCCACCGGGCGTTTGCCGTTCAGTGCATGCGTAACCGTGGCAGGGGAAACCCCTGCAGCTTTCGCTACATCCACGATGGTCACCGGTTCTCGCATAGCACCTCCCTTGCGTCAGTGTAAGGCCTCTTGTCTGCTTTGTCACCCTCAGAATGCAAAGCTGATGCTCTCTCCCCGTTTCAGGGAAGCAGGATTGAACTCGAACTTCCTCGTTCCGACTTTCAGGGTGAACAACCGTCCTGCAGGCTCATCGTATGCAGCCTTAGTCTTGGAAACAATCACCTGGTTTTCAGTTACCTTCAATGACCAGAGATTGCAATTCTGCTTGTGCAGTTCCGTCTTCCCATCATCCTCAAAGTAGGTGGAGACCACTTCTTTTCCAGTTGTCCTGACAGGGAATACGAGGAACTCCACCTGCTCGAAAAATGCCGTTCCAAGATGGGTAAGATGGGGGGCTGTGGGAATGGCAGACCCTTCCCTGGCAAACCAGACCACCTCCCCGTTGCACGGGTAGGGGACAGTGAGGTCGCATCCACCCTCAATAGCCATCCCCGCCTTGTCATACCACCACAGACCTTTTGGTAGATGTACCCTTGCCTCATGGCAGCCCTTCTCGGTTATCAACACCTTCAGCAAGGAAGGCCCGAAGAGGGAGTGGACGGTGTCACTCTTGAGTGCTTTGTCTTCAGGGAACTCCAGATGGAGCGAGCGCTCGATCGGCTTTCCTTCCACCGCCGCCTCATACGCACAGCTGTACAGGTAGGGCATGAAACGGTAGTGCTCCAAGATGAGGGAGCGGATGGGCTCAAGTGCAGTAGGGTACGACCATGGCTCGGTCGGAGTCCCCTCTTCCCGCCAGGAGTGCATCACAAACCTGCCCTGCAACACTGCAGACTGGCAGGAGCGAATGAGCAGCTCCTCCTCGGGGAAAGGCCCGAAGAATCCTCCCAGGTCGTGGCCGAAGTAGGGAAGGCCCGAGAGACCGAACCCGATGCCCATCAGCTGGTTGTAGTGCAGCGTCTTCCAGTCGCTGACATTATCTCCCGACCAAGTCCTTGCGAAGCGCTGGAGGCCCGCATAGCCGCTTCTGGAGTAGATCCAGGGCCGCTCATCAGGTCGTTCTTCCTTGAACGCCTCATAGCTTGCCTGGGCCATCCTGATCGGATAGAGGGCCTTGGTCTTGAACGCCTCAAGCCCCACATCCTCAAGCTCCAGCTCATTGTTGTCGTTCCAGATGCCGGTGCACCCATGGTCGAGATACTGCGCCTTGAGCTGGCTCTTCCACCACTCTTTGGCCTGGGGGTTGTTGAAGTCGATGAACGAGGCTTCCCCACCCCAGAAAAACTCCTGGTAGGGTTTGCCCTCCTGGTCCTTGATCAAAAATCCCTTCTCCTTCAGCTCCCCATACCAGGGGTGTGAAACCAGGATGCCCGGCTTGATGTTCATGCACAGGTTGTACCCACGCTCGGAGAGCGAGGTGAGAAAGCTCTTGTGGTCGGGAAACTTCTGCTTGTTCCAGAGGAAGGCATACCGCTTTCCCTCTGCACTCTTCAGGTAACCCGAGGAGACATACATCCCCTCACAAGGTATCTGGTGCTCCTCCACCGTGGCGAAGTACTCCAGAATCCTCTCCTTGGCATCGTCAGGCTCGGCATAGTTCATCGAGGAGCCGAAGAACCCGAAGCTGAACAGCGGGGGGAAGGCAGGGAAGCCGGTCACACGGCAGTAGTTTTTCAGCACTTCGTGGTAGGAGTTGCCCAACAGCACCACATAGCCGTACGGCCCTCCTTCCACTTCAACCGAGAAAAAGTAGGGACTCTCCCTGCCCAGGTCGAAGAGCTTGATCATGCTCTGATCAAAGAGCAGGCCGCTGGTCACTCCCTGGGCCGGATTCACTTTCAGGAGGAAGGGTATGGACTTGTACAGCGGATCGGAATTGGATGCATCGTAGCCAAGTGAGTCACGGTTGAACATGGAGAACCGCCGTCCCCTTCGGTTGGGACTGCCGCTCTTGTCCCCCAGCCCATAGAACTCATCCTCAGAATCCAAGGGGAAGTTGAACCGGCTGAATGAATCCACCGACCCCTCCTTGGTGAAGCAGCGGACCTGGTAGGAGGGCAGGACCGTATCGGCAGTGCCGACACGTCCCCCATGGGCAAGCCTGCCCTGGTGCCAGATGCTCACCAAGGCATGCTCCTTCTCCAGCACCACCCGGCTTTGGCCGCAGGTGAGGATGTATGCTTCCTTCTCTTCCTTGATCAGGACAGGATCACTGGTATCCAGATGCGTTGCCGGTTCGGTTATGAAGTCACTTGCCTTCTCCAAGGTCTTGTCGATCGTGATACCGGCAAAATCGTAGGAGACCTTGATGATCTCAGAGGAGAGAAAGGCAAGGGAGACCGAGCCTCCCTCTCCGATGGCGACTACGGTAGAGGATGATGCAAGGGTGCAGGTCCTGAGATTGCGGATGACATGTTTCATAACTTATCCTTTGACTGAGCCGGCTGCGATGCCGGAGAAGAAGAAACGTTGGAAGGCGAGGAAGACGACGATCACGGGGATGATGGCGATGGTTGTCATCGCCAGCAAGTCCGACCAGTTGATCTGCAGCTGGCCGACGAAGTTCGCCAACGCCTGCTGGATCGTCTGCTTGCGATTGTCGGTGATGACGATCAAGGGCCAGAGGTAGTCGTTCCAACGCCACATGAAGCTGAAGATGGCAATGGTTGCCACAATGGGCTTGCTCATCGGCACGATGAGGCGGAAGAAGATGGTGTGCTCACGCGCACCATCGATGCGTGCCGCTTCGATCAGTGAATTTGGCAGGGTGACCAGGTACTGGCGGGCAAGGAAGACCCCGGTGGGAGTTGCTGCAGGAGGAATGATGATTCCCCACAGTGAGTTGAGCATCCCCAGGTTCTTCAGCTGCAAAAAGATCGGGATCATGATGACCTGCAAGGGGATCATGAGGGTGGCGATCATGATGGTGAAGATCACATCCCGCCCCTTGAAGATGTACTTGGCCAAGGCGTACCCTGCCATAAGGTTGATCAGCACTGTCAGAGCTGTCGATACTACCGCCACGAACACCGTATTGGAGAAGTAGACGGGGAAGTTCCCTGCCCTGAGGGATGATTGGTAGTTCTGTATGGTCCAGTCTTTTGGGATGAAAGTCAGCGGAACGCGGAAGAGCTCGCTCTGCGGCTTGAACGAGGAGAGGACAACCCAAAGCACTGGTAGCAGGGTGGCAAGTGCCAGAAGCACGAGCAGTGCATACTGGAGGATGGAGAGGGTTTTGTTCTTATTCATAGCTCTTCTCCTTCCCGCTCACCTTGAACTGTACGACGGTAAAGAGGCTGATGATGATCATCAATACGATGGACATGGCACTGGCATAGCCCAGCCTGTCCTCAAGAAAGGCTACCTGGTAGACCTGCTGGACGATGAACTTTGTCGCATAGCCAGGGCCACCCTTGGTCATGACTGCTATCAGCTCATAGGCCTTGAAGGATGCGATGGTGGCAAGCACCAATACCACCAGCAGGGTGCTTCTGAGCAGCGGCAGGGTGATGGAGACGAAGGTGCGTGGGGCTGAGGAGCCATCGATGGTGGCTGCCTCGTAGAGCTCGGTGGGGATGGCCTGCAACCCTGCGATGAGAATGACCATGTAGTACCCGGCCTGGGCCCAGATGGAGACGGTGATGATGGAGACCATCGCAAGCTTGCTGTCGGTAAGCCAGCGCACCCCATCCCCGCCCATGGTGCGCAAGAGGTAGTTGATGATTCCCATCTCATCGCCGAGGATGAACCGCCATGCGATACCGACGGTGATCATGCTCAAGAGGCTGGGGATGTAGAAGAGCGATCGGAAGAGCTTTTCTCCCTTCAGGGAGTTCTTATGCAGCAGCATGGCAAGCATCAGAGCATAGACCATGATCAGACTGACGGTGAACAGCGAATACACCAGGGTATTGCTGAAGGTTTTCCAGAAAACTTCGTCGCCGAGCAGTTCGGAGAAGTTTGCAAGGCCGATGAACCGTGGCTCGGTGAAGACCCCCCATTCGGTGAAGGACATACGCAGTCCCTGGATGGCGGGGATGATGATGAAGGTGGCGAAGATCAGGATGTTGGGAAGCAGGAAGAGCAGCGGAGCCGCTGTCTGGTGAAAGTTTCCCTTGGTGTGTGCTTTCATACGATGCCTATGGGACAGGCCAAGGCCTGCTTTGTGTGATGATCGGCATCCCCCTCCTGATGGAGGAGGGGCCGATATCCGATTCACTGTTACTTGAAGTAGGTTGCACCCCTGCTGTCAACATTGGCCACTGCCTGTTCGGCGGTGATGTTGCCCAACAGCACTTCCACGATCTGCTCGCGGATGTAGGTGGTGACCTTGCTCAGGTTGGTATTCTTCCACTCGTTGGCGGTGTAGGCCGGAGTGACCTTCAGCTCTTCAAGGAAGACCTCGAAGTCAGCGCTGTTGGAAGGATAGGAGACCTTTGCATCGTTGCGGGAAGGAATGTTGAAGGTGTCACGGCTGTACAGCTCGTTGTGCTGCTTGTCAGCAAACGCTGCCATCAGGCGGAACGCCTCATTCTTGTTCTTGCTCTCCTTGAAGGAGGCAACGAACTTGCCGCCGGGCACCGATGAGTTGATCTCGCCCTTGGGCATCCTCACGGCCTTCCATTCGAAGTCCTTCACGTTCTTGTTGTACGTGTTGATGTTCCAGCTGCCACCGATATGACCGGCAACCAAACCGGCTTGGAAAAGTTCGGCAGGGTTTTCGGAACCAAGCCAGACGCTCTTGGGAAGCAGGTTCTTGTCATGCAGGCTCTTGAACCACTTCAGCGTGGCTACGGTGCCGGAATTGTTGAATCCGATGTTCGACTGGTCTTCCTTCAGGAATCGGCCGTTCCACTGGTACATGAGGGTGGAGAAGCGGTGCGGGGTGAAGTCTACGGCAAGACCATACTTCATCGACGGGTTTGCAGCCAGCACCTTGGCAATGATGGTTTCCCACTCAGCCCAGGTCCAGGTCTTGCTGACCTCATCCACATTGATGCCTGCCTTGTCGAAAGCAGTCTTGTTCACCAGCATGCCGTTGGCCGTGGCTTCGGTGGGGTAGGCGATGAACTTGCCGTCCTTGTTGGTTGCGAAGGCAACCATCGAGGGCAGGTACTCTTTCTTCACCGCTTCCACATCCTGGACGTGGTTTTCGATCGGCTCAAGGCTGTCCACCACGACCGAAAGGGTGTTGGTGGTGATACGGGCGATGTCAGGCGGGTTGCCGCCGCTGATCATCAGCTTCAGCTTCTGGTCGTACTCACTGTAGGCAACGATCTGCAGGTCGAGCTTGACGTGCGGGTTGGACTTCAGGTAGTCGTCGATGGTCTTGAGAAAGACATCCGACTCATTGGCGTCATTGAACCACAGTACGGAGAGTGTGACCTCTTTCTTGGTTCCCTCTTCCTTCGTTCCGGCAGCAAAGACCATGCTGGCGGCAACGAGCAGGATCATCAGGGTTACGATTGCTTTCTTCATGCGCATCCTCCTTTTTGGACTGGCAATATGCAGTTTGCAAATTTACGCAAAACGTTTTTACTCGTCCAGTATAGGGACACGTTTTTCATTCTGTCAAGCGTGTTCTCTAGATGCCGCTGATGATTTCCGCGGTGATGGTGGTGGTGTATTGGCCTTCCATTGCAGCCTCAAGATCCTGTTGGTTCACCTTCAGGCTGATTTGTTTGGAGTTGGAGGCCTGCATGGGTGCCGGCCACGGGCTGAAGGGAGTGTTGTAGGGAATTTCTGTCTGGTTCACCCAAAGCGTATAGGGCAGTTGCACGGTGGGATCATTTTCATGGAGGAAGCGGAAAGATGGGTAGCCTGTCTGAAAGAAGCGGACATTCACCCGGCTCTGTCCCAAATAGGTGTTCTGGTAGTTCTCCACATTCAGGGTGACATTGGTCAGTGGTACCGGAGCAAGCACTGCCTGGGTGATGTCGTCGATATACACATTCTCGTTTGCAAAGAAGATGGAGTACACCGGCTCATCTGCAACGTTGTAGTTGTACCAGATACTGGAACTGACCCCGGGATCGCCGATGAAGATGCTGCAGTCACCAGCAGGACCAGGCAAGCCGCCTCCGACGAAGGGGGTGGGAAGGGTGGTCTCCCCTTGGTTGGAGAGCACGGGAAAGGTGGTACTGGAAGAAGAGAGCAGGGAGAATGCAGGCAGGGCACCCAGGGCGACAAACCTGCTTTCTGCTTGCCAGAACAAGAAGCCGCGTACGGTGCTCAGGAACGTTGCGTAGTCGTTGGTGCGTACCAAAAGATAGAAACGAATCGGTCTGGATGCATCCAGCGAAGTAAAAGCATAGGAAGTCTCGGCTGTAAGGTTCTTGCTTGCCAGCGCCCCATTGGTCTTGTAGTAGGTAAGATAGAGCGTGCCGTACAGAGCATCATTGACAAGCGAGTTGTTTGCATTGGTGTAGTACATCCGCACATTGCGGGAGCTGTTGTTGGGAGCGATGGATGGACTGATGGTGATTCTGGACACAGGAAGGGAAGGGTCGAGTTCAAGCGTCCCGACCAGGGTTCCGGTCATGCCGCTGACCAAGCCAGTCTCGGTCATAGTTGCAGCTGGTTCAGAGGTGTAGATATGTGCTGCATGGATAGGTGTCCAGATGAGGACGCATAGGAGCATCAGGGCTGAGAACCATCGATGGAGTAGGTGCATGCTGTATATTCCTCCTTCTGCAAGCAAATATGACTGAAGGAATTATATACTCATAACATATACGTGTGTCCAGAGTTTTCAGTGGTGCGATGTACATACTAGGATGATGTGTATGAAGCTGCCGTCTTTCGTGTTTGGGGTGTTGCAGGAAATGACAAGCTGTGGGACAATCTAGTGAGTTTGGGAGGGAGTGAGCATGCATCTTACGATAGCAGGAACTGGATATGTAGGATTGGTGGCAGGGGTCTGCTTTGCCCATGTGGGACACAAGGTGACCTGTGTCGATATCGACCCGAAAAAAGTGGAAATGCTGAACAAGGGAATCTGCCCCATCTATGAAACAGACCTGGAAGCCTATCTGCAGGAAGGCCTTCAGAAGGGTTTGCTTACCTTCACCACCGACTACCAGAGGGCTTACAGAAATCCTGATGTCATCTTCATCGGGGTGGGAACTCCCGAACTGCCCGATGGTTCTGCAAACCTCAGTTATGTTGCCTCTGTGGCCCGTCAGATTGCCGAGCACGTTGAGCGTGACTGCCTCGTGGTGGTCAAGTCGACCGTGCCGGTCGGCACCAATGACAAGGTGGAGCAGTTCATCAAGGACTCCTTGGTCCATCCGGTACGTGTCGAAGTGGCTTCCAATCCCGAATTCCTTGCCCAGGGTACTGCCGTGCACGACATGATGCATGCCCAGAGGATTGTCATCGGGGTGGAGGACAAGCATGCTGAGGCCATCCTTCGTGAGCTCTATGCCCCTTTCGATCTTCCCATCGTGGCGGTCAGCAGAAGAAGTGCCGAGATGACCAAGTATGCGGCCAACGACTTCCTTGCCCTGAAAATCTCCTACATGAACGATCTTGCCAACCTCTGCGAGCTGGTGGGGGCGAACATCGAGGACGTGGCCTTGGGCATGTCCTACGATGAGCGCATCGGCTCACGCTTCCTGAAGGCCGGCATCGGCTATGGAGGCAGCTGCTTCCCCAAGGACACCAAGGCCTTGCAGTATCTGGCAAAACAGTATGGCTACAACCTGCGTACCGTCGGGGCTGCGGTGGACGTGAACAACGAGCAGCGCTACAAGCTCTACCGCAAGGCCTGCAACCGTATGATCACGTTCAACGGCATCAAGGTGGCGGTGCTCGGCCTGGCCTTCAAGGCAGGGACGGACGACCTGCGCGAGTCACCGGCCATCTATAACATTCCCCTCCTGCTCGAGCAGGGGGCAAACATCACCGCCTTCGACCCAGTGGCCCAGGAGAACTGCAAGCACCAGTACGGCTTTTCCATGGAGTATGCAGCTACGGTCGAAGAGGCCCTGAACGGGGCACAGGTGTGTTTCATCTTCACCGACTGGCAGGAGATTCGAGCCCTTGAGCCAGCACTCTTCAAGAAGCTGATGAGAACCGCCCTTGTCTATGATGGGCGCAATCTCTTCCAGCCTCGCACCATGCTTGAGGCAGGGGTGGAGTACTACAGCATCGGGAGGTGAGTATGGCGGAGGGAACGTGTCAGTTCGAAGGGGTTCTGACCTCCATACAGCCGCGCATCAGACTCAACCGGTCATTTGACGAATCCTGGCACAGCTATCTTGGCTATGCCCTGACCATCGCCTCATCGGACGGCAGTTCGGTGAGCGTAGGCATCAGTGAGAAGTTGCACGAAAAGCATCGGCTGCACAGCGGCATGGTGGTATCCCTCTCATGCAGGGCTGTGGAAGACCCCAGGCAGGAGAGCGTGGACTTCTACCGGGTGACAGGTTTCAAGGTTCTTGGTCAGGGAGAAGCCGAACTTGCTTCCCCTCTTCCCCCGTCTCTTGCAGTGTATCGGGAACGCGGTCCACGCAGGCTTTCGGCAAAGACCTATGAAGGTGTCTGCGCCTCCTGCATTTGGGGCTGCAAGATGGCAGTGGAGATTACCGTCGACCAGTGGAAGCCCTGGATCCGGAAGTATCGGGTGGAGACGTTCTGCTATGGTCCCAAGTCCTGCAAACACTACCGTCCGGGTCCCAACCGCAAGGTGAGTGGGAGAAATGGCATGGTGTATGTGGAGGAGGATTGGGTTGATGAGATGCTGACCCAGAACCGTGGGGAAGACGAGTGAAAGAGAACGGGCCTTTCGCAGTGCGAAAGACCCGGGGATGATCAGGTTGTCTTGTTTCTCTGTCAGCGCAGGGCGAACTCCACCATATGTTGCTTTGCTGTCGAAATGTTTCCTTTCTCCATCGCTCGCTTTACCTTGGAGAGCAGGACTTTCCCTTCCTCCTCGGTGAGGGTGTTGCCCTCCAGCGTCTGAGCCAGGTTGACGCTCAGATCGAGCATCCCATAGGCAGCTTCTATATTCCCGCTCTGGATGCTTTCGATCAAGGCTGAGTCGAGCACATCAAGCAGGAAGGGTGTAGTGACCACGGTGTGTTCCGGATCGAGAACCATCGGATCGTGTGGTGTATATCGTATCATGGTTGTATATCCTTATCGGGTACGGTCCTCCTGCCCAGTGCAGAAGCAACTTCCCTCACCCCTAATATCTGCATAAATGATTAAATTTTCAAGTAGTACAACCTCCCATTGCTCTGCTCTCCTACAAGAGTCAGTGTTTCGGTGTTCCCATCCCTGCTCACATCGTAGACAATCCTGATGGGAAGCAGGTCTCCCTCAAAGAGAAACCCGAAGCCTTCATCCGGAACAAAGAGCAGGGTTCCTGAGGCGCTGGGCTCATTGCGCAGTGTCAGATCCATATCGAGCTGCTGAAGCCCGGCATCCCGGCCGCTGAATGAGATGGAGGAGAGCACCAGGTCGTAGAGCTCACTGAGGGTTGGCGTTCCCTCCGTCTCATCCAGCTGCCAGCTGGTGTTTGCCAGACGGGAGACAACGTCGATGGCCTCTTCGGCCTCGGGTGGGTTGATGGGTTGGTAGCTGCACCCATAACAACTGAATGCCAAGAGGAAGAGCATCACTAGGGAAAAGACGGTCAGGATGGCGATCTTGGTCTTTGATAGTTTTTCCGGCACTTCTTGCTGCGGATCTTGTTGCTGGTTCTCTTGCATGAAAACCTCCTTTTGTTTTTGGCCAGTATCGAAGAGAGGAGTGTTGGACACCAGTTACATTCGAAATCTTTTGCATCGTTGCCTTTCTTGTGTGTGCATGGTAGTCTTTTGCCAACGAGACCTAAGGGGAGATTCACCGCCATGTATGAGTTCAGCACCTCTACGTTACTCTTTGCATTTGGCTTGACGGTCTTTGCCGGCTTGGGCACAGGAGTTGGTTCTCTGATGAGCTTCTTCTCCAAGAAGTTCAACCCCAAGTTTCTTGCAGCTGCCTTGGGTTTCTCTGCCGGCGTCATGATCTATGTCGCCCTGATCGAGATCTTTGTGAAGGCAAGGGAGTCCTTGGAGGGAGCGCTTGGACCGAAGACCGGATACTGGGTCACCACTGCCGCTTTCTTTGCCGGAATTGCCCTGATCGCCATCATCGACAAGCTTATCCCTGAGTACGAGAACCCGCATGAGATGCAGGCTAGGCCCTGCGACCCCAAACCTGCGCTTGACCCCAACGATCCTCGTCTGATGCGCATGGGCTTTTTCAGCGCCTTGGCCATTGCCATACACAACTTCCCCGAAGGTTTGGCCACCTTCATGGCAGCACTCTCCGACCCAAGCCTGGGTATCAGCATTGCCGTAGCTATTGCCATTCACAATATCCCGGAAGGCGTCGCAGTCTCCGCTCCTATCTACTATGCCACCAGGAGCCGCAAGAAGGCTTTCTGGCTGAGCCTGCTCTCAGGCCTGGCTGAACCGGTGGGAGCCTTCATTGGCTTTTTCTTGCTGCGCCGCTGGTTCAACGACATCACGTTCGGTTTTGTCTTCGCCGCCGTTGCCGGCATCATGGTCTACATCTCCCTCGACGAGCTCTTGCCCACCGCAGAGGAGTATGGCGAGCACCATGTTGCCATCACCGGGGTTATTGCAGGCATGGCAGTCATGGCACTCAGTCTGGTCATGCTCAGCTGATTATTCCTGGTTTTGGAAGTTGCCTCCTTCGGGAGGCATTTTTTTATTGACGGGAGCATGAAGGGGTTGTACGATGTGTTCGTGATTAAATGATTAATCAAACACTTAAGGAGGATTGTATGTCTACACACCACACCAAGGGGTCAGTCCGTGCCCTTGCCCTGTTGCTTGTTCTTTTTCTCTCCCTTTCCCTCATGTTTGCACAGGGTGCAAACGAGAGTGCAAAGGTTCAGGGACCTGTTGCTTTGAAGATTGCAACCTGGACCAGCAACCCTGACCAGATTGCTCTGCTCAACTCATTTGTCGAAGGCTTTGCCAAAGAGAAGGGGCTTCCCATCACCGCTACCTTCGAGTCGATTCCCTTCGCCGAATACAACACCAAGCTCTCTCTTGAGCTGCAAGGCTCCAATGGCCCCGATCTTTTCTGGGTCCTCGAAACTGCAGCCCCCGCCTTCATTGAAAGCGGCTTGCTGGCAAAGCTCAACGAGGGCATGAAAGCCTATGATCCTGAGGATATCTCAGCCGATGCACTGGAGCTTTGGAGCAAGGGCGGCAACGTCTATGCCATTCCGTTCTCCACTTCTCCTTTCTTCATCCTCTACAACAAGGACCTCTTTGCCAAGGCCGGACTGAAAACACCCGAACAGTACGTGGCGGAAGGGGCTTGGAACTGGGAAACCTTCCGCATGGTAGCGAAGACCATCAAGGACAAGACCGGCATCTGGGGCTTCCAGACCGTCGATGGCCAGGGCTATGATGCTCGTGTGCTGCACAACCTCGCCCCGATGGTGCGCTCCTACGGTGGTGACTTCTGGACCGATGATGGTCAGGTACTCATCAACAATGATGCTTCCGTTGCAGCAGTGACGCTTTTCCACTCCATGGTGTTCAAGGATGCCTCAGTGGTTCCCCCGGGCAACCAGAGCGATTTCTTTGCAGGCAATGCAGCCATGACGGTGGGACAGATTTCCCGCGTCTCCAAGCTCAATGAGTCGTCCTTTGCTTGGGGCCTTGCTCCCATGCCCGCTGGTCCGAAGGGTGAGTCCCCGGTTATCGGCCAGGCAGCAATTGGCGCACACTCCAAGAGCAAGAACGTCGCCCTTGCCAGTGAACTGGTTGCTTACATGACCAACAAGAGCTCCGTTGCCGCCATGGCAGGTATCTGGCCTCCTGCACGCAAATCAGTGCTTGAGTCCGAAGCCTTCCTCACCTCCAACAAGAGTGTGACGGCCGGGCAGATGAAGCTTGCTGTCGCCACCTCCATCAAGAGCGGTCGGGTACTGCCCAGCCATGTGAAGTATCCTCAGATTGAGGTTGAGTCGAAGATGGTCTTTGACAAGCTTTGGCAGCCCAATGCAAACGTCAAGGCTGTTCTTGATGAAGTGGCCGCTGTTTACACCAAGTACACGAAGTAAGCTAGGAAGAGGAGTTTGGACGAATGAGACAACAGACGCTGCGTATGCGGACACGAAAGGATGCGGTCATCGGGTGGGCCTTCATAGCCCCCCAGATGGTTGGGTTTGTCCTCTTCGTCCTGCTCCCGCTCTTTTCGGTCTTCCTGTACAGCCTGCAAGAGAAGAACCTGCTCTTCGGAACCAGTTCTTTCTCAGGGTTCGATAATTTCATTGCCTTGGCAAAGGATCCACTCTTTGCCAAGTCGCTGGTCAACACCCTCATCTTCAGTGCGGGGGTGGTGCCCTTGAACCTGATCTTCAGTCTGCTGCTTGCCCTCTACCTCGGTGGGGGCAAGAGCGGCACCCGTTTTGTCCGCAGCATCATCTTCTTGCCGGTGGTAACCTCAGGCGTAGCCTGGGCCATCGTCTGGAAGTATTTGCTGCAGGGTGGGACGGCTGGCCCGGTGAACTGGTTTCTGGACCTGATCGGCATCGCTGGTCCCAACTGGCTCTTTGAGAAAGGGTGGGCGATGACCAGTGTCATCGTCACCCGTGTCATGAAGAACCTGGGTATGAACGTGCTCATCTTCATGGGAGCAGTGCTGAATATGCCTGGTGATGTCATCGAGGCAGCCCGCATCGATGGTGCAAGGCGCTTCACGCTCTTCTTCAGGATCAAGTTGCCGCTTCTGATGCCCACTGTGATGATGGTCACCATCGTGACGATCATCGGTTCGATGCGTGTCTTCGATACCATCAAGCTCATGACTGACGGCGGACCGGAAGGCTCCACCATGGTCATGGTCTATTACATCTATCACCAGGCTTTCAGGATGTTCGACACCGGCTTTGCTTCCGCCTTGGCTGTAGTACTCTTTCTGATCGTGCTTGCCCTCACCGCGCTGCAGTGGCTGGGACGCAAAAGGATCTCCTACTATGAATCCTAAGAGCCTTCTCAAGCAAACCCCCTACTGGGCTTTGATGGTGGTGCTCACCATTCTCTTTGTCTACCCGTTCTGGTGGATGCTGGTCAACTCGCTGAATGTGAGTGCCGAAGTCTTCGGAGCACCGAAACTGCTTCCTACCAGCTGGGCGTTCTCCAACTATCGGGATATCTTCACCGTCCAGCCGTTTGCACGCCACTACTTCAACACGTTGCTCGTGGCGGGTATGGGTACGGCAGGTAACGTACTTTTTGCTGCCCTTGCAGGGTATGCCTTTGCCAGAATGCGGTTCCCTGGCCGCAATGCAGCCTTCCTCTTGTTGCTCACAGCACTGATGATGCCCATCGAGGTAACCATCATCCCCCTCTTCTTCCAAATGCGGGGTTGGGGCTTCCACAACAGCTTGGTTCCGCTTATGCTGCTTCCGATTTTCGGCAGCCAAGGAGCTTTCTCAACCTTCATGCTGCGTCAGTTCTATGTCACCGTCCCCCAAGAGTTGGAGGAAGCTGCACGCATCGATGGTCTTCATGCACTGGGCATCTTTACCAGGATCATGCTGCCCATCGCCCTGCCCGTACTCAGTTCGGTGGCCATCCTTGCGTTCATCGCTGTCTGGAACACCTATCTTGAGCCGTTGGTTTTCATCAGCAGCTTGGACAAATTCACGCTTCCGCTTTCACTCACCAACTTCAACGACACTTATGGACTTCCCCAGTGGCATCTGCAGCTGGCGGCAACCACCCTTTCGATACTTCCCATCATGGCGGTTTACCTCTTCTTCCAGCAGAAGGTTACCGATGCCATGGTGAACTCCGGTCTGAAATAAAGGAACCAATGATGCATACGCTTTCTGACACAAATCATGATCTTATTGTAGTCGGCGGCGGCATTGCCGGCAGCATGGCTGCCATTGCTGCTGCCCGCCTTGGCCTTGCTGTGCTCCTGATCGAGGAGGAGGGCTACCTCGGCGGCAGCCTTACCGCCTGCGGAACGGGTCCGATGATGACCTTTCACGCAGGAGAGACGCAGGTGGTCCAGGGCCTGCCCGATGAACTGATCAAGCGGATGGCTGAAAAGGGCTTGAGTCCCGGGCATATCACTGACTCCACCGGCTACACCTACACGGTGACGCCTTTCGACAGTGAGGGTATGAAGCGCGAGCTTGAGCTGATGTGCCTGGAGGCTGGGGTGAAGATCCTCTATCACACCACGGTGGTCGATGTGGTAGTGGATGAGGGTACGCTCCACGCCATCTCCTGCCTCTGTGCAGCACATCGCTTCTCCGTGCAGGCCAAGTTCTTCATTGATGCCTCCGGTGATGCCGACCTGATAGCGCTTGCCGGCATACCCTTCGAGCAGGGAAGGGAGACAGATGGCAAGGACCAGCCGATGACAATGAACTTCAAGCTTGTCGATGTCGATATCCAGGCGGTACGGGACCTGATGGACAGCAATGTCGAACTCTTTCCGTTCCTTGCCCCCAAGGCAGGTTTGCAGCACCAGGCGAGCCGACTCTCCTTTTCCGGCTTCCAGGAGATCATGCAGGAGGGAATCGAGGCAGGCGAGATTACCTTCGACCGGGACATTGTCCTTGCCTTCGAGACGAATGCGTTGGGTGAGGTCATCGTGAATATGACCCGGGTGCTGGAGAAGAATCCTATAGACCCCATCCAGCTCAGTGAAGCTGAGACTGAAGGAAGGCGCCAGGTCTGGGAGCTCTACCACTTCCTCAAAACCCACATTCCCGGCTTCGGGAAGGCTCGGATGACCTTCAGTGGACCGCGTATCGGAATCCGCAGTTCCCGCCGCCTTAAGGGCGCCTATCGCATCAGTGTGGCCGACCTGCTTGCTGAGACAATGTTCGAGGATGCAATTTCCGCTTGCGGCTATCCGATAGACATCCACTCCCCCGATGGTGCTGCCACCGACTCGACGTTCCTGCGCGAGGGTGGGTACTACACCATACCGCTGAGGAGCCTACTCAACGAGCAGGTGAGCAATGTGCTGGCAGCAGGAAGGAATATCAGCTGTGAGTTTGCAGCACATGCAAGCCTCAGGGTAAGTCCTTCCGCTGGTGCAATCGGGCAGGGAGCAGGAACAGCGGTTGCAGTGGCCTTGCAGGCTAAAACTGATCTTTTCCATCTGCCGATACCCCAGTTGCATGCTACACTGAAGGGTGCAGGAGTATTTCTGGGATGAAGGATTTCAAACGGGTGACCTTGCAGGATGTGGCACGCGAGGCAAGGGTCTCCTACGCTTCGGTTTCTGCAGTACTGAACGGTAAGGATGGGAAGAGCATTCGCGTGGGTGCACAGACCAAGGAGAAAATCCTTGAGTGTGCAGCACGCCTGGGCTATGTGCCCAATATGGCTGCGCGCAAGCTTAAGAACGGCTCCAACTCCCTGATTGCCGTTTTCACCTATGAGCAGATCTTTCCGGTTGAGTCGGAGAATGAGTACTACCGCTTCTTCGTGGGGATCCAGGAGACAGCGGAAAAGTACGGATACGACATTCTGATCCTCAACAACCGGCCTACCGAGGAGAACTCTTCACGCATCGTTCTTGCAGATGGGGCGGTAATGATGGGTGTCAATCGTGATGACAAGGGTATCGAGCGTTTGGTGAAGGCCAACTATCCCTTGGTCTTCGTCGGTCGCCGTGAGGTGGCCGAGGTGAATACCCACTGGGTTACGTTCGACTACCGCAAGGTGATCGAGCAGATGGTCGACCATCTTGCCCCACTGTGCGGCAATCGTTCTTTTGTCTATGTGGAGTCGCAGGAGGAGGAGCGTGAGCCGCGCAAGGATAAGCGTAGGTACCTGCTTGATGCGGCCCAGGAGCACGGTCTTGAGGTGACGATTGTACAAGCCGATGACAGAAACCGCCTCGAGGAAGAAGCGCTCAATCAGGTATTGGAACAGGGGATGGTAGTCTTTGACCGCCTCTACAGCCTCGACTCCTTCGAGCGCTCCTTGGAGCGCTTGGGGAAGCGGGTGGGACAGGATGTGCGCGGTGCAGTGCTTGAGGATGACTGGATGGGGGGACATGAGCACTGGACCCGTTGGTCCAACCAACGCCTGGAACTGGGCAGTCTTGCTGTGGAGTATCTATCCCTGCTGTTGCAGAAGAAAAGCCTGGATGGGGTGAGCAAGTTCACCCCGTTGCATCTGGTAATCAGCGAAAGTTCAGCGTTCTGAGAAGAGGGTGGGGTCCTTGTCCAGCATCCGGGTCAGCTCATCAGCAAAGGCTTTTGCCGAATGGTAGAGTACGCGGGCGTCACCCAGCCTTCCTTCCTTGAGAATCCCGACCGAGCGCATGTGCTCCTCAACGCGGGGAAAGTTCTCTCCCACATGGCCAAGATGACCTGCCATCGGGGTGGGAAGGAGCTTGCCGTCAGAGAGGCGGGTGAAGAGCATTTTCTTCACCGTGTTGATACGGTTCGGTACGTCGATCCACTCCTCGATTCCATGGATGTAGGTGTCCCGGTTGAGGCCAACACCAACCAGCAGAATGGTGGCATCACGGTCATACAGTTTTCCGTACACTCCCTCTCTTGGGCAAGGAGTGGTATACAAGTGCTCCCCTGAGACAAAGGATGCTGCGTCAGTTCCGAAGGCGACGACCGAGTGCGACGGATGTGCCGATCGCACTCCCTTTGCTGTCTTCCGCGCAGTTTCGGGAATGAGGCCGATACAGCTCTCAGTTTCGGCGACACTATAGTAGGGATCCTCTTCGGTGACATTCGCCCAGGTATGGGTCGGAAAGACCATCAGACCTTCTGCCATGTAGGAGATGAGGGTGTCGACCACGGTTTGTGGTCCCCCGTCAATCGGGCCTAAACTCTTGTAGGAGAAGTGAGCGAGGGTTGTACCCTTCCTGTCCAGGCCCAAGGCCTCAAGATCTTTGGTCAGTGAGTGGCGTGTATGCATACGCATATCATGCCATGGGAGGCTGGGATGTGGCAAGGTGCATATTTTTCAAGAATCCCGATGACGAGCTTTCTCTCTTGGAGTATGATGGGTTTCAGTGAGGGTGCGTATGAAACAGAAATTTGACTTGCTCTACCTGCAGTATGAGGCAACGCTTGCTTTGGATATCCTGCCGTTCTGGCTTCGTTATGGAATGGACCAGATTCATGGAGGCATGTATACCGGTTTGGATCGTGACGGCTCATTGCTGGAGACCGATAAGTCGGTGTGGTTCCAGGGCCGTGCCCTCTGGGTCTTCGCTACTGCGTACCGCGAGGTGGAAGCAAAGAGCGAGTATCGCAAGGCGTGCGACTCGCTGGTCTCCTTCATCGAGAACCACTGTTTCGACCCCTCTGATGGGCGGATGTACTTCCGCGTCAGCAAGGAAGGAAAGCCGGTCATCAAGCGCCTTCGTTACGTTTTCTCAGAGACTTTCGCCATCCTCGGCTTTGCCGCCTACAGCAGGGCGTTCAACCGTCCGGATTATGCCATGAAGGCCTATGACCTCTTCAAGAAGGTTGAAGGCTATCTTGCAACCGATGGTGTCCTGATTCCCAAGTTCTCCACCCCCTCTCGTGGGTTCGGGCTTCCCATGATCCTGCTCAATACCGCCGATGAGCTGCGCAGTGCCCTTCCTGAAAAGGAAGCAGAGCTTACCCAAGCTATCGATGGCTACATCAAGGAGATACGGACGTACTTTGTGCGGCCCGAACTCCAGATAGTGGTGGAACAGTGCAATGTCGACGGCTCTTTGCAGCTTGAGCATTTCGAAGGAAGGTTGCTTAATCCCGGTCATGCCATTGAGGGGGCTTGGTTCATCCTCAAGGAAGCGAGACGAAGGGGCAATGATGCGGATCTGATGCAGTTGGGGCTTTCGATGCTGGACTGGATGTGGACCAAGGGCTGGGATGCCGAACATGGGGGCATCATCTACTTCAGGGATGCCCTGGGCAAGAGTGCAACCGAGTACTGGCATGACATGAAGTTCTGGTGGCCCCAGTGCGAAGCCGCCATTGCAAATCTGATGGCCTACACCATGTCTGGTCAGGATACCTATCTGGAGCGGTTCGAGATGGTCCACAAGTACATCCAGGACCACTTCGTTGATCCTGAGTTTGGCGAGTGGTATGGCTACCTGCATAAGGATGGCTCCCTTTCCACCCCGCTGAAGGGCAATATGTACAAGGGGCCGTTCCACATTCCCAGGATGTATCTTGTGTGCTGTCAGCTGCTTGATGAGTTGCGAAAATAGAGAAAAGAGTCGGGGTCTTCATTCTTATGAAGGCCCCGAATTTCCTTGTGCAAGCTTCAATTCTTTCCTTTGCCTGCTCCCGAACTGTTTCCGCTGCCCGAAGGTGTTTCGTTCTGTCCTCCTTGTTCGGTTTGCGTTTGGGTTCTCTGCATCTCCTGTTGGTAGACTCTCAGCTGATTCTGTTCCTCGGCGGAGAGCTGGATGGGATCTTGGATGTTCACACGCTCCTTGTTTCGTACCATCATCCGGGCAAAGAGTTTCTCCTGGGTTGCAGTACCCAGGTATACTCCCTCGATCTGGACACGTTCCCTGTTCTGAAGCTGGAGCTGGATCATGGCAGTTTCGCTGATCATGAGTTCCGTCTTTGTTCCATCCTCAAGTATGAGAAACACTGTAGGTTTGTCACCCGGGACCTGGATGATCTCGATGGTACCTTCCAGGGAGGTGAGTTTCTCTGTGACTTCCACCTGTCCTTGGGCGAACACCACGAAGCCGAGCAAGCACAAGATGATCAGAAGGCCAATAAACTTTTTCATGGAAGAGCTCCTTGCATGGAGAGTTTGATGTTTCCTCCTCACTAAGGAAAACAGTTGGGTTGGAGATCTGTTACACTACGTTGTTATATAAGGGTTTGAGTACTATTCCCTTTAAGTATCACTGTGTATGCCTATTTTCACAGGTGCTCTTGATGCGCGATCTCATCCCACTTCCGATCCATATCCTGTATCAGGGCTATTTGTGTTCTTGCCCTGTCGAGGTTGTGGGTGGGATGCTCTGTGTGGTAGTACACATCCCCGTTGAGGTAGTCTGTGAGAAAGCGTACGGCCATGATCTGGGTGGTGGCCCTTCCTGATTCGGCAAGGAGCAGTGTTTCGGTTTGCGTGAGAAAGCTGCCGGCCTTTGCCCGGTATCCTTCCAGCATGGCAGTGAAGAGCGCTGCATCGCAGTGGACTTTCCCCAGGTCCTGCTCGTCCTCGCTGGCGGTGATGCTCCCGGTTCTCAGCATATCGCCGGTATCGAAGAGGATGGTGCCGCCCATTACGGTATCCAGATCAATCATGCAGATGCCTTCCTTCGTCTTCTTGTCAAAGAGGATGTTGCTGATCTTGGTGTCATTGTGAGTTACCCGAAGGGGTACTTCACCCGACTCCAAGGCATTGGTCAGTGCCATTCCCCGCTTTTCTTCTCCGAGTAGGTACGAGACTTCAGCTTCCACTGCATTGAGGCGGTTTACCCGGTTGTTAAGCATCGCTTCCCTGAGTTGGGCGTACCGGTGGCCCATGTGGTGGAACTTCTCAATGGTGGTGGAGAGCTGTTCTGCAGGAAAGTCCGCTAGGTACGCCTGGAAGGTCCCCACCGCCTCACCAAAGCGGTAGGCGAGCTGTGCATCATCAAGGAAGGGGAAGACATCCACCTCATCGATATAGCGGTAGGCCCGCCAGAGTTCTCCGTCCTCATCCAGGGTGAAGTGCTCTCCGGTCTTGGAAGGGACCAGGGAGAGACATCTCTTGGTTGCATCCGGCAGGAGATCCACTTTCTGCTGGATGTGGCTGGTGATGAGGTGGATGTTCTGCATGACAGCTTCCGGTCTGGGGAATACTGCACGGTTCACCCGCTGGATGGTGTACTTTCGCCCATCTGAGAAGGTTGCGATATAGGTGCTGTTTATATGCCCGCTTTTGTTGGCTTGTACAGACAGCAACTCACCTTCGATGGCGAAGCTGTTGATGATCGGGTGGATGTCCTGCATGCAATCTCTCCTCTCAGGCAATGGTAGAACAAAGCGTAGTGTTCGTCCATGCACAAAATTGAAGCCAGTAATGTTTCCCGCATTACTGGCTTCGGTATGTTTGCAAGCTTGTCTGTCCGGACGCGCTTAAGTCAAATCTCAGTTGGCGACCACGAACAGGGTTCTGTTCGTTCCTTCTTCTGCGACGCTGTAGGAGAAGTTGTTGGCGTTGGAAGCGACGGAGAAGCCGAACTCGTCGGCGGTGAAGGTGGTTCTCTCGGGGATGTAGGCATGGAGGCGAAGCACTGCGGTGTCGTTCATGCCGGCTGCGAAAAGGGCGGAGGAGAGGAAGAGTGCGATGGCGATGGTGGTCAGCAGCTTCTTCATCTTCTTCTCTCCTTTGTGTGATCTTGTACCCAAATAATAGGTGAGATGTATGTGAACTCTGCTGATTTGTTACACTCAAACCTCTGAAATACAATATTCCCTATGCATAAAGCTCGGTTTCATAACGAAATCCGGGCTTTTTCTATTGCAATTCGCCTCTTGGTCTTGTACAATAATGAGTGTAACCGTTAAACTCGTACAGGAGGCAGCATGTATCACGATTTCGCCATCGCAATCCCCGATGCAAAAGGCAAGATCACCGTCAAGAGGAAAGGCGGTTCCTCCTTTGTGCTGTTTGAGTATGGGCGGGTCTATGATCCGGCCCGCAAGTTCAACATTCCCAAGCGGGCGATCATCGGCAAGGTCAGCGAAGAGGATGCCTCGCTGATGTATCCCAATGAGAACTACCAGATCCACTTTCCTGCCGCTGTTCTCCCTGAGGAAAGATCGGAAGCCTACAGGAGCTGTTGCCTGAGGATCGGCGCCTACCTGGTCATCGACAAGGTCGCACGGGAGTACGGCCTCCCTGCGATGCTCGGGAAACACCTCGGAAAGGACGGCGGACTGCTTCTCGACCTCGCCTGCTTCTCCATCATCAGCGAGGACAATGCGGCACAATGCTATCCTGATTTTGCCTTCTCCCATCCCCTGTTCTCACACAACATGAGAATCTGCAGCGACTCGAAGGTCTCCAGGCTGCTGGGCTCCATCACAAAAGACACTACCATCGGCTTTCTGGACAGCTGGAATGCGAGGCGGGACCGAAGGCAGCGTCTGTACATCTCCTATGACTCGACCAACAAGAACTGCCAGGCGGGGGACGTCGACATCGTGGAGTTCGGCAAGGCCAAGGACGACAAGGGGCTCCCCATCTTCAATCTCGCCCTTGCCTTCGACAAGACCAACCAGGTCCCCTTGTTCTACGAGGAGTATCCGGGATCCATCAACGATGTTTCCCAGTTCAGCTTTCTTGTGGACAAGGTGGTCGAGTACGGGTACA
>Ga0334883_1001440_pt1 | contig 35082 bp, 30 predicted proteins | sample GraSluR1_MG_6_FD_207230 | JGI IMG/M metagenome (GOLD analysis project Ga0334883, IMG submission 207230) | Sludge microbial communities from methane-producing bioreactor in Wageningen University, Netherlands - Granular Sludge_09_05-R1 | ecosystem: Engineered > Bioreactor > Anaerobic >...
TTTGCACAAAGTTTTTAGCTTTTAGCACAGTATCAACCCATGTTTCAGCAATATTCTTATTTAGGTACTCTTGTATTTCGGGGTATTCTAAGTATTTTGAGTATGATTCCATTGGGTCAATGGCAGGATATCTTTTGCTATCAGCACGTTGCTGAGAAAGTGCGTAAAAACAACGTGCAGCTTTTTTTGTCGATTCTGTTACTGGTTCTTTAAGATTTCCTCCTGCAGGAGATACGGTTCCTATAAATGTGACTGAACCAGTTTGTCCATTATTTAGGTAAACCAAGCCTGCCCTTGAATAAAAGTTAGCAATAACAGCTGGTAAGTCCATGGGAAAAGCATCAGGACCCGGTAATTCTTCGAGCCTATTACTCATCTCACGAAGTGCCTGTGCCCAACGTGATGTTGAGTCGGCCAAAAGAAGCACCTTAAGCCCCATGCTACGGTAGTATTCTGCTATGGTCATAGCAGTGTATACAGAAGCCTCCCTTGCAGCTACGGGCATATTCGATGTATTTGCAATAATAGTAGTACGCTCCATTAGCTTTCGTCCTGTACGAGGGTCGTCAAGATGAGGAAACTCAGCAAAGATTTCGACAACCTCGTTGGCACGCTCGCCGCAAGCGGCGATTACAATAAGATCAGCCTCTGCTTGTTTGGAAATTGCATGTTGAAGAACTGTTTTTCCACAACCAAAAGGCCCTGGAATAAAACCGGTTCCACCCTCAGCGATGGGGTTAAATGTATCGATTGACCTAACTCCAGTCTCCATAATCTTAAAAGGGCGCGGTTTATTTTTAAAAGCAGTAATTGCCATTTTAACTGGCCATTTCTGCTCCATGGTGATTTCTATATCGTTACCATCAGCGTCTGTAATAACTGCTATTGCATTGTTTACCTTATAATTGCCCTTTTCTGCTATTGATTTTACCGTATAATTTCCTTTAAGCTTAAAGGGAACCATAATTTTATGCTTTACCCAATTTTCTGGAACTTCACCAATCCAATCGCCTCCAGTTACGTTATCACCTACATTAATAGTAGGGGTAAACTCCCAGTCAACATCATAATCCAAAGCTTCGGTATAGTCGCCAGCTTTAAGAAATATGCCATCCATCTTGGCCAAATCGTGTAATAGACCATCGTAATTCTTTGAAAGGAGACCAGGACCCAGAGTAGCTTCTAACATATGGCCAGCAAATTCAACAGAATCGTTTACTTTTAAACCTCTTGTGCTCTCAAAAACTTGAACATAAGCATACTTTCCAATTACTTTTATGACTTCAGCCATTAATTGGACTCCACCACGATTAATAAAGCATATCTCGTTTTGACCAACAGGACCGTCTACTTCTACGGTTACCAAGTTAGCAATTATTCCTGTTACTTTTCCTTTGGTTTTCATGTACTTAATATATTAGGAATATTTATTTCTTATATTATTTTGTAAACTCCTTGGGCATTTCATAGGTTTCTTTCAATTCTTTTAGGAACCTATTAAATAACTCTTCACCAGTTTTTGCATCAAGTTTTACCCATCGGTACACTATGCTGGCTTTTACGAAAAAGGCAAGTATTCGCTCAACGTTAAAATAATCGAAAGTTGTGATATCGTCAGCCTTATCCCATTTTACCATATCAAGTCTTCGCTCTCTATCAAGTATGTCAGAAATATCAGAAATTTGAAGAAGAGATTCCAAGTAATCAACGTCACGTTTAAGACCAAAATCTTGGGCTTGACTACGTATAATGGCTTCAACCAAATCGCCTCTACCAACCATTTGCGGAGCAATTTCAATACCCTGCTTTCGGCAATTAATTGCTGTTAAAATATTATTAAAATCACGAAGAAAACCATACCATTCTTGAATAAATCGGTTTTCATGGCCAATTATGAACTGGTAATAAAACTCCTGAAAGCGTACTTCAAGGATCTTCTCAACCCGATCAATGTTGGAAAATTCGATTGAATCAGATTCTGTTGAACTATCAAGTTGTCCTTTGCCCTTATACAAATTGTAGAAACTTTGTATGTAGGATGGTAAAAATTCAAGATTTTCTTCTATCTCGGTAAAAACATCTTGAGGAAACTTACCCAGTGGGTTAAACTCCTGCTTTCGATTAAAAAGGGTGTTTAAAAAATTAAAGTTATCGTATTCTAAATGAATTAGTTCTATAAGATAATAATCATCAGGATGCATTAACTCTTGCATCTCCTCCTTGAGCTTAATGATATTAAAATCTTTCTTCTCCTGATCAAGGAATAAATCGGGTAATCCGGCAACTAGATAGTAGTATTCCCTAGTCATGCTATTTTCCTCCAAAAAGCATTTCTACTATTCGGGGGCGCATATACTCTCTGAAAAGATTCTCAAAATCTTTTTCAGAAAAACTTATTAAGTAGCTACCGTCTTTAGGGCCTATCTTAAAGCCATACTTTAACGTTTTGTCAGCAACTACTTCAAATTCTTTATTTAATGTGATTAATACTTTTCCTGTAAAATATTCTTTTAGCTCTTTTTCGGTGCTCTCGGGTACAAGGACTACAAGTGCAGTTTTTTCTGGAGAAGTAGGATCCCAGCGGGAAATAGCTACTTCAATTATCTTTTTGATAAAATCTAAGTCTTTCAGAGCATTTACCAACGGAGCTTGTACCACTTCTGTCTCCAACAATTTTGAAATATTTTGTTTTAAACCACTTATAACCTGATTTGTAGAAATACCAACCTCGGTTTCAACGTTTTTCTTGAAATCTTCTCCCTCTTTTCTAGCCTGAGCAACAATTTGTTCGGCTTGTTTTTTGGCATCGGAAACTATTTTACTGGCATCCTCTTTTGCTTTTGCTACTATTTGGGCAGCTTCCTCGGTGCCTTTTGATAAGCCCTCTTTGTAAATCTTTTCAGTGAGCTCCTGAAGTTTGTTTTGCATAACTTTTCCTCCAGATTATTAATTATTATATTAACTGTAAGTATCCTAATTACAAAAAATTGATAGTATTGTACCTCAAATTTTTTAGCAAGGGTTAGATTATATGCAAAGCTAAAAAAATTTATTATTAAATCAATATACTTCATATAATGATTTTAAAAATTAAATTTTCAAAATTTAATCATTTTTGTTATAATTTTAATTATTACTTATTAGGCATTGTTCATTTTTAAAAAGATTAACTTTTTTATTGATTTTCTTGTAATACCAATTTTGTTTATTTTTACATAAACCATTTTATATTTGGCAATGAACACTAAAAGGAATAATAGGATACTTGTATGTGTTGATTTTCAGGAGCAATCACTAACAGCTCTTCGTCAATGCTACGATTTAGCCCGATTTATTAAAGCAGAGATAGTTCTGCTCTATGTCATTGAATCAACCGATTTTTTCTCTGCATTCTTCTCAACAAATTTTGAGAAAGTAAAGTTTGAAGTAGAAGAAAGACTTAAGAAGTTGGTTGATGTAGAATGTGCAGATTCGGGGATTAATTTCTATTACGAAATAGAGGTTGGCAAGGTCCACGAGCGTATTCTCTATAAAGCCAAAGAGTTGAAGGCAAGGTTTATTATTATGGGTAAAAATGGTTCAAATCAGGGTTTTCGTAAGTTTCTGGGTTCAAATACTATCAAAGTAATTAGTGAGTCAAATTGTCCTGTAATCTCCATAAAAGGACGTTATAGCATTGGCTATAAGAACATTGTGTTACCCTTGAACCTTAATAAGAGTACTCAGGAAAAAGTTGCAAGTGCCATATCATTTGGGAAGTTCTTTGGTTCTCACATTCATGTTGTAACAGTTCATTCAAGTGGAATCATTCTACCCCAAAGCAAAGTTTATAACAGGCTAAAAAGGGTACAAAGAACTCTAGAAAACAATGGCATTACTTGTACCAACAAACTATTCAAAAAAACAAAGAAGAATGATCATGAGCATATTTTAGATTATGCCAACGAGATAAATGCAGATTTAATCATGGTAATGACTCACACAGAGGGAAGGTTCAAAGATTATTATATTGGGGGTTTTGCCCATAGGATAATTAACGAGTCAGATATTCCTGTGCTTAGCATTATTCCATCTACTTCAATAGGTCCAGATGAAACGGCTGTTGAATCAATGGTTGACCCTTTTAATTTATTTTAAGCCAATAATATTTTCTAATATACATAGAATTATTAAACACTGATAATTTGTAATCAATGCCTTGCTCTCGTTAGATAGAATGGTTAACTTTGATTAAAATAATAGCCTATGAAACTTGGGTTGATGACCAAGGATGAGTGTATTAATTTTATTGAATTTAATATTACTGGGGATAGCGAAAACTATAATAAATGCGATCCCGAATCGCTATACCTTAATAGTAATGTATTTAACATATATGCTGGTTGTTTTGAACGTAGCAATCATCTATTCGAGTTCGTTGGTCAAACCATGTACAATAGCAGAAAAATTATTCCTTTAAGAAATGAACTGAGCGAAAATTTGGAAAATCTTAAATCTATTGAAAATATTGAATCATTTAAAAAATATGTAACAGGTATTTTCCTTGGACGCGATCTTCTTATCGACCTCGCTAAAGCCGACTCTCTATGGGAACATTGTTGGAAATTTTACTTGAGAAGACTTATTGTAATAAATCGCGGCCTACTCAGCATTATTGACAAATGTATTGAAGAAGAAAGGGTTTTATGGGTTATAGGTTATTGATCCAAATCCCAAATTTTCTAAAATATTTATTTGAGAATCATCGACTATCGATGAAAAAGTATAACTACAATTTTCGTTGCGTTGGTTGTAATTATTTCTTAACTCTTCAAAATTGACGGGGTTATCCCGTAATGCCTTATCATCGTTAAGTATGGGGTAAATTTTCTGAAATAATTTTTTATAATTAATTAATTTGTTATCAATATAATCAGTTGCATCTATATGAATCTTTTGTTCAAGTGGATCTGGGGTAGGATACCAATTTTTTAAGCTTAGATTAAAAAAATCACTTACCGCATTTACAACCATAACACTTGCTCTGACTTTCCCCTCCTTACTGTAACCAGCAATATGCGGTGTACCAATTATTGCATTATTTAAAACTGAATGTGATATAAGTGGTTCATTTTCCCATACATCAAGTGCAAATTTTAATTTTTTTTTTGAAATAAAATTAAGCATTACCTTCTCTTCCAAAACACCACCCCTTGCACTATTTAAGATCCATGCATTAGGTTTAATAGAATTGAAAAAAAATTCATCTGCCATTCTAAATGTTGCATCTGTGCCAATATAAGTCAGTGGAACATGAAATGAGAAAATATTGCATTCCCGAATTAATGTTTTTAACGATTCAAAATGTTTTTTACCTTCAAGTTTTTCCCTGGGTGGGTCGCATTGTAAAACGGATAAACCTAATGCCCTGGCTGCATTTACCACTAAATTTCCTATTCTCCCTACTCCTATTACTCCTAAAACCTTTCTCTTTAACTCAAAATCATTTGACATTTCAAATAATGCTGAAAGAACCCATTGTAAAACTCCGCCTGCATTGCAACCAGGAGCACTAAATACTTCTATGCCCCTAGATTTACAGTAGTTAATATCTATATGATCTGTACCTATTGTAGCAGTTGCAATAACCTTCAAACTTGAATTCTTTAGCAACTCCTTATTACATACTGTTCTGGTTCGTATAATAAGGGCTTGAGCGTCCTTTACATCAATACTATCAATATCTACTCCCTTTTTGTATAGAACCTCGCTAAAATAGGGCTCAAACACTCCTCTTATGTAAGGAATATCTGTATCAATTACTATCTTCATTAGTTATTAAATCTAATGAACAACATTAAAACTTTGAAAGAAATAGAATGTACCCATTAAATAATCAATAAAAGCGGTCTCGTGGGTTCCGTTTTCAATAGTAACTAGTTCAACGTTTGATGCACCAAGATCAATCATGGCTTCATAGGCATCAGAAGAATTAAAATATGGAACATATTTATCATTATTCCCATGATAAAGTTTTAGTGGAGAATGGGGAATCCAGCTATAGCAATTATTGTCTTCAACTGCAGTGAGAAAATCCGTATCTGTACCCTTAATAATTCCTTCGATAAACTCTGATCTAAAAAGAATACTTGGATTACTCTCAATTTCAACAAAAACACCATTTGTGGCTATGTTTGTTGCCCAGGGTTCATTAAAATAAAAGTTGAGGGGACGCTGTAATTGTGAATAAATACTGTTGTAAACATCGAGTACCCAAACATAGGAATTAATGTAAAGCATTGGTTCATAGGCAGTTACAATCCATTCCACAAAGTTGGTTTTGTTGTATGCACCTGCGCCAACTGTTACAGCAGTAATGCTAAATTCATCTGAATGCTGTTCCTGCATTAGTTGAAAGGTAGCCATAGTGGCAAATCCTCCTTCAGAGTATCCAGTAAGAAAAAGGTTACTGCTTTTTCTGCTGTCATTTTTTACTTCGAAATATTCATAAATGGCTCTAATCATATCTCTACAAGTAGTCGCAAGAGATTCACGATGTTCATAGGGATGCATTATGTCGCTGGATGCACCATAACCTATGTAATCGGGCAGAATAATAATGTAACCCATGGAGGCAAATATGTTGGCAAAATCATTGAAATCTGAGTTGAAATTTGATGGAGCGCTATTCTCATGAGTAATAGTTCCATGCTGAATGCTTAATAAAGGGAAATGGTAAGTATTATCAGGGATAATTAGTGCCCCAGAAGCAAGCGTAGGTTCACCTAACGGGGAAATAGTATTGTATTCAATTCTATATGCTTTTACTCCATATCTAACTAACCAAGAATATTCTGGTGGAAAGAGCCCAGCTTCAGTGAACTGAGAAACCACATTCTCTCTGGATAAAGAATACACCTCTTGATAGCTCTCTAGGTAAATTGGATCATATTCAAAATCTTTATCCTTGTCGGAACATGATATAATTATCGGAATAAAGCAAATAATTAAAAAAAATCTAACAATAATATTATTTATATTATTCATTTACAACTAATATTTAAGATTATTTAAACTCATTAATTAATATTCAACAACTTTATATTTTAATTATCATTGCCGTTCAGTCATCAGAATGTTATTGTAAAAAACAAAATTACTTACCTTTTCGCCAACGTTTAAAGGGGTTAATGTTATGAATTGGTGATTTGGAAGGAAAAATTCCTGCGCTAACCTTGCGAATATCCTCAATGGAATAGAAGGATTTTGGATTGAACTCGTTAATAATCTCAATAACCTTTGGAAGGTTTTCTCTTTTTACGATAGAATAGATTAGCTGAACTTTACCGAGACTTCCTTCGCCTTCGACCATTGTTGCTCCGTATCCTTTTTCATTGAGATTTTTAATAAGAATATTTGCATCTTTTTGCGAAATAATTCTAATCAAAAGGTTTCCCAATGCCAAATGATCCTCAAGGCGTAATCCAACGTAATTTCCCAATGCAAACCCGGCAGCATAGCCAAAATAACAGGCAAAGTTATTGATATTGCCCATTATTTGACCAATGGCAATAATCCAAATAAATACCTCAAAAAATCCAAGAATTGGCGCTACAATTCTGTTTCCTTTGGAAACAAAAATAATACGCATGGTACCAAGTGAAACGTCAATTACCCTTGCTATTAGAATTAACAAAGGTAATATGAGGTATAAGTAAAGGTTTGATTCAAAAAAGAGGTTGTCCATTGGGTTAAATTTGTTTTGATACAAATCTAAACAGTTTTATCGGTTTTTAATGTTAAAATCGATAAAATGGACCCCAAAAAACGATTGAATTATTAAGATTATTTACCCTTTTCTTCTATCTTCTCCAGGTTTTCAAGCCCTTCAATATTCATTGATTTTGAAAGGTTTGAGATATTCTTGAGGTTGATATTATCACCCTGTATGCAAATAAGAGCATTGTCAACACCTCCTATAATCATCAGCAATTCAGTAATTTTGCCACCTACCTCTTTAACAAGAAATTTAATATCCTGATCCTTTTCTTTTATCACCATTAACTCTTTATAATCCTTTGCTGGCAATTCTTTCATAATCTCTTTATGAAAATTTACCCCCTGAATTGGGGAGTCGGTTGTAAGGATTTTAATCCCATTCAATCCCTTCACCACCTGACCAAACTCATCATCTCCTGAATTAATCTCTGAGAATAGGTTGAACATGTATTTCGAGATATAGACTGAAGTAAAACCCTCTTTGCCCGAATACTTGTCGAACAATCTATCCACAGGCGAGTTTTGAGCCAGTAAAAAACCAGCCCACAAAAAAGCTAGTAAAAACAACATCAACTTTCTCATAATTATAGTTTTATGATTTAATACTTTTCATTTTTTTCGATCTCATCTCTCCATAGGATATCCCTTACCAAGGGTAATTCCTTTGTAATTGTGAGACTTTCAAATCTATTGATGATTTCAATCTGTTTCGATATCTCATTTAGTGGTTCCAGTGCCTTTGAGGGCATCTCAAGTTTGGCAATTGGTTGCATGTGAACATATGCTTTGTTCATATTACTTGATATCTTTAAGAGCAGTCGCTGAGTCTCATAATAGGCTTCGTAAGGATCAGAATAGGTATCAGCCATTAAGCTTTCCTTCGATTTATTGGTAATAAACCATCCAATACCCATAATAAGTAACATTGTGGCAGCTATTGAAATACTCGTAAAAATTCTTTGTAATCTAAATGATTTCCTGACATTAAAAGGTTTACCTGTTTTAATCGCCAAATTGAGCATTGATTTCAGTTCATGGTTGTTCAATGGTTCATGTACCTCACCCATTGAACAAAACAACTCCTTATCTTCTTGTAAATCTGATGGAACTTCATTATTTATGAAAAATGCTTTAAGGGCATTTTCTTCATCCAGAGAAGTTTCTCCTGAGTAATATTTTTCAAGAAAAATTTTGATATTATCCCAATTTAACTCCATAGCTGTAATTAGATTAAAACCCTTGATTCTTTTATAATATCACGAACCTTACTACGTGCTCTCGATAAAACAACTCTTACATTTTCAGACGATATTCCCAGTTGATCTGAAATTTCGTTGTACTCCATATTTTCAATATCCCTCATGGTAAATACCAGTTTTTGCTGTTCGTTCAATTTTTTTAATGCTTCACTAATTGCAAATACCCTAACTTTAGTGCATTCATTATCATCCTGTTCTTGATCATTGGATAAACCTTTTATTTGATCTTCGTTGAGAAATATCTTTTTTGTTCTGAGCCTATCAAGGCAAAGGTTTCTTGTGACAGTAGTTGCATATGCATTGATATTTATTAAACTCTTCAATTCACCCCTTCCAGTCCATAGTTTTATAAAAACCTCCTGAAGTGCATCTTTGGCATCTTCCCTATTATTTAGAATTTTACAGCAAAGCATGAAAAGCCTTTGGCTTATTGATAGTACAAAGCTATTAAATTCTTGCTCGTTCATCCTTAGAGTAAAACCTGGCGTAAATAAATACTAACCTCTTTTATCAATACTCTTTCGATTATACTCAGCCAAAAGGTTCGAAAGACTTTCTGCACTAATCCTCCCCTTCACTGAGAAGCAGATGAATGAATCTCTATCGCTTATCAAAAATACAATTTCTCGGATTATATTATTGTCCTCAATGAGTTTTATTGTGATCTTCGAATCATTATCCTGAATATCAACAAGGTTTAAGTAATTATTAACTTTTAGTTCGTGGTTTACTCTTTCGAATATTCCCTTGGAATCGTTGATGTTATCAACTAGTGCAACCCTAAAAGAAGTTGTTCCTTTCAATGCTTTGCAAGCATACCTTCCCTCTTCGGTAAAGAAAAGCATATATCTTACAACAAATGCAGGAATCTTGAAGGTTCTTACGTTCTCCTTACGGATTAACTTGTCAAATATTGGCTTGCTATTTTGATTCTCAGCGTAAGTACAGCTTGTGAAAACCATTCCAGAAAGCATAACCATAAGGGTTGTCATTTGTATTATTCTTTTCATTGTTGTATTTTTTAAAGCCTAACAGGCTGAATTTAACCTGTTAGGCAATTTTTTATTGATTTTTACTTCTCTTCTAATTTTTTAAGTAGTTCCAAATGTGCCATGGAACCTCCCGAAGAAGAACTTGAACCTATTTGCGATAATTCAGAAAGACTAAAATTTCCTGTGATTGATAGCAGTACCTCCTCTTTATCGTCAATTGATAGTAGCAAAAAGTCTGTTATTGACTCACCCTTTTTCTTGGCATAGAAGTTTACCTTTTGAGGTCCATCGATAATCTCCATTAGGTTAAGGAATTCATCCTTTTTTAGCTTTTCTCGAATCTCATTGGTGAATCCAACACTCTTATTCTCTGATACAAGTATTTTTAGGCTATTAAACTTTTCAGATAACATCTTTAATTCAGGATCATCCTTATCAATAATCGCAAGTAGTTTAAAGAGTTGAGGATTTATTACTACAGATGTAAACCCCGTTTTTCCAGAATATCTGTTAAAAATTTCATCAACAAAAGCCTGCGATTTTGATAGAAGTGGTAAGGCAAGTAGCATAATGATTACAAAGTAACGTTTCATTTTAGTAAGTTTTAAGTTTCACAATTATTTGCTTAGGTTAACCTTGTTTCTATTATAGTGACGAAGAAGTGACAAAAATGTAACAGGGAAAAGTAAAAAAAACGTTAAAGAGATGGGTAATTGATTGATTGATTGATTGCCCTTCGACAAGCTCAGGGTGACAATTGATTGATTGATTGATTGATTGATTGACCTGCCTCCGCAGGCAGGTTGATTGATTGACTGATTGGGTGATTAAGGAATGGAAGATGGAAAGATATGGGTGAAAAGTCAATAAATATTCTGACGATAGGAAAATATTATAGCGTATACCTTGGAGAAAGCTTTACGATACATTCCAACTTCAGGTTAGGTAAAGAAGTCATATCATGAGTATACTTGAAAAGCAGATTTTTTTAGTATCTGCTTCTTGCCAACTGCCAACTAAAAAACTATTTTTGTGTTTTATTGTTGATAAATCAAACCATAAATACTATGCACTATACTGTTCCTATTTCGGATAGAGCTCACTGGATTGGAGTGAACGATAGACGTAAAAGACTTTTCGAAAATCTTTGGCCACTCGATCGTGGCGTTTCGTACAATTCCTATTTAATTATTGATGAGAAAACAGCCCTTATTGATACCGTTGAAGACCGTGCTGCAGGTAATTATATTGAAAGAATTGAGAAACTACTTCAAGGGCGAAAACTTGATTATCTAATTATTAACCATATGGAGCCAGATCATTCTGGTGAGGTTAAAGCCATTTACGATCATTTTAATGGGGTAACCATTGTTGGAAATGTAAAAACTTTCAAAATGGTTGAAGCCTACTGGGGCATTTCAGAGAGATTACTTAAAGTTGAAGACGCGGATACTTTACAACTTGGATACCATAATCTTAAATTTGTGATGACTCCCTGGGTACACTGGCCAGAAACCATGATGACCTATGATATCACAGACCAGCTGCTTTTTACTGGAGATGCTTTTGGCAGCTTTGGAACATTGGACGGTGGCATTTTCGATGATGAGCTTAACTTTGATTTTTATGAGGATGAAATGCGAAGGTACTTCTCCAATATCGTTGGATTATACAGCAACATGGTTCAGAAAGCATTAAATAAATTACAGGGAGTACCTGTTAAAGTGATTGCTCCTACCCATGGCCCAGTTTGGCGAAAAAATCCCCAAAAAGTCATTGATCTTTACGATAAATGGAGCCGCTATATAGCCGAAGACGGAGTGGTAATTATTGTAGGTTCAATGTACGGAAACACTGAACTTATGGCAGATTATATTGGTCGTAAATTATCGGAGCATGGTTTATTAAATATTCGCATTCACGATGTGTCACGCACGCATGTTAGCCATTTGATTAATGAGATATGGAAGTACAAAGGGCTAATACTTGGATCGTGTGCTTACACTGGACACATGCTTCCTACAATGGATAGCCTAACTCGTACTCTGCTACATATGAAAATTAAGCAGAAATATCTTGGAGTATTTGGTAGCTATAGCTGGAATGGAGGGGGTGTACGTAGCCTAATGGATTTTGTTGAGGAATCGGGATTGGAAATTGTATCCGAACCAGCTGAAATATATGGAAAACCTTCTGAGGAGAAGTATGCACAATGTGATGTTCTAGCAAAAAAAATGGCCGAGAAAATATTAAATCATTAATCATTGCAAAATGATTGAACAGATTGAAATATCCCTTCCTCCCTATTCACGTGGAATCCATTTGATTACTAATGAGATTATCAAACTACTACCTTCATTGCCAAAGGCAGGAATATTACATATTTTTATTAAGCATACTTCAGCAGGATTAACGATAAATGAGAATGCTGATCCTACAGTACGCACCGATTTAAATGAGTATTTCAATATGCTTGTAAAAGAGCAGCAACCTTGGTACCAACACACAGCTGAGGGATCTGATGATATGCCTGCCCATATCAAATCATCATTAGTTGGAAATTCTGTTTCGATACCTATATCCAATGGGAAGCTGAATTTGGGTACATGGCAAGGAATTTATCTTTGCGAATTTCGCAATCGCGGAGGTTCTAGAAAGCTTGTTTTAACAACTTTATCATAGTTTCATTTATTTACTATTTCTTAAAGTTTAGTTGCAGTTAATATTATAATATCCTATTTTTGCTTTCAAAGTTTTTGTTTTATAAAGCCATTATGAATAATCAATAACTTGACATAAACCCCAAATTATGGATAAACTACTTCTTTTAGGAGATGAGGCTATTGCACAAGGAGCCATTGATGGCGGAATATCGGGAATTTACGCTTACCCGGGAACACCATCTACCGAGATCATGGAGTATGTGCAGGCATCAAAACAGGCAGCAGAGTTAGAAATACATCGGCAGTGGTCGGCAAACGAGAAAACCGCCATGGAGGCTGCAATTGGCATGTCATATGCAGGAAAGCGAGCTATTGTAAGTTTCAAGCATGTAGGGCTTAATGTTGCTGCTGATGCGTTTATTAACGCTTCCATTACAGGTGTAAATGGAGGACTTGTCGTTCTTTGCGCCGATGATCCTTCGATGCACTCTTCTCAGAATGAACAGGATTCGAGATTTTACGCAAAGTTTGCCATGATTCCCATCTTAGAACCTTCTAATCAACAGGAGGCTTATGATATGGCTTACAGTGCATTTGATCTATCAGAAAGGCTCAATGTACCCGTAATGCTGAGAATAACGACACGTTTGGCTCATTCCCGTTCTGGAGTTGAAAGGAAAGCTGTAAAATCTCAGAAAAAGTTAAGTCTACCCTCTGATCCAAGGCAATTTGTTTTACTTCCTGCCATTGCAAGGGTAAACTACAAAAAGCTGTTAGGGAACCAACCTCTTATGGACACCCTCTCCGATGAATCTGAGTTCAATAGATATATTGAAGGGAAAAGTACCAAATTGGGAATAATTACTACTGGAATAGCATATAACTATTTAATGGAAAACATAGTTGAAGAGGATTGCCCCTATTGCGTATTAAAAATTACTCAATACCCCATTCCTCCAAAGTTGGTAAAGAAAATCTACGTGAAGTGCGATGAATTGCTTGTGCTTGAGGATGGATATCCTATTGTTGAAGAGATGATCAAAGGTTTTCTTGATCTTGGCAAGCCAGTTCATGGACGATTGGATGGTACAATTCCCAGGGATGGTGAGTTGAATCCTGCTATTGTTGCCAAGTCACTTGGAATAGAGGTTTACGAAGGCACTCCTATTCCGAGTGTTGTTCGCAAACGTCCTCCTTCACTCTGCATGGGTTGCGGCCATCGTGATGTTTATACCGATCTTAACGAGGCGTTATTAGAGTATGGAACTGGTAGAGTTTTTTCCGATATTGGTTGCTATACTCTGGGTGCCCTACCTCCATTCAATGCAATAAATTCATGTGTTGATATGGGAGCATCAATTACTATGGCCAAAGGGGCTGCCGATGCAGGTTTGGTACCTGCTGTTGCTGTGATTGGTGATTCTACATTCACTCATAGCGGAATGACCGGATTACTGGATGCTGTGAACGAAAACTCACCCATTACGGTTATAATCTCTGATAATTCAACAACAGGCATGACAGGGGGTCAAGACTCTTCGGCACATGGAAGAATTGTAGATATTTGCAAGGGGCTTGGCGTTGATCCTGAACACATAAGAGTAATGAATCCTCTTAAGAAAAACCACGAGGAAAATGTGCAGATCATGAAGGAAGAACTTGCCTATCAGGGTGTTTCCGTATTAATACCACAGCGTGAGTGCATCCAAACTTTTGCTCGTAGGAAAAAAGCAGAAAAAAAAGCTGCTGCCAAAAATGAATAGGCTCATTAACTGAAAAAAAGTAAAAATACAAATATGAAAGCAGATATAATACTAGCAGGAGTAGGTGGACAAGGAATCCTTTCCATTGCAGCAGGAATTGGTTTGGCAGCAGTAAAGAGCAAACTATTCATTAAACAGGCAGAGGTTCATGGAATGAGCCAAAGGGGCGGTGATGTGCAATCGCATCTTCGAATTTCTGATAAACCCATTGCTTCAGATTTAATTCCACAGGGTAAAGCCCATCTTATACTATCCGTTGAGCCCATGGAAGGTCTTCGCTATTTACCTTTTTTGAGAAAAGATGGATGGTTAGTAACCAATACAACACCATTTGACAACATACCTGACTATCCCAATATAGAGGAGATCATCAAGGAGATTAAGAGAATTCCAAATCATATTGCATTGGATGCGGATTCAATTGCGAAGGAGGTTGGTTCATCAAGATCATCGAATATTGTAATGTTAGGTGCCGCCTCACCGTTTATTGATATTCCTTTTGAAAAACTAGAGGATGGTATTCGTCAACTATTTGGTCGAAAGGGAGATGAAGTAGTTGAGGTTAACTTAAAAGCTCTTAGGGCTGGTCGTGAGTTTTCTGAAAAAAACCGATAATTCTTTGATTTTATTGATAAAATGTAGCGGAAGGAAACTTCCGCTTTTTTTATTACTTTTAAACGGTATTACCTTCAAATCAATGAATCGTCTCCTCGACATACGCTCCTACTTTCAATACGTTGGATTTGCATTTAGGGCATTAAAGAATCGGAATTTTAGGCTTTTTTTCCTGGGTCAACTTGTATCGTTGATGGGGACATGGATTCAAAATATTGCACTTGGATGGTTGGTTTATCGATTAACAGGTTCAGCAACATGGTTAGGAATTATTGGTTTTGCCGGACAAATTCCAGCTCTATTTCTAACACCCATCGCAGGAGTTTATGCCGATAGGCTTAATCGACGAAAAGTGTTGATTGTTGCACAAATAGTTCCCATGATCCTGGCTTTATCCATGGCTTCACTAATTCTTACTGAGAATGTAGAAATCTGGCATATAGTGCTAATTGCATCAATGAATGGAATAGTAATAGCCGTTGACAACCCTTTCCGACATGCATTTCTTTTAGAAATGATAAGTGATAAAGAGTTAATTCAAAACTCAATAGCATTAAACTCAACCCTATTCAATTCTGCACGTTTTATTGGGCCAATGGTCGGAGGTTTACTCATATCCCTAGTTGGAGAGGGATTCTGCTTTCTCATTAATGGGTTTAGCTTTTTAGCGGTTGTTATTGCACTTCTACGCATGAAGGTTACTTCAATTAATATGGACAGAAAACATGGGTCAGTAATTGGCGATTTAAGTGAGGGCACAAAGTACGCATTTAACTTTAAACCTATTCGTTACTTGCTATTACTTGTTATTGCAACGGGTTTCTTTGGTTTACCCTTTCAGGTATTCCTACCGGTTTTTGCAAAGGATATTCTGGGTGGTGATGCTCAACTACTTGGCTTCCTAACAGGATCATTGGGAGCTGGGGCATTAACTGGTGCTATTTATCTGGCATCCCGAAAAACTATTAAATTTTTACCCATACTAATTATTTGGACATCAGCATTATTTGCTATTGGACTATTATTCATGTCTCTATCAACAACTGTAACCATATCATTAATTTTACTTTACTTCGTTGGGTTTGGAATGATAGTTCAATTCGCATCAACCAATACTCTTATTCAAACTCTTGTTGACGAGGATAAACGAGGAAGGATTATGGCACTGTATGGATTATCATTCCTGGGAATAACACCTTTAGGCAGCTTATTGCTTGGGTCTATTGCTGGATCAATTGGTGTACAAATCACACTTCTAGCTTCAAGCATAGTTTGCCTAGGGGCAACATTTATCTATTCCCGAAGGTTAAAACATGTGGTTGATGCAATTAGGGTACATTGATTGCCCTTCGACCCTTCGGCTGGCTCAGGGTGACAATTGGTTGATTGACTGATTATGGGTGTTGATCATTTGGACCAAAATTTAGCTCTTTCCACCGCATTAGCCCATTTCGCTTTCAGAGTATCTGCCTTTTCAACTGGAATACTTGGCGTAAAACTATTATCAACTTGCCATTGATTCTTTATTTCGTCAATACTTCTCCAAAAACCAATAGCCAAGCCTGCTAAGTATGCTGCGCCAAGCGCAGTGGTTTCAACTACCTTAGGTCGAATGACAGGAATATTCAAAATATCTGCTTGAAACTGCATCAATAAATTATTTGCTGATGCTCCACCATCAACTCTGAGCTCATGTATTTCCATAGCAGTATCTAACTCCATCGCTTTTATCACATCCATAGTTTGGTAAGCAATACCTTCCAGTGCAGCTCGCGCAATGTGTGCTCGACCAGTTCCACGGGTAATACCTACCATTAACCCTCTTGCATATTGATCCCAGTAGGGTGCCCCCATCCCAGTGAAACTGGGAACAAAGAAAACATCTCCGTTATCCTCAACCTGAGCAGCCAATCTCTCCACTTCAGTTGATGATTTTATTATCCCCAACCCATCTCTAAGCCATTGAACAACAGCACCTCCAATAAAAATGCTACCTTCAAGTGCGTAGGTAACTTTTCCATTTATTTGCCATGCAACGGTTGTCAGCATATTATTCCTTGAAATGAAGGGCTTTTCTCCGGTATTTAGAAGAAGAAAACAACCGGTTCCGTATGTATTCTTTACCATTCCATCATCAACACACATTTGCCCAAATAGGGCTGCTTGCTGGTCACCCGCTATTCCTGCTATGGGAACCTTTGAGGCAAAAAATGTAGTATTAGTGTGATCATAAATTTCGCTCGATGATGCCACTCGGGGCATCATTGAAAGGGGAATTTCAAATAATCTCAGGAGTTCATCATCCCAATCTAGAGTATTGATATTGAATAGCATGGTACGACTTGCATTGGACACATCAGTTACGTGAGTTCTTCCTTGTGTTAACTTCCATACCAACCACGAATCGACTGTTCCAAAGGCAAGTTCTCCCCTATTTGCTCTTATCCTTGCTCCTTCAACATTATCAAGAATCCACTTTATCTTAGTTCCACTGAAATATGAATCGATAACAAGTCCGGTTTTCTCCTTGATTTTATCAGATAACCCTTCATCCTTTAGCTGGTCGCAATAATAAGATGTACGCCTATCCTGCCAAACAATTGCATTGTAGATAGGTTGTCCTGTTTTTCTATCCCATACAATTGTGGTCTCTCGTTGGTTTGTAATTCCAATACATTCTAGATATGAGCCATTAATGCTTATCTTAGACATTGCCTCAGCAGCTACTGCCACTTGTGATGACCAAATCTCAATGGGATCATGTTCAACCCATCCGGGTTGTGGAAATATTTGGTTGAACTCTTTTTGAGCAACAGAACAGATGTTCCCATTTTTATCGAAAAGCATTGCCCTAGAACTTGTAGTTCCCTGATCAAAAGCTAGTATATATTTTTCCATGGTTAAAACCTCTATTTGCTTATAAAAATATAGCAATACTATATAAAATCAAAAAAAGAAAAGATATTATGGATTACTTTAAAATGTAATTTTCTGCTACTCTCTTAAAATCCTCTACCTGTTGCTTTTGCCAGTTTTCATCTTTACCTAATTCCTTTGCAATTATTTCTGCAATAGCGGGTGAAATCTTTACGCATTCTCGTGCGTCGAGGAGTAAGCACCTAACACGTCTAGAAATTACATCTTCCACGGTACGTGCCATTTCATAACGAACAGCCCATTTTACTTGAGCCTTTAATATATCAAATCGATCACTTAGTGATTCCTGTGATTCAGGTTCAAGCTGCATTAATTCAGCTATCTTCATCTTGTCGGAGCCATAAAAATGAAGTGGATCATCTATATCTATATTTTCGTCATATCCATGCAACTTTAAGCTCTTTGTCACTGATTGGGTTTTATTCCATCCTAAAGATGATTCAACCTTATCAATCATATCTTCTGCCATACGACGGAAAGTTGTCCACTTTCCCCCTATCATAGTGAATAAGTTCGAGTCAGAAAAATAAATCTTATGGCTACGGGAAATTTCCTTTGTTTTTTTGTCATCACCTTTAGTCGCTGCAAGTGGACGAAGTCCTACAAAAATGCTTAACACATCATTACGAGATGGCACTTTTTTTAAATATTTTGCTGATGTTCTTAGGATAAAATCAATTTCTTCATCTAGTGCAACAGGTTCCAATGTGGAAGTTTTAATTGGAGTATCTGTTGTACCCACAACCACTTTTCCGTGCCAGGGTACAGCAAAAAGAACCCTTCCATCATCTGTTTTTGGAATCATTATGGCATAATCGCTAGCAAGAAACGATTTATCCAATACTATATGAATTCCCTGGCTAGGGCGAATGGTAATATGTTTTTCAGGATTATCCAACTGCATAATCTCATCGGCAAAAACCCCTGTGGCATTAATAATAACTTTTGACTTAATTGTGTAGTTCATTCCGGTTTCAAGATCAACAGCCACCAAACCATTTAACTTTCCGTTTTCACCTTTGATTAGTGAGATAACAGGCATATAGTTTATTGCCAGTGCACCCTTTTCTACTGCTGTTTGAAGGGTGTTAATGGCCAATCGAGAATCGTCGAACTGTCCATCGTGGTAGAGAACTCCTGCTGTTACTTTATCGTTTTTGATCGTTGGAAGCTTTTCAATAGTTCTTTTTTTGGAAATCCTAGTGGAACGACCCAAGCTGTACTTCCCTGACAATAAATCGTAAAAGGTAAGCCCTATGGTGTACATCAACTCATCAAACCAGCTGAAGGTTGGTATAATAAATGATTGGTTTTTAACTAAATGTGGTGCGTTTTTTAGTAGCCTACCTCTCTCCACGCAAGCTTCTCTTACAAGTCCAATATCACCCTGAGCCAGGTAACGCACACCACCATGCACTAACTTTGTGCTCTTACTTGACGTAGATTTTGTAAAATCAGATTTTTCGAGTAGAACAGTTTTATATCCTCTCGTGGATGCTTCTAATGCAATACCAATGCCTGTTGCTCCTCCTCCAACTACAACAAAATCAAACACTATCTCCCCATTTTTTAAAACATCAATGGCTTCGCTTCTCTTCATAATTTGATAAATTAATCGTTTGCCAAAGATATATAAGATAAAGTAATAAGCAATAATTCGAAACTATATATATTTCGTTTTATTTCTTTTTTTGAAAATATATTTCCTTTTTTTATATTTGTATAAAAAAATGGCATTATGTCTAAAAGCATTGCAAAACGGCATCAGTATATCCTAAATAAGCTTCAGGAAGAAGGATTTGTAAACGTTAACGAGCTAAGCATAGAACTTAACGTATCAGTGGTAACCATACGAAAGGATCTGAAATTGCTGGAAAGTCGAAATCTGCTTTACCGAACTCACGGTAGTGCCACCCCAAGTAATCCAAGTATTGCAGAACGAAATATTCACGAAAAGGAAAAGGTAAATGTGGATCAAAAGCAAAGGATTGCCAAAATGGCCATGGAATACATTGAGCCAAATGATATAATTACATTGGCTTCTGGCTCTACAGTACTCGAACTTGCCCGTCAGATTCTGCAAAAACAGATTAAACCCCTATCGGTTATCACAGCTTCGCTAAACGTTGGACAGATGCTAAACATCGATCCCGATATCGAGATTCACTTACTGGGTGGGTTAATACGCAAGAGTTCTAATTCAGCAGTCGGTCCTTTTGCGGAGCGCATGATGGAAGGATTCAGCAGTCATAAACTTTTTCTTGGTGTTGATGGGATTGATGCAGATTTTGGACTCTCCACAACAAGCGCACTTGAAGCATCACTTAACCAGTTGATGATTAAGTCGGCACAAAAGATAATTGTGCTTGCCGATTCGAGTAAATTTGGAAGAAGAGGTTTTGGTAAAATATGCGATACATCGACAGTCGATTTGGTAATTACCGGAAAAGAAGTTCCCCAAGCACTTAGAGAGCGCATTGGGGAACAAGGAGTTGCTGTGAAAACTGTGTAAACCTAAGAATTACTATTAACCGTTTTGTTTAAAAGCCCCCTATTTTTTGGGAGACTGTGCACCATATTCGCTTACATTTCCAAACAGATTCAACGCATCTTTCCACGGATACTTATTGGCAAACATAGTAGCGCTCGAGGTAATTGTACCCTGTTTGTTCATGCCCATTGCAGCCCTCCACTGATTTGCAGGAGAATTGGGGTCATAGTCAACCTGCTCGCTATACCTCGCACCTAAATAGCCTTCAAGGTATGCTTTGTTCACCTTCAGACCCTCAGGAATTTCGTTGCGATTACCGCCAATGCTGGCAATCTCTAAATCATCGAAATCGCATACATCCATTCTAATTCGAGTATTGCTGACAGGACTATAGTGTAGATCCTTATCCTTATTCACAAAGAATATGTTATTATCAATCTTTAACCATTCGTTCTTATTGAATCGTGTATGGTCGATAGCAGAAAGAATACTAGCACCAATGATATTATTATGGATGTTGTAATCACACTTAGTCATTACCCTAACACCATAACCCATGTCAAGGAAATCCTTCAAACGACTCCATGTAAAAAGTATTGTATTATAGGCGATTTCAACTTCTCCACAGAGCGATAAAGTGTTGGGTCCGCCTGTACTGGCACAGGTACCATATATTTCGATGGCAGCCATTTTGTTGGCAACAAAAACATTGTTTTTTACAGTAAATTTTCCGCTTCTATGTCCTGCTTGAAGTGCAAAACTTGCACCATTAAGAAAAACACAATTTTGAATTGTAACATCCCCTCCGCTGGTTGCACTAACGAATTGCAGCAGGGGCTCACCAACGGTTGAGTTCATGTTTGCTGGTTTTTCCGTGGGTAGCATCAGTCTTCCACCTTCAACCCCATCGACAATACCATCGTTTGAGCTGTAGGCGTTACGCTCGCCGCTATCGAAAACAATATGATCAATCACAGTTCCAGCAACGTCCTTGGTGAACTTAAGTAGAGCCTTGCGTGATGTTTTTGCACTTTCGTTGTTAGGCTGTATTAGGGTAGGATGCGCCACAATATTCTGCTTGTCAAAATCTTCATCGAAACTGCCATAAAGCCTTATAGGCTTATCGCTCTCAATGAATCCAACATTGAGTGTGCCATAGTAATTTCCGCCTGCAACTTTTATTTCTGCTCCCTTTTCGGCCATGGCTATTGCCTTATCGATGTTTTTAAAAGGTGAACTTTTACTTCCATCATTTCGGTTACTGCCTTTTGTCATTGATACGTAAAGTACTTGATTGCTCGATGTGGGAGAAACATTTGAAACTGTTTCAATTGGTGCCTGTTGTGGTTCCGATTTTGTTTCAGCAGGTTTTACTTCCTTCTTTGTTTCAGCAGGCTTTGTGGTTGGTACTTTTTTCTGAATATCTTTTACACCTATTTGTGCTGATGTTGAAAATGAAATCGTGAAGACAAAGATTATTGTCCATAAAAGGTTTGAAGTTCTCATATTAATTGATTTTTAAGTTAATAAATTTTTTGTGCATTATGGTTTGGTTTACTATGATAATTCATCTTCAAATATGATATGACTGTAGCAATGGCTAAAAGTTCCGGTAGGGTTTATTCTCCGCTCAACATGAATTGTAAATAGTTTACAAGTACTTTCATTTAATTGAGCAATGATTTGGACTGTCGTCTCCTCTGTAACCCATACATCCCAAAACGATTTAGTATTATCAGACCATTTTTCTATTCGCTTGCGTTCCCAGGGTCGAATGATTGCCATTTCCTTTATTTCAGCATTAGGATACCTCTTTATTAACTCATCAATGGCCGACGATTTAGCAAGCTCTGAATTAGGTAAACCTTCTATGTTTTTATTAATTGCAATTCTTCTTTCAACATTTTTTGTCAAAATATTACCTGAATCATTTACTTCAGGATAATTAACAGAAATATTATTTGAGGTTTCTGAAGTATGGTTTAGTAATATTAACTTCTCTTCTTCAATTTTTATATCATTCTTTTTTATAAAAAGTAACTGGTTACCCCCTTGAGGTATTGAACCAGATTTTACTCCCATAGACCTAATAAATGGTTTGATTTTTTCTATAAATTGAATGATTTGTTTCACAGAAGAAACATTTGTTAGGTAAATATTTTGATTTACAAAACAAAAGTATGTGGGATTTGAACCAAAAATAATAAGTGAATCACCCTAATTTGCATAGGTGATTGTAGCAACTGACACTAATATAAATAGTTGGTTAAGAAGAGTTAATGAAGAGTGGTTTCCAAGATAAAATCAACTATAAAAAAATGAAAGGGATTAAAGTTCAACCAATTTATGCTTAAATGCGTACTTTAAAAGTTCGATAGTATTCTTAAGCTCCAATTTTTGTAATAGATTGTTCTTGTGATTTTCAACCGTTCTGGGGCTAATAAATAATTTCTCGGCAACCTCTTTAAAGCTTAAACCGTCGGCAATATGCTTAATCACTTCAATTTCTCTATCCGTAATTTCTGGCATATTATTCAATTCATGAAGTTCTTTAACTTTTCTTGAATAACTGCGATGGATGAGAGTAGAAAGATTTATTCCAAAGTAAGGCTCACCCTCAATAACCTTTTTCATTGCATCAATTAGCTCATTTGCGGATGAATCCTTATTCAAGAAACCATCAGCACCGTTTTGCACAGCTTCGCAAATCGTATCCTCATTCATTTCGGCCGTTAAAATCAAAACTTTTGCATTACACAGCGCCTTAATGTTTTCAATCAATTCAAGTCCAGAAATATCTGGTAACACTAAATCTAAAAGTACAAGATCAGGCGATAAAGAACTTAGTGCGTCAATAAGATCTTTGCCAGAAGCTGCTTCGTGTATAACTTTAAAATATTGATTACCAAAAAGAATAGCTTTTACACCATCTCTTACGATTTTATGGTCATCAACAATAATTATTTTTTTTGAATTCATTTTCTAAAGAAATCTTATTATTCTTAAACTGTAGGAAGGGTTATTGTAAAGCTACTTCCTTTATTTAACTCACTATCAATAGCAATTGTTCCACCCAGCCTATTTAATAGCTCTTTTGATAGAACTAACCCCAAGCCCGAACCTTTTTCTCCTTGCGTACCTGTGCAAGGAGTACAACTTGACAAATCAAATAATTTTGCATACTGGTCAGGTGTCATACCTATTCCATTATCGGTAACTGTAATTGATAGCTGATCGTTTTTTTGAATGGCATCAATAAAAACCTTTCCCCCATTTGAAGTATACTTAACAGCGTTATTAACCAGATTGCGTAGTATTGTATACAAAATATCTTCATCTGTAATAATTGTTAAGCCTTTTTCGATACTATTTTTAACTTCAATATCCTTCTGAAGTGCCGAATAAAAAACATGATTAATTGATTGATTAACTAGTTCTTCGATGTTAACACTTTTCTTGTTAACCATCACAGAGTTTTGTTGCGATTTTGCCCAATCTAAAAGATTCTTTAAGAGTTCTTTTACCGAGGATGCCGAGTGAGATAATTCTCCAAGATAGTTTTTTAGCTCTTCCTGTGACATTCTACTGAAATTGTTGCATAAAGATTCAGTGATATTGCTAAATGCCCACATCGAGTTTCGAAGATCGTGAGCGAGTACAGAAAAAAGTTTATCCTTGGTACTATTCAGCTCATTGAGTTTACTATTAATGGTAGTTAATTGGGCATGGGTTCGCTTTTTAATCACAAACCGGCTATAAAGCGATGCAAGTAAGATCAATAGAACGAGAGAAATACCTATCATAAACAATTTCTGCTGATTTGCTCTATTTAGCTCAAGTTCTTTTGTCAATTTCTCTTGATTCATTATGGCTAGCTCTTTCTCCTTCTGTTCTGTTTCGTACTTAGCCTGAAATTCCATAAGTTGACTTTGGGCTTTTTCATTGTAAATCGAATCCTTTAGGAAAAAAAATCTTTTATAGTGTTTTAGTGCATTTACATGATCGCCTGTTTGCTCGTAAAGCATAGATAATTCTTGGTAGTTCTTCAGAATCATGTTTGAAAAGCCTATTCTTTGAGCAATAGCGAGACTTTCGTTATAATAATATGCTGCTTTTTGTGCATCCTTTTTCAAAAGATAGTTTGCAGCTAAATGATTTTGTACTATTGATTTAGATAATTGAATATGATTGACTTCAAATATTTCGAGAGCTTGTTTAAGGTACTCTTCTGCTTGGGTATAATCTCCCATCATTGTGTAAATTTCACCAATTTGATCAAGCCTATAACCTCTTTGCACTTCATTACCCAGCTCAATTTCAATATCCAAGGCTTTTTTAAGCCATTCAAGGGCAGTATTGTATTGTTTTAACGATTTATAAACCGAAGCAATGCCAGCCATCCTAACAGCAACCTGATAAAGATTTTTTTGCTCCAGCGCAATTTGTAGCGACTGATTATAAAAATCTAGTGCTTTGTCGAACTGTCTCCATAATTCATGAATCTTTCCAATTGCATTCAAATCAACTGATACATTATCCCAATCATCATGTGCCTGATCCAATTTCAAAGCCTCCTGGTAGGCTTCCAGCGCTTCATTATATTTACCAATAATTGTATAGCTGTATCCCAACTCCCTATAACCAATGGCCAGAAAAATTGAATCGTTCGCTTTTTCGGAGTATTTTATGGATTTTAGTATATGGGGTATTGACTTTTGGTATTCTCCAGAGCTACCATAGCATTCACTTTTCTTAAGAAAGGCTTGAGATAATGAGCGATAATCGATTGAAACCTTTTTTTGTTCATGGTTAATGAAACTATCTATTAGAGCAAAAGCATCGTGGTATTCTCTATTTTCGATCATTTGATCAACACGAATCAAGATTGAATCTAATACCAAGGGAGAATTTATGGTCGTTGCTGAAGGATAAAAGCAAAAAGATGTTATAAAAAGAATCAAAAGGGATAAGGATTTTGTCATGATGTATTATTATTCTGCCCGAAAATACAATTTTTTATTTTGGTTTGTAAGGGTAAACCTAAAAATCAAGGAGGTTTTCGATTGCTATTCTCTGATAAAATGCTGCATATCTATGGGTATTTCAAATGAAAATTCAACAAGTCCTTGAACAACACCTTCATTAAACCAAGGAGTTTGAAAAATCAGCTTTTTAACACCCCTCTTTTCTATGGTATAGCAATTGGTCTCACCTTTATCCATAAGCGATAGTATTTTTTGCCGAGAACTACTGCTATGGCAATCAAAAAGACTTTTTCCAATTAGATCAATTCCACCCCATTTATTAAAAGTTTCAGCTGCTTTGGGATTCATATATTGAACTATTCCGCTTTTATTGCACACTGTAACAGAGCATGCAATTCCTTCGAGCCAAGTTATTTTATCATTCATTTTTTGTAGTTTTGATTTCTCAACAAATGTAAAATAATTATCAACCCATTCATCATATTTTAACATGAATCCAAAATCAACTAGAACCCCTGTATATCGGGATACTGGATTTCACCTAGAGGATATTCCCACAATGAAGAAAGCATTTAAAGATGAAATTGATTATCCACGTGATCCTGAATTATATATATATGGCCGATATAGAAACCCAAATGTGGTTGCTGCGGAGAACATGATTATGAAGCTGGAGGAAAGCCAATGGTCATTACTTACACAGTCTGGATTAGCAGCGATTGATACGGCTCTTTCAATTTTTCATGTAAAGGAAAATACAGGAAAATGGCTTTTTTTCTCAGAAATTTATGGTGGAACTAATCATTTTATTGACAAAGTATTAACAAAACGACGGGGTATCGATATAGTAAGGTTTACCCCTGATGTGGAAAAATACTCTTTAGAAAAATTTGAAAAACTGCTAAAGGATGCTAACCCATCGGTTGTTTTCTTTGAGGCGATCTCTAACCCAATGCTAATAGCAATAAATGCAGAGGAATTCATCAAATTAGCCAAAAAGCAGGGTGCTATAGTAATGGTTGATAATACTTTTGCCACACCATTCCTTTGGAAACCTTTGAAAAGTAATGCTGATATAGTAATACATAGCGTTACGAAATATTTGGCAGGGCATGGAAATATTTCTGCAGGAGTACTATCAGGAAATAATCCTGATTATTTGAAAGCAGCCATTGAGTACCGAAAATTGGTTGGGCATATGCTATCTCCAGATGATGCGGCTCGACTCTGTGATCAATTGAAAACCTTTGAGTTACGAATGGATAAACACTGTAAGAATGCGTTTACCCTGGCAAAATTTTTGAATAATCACAAAGCAATCGAAAAGGTACTATTTCCTGGGTTAAAGTCTCATCCAACACATACCGAAGCAAATGGATTGTTCAATGGCAAGGGTTATGGCGCAATTATTACATTCGATATAGCAGGAAGTTCTAACCATGAAAAATCGAAGCGCTGTAATAGTTTTATTGAAGCGGTAAAAGATAATATTCCTCTTGTGCCAACACTTGGCGATGCAGATACTATTCTAATGCCCATAGAACCTGTTTGGGGTGATAAATTTCCATACCCGGGAATGATAAGACTTTCTGTTGGAATTGAGGATGTTGAATTTCTTTGCAATGTTTTGGGTAATGCTTTAGATTCTGTAATTTAACCATTTAAATAATAATTGAAACTATTGATTAACCCTATCTAAAATATCTGAAAAGTTAAATGTCAACAACACAAGGATTCATTTTCGATTATAGTAAGTGCGTAGGATGCCATGCATGCCTAGTTGCTTGTTCTTTAGAAAATGGTGTTAATCCCCCGTTAAGTTGGCGAAAAGTAAACCATTTCAATAAGGAAAAACTTCCCCTTTTAGGTTTTGTACATCAATCAATTGCATGCAATCATTGCATTGAAGCACCCTGCATGAAGGCCTGTCCCTCAAATTCTTTCAGTTTTGATAAGCAAACGGATGCAGTTATTCATAATCAAGATAGGTGTTTGGGCTGTAAATATTGCATATGGGCATGCCCATTTGAAGCCCCAAAATATAACGAAGAAAAGGGAATCATCGAGAAGTGCCATTTTTGTTATCATAGGCTAAAGGAAGGTGAAATGCCTGCATGTGCTTTACATTGCCCCACAGGGGCATTATCATTTGGACAAATAGAGGAACAAGCCCAACTTAATGCAATTGGTTTTTCTAAAAAGAACGTTCATCCAAAAATAAATGTTATTGGTAGTGAGATTGTACATGATATTCCAGAAATTGACATAAAGGCATCAGGTATTGAAAAAACCAACCTGAAAAAAAGCATTTTAAAGTATGAGCATTCAATAATTGATGCCTTAAATGAATGGCCTCTCGTTCTATTCACTTTTATTGGATCGCTAATAACAGGTTGGTTTTGGGCTGAAAAACTACTGAATTCCATACAAATCCCTTTTTGGATTTTTGTAACACTAGGTTTTATTGCCCTATTCTTGAGTACATTTCATCTTGGAAAACCATTTCGGTCACATCTATCATTGCTAAATCTGAAAAATAGCTGGCTTAGTCGCGAGATTCTGTTTTTTGGATTATTCTTTTTTACTGGTATTATGGCTTTTCTGAGTGGAAACAATATGATGGTTTATCTAACATCATTAATGGGTTTACTTTTCCTTATCTCAATTGAATTTGTTTATTCAATCAAAGAAAAAAAGAATCGAACTCTATTACATAGCGCAAATACTTTGGCAACAGCTTTAACTTTCACCGCGCTCTTTGCTGAATTTTGGAGTATATTGATTCTATTACTCGCTTTAAAAACTATGGCGTTTACCATCCGTAAGGGTTTACTATCGTTATTTGAAAGTCCTTTGATATCAATCATTTCATTTGCAAGAATGATTTTTGGCATTTTCGTACCTCTTTGTTTTGTAGTTTTTACAGATTATAAGTTTTCTTGGTGGCTTTTTGCCTCTTTAATTCTTGGTGAAATTATTGATCGTTTTATATTTTATGTTGATTTTAAGAGATGTACAGTAGATTGCATTACAATTTGAAAGTATCCATCTTTTACAATTAACTTAATTTAGATCAATATCAATAAAATTTTGATTAACTAGCTTGTAAAAAAGAATTGAACCGTTTAGTTTTGCTATTAAATGAAATACAGATCAAACCTTTTTCTTGATCTTTACGTAAATAATTCTACTAAAACTAATTAATTGGAGACTATATCTAAAATAACCAACATTGGTAAGCAAGACTCACCAAGTTTATACTTTAAACTATTTATTTTTACTATAGCATTAGCCATTTCAATGGTGTTTTCTGAAAATGCAATAGCACAAGGTAGTTTACAGGCTTACGTAAGAGTAAGAATAAAAAAAGGAAATACAGAAGGTTCTCAGATTATATTATATAAAGATGGTTCTCAAATTGGCTCATATCCTGCTGGTCGTGGAGGACGATTTGAAGTTCGCCTTGACTATGATGCTGACTACATCTTCTCTTTCGAGAAAACCGATTATGTAACCAAAAAAATAAATATTAACACCAAAGTTCCTGCTAATTTCCCTAAGGAAAGAGATAATATTATTGATTTTGAAGTTGAACTTGAACCTCAAGCAGATATGTCTGCCATAAAGGTTTATGACAATCCTGTGGGAAGGATTAATTACGATTCTAGAAAAAATGATTTTGGTTATGATGTTGACTACTCCGCTAGTTTTCAGAAAAAAGTACGAGAGGAAGAAAAAAAGATTGCTGAAGAAAATAAACAAAAAGAAATCCAAAAAGAACAGGAGCGAATAGCGGCTGAAGCAGAAAAGAGAAGGCAGGAACAAGAAGCACAAAGAATCGCACAGCAAGAGGCTCTTAAAGTAGAACAGGAAAAACAACGGAAAGAGGCTGAAGTTCGGGCATTAGCTGAAGCCAAGCGCCGTGAAGAGGAAAAAAGACTTGAAGAAGAGCAGAAAAAGCAAGAAACTGAAAGGATTAGACTTGCAGAAGAAGCCAGAAAAAAGGCAGCAGAGGAAGTAAGAATAGCAGAGCAGGAAAGGGTTAGAAAAGAAGCCGAAGAGAGAAGAATAGCTGAAGAAACTCGTCGTAAAGCAGAAGAGGAAGCTCGTATAGCTGAACAGGAAAAGCAACGAAAAGATGCCGAAGCGCGTGCAATGGCAGAGGCCAAACGCCGTGAAGAAGAAAGACAACTAGAATTAGAACGACAGCGTCAAGAAAACGAAAGGATAAGAATTGCTGAAGAAACAAGGAAAAAAGCCGAAGAGGAAACAAGAATAGCTGAACAGGAAAGAATTAGGCAAGAAAATGAAAAACGAAGGCTTGAGAATGAGGTTCGTCGTAAAGCTGAAGAAGAAGCACGTGTAGCCGAACAAGAACGATTAAAAAAGGAGGCTGAAGCAAGAACTTTAGCAGATTCTCAAGCACGAGAGGCTGCTTTAAAGAAAATTGCTGAAGAGAAACTTAAAGCTGAAGAAGAAGCTCTTAGAAAAGCCGAAGAAGAAGCAAAAAGAAAGGAAGAGGGAAGAAAACTAGAAGAAGAAAGAATTAGAAAAGAAATTGAAAAAATAAGAGAAAACGAGGAACGCTTAAGAAAACAATTGATTGAAGAACAGGAAAAAAGGCAGGCTGAACTGAAAAAAGAAGCCGAAGAACGCAAGAGAAGAATGATTGCTGAAATGGTAAGTGCCGATAAAGGTGAACCCATTCCTGCCGAAAATTTAACCGCTCGTTACAGTTCAGATCGCACTCAGGAACAGATAAACCTTAACTTAATTGTTGTAACCCGTAGCGTTTTTAATAGAGATGGTGTTATTACTTTTTACTCAAAAGTAGAACACGAGAACGGATCAAAGTATTTCTTTAAGAATGGGGAAAATATTTCGGAATGGCAGTATTATAACGAAATTCGCAAATAATATATTAATACTAACAACTCGCCCCATTATTAAATGCAAATTTTTACAACATCTTGCCCAAGAAATTGCTACAGCACATGTACTTTTCTTGTTCATGTAGATAAGGGTAAGATTGTTAACCTATCCCCCCACCCTGCCAATAAAGCTACCCCCGAAGGTATCTGCCTCAAAGGTTTAAGCTATGTTGAAAGGTCAAACTCCCCCGACAGAATTATCTATCCTCACAGAAAAGCTTCAGATGGTAAATTTAAGCGTATTAGCTGGGACGAAGCCTTGACCTCTATTTCTGCCCGATTGATCCATTATAAAGAGAATTATGGTCAGCAAAGTGTGTTGTTTTATAATGCCAGTGGCATGTCGGGGTTAATTAATGAGCTGAGCGGAAAATTTTGGCGGGAAATATATGGTGGAGCCACAACTGTTTACGGAAATCTATGCTGGCCTGCTGGTCTTGAAGCCACAAGGCTAACTTTAGGTGAGAACAAACACAATGTTCCCTGGGACTTAGAAAATGCCAAACTGATAGTTTTATGGGGTAAGAATCCTGCTGAAAGCAACATTCAGGAAATGATTCCCATTGGTAAATCCATCGATAAAGGGGGTAAACTTGTTGTTGTTGATCCTCGCAGAACGGATTCTTCTCAACGAGCTTCTCTGCTTATTCAACCAATACCCGGAACTGATGCTGCCTTAGCCTTAGCCATTGCAAACCTGCTTATCTTAAATGATTGGATCGACAAAGATTTTTTAAAAAAATACGTTAAGGGATTTGAAGAGTTTAAAAACCATGTTCAAGGTTATTCATCCCTTTGGGCATCCGAAATAACTGGAATTCCAGAGGAGTTGATATATAAACTTGCCTGGAAAATAGGCAATATAAAACCCATGACTCTAATACCGGGTTATGGGATGCAGAGATACAGCAATGGTGGTCAAACGGTTAGGTGTCTATTAGCTCTATCAATTTTAACAGGCAATATTGGCAAGCCAGGGGCTTGCTGGCACTACGCCAACCTTCAGAGCTTCGTTTTCGATGATGTATTGGAACCTCTTTGCTACTATCCTCCAAAAGAACCTGATGGTGTAATACGCCGTGCTATATCCACTGCACGGCTTGGAGTTGATATGCTTGTCATTAAGAATCCTCCGCTCAAAATGATTTGGGTGGAAAGGGGAAATCCAATTGCACAAAACCCTGACACAAATGCTGTTCTAAAGGCTTTTCGTAAACTCGACTTTAAGGTTGTGGTAGAGCAATTCTTCACTGATACTGCTCTTGAAGCAGATATTGTGCTACCTGCCAAAAACATGTTCGAGCAGAGCGATATCATTGGATCTTACTGGAATCCCTACGTTCAGCTAAAACAGAAAGTAGTTGAACCGGCAGGAGAAGTTATGCCAGAAAATGAAATATACTATCATCTGGCTTTAAAACTTGGGTACACCAAGGGTGAAGTTGAAAAAGTGCTAATTCCTCCAGACGATGATAATGTTGATAAATTTCTGAATGAAAAACTCCAGAGATTTCCTCAACTATCCCTCGAAAAGCTAAAAGAGGGTCCTATCATGGCACCAAACCTTCAGGAAATTGCCTTTGCTGATTTTCGTTTCGAAACACCCAGCGGTAAAATTGAATTGTATTCACAGCAGGCTAAAAAACTTTGGAGGGTTAATCCATTACCAACATTTGAAAAGCCTAAAGAGGGGTTTAATGAGAAAACCGAAAATGAAGAGTTTCCACTCTTTCTGATGAGTCCAAATACTAAAAACAGGATTCACTCACAATTCAATAACCTTTCGGTTATCAAAATGCTTAACCCAAAACCATTCGTTGAAATTAACCGATCGGATGCTAACTACAGAAGAATTAAAAATGGAGATAAAGTAAAGGTGTTTAATACCAGAGGGGAGGTTAAAGTTATCGCTAATGTGACATACTCAGTAAGAAAGGGGTGTGTGGTTATTCACAATGGCTGGTGGGGAACTGAGGGTTGTGCATTGAATGTTCTTTCGTGTGGGAGAGAAACTGACATGGGTCATGGTACAGCTTTTCATGATAATCGAGTAGAAGTTGTTAAACTCTAATTTATCTTAAGAAAGGGATACCAGAAGTTTCTTTTTATAGTGCCTGAATGAAATAAGTTGGAAAAAGATTAATGCCATTATAATTATTGCAGAGAATATCAAAAAAGTACTGCTAAAGCCAAGATAATCGGATAAAATCCCTGTTCCAACCATCCCCAAGCCAATACCAATATCAAAACTGGTAAAAAATGTTGAATTAGCTGCTCCCCTCCTACTTGGTAATACCAAATTATTCACCATAGCTTGAAAAGTGGGCATAATGATCCCAAAGCCGAACCCAAGTATTATTGCTGATAAATGAAAGCCCAATGAGCTGTTGAAAATTGCAAGAGCAGGAAAACCAATAACTAGCAAAACCATTCCTAGCATAATGATTTTTTCTGGACCGCTAACATCGAAAATCCTCCCGCTTTTCACCCTCGACAAACCAATTCCAACTGATAAAATTAGAAAGAACAATCCGCTATTCTCAACCCCAATCTCCTTGCCGTAAAGTGCAATGAATGAAATAACTCCTCCATAAGTGAACTGTACAATCAACATGTTTACGGAAACTGGAATGGAATTTTTTTCAACTAAATCCTTAAAAGAAAAAGCTCTTTTCGAGTTTTCGCGATTAAAACTTGGATACCTAACGATCTGTGCAAGAATAAACCCCAAAAAAGATATTCCAATGGCAGAAACAAAAAGCAAAGTGTAACGATCGGCACCAGTTATAAAAATGGCAATCATAGGACCAATAGCCATACCAATTGTCATGGAAAGACCAAAAATTCCAATCCCTTCTCCCCGCCTCGAAGGCGGGATAATATCAATTGCTATGGTTGAACTTGAGGTTGTTAAAACTCCCCAGGTAAGTCCATGTAAAAACCGTATACCTATAAACAGGTAAATAGTGAATGCCAGAGGATATCCAATAAAAAAGATGGAGAAAAAAAGGTATGCAAAAAGGTATATGGTTTTTCTGCCATAAGTATCAATTGTCCATCCCGAAAACAACCTGATAATTAGAGTAGCAATGGTATAAAAGGCTAAAACCATCCCAACCTCGCTTTTCGAAGCAGCAAGTTTATCGGTTAGGTATACGGGTAGAATTGGCATCATAAAATAGAAGGCAATTGCCATTAAAAGATTTGCATTGGCAAGCAGCACAAAATCCCTTGACCAAAGTTTTGGTTTACTTTGCATTATTTAAAAATGAAATTTTTCACGAAAATAGAAATAATAGTTTATTTCATTATCAAACCATTGGCATTACAATCAAGAAATCAATTGACAAAAATTCATTTTAGGGTGAACTCAAAATCATTACCTTTGCGCTCCGAAAAGTAAATATTTAATGATACTAGATATAGAGATTAAACGTCGAAGAACCTTTGCCATTATAAGCCATCCCGATGCAGGTAAAACAACCTTAACGGAAAAACTTCTGCTATTTGGTGGTGCTATTCATGTTGCAGGCGCAGTTAAAAGTAATAAAATAAAAAAAGGAGCAACATCCGATTTTATGGAAATCGAACGCCAAAGAGGTATTTCTGTTGCCACATCGGTTATGGGTTTCGATTACAAGGGAATTAAAATAAATATACTGGACACACCGGGTCATGAGGATTTTGCTGAGGATACCTATCGTACTCTATCAGCTGTCGATAGCGTAATAATTGTAATCGATTGTGCAAAGGGGGTTGAAAGCCAAACCCGTAAGTTGATGAATGTTTGCAGAATGCGTAAAACTCCTGTAATTGTCTTCATTAATAAGCTAGATAGACCAGGTAAAGATCCTTTTGAGCTGCTCGATGAAATTGAAAAGGAGCTGAGCATTAAGGTTCATCCTTTGAGTTGGCCCATCGGTATGGGACCTACATTTAAGGGGGTGTATAACATGTATGAGCAGAAGCTAAATCTGTTCTTCTCTGACGATAAGCAAACCATTAGCCAAGATGTTATCGAAATCGATGATATTAACTCTCCCCTCATAGACAAGCATATTGGCAACTCTAGCAAAACTCTTCGCGACGATATTGAGCTGATAAACGGTGTTTACCCCAAATTCGATATTAATTCTTACCTACGAGGAGAAGTTGCTCCTGTTTTCTTTGGCAGTGCATTGAATAATTTTGGTGTCCATGAGTTGTTAGATTGTTTTATAGATATTGCACCACATCCAAAGCCCAGCAATACCCAAACAAGAGAAGTCTCACCCTTTGAAGAGTCTCTTTCGGGATTTATTTTTAAAATCCATGCCAATATGGATCCCAATCATCGTGATAGGATTGCATTCCTTAAAATTTGTTCTGGTGTTTTTGAGCGTAACAAACCCTATTATCACGTTGGATCTGAAAAAAGAATTAAGTTCTCAAGCCCAACGGCCTTTATGGCAGATAAAAAATCAATTGTTGATACTGCATATCCTGGGGACATTGTTGGACTTCATGATACTGGAAATTTTAAGATTGCCGACACTCTCACCGAGGGTGAAGAGTTGCAGTTCAAGGGCATTCCCAGCTTCTCGCCCGAACTATTCCGGTACATTGAAAATGCTGATCCCATGAAGTATAAGCAATTGGCAAAGGGTATCGATCAGCTAATGGACGAGGGTGTTGCTCAACTATTCACA
>Ga0334883_1001446_pt1 | contig 34938 bp, 20 predicted proteins | sample GraSluR1_MG_6_FD_207230 | JGI IMG/M metagenome (GOLD analysis project Ga0334883, IMG submission 207230) | Sludge microbial communities from methane-producing bioreactor in Wageningen University, Netherlands - Granular Sludge_09_05-R1 | ecosystem: Engineered > Bioreactor > Anaerobic >...
GGTGGGAATGGCGGTGGGAATGGCGGTGGGAATGGCGGTGGGAATGGCGGTGGGAATGGCGGTGGGAATGGCGGTGGGAATGGCGGTGGGAATGGCGGTGGGAATGGCGGTGGGAACGGCGGTGGGAACGGCGGTGGGAACGGCGGTGGGAACGGCGGTGGGAACGGCGGTGGGAACGGCGGTGGGAACGGCGGGTACGGCGGGTACGGCGGGTACGGCGGGTACGGCGGGTACGGCGACATCCACGCCTCCAGTCGTTCTCGGGCCGTTCTCGGTGTCTCTGCGTCTCTGTGTTCAGCCGTAGCCGCTCTCCGCGGAGCTCCGCAGTCTCCATGTCTCCGTGGTGAGGCTCGGGCCGTGCCCGCCGTTCGCCGCCGTACTCGGTGTCTCTGCGTCTCTGTGCTCATAGGTTCGCCCGGCGACGCGCTTCGCGCAAGGACTTGGCCCCTACCTCAGCGAACCCCCTTGGCACCACTTCGCACTTCAGGGGGGTACTGCCATGACCGGCGTCTCCGCCCGGAAGGTTGCCCTGTCGCTGACGGCGGCGACCATCGTCTGCTGCGCACTGGCCGCCGATGCACCCAACCTCGTCACCAATGGCGACTTCGAGCTGGACAGCCCCGACAGCCCGCCTCCGGGCTGGACGATGTGGGGCGCTCAGCAGTACAAGGACCCCGCCAACTACACCCGCGACACCCGAGACCCCCATCGCGGTGACGCGAGCTTCCGCATCCACCATCCCGCGGACACCCGGGGGTATATCGTCTCTGCCCCGGACAGCGCCATCCGGCCGCGGAGGGGGATGATGTACGAGATCAGCTTCTGGGCCCGGTCTGACAGGCCCGCCGGGTCGCTGTTCCAGATCACCGCGTACGAGACCATCGCGCCGTACAGGGACGCCCCCGCGCCGGGGCGCTGGGCCCTGGACGTCGAACCCGAATGGAGACCCTTCCGATTCGCCATCCGCGAGGGCTGGGACTTCTTCGCCGACCGCAGCCGCTACCTGCTGCTGACCTTCAATGCCACCGACAGGCCCGAGGAGGAGCGGACGCTGTGGGTCGATGACGTCGTCGTTACCGAGGCGCCGGTGGACCGCGAGGGGCGGATGATAGACGAGTCGACGCTGGAGATCGAGCCCCTGCCACACCGGCTTCGTGAGGGCGAGCGTCTGGCGTTCACGGTGGATGCCCACAGACGCCTGGGGCCGGCGGTGGCCGGAGCCGGAGGCATCTCGTTCCATCGAGTAGCCGGCTGGACAGGCCAGCCGTTCAACCGGGAGGGTGACTACACGCTGGACCCCGAGGTCGAGGACGCCATCCGCGAGCTGCGACTACCGATGACGCGGTTCTACGCCGTTGGTGACGAGCCCTTCGGTGCCAATGCGGCCATCGACAAAGCGGCGGCGGTCCTGGCGAAAGTGGGCATTCCGCAGGAAGACACCGTGCTGGAACTGGAGACCCAGGGCGCGACCAGCGGCATCGCCGCTGCCGACTGGGGCAGCGCGGTGCGACACTCCGTGGAGCAGGGCTACGGCTTCCGCTACTGGGAGGTGTGCAACGAGCCGTACCTCACTCGGCCGGAATCCGCCTACCAGACGCCGGATGAGTATGTCGCCCACCTGCAGGAGGTGGCCGCGGCGGTGCGCGCCGCCCAGCCCGAAGCACAGATCGGTGTCGCCATCAGCAGCTACAGCGTCCCGTGGGGCAACTACGTTCTCAAGCGCGCCGCGGGCTCGTATGACTTCGTCGTCGCCCACTACTACTGCGCCGCACGGGAGATTGGCCGTCGCAAGTTCGAGGCCGTGGTCCTGACCGAGAACTACAAGACCCTCCACCGCGTCCTGCAGGTGGGCGCGCTGGCCTCGGCCTACAACCCGGACCGCGAGGTGTACCAGCTCGACACCGAGTGGGGGATGCACAGCTCGGGGCCCAATGGCGAGCGCGCCGACTACGTGGATCGCAATGCCAACATCCTCGGCACCCTCCATCGGGCGGTGAGGCTGATCTACTACGCCAGGGAGGGGATGCTCCGGGGAGCAAGCTCGTGGCAGATGCTCAACCGTGTAGGGGCGCAGGGCTTCGGGATCCTCACCCAGGAGCAGCCGGACAAGCGCTTCATGCTCTACTGGCTCTACTACTACTTCAACCGCCACGTGGGCCAATGGGCGCTGGAGCTGGACGGCACGGCGCCGTACTACACGGCGGCCGAGGGCGACGACCCGCTCACCAGGCCCGGGGAGTTCGCCGGACCGCTCACCCCGGCCCTGGCCACACTCAGCGAGGACGGCAGGACACTGTACTTGATGATCGCCAACGGTTCGTGGGATCGTGAGGTGCCCTGCGAGGTGCGGATGGAGAGCTTCACTCCCGCGGCGGCGGAGGCCGTGTTGCTCTCCCACTCCGACCCGGACGGCAAGCCGCTCCTGGAGCGCAAGGAGGATTTCGTCCACGACTTCACGGTCTTCGTTCAGGGACAAGAGCTGTCCTGCAGCCTCCCACCCCATTCGGTGGTGTTCGTGCGGGTGGAGGGGGAGTGAGGTTCGTGAGCATCGAGCAGATCGGCTGCTGCGGAGCGTACTGCGGGACTTGCCCAGCCTTGCGGAACGGGACGTGCAGGGGCTGCAAGCTGGGTTACGCCAGCGGAGAGAGAGACCTCTCGAAGGCGCGCTGCAAGATGAAGGTCTGCTGCCTCGGCCGGGGCCTCACGACCTGCGCCGACTGCGAACAGTACGGGACATGCGACGTGCTGCAGCCCTTCTTCGCCAAGAACGGCTACAAGTACCGAAAGTACCGGGAAGCGCTGGAGTTCATCCGAGCCAATGGGTACGATGAGTTCGTCAGGATAGCGGACGGCTGGAAAGCGCCGTACGGGAGGTATGGGTAGGCGGGAGGCCGCACAGGTCGCGCCCTCGGCGTGGCGCGTGGGCGGAGGACGCGCGGGCGGGCGGCGGCACACGACGTCCCCGAAGGACTTCTCCACTCCCGGCGCGAAGCTTCCAAGCAATGCGCTTTCCGTCAGACCATCACGAGGTCCCCACGCCATGCTCCCGCGCGAACGGGTCGAGGCCGCCATGGATCTCCGGCCTCCGGATATTGTCCCCCTGAGAATACTGCCCTCCGCCGGGGGCCTGTACGAGCACGGCGAGCCGCTGCTGGAGCTGCACCGGGCCTGCGGCCATGACTTTGGCGACCTTGGCGGACTCTCGCTGCCCGACCCGCCTCCGCCCGAGGATTTCGACTCCGACGGGCGTTATCACGCCTTCCGAACCGACGCCTGGGGCACGCGCTGGGAGTACCGGATCTTCGGAATCTGGGGACACCCCGTGTACTGGCCGCTGGAGGACCTGTCGAAGCTCGAGGATTACACCCCGCCCCCGCTTCCCCCTACCGAAGGACCTGCCGTCGAGCAGGCCAGGGATGCCATCGCCGTGGACAAGCAGCGGTACTTCACCCTCGGCGGCTCCGGGAGCCTGTTTGAGGCCCTGCATTCGGTGCGGCGGTTCGAGGACGTGCTGATGGACATCGCCGAAGACCGGCCGGAGATCCATCGCATCGCGGACATGCTCGTAGAGCACGCCATGGCCGGAGTAGAGGGCTCCCTGGCACGAGATGTGGATGGCGTCTGCTTCGGCGACGACTACGGTACCCAGAGCGCCATGATCATGTCGCCCGCCACGTGGCGACGCTTCTTCAAGCCCCGGTACCAGACGCTCTTTGCGCCCATCAAGCGCGCCGGCAAGCGCATCTTCTTCCACATCTGCGGGATGGTGGAGCCGATCTTGGAAGATCTCGCGCAGCTCGGCGTGGATGTGATCTGGCCGCAACTGACGGCCTTCGAAGTGCCTGCTTTGGCCCGGCGCTGCCGAGAGCTGGGCCTGACGGTGGAGCTGCACCCGGACCGCGGGGACCTGATGCAGCACGGGAACCCCGAGCAGATCAGGACGTACGTATTGAGACTGCTGGAGACTTTCGGCACCGCCTCGGGCGGCTCGTGGCTGTACGTGGAGATCGACCCCGGTTTCCCGTTCGACAACGCCAGGGCGCTGTTTGAGGTGGCGATGGAGCTGAGGGGATAGGGGTGAAAGGGATCAGGGAAGGGAGGAGCGACAGTGAAGCTGAGCGATGCAGAGCTTGAGGGCATGATCGCGGCGGGCGAGAACGAGCGCTGTGAGTTCAAGGGACAACTGAAGAACGACAAGGATGACGTCTACCGCGATATCTGCGCCTTCTCCAACGACCTCGCCAGTTCGGGTGAGCCGGGCTACGTCTTCGTGGGCATCCAGAAGGATGGCACCCCCTCAGGTGTGCCCATCACCGAGAACGACATGAGCGGGATCGCCGACATGAAGTACTCCGGCCACGTGCTTCCATGGCCCGCAATGACCGTCCAGAGGCGCCGGCTGTTCGGAGGCGACGTGGCCGTCATTAGGGTCGAGCCCCATCCGCATCCGCCCGTGCGCTACGGGGGGCGCGTGTGCATCCGCGTTGACCAGACGCGCCGCATCGCCTCGCCGGTGGAGGAGGTGCGCCTTGCCGAGCGCCGCAGGAGTGGTGATCTGCCTTACGTGCTGCGGCCCGCTGTCGGCGCAGAGATAAGCGATCTCGACCTCGAGTTCTGTGAGCAGGCGTATGTCCCGGCGGCGATCAGCCGTGAGGTGCTGGAGGCCAACGAGCGCACACTCCACCAGAAGCTGGCTTCGCTGCGTGTCATCACTCCCGACGCGGCCTTGCCGACCATCGGCGGCCTGCTGCTGGTGGGTCTCGACCCGGCGGTGCACGTGCCCGGCGCTCGGGTGGACTTCGTACGGTTCGATGGGATGGACCGCGCAGGCAATGCTCGCGCCCAGCATACCCTGAGCACCGGGCTGCTGCGCGTGTTCGAGCTAGTCGAGACTCTCCTTCCGCTCTACATAGACGTGCGCTCTGCGCCCGGCGACGGCCTGCGCCGCGTCGACACGCCGGCGTATCCCGAATGGGCCCTGCGCGAGTACATCTTCAACGGCATCATCCACCGCAACTACGACAGCACCTCAGCGGCGGTTCGCGTCGACTGGTACGACGACCGTGTCGAGATCACCAGCCCCGGCGGGCTCTACGGTCACGTGACCAAGGACAACTTCAAACACATGAACGACTACCGAAACGAGCTGCTTGCCGTGGCGGCGCGCACGATGGGATGGGTGGAGAAGCTGGGACAGGGGATCGCGCGGGCCGAGCGCTTGCTCCGCGAGAACGGCAACCCCGACCCTGAGTACGCCTTCGACGCGGAGTACGTACTGGTGACCGTGAGGAGCGCCCGAGCATGAAGACCATCGCCTTTTTCAATAACAAGGGCGGGGTGGGGAAGACGACACTCTGCTTCCATCTGGCCCACATGATGGGCAGACTGGGCAAGCGCATCCTGGTGGTGGACCTGGACCCGCAGGCGAACCTGACGGCCTACTTCATGGACGAGGAGCAGATCGAGGAGCTGTGGGCGGAGGAGAGCCGGCCGGTCACCGTCTCCCATTGCCTGGGACCGTTGCAGGAAACCGAGGCCGTACCGTTTCCGACGCCCGTCCTCCACGAGGACGGGCCGCGCCTGGCCCTGTTGCCGGGCAACGTGAACCTCGGCTCCTTCGAGGACCTCATGGCTCAGGCGTGGCTGCAGCTAGGCACAAAGATGCCGCAGAGCTACATCCGCACCACCATCGCGTTCCACTCGCTGATCCGCAATGCGGCGGCCGACTGGGCGCCGGACGCGGTGCTGGTGGACGTCGGCCCCAATCTGGGCGGGGTCACCCGTGCGGCCCTGCTCGCATCGGACCTGATGATCGTCCCTCTCGCGGCGGACGTGTTCTCACTCCAGGGGCTGCGGAACCTGGGCCCAACCATCGACGGCTGGCGGCGGCAGTGGCAAGAGGTGCGATCCGGTGTTGAGGCGACGGGCTCGGCGGCGAGCCTGCCCGCCGGGGAGATGCGACCGGTCGGGTACGTGCTGCAGCAGCACGTGGTCCGAAAGGGGCAACCCACTAGGGCGTTTCAGCGCATGTTCGCACGCGTTCCCGACGTCTACCGCGAAGCCGTGCTCAGAACCGAGGGCTGCAGCGTCGGTGACTCGGCCGATGACCCCAACTGCCTGGGGCAGGCCAGGAACTACCAGAGCCTCGTGCCCCTGTCGCAGGACGCGCACAAGCCCATCTTCGACCTGAGACCAGGCGACGGCGCCATCGGCGCTCACCAGGCCTACGTTCAACGGGCCTACGAGAACTTCCGCGAGCTGACGGAGGCAGTCGTTGAGCGGTGCAAGATCTGATGGCGGTGCAGCGCCGACACCTTCGGGCAAGCCCTGGCCACAGGAGGCCCTACTATGCCGACACCCACCCGTTGTGGCCCCATCTACCCTTTGAGCGGTATCCCCCTGGCTGTGTGCCTGGCGGGGGCCCTGTTGACAGGCGTCGGCACCCTCGCCGCCGACAGCCCCCTACTACTTTCTGTCAGCGATAGCGGCCGCTATCTGGTGGACGGGGAGGGCAAGCCCTTCTTCTGGGTTGGCGACACGGGATGGGCGCTCCTAAGCTCGCTGACGGTGGAGGAGGCCGCCCTCTACCTGGACAAGCGCAGGGAGCAGGGGTTCAATGTGATCCAGTGCATATTGGCCCATTGGGACCCCGGCTCGGAGCGGCCCAGTCCCGACGGGCATCCGCCGTTCCTGGGCGGCAACCCGGCCACCCCCAATCCCGACTACTTCACCCATGTGGACAGGGTCTTGCAGTTGGCCGCCGATCGTGACATCATCCTGGCGCTGCTTCCGGCCTGGGGGAGTTTCGTCATCGGCAGCGACGCCATCAACCCCGGCAATGCCCGGGAGTACGGCCTGTGGCTGGGAAGCCGCTATGCCGACACCCCCAACATCGTCTGGGTGCTGGGGGGCGACCAGCCTCCCACCGGCAAGGAGCAGGTCTTCCACCTCCTGGCCGAGGGGCTGCAGGCGGGAGACGGCGGCCGGCACCTGCTGACCTACCACCCCCGCGGCGGCGGGCACAGCTCCGGTGAATTCTTCCACGATGCCCCCTGGCTGTCTTTCAACATGATCCAGTCGGGCCACAACATCGGCTACCCGGAGGACAGGCCGGTGGCGGCCGACTACGCCCGGACCCCCGTCAGGCCGACCCTGGTCGGTGAGCCGCGGTACGAGAACATCATCCATGGGCTGCGGGATTCCGGGCCGCGCATCGACGGGCACGAGAGTCGCAAGGCCGCGTACCAGGCGGTGCTGTCCGGGGCGGCGGGACACACCTACGGCTGCAATGGAGTGTTCCAGTTCTACGAGCCCGGGGGCGAGGAGAGGTGGCGGCCGCGGCTGACGTGGGAGCAGTGTCTCGATCTGCCGGGAGCCCGGGGCATGACGCACCTGCGCGCCCTGATGGAGAGCTGTGAATGGTGGAAGCTGCAGCCCGATCCGGGCATGATCGCCGAAGGCCTCGGGGAGGGCGGTAACCAGGTGGTGGCGGCGCGTGCCGCCGACGGTACCTTCGCCCTGGTCTATCTCCCGGAGTACGGGGAGATTGCGGTGAAGCTCGAGGGCATCGGCGGCAGCGGGGTCACGGCGGCCTGGTTCGACCCGTCCACGGGGGAGAGCACACAGATCGGAGAGCTCCCCAACTCCGGCACCCGCCGCTTCCTGCCGCCTCTTGGCGACCTGGGTCCCGACGGTGTGCTGGTGATGCGGACCGCCGGGCCGGACGTGACCCCCCCCGAGATCACCCACGTCCTCGCCGGCGGTGACCCGACCCGGGTCCTGGTGAGGTTCTCCGAGCCGGTGGACCCCGTCACCGCCGGCACGGCCGCCAACTACACCCTCACTCCAGGCGTCTCGGTGACCGCGGCGGCGCTGGATGACGTGGCGCGGACGGCGACGCTGACCACATCGGCGCTCACCGACGGCGAGACGTACACGCTGACGGTGGCCGACGTCCTGGACCAGGCCCCGGAGCCAAACAGAATCGCCGACGGAACCGCGCTGCAGTTCACGTACGTCGCGTCACCGTCCCGGGTGGTGGAAGGCCTTCTGGCTTTCTATGTCCCGGCCGGAGCCGGCGACGTGATCGATGACCTCTCGGAAGCCGGCGAGCCGCTGGAGATGGAGATCCCTCAGGAAGCCGATGTCATCCGCGCGGCGACCGGCCTCATCATCAACGGAGACACGACGCTGAGCACCGATGGCCCGGCGTTCCGACTCACCGAGGCCTGCCGCAAGAGCAATGAGCTCACCCTCGAGGCATGGCTCAAGACCGCCGATCTGAACCAGACCGGGCCGGCGCGGATCCTCTCCATGTCCCTGGATTCCGGGCAACGCAACTTCACCCTTGGCCAGGACAGAGACGGCCTCGTCGTCAGGCTGCGTACCACGCAGACCACGGAGAATGGGACTCCCTCCACAGACACACCGCGCGGGGTGCTCACCACCGACCTGACCCACGTTGTCTTCACCCGCAATGCTCTGGGCCTCACGCGCATCTACCTCAACGGTGAGCCGGTGGTGGACGGCCAGGTGGATGGGACCTTCGCCAACTGGGCCGACTACCCGCTGCTGCTGGCCAATGAGGGCACGGGGGACCGTCAATGGCTGGGGGAGCTGCGCCTGGTGGCCGTCTACAGCCGGGCCCTCACCGAGGATCAGGTGAAGCAAAACCACGACGCGGGCCCGGGGGTCGGGGATGTCCAGGGGTAGTAGTGAGCCCGTCGCGCACGAGGCGCAGACCAATCGACGCGGGCGACATCCCGGGGCCGGAGGCCAATCGGTGTGCCCGGTCGGTCCCGGGCTTGCCCGGCCAAGAGGGAGAGAGAGCATGCAAGTCCTGCCGATGTGTTTCGCGCTGCTTTGGGGGGCGATGATGGTGCATGCCGATAGCGGGCTTCTGTTTCACGCCACCTTCGACGACAGTCTCGAGGCCAATAGCCTGGCGGGCGTCGTTTCCCCGGTGTCTCTGGCGGGCACCGAGCAGCCCCAGTACGCACCGGGGAAGTTCGGGCGCGCTCTGGTGTGTGGACCCGGGGAGGCCCTGGTGAGCTATGCCACCGAGGGCAGTCTCATGGGGCCCTGTGGCACGGTGAGTCTGTGGGTCTGTCCGCAGAACTGGACGCCGGAGGACGGCAACTTCCATACCTTCTTCGAGTGCGGCAGAGACGTGGCCGGCGAGGGCTGGCTGATCCTCTACAAGTACTATCAGGGCGGCACTTTGCTCCTGCGCTACAAGGACGAGGACGGTCACGTGGGCATGGCAACGGCGACCGATCTGGGCTGGGAGCCCGGCCAATGGCACCACCTGGCCGGCACGTGGTCCGCAAGCGCCCTGAGAATCTACATCGACGGGAAGCTTGTGGCCACCGCTCCGCGAGCGTTCGTGGCCGAGAAGCTGGCTCAGACCTTCGTGGTGGGCGATAACGGCTGGCACCTGCCGCATGAGGGCGCCAGGACCCTGGTGGACGAAGTGCGCGTATATGCCTACCCCTTGAGTGAGGAGCGCATCCAGCGCCTCTCCGGCCGCGGCGAGCTGCGCGTGTCACGTGTCGGTGGACAGGCCAGGTGGCGCGCGACCTTCATCCCTCCGGACACCACGGCGGCCGAGGTGGCCTTCTCTCTCAGCGCCGAGGGCCTGGAGGATGAACTCCAGAGTCTGGTCGCCCCGGTTCTGGACGGCCGGGCGGAGGTTCTGTTCCCCGTGGTCGATCTGCCGGCCGGAACCTACAGCGTCCGGACTGTGGCCAGGAACGCTGCGGGGGAGGTGGTGACGGACGTCTCGGAAGCGTCGGTTCGCAAGCTCGAAAAGGATGAGGTCATCCTGGGCAATGACCGGCTGCGGATGGTCTTCGACGGCGCCACCGGAGCGATCATCGGTGTGTCCTCGCCCACGCTGGGCCTGTCGGCGACCGCCCCGGCCGAACCCGCGCCCCTGTTCTCGCTACAGACGGTCGATTTCGCCAACCACGCCCGCTTCTACCAACCCTCGGATGTGAAGACCCTCACCGCCGACGAGGCCCATCTGCAGAGCCTGTCTATAGAGCGAGATGGAGCCGAGCAGACCCTCACGGCCCGTTACCGCTTCGATCCCGGGATCGAGGTGACGTGCACGGCGGCGCTGGCCGATGGGGAAGAGGTGGCCCGCCTCTCCCTGAGTGTCGCCAATCCCCGGCCGGTGCTGCCCTCCGAGGCGGTGCGCATTCCGCGGGTTAGTTTCCCCGCCATCGCCGGGCTTTGCATCGGCGACCGGGCGCAGGACAACGTGCTGGCAAGCGGGCTCGTTCAGGGGGAGCTGCGGCCGAACCCTGCGGCGGAGCTGGCTTCGGAGCGCGTCTTGCAGTACCCCGGACGGGCCTGCCTGCCGTGGCAGGACCTAAGCAACGGCGTCGGGGGCCTGTATCTCGGGCCGCAGGCGGACGGCACCTGTCAGCTTGAGATCGTCTGCGGGGCCACGGATGGCCTGCTGAGCTTCGGCAATCGCTGGTGGACGCTGCTGGAGCCCGGAGAGAGCTGGCGCTCGCCGGTAGTGGAGCTGGCGATGCACCAGGGCGGCTGGCACTGGGCGGCGGACCGCTTCCGCGATTGGGCACTTGAGAGCACCCCGCCCCGGCAGCAGCCCGAATGGCTGGCCACCTGCGACGGCTGGCTGGGCCAAGGCGGCCCCAGCTACCGGTTCGCCGACCTCCCCGGGCTCCTGGACGCCGCCGAATACTACGGCTTCTCGTATCTGCAGCTCTGGGCGCAGATGATCCTCGGCGGCGCCTACTACAGCTACTTCTACCCCAACCCGGACCTTGGCACCGAGGATGACCTGCGTCGGGGGATCGCCGAGCTTCACCGGCGCGGAGCGCACATCGGCTTCTACAGCAATGCCATCTGCTTCGACGCCTCATGCGACAACAACGCCACGCTGCAGGCCAAGATGGATGAGTTCGGCCTCAAAGACCTGCCCATGCTGCCGCGCTTCTATGACGAGGCCCACAGGGCCATCTTCGTCGGCCCGGGAGGGAGGTACGGCAAGGCGGCGCCCGCCGGTCACAGCATGTACGGGTATCTCGACGGGTACTGGGCCATGGACCCCTGCGCCCGCTGGTGGCAGGACTATCTGGCCAACTGGATCAAGCGCTGGCACGAGGACTACGGCGCCGACATCTGGTACCTCGACAGCTTCCCCATCCACGGCTACGGCCTGGAGCCGGCCTCGTATGCGCTGCACCTGGATCAGCCCAAGAACCTGGGGCAGGGGCAGATCGAGCTCCTGCAGCGCATTCGCAGGGATTTCGACGGTCCGATCCTCTACGAGGGCGTGGCCTGCGCCGCCCTGATGCCCTACACCAACTGGTGTCTGGGGACGGAGTTCTCCTTCGGCGTAGGCACCTGGTCGCGGCCGGAGATCTTCGTCTACAGCCTGGGCGACGTGTACCCGGTGTTCTCGGGCTCCTGCAACACCTGGAGCGGCATCGGGGCCCTGTACCCGGACCTGACCCAGCCACGACAGGAGGACGCGGTCAACAACGTCTTCCTTATCGGCGAGCGTTTCGATATCTTGGGGCTGTATCCGCTGGACACCGCGAACCCCTTCGGGGAGCATGTGCGCAGGCTCGTGGCATTGAGGCGCAAGATCGTCGACACCGTGTACTCAGGACGCATGATGGACATCCGCGGCCTGGGCGGGATGCCGGGGTTGGTGGAGGCTCGAGTCTTCGTGCATCAGGAGCCGGCAGCGGCGGTGGTGACGATCGTGGATCGCCGCACCGACAGGCAGCCGTGGACGCTGACCATCGACACCGGCGAGCTCCCCTGGCCGCAGGTACCGCAGGAGGCGACGCTGCTTCTGCTGGACGGGGCGGAGCAGGAGGCGAAGGTCTCGCTCGAGGGCGAGCTTTGGACTGTGGAAGTCCCGGCGGGAGTGGAGGTGGGGGCGCTGCGGTTTGGGGAGGGGTAGGCCCGTCCCCGCCGTCCGCCGTTGCCGTTTCGCACCACGCGCCACGCACCACGGTCGTCCGCCGTTGCCGTGCACCCCTCTCCAAGCGCCCGTCCTTTGGGCGCGTGAAGGAGAGGGGGCCGGCCCGAAGGGTCCGGGGGTGAGGCGGTCGTCCGCCGTCGCCGTTTCGCACCGCGCGCCACGCACCACGCGCCACGGTCGTCCGCCGTTGCCGTGCACCCCTCTCCAAGCGCCCGTCGTTTGGGCGCGTGAAGGAGAGGGGGCCGGCCCGAAGGGTCGGGGGGTGAGGCGGCCGTTCGCCGTCGCCGTTTCGCACCACGCGCCACGGCCGTTCCCGCCGTTCCCCCTCCTCCCGTCGCCCGCGCAGTTTGCGGGCGTAAGGGAGAGGGGGATGGCCCGCAGGGCCAGGGGGTGAGGCGGCCGTTGCCGTGGTCGTTTCGCGCCACGCGCCACGAACCACGCGCCACGGCCGTTCCCCACCCCCTCACGCCAGGTCCATCGTCTCCTGATCAAAGGGCGCGTCCAGTGGCGCGAAGCCTACCCTCCACTGTACCGGCTCGTCGCCGAAGGCGAGCTGCAGGCGCACGATCAGCACCTGCTCGGCGGCGTCCTTGGCCACCCACAGGCGTCTGGGATCGCGGACTCTGAAGCCCCGGGGGGCGATGAGGTACAGGCTGCCCACCTCCCCCGGCGGCCGCGTGGCCGTGCCGCTGAGCGTCATCGTCTCCTCATCCCAGCGGACCTCGGACAGCTCCACTTTCCCCTGCAGGACGTGCATGTCGGTGGAGAGCACCGCGGGAGCCTCGCCGGCGGCGGCCAGCCGGTACAGCCGTGCCGATCTCGGCGGCACGACGGCTCTCAGCTCGCCGGTTATCGTGCCCAGGTACTGCTCGTTCCAAAGCTCCCATAGCCGGTACTGCCCGCCGCCAAGACCAAGACGGTCCAGCGCGATGGGGAGCACCAGCGGGTCATCCTCGTAGTTGAGCACTCCCACCACGTCCCACTCTCCCCAGTCGGCCGTCACGTGCTGGTGGAAGACCCGCGGATAGTCCGGGGCGGGGCGGTCGAAGAGGTCCACCGGCGTGGCGATCTCCGGCGTGCGCGGGAACACCTTGCGGATCAGCGCCAGGCGCTCCTCGGCGATGCGGTCGATGTCGTCGCCCAACATCACCGGGCCGCCGCTGAGGCCGAAGATCGTGGCCGCGATCTGCGCCTCGCACACGGGGATGGGCTTGTCGACCGTCATCACATTGCCTGAGTCATTGACGTAGAGCTTGCGATGGGTGAAATACGCGGCGGCCATGTTGTCCGAGGCGTGCCGGTGCGAGGTCCAGAAGCCGGCGGAGTTGATGACGAAGGTGGCCGGGTAGAAGTAGGACTCCGGGTTGATCGCCCGGCCCTCGCCGTAGTCATTGCCCACGCGACAGGCATCCATGAAGCCCACGTTCTGGAACGTCGGCCCGGAGCTGGAGAGAAGGTACGTCTCCGGCCCGGCCGCCTCCCTGACGATGCGCAGGCCCGTGCGCAGAAGCTCGGGGCCCTTGACGACCGTCTTGTCGTGGTACCCATCGTAGAGGATGTCGCCCGGAGTGGAGCCGGAGATGGCGTGCAGAAAGTCGATCATGTAGTAGCGGACGCCCCACTGCCGGTACGTCTCGAAGACCTCGGTGAGGAAGGCTTTGGTCTTGGGGTGCGTGGGGTCCAGCGCGGTGATCCACGGGCGGTCTTCGCGCTTCATCCTTCCGGCGGCCCCGTACTTCCACTCCGGGAGCGCCACCACGGGCTTGCCGTCCTTGGTGAGCATGGCGTCTTCCATCTCGTCCCACAGCTCGCTGAGGCAGCTCGTGAGCCAGAACGCCCCGCACCACAGCCCCAGCTTGTACCCCATCTCCCCCAGACGCTGCACCAGCCACTCATGGCCGTGGGGGAAGGTGTCCGTGTCCCACTGCAGCCAGTTGCCGGGCATGCCGTCCTTGATATTGCCGATGCTCACCCACACGTACTCGATGTCAACGCCCGGCAGACGGCGGCGAATCGCCTCACAGTTGCGGATCAGCACGTCCTCATACCGCTCGGAGTTGAAGGCGTCCACCCAGGCCCAGCCCAGCCAGCCGCCGGGTGTCTTGGGCCAGATGGTGGGTCGATGGGTCTGAGCCACCCGATCGGCCCAGTGGTGCAGGGAGGCGTGCAGGTCGGGGAGGGCCTCGACCATGAGAGGACCGGCGGAGACACGGGCGCCGGGGGGCAGCTCGAAGCCCTCGAAGTCGCACACGGCGTCCAGGGAGCCGATGCCCCGGGGGCCGTAGGTGAAGGTGCCGAAGGTGGTCTGGCCGCCGAGGTTCGTGAACCCCAGGTGCAGGGCCCGTCCGGCGCCGTGGCCGACGATATGCAGCAGGCTCCGGCTCATGCACGGCTCGCCGTCCTCGGCGGCGCGGCGCACCGTGGTGTGGCTTGTGGTGCCCGTGCAGGCCAGGTAGACGGCCTCGCCGTCATCCCCGGCCAAAGTGACGCCGCCCACGCCTTCGCCGACGTGCAGCAGCGTGCAGCGTCCGAGGCGGACGGGTGCCGACCCCTCGTTCTCGATGCTCAGCGAGATCAGGACGGTCCGGCTGTCTTCAGACAGGGAAAGCAGCAGGCTGCAGGTGACCTGTTCCGGGAGGTCAACGTCATACCGCAGGCCTGCGCCGGGGTCTGTCTGCGCCGACACCAGGGGCCCGCCCGAGTCGCCCAGTCGGCACGTCCGGCCGTTGGCTTCCAGAGTGCAGGCCGCCTCGATGGCGACGACACCGTCGACGGATCGCAGGGTGATGAGACCGGTCTCGCGGTCGAGGCCGATGGGCAGCCACTTGCCTGCGTCGCTTGGTTGCATGGGAGTCCTCCTGTGGCGGTTGTCTGCGGGGGGGGCAGGGCGACGTACCCGTGTTACCTCTCCCAGCGAGCGAAGCGAGTGTCCGGGCGAGTCGGGCGCCGCTGCGGGGCGCTTGCGGGTGAGGGACCGCCGTGGCGTGAGCCGCCGTGCTCGATCACCCTCAGGCGAACGGCCCTCCGACGGGCAGACGACAGCGGCCGGCGGCACGCAGCATACGGGTGAGGCGTCGTCCCCCGGAAACGTCAGGCACCGTTGCCTGGCACCTACTCGGGGAACCACCCTTTGAGGAACTCATCCAGCGGTCCCTCGTACACGGCTTCGGCCAGGTGCTCGACCCCCTGCTGGTTGCCCCAACTGTAGTAGATGACCGTACTGCCCTCGAACTCGCAGAGGTCCACGTCCGAGTTGTTGAGGTTCGCCGCCGTCGCGATGCGCTCGCGCTCCTCGTCCGTCACGTCCAGGCCGATGACCTTGCGGTCGTCGTCGTCGTGGCGCATGAGCGGGTTCAGTGGGCTGCTTTGCCAGGTGACGAGGTCCTTGCTCCGCACGATGTGCGGCTCATACGTTGGGCCGGGGCGGGCCTCGAGATAGGTCATGTAGTAGTAGCCGTCATCCAGGTAGCGGATGGCCGGGCAGGCCGTGTAACGGTCTTTGGAGAACACGCACTCAGAGGGTGTCAGGCGCCAGTTGAGCAGGTCATCGGAGAGGGCGAATCGCGTGGTGAAGGCCGCTCCGGTCTCCTCCGGCGGCCGGCCGATCTCGAAGGCCATCACGTAGCCCTCGGGGCCCCGGCAGACGGTAGTGTTGAAGATCCCCCAGCCGGGCAGCTCCAGGGCGGGCTTCTCGTGCCAGGTCTGCATGTCGTCGGACCAGAACACCTGGATGCGCTCGCCGTCCCAGATGTTCGTCCCGAAGGCCCAGACGCGGTCGCCCTCGACGTAGGCGCAGCCCAGATGGTAGCCCGCGGCGAAGGCAGGGGTGGGCTGATTGCTCTGCACGTCGACAAAGCGGAAGTAGGAGTCTCCGCTGGTGTTGGGCTTGTAGGACCCGTGCCGGACATACTCGAACCGATACAGGCGGCCTTGCCAGACAACGGGTGTGGCCTCCACCAGGTCGCAGACGATGGTGCCGAGCTTGCGGATGGCGGGGCGCCGGTCCTCCTGAGCATTGGCCTGGACAAGCAGGCAGGCGGCGACGGCACAGAGAAGCAGCGTGGCGAACATGGGCCTGTCTCCCCCCGTGGGGTGCTGCGAAGTGAGCCGGTCGGCCCGGGACGGTTCGCGGGACCCAGGTGATGGACCTTCCATCAGCGAACCTCTGGGCCCCTGAGACGTTTGTATGTAGACGAATGAACACAGCGGCCAGCGGTGCCCTGAGTACAGGGCCGCACTATAGATCGATCCGAGGCAACCCTACCATGTCAATCGCCGGTTGGCTGAGCGGCTGTCTGGCTCTGCTTTTGAGCTCCACTCCGGTCCTGGCAGAGGGCTACGCGCTCCTTGACGAGACGGCGGAGGGGGAGGTGGACATCCGGGCAGAGCTGCACGTGGAGGGCGACTGGCCCGCCGACGGGCAGGCCTGGATCACCTTCTCCTACGCCGACGACAGGAACCATCTGTACCTGGCCATGAACAAGCGCGGCTGGAGCCTGGGGGAGTTCCGCGACGGTGTGGAGACATCGCTGGGCTCTGCCGGGGGCTGGCCATCACCGGCCCGGGAGGGTGTGTACCAGATCGTCATCAAGCGCCGCGCCTGGTCGATCCGGGTGCTGTGCGACGGCCGGCTGATGCTCATGGCCTACGAGCAGTTCGCCCCCGGCGACAGGGTGGGCTTCGCGGCCCGGAAGGTCTCCATCGAGGACCTCTACACCCAGCCCATCGGCGAGATGATGTTCCACGACGATTTCGCCCGGCCCCCGGATGAGCCCGATCCCTGGGAGCAGTTGGTGGGGGCGTGGCGCATCAGCCTGCCCGAATCACGGAACAAGCAGTCCGAACCCGCCAAGAGCGCCAATCCCTTCAGCTTCGCCGCCACCGGGCCGAAAGCCCTGGCCGTCGCCGGGTCCGCCTTCTGGGACGGCTACGCGGCCACCGCCGCCGTGAAGCCCGGCGCTTCCGGATACGTCGGCCTGGCCTGCTATGTGGAGGACGCCGAGAACTACTACGTCTTCCGCCTCAGCGCCGACGAGAGCGCGAGCGCTGACGCGGAGGCCCAACTGGTCAGGGTCATCCACGGACAGGAGAGCGTGATCGCTACCGCGCCGGCCTGTCTGCTCACCGGCAAGTGGTACAGGCTGGGCATCACCGCCCACGACGGTCGCCTGAGCGGGTCCCTGGATGGCAAGGTCCTCTGTGCCACCACGGACGACACCTTCAGCGAGGGGCGCCTGGGGCTGTACACGCTCAACTGCGCCCGGGCGAGCTTCGACGACATCGCCCTGGAGCGCTCCGAGGAGTACGGGGACGACTTCGGCCCCTCCGGGATCATCCCCGTGGAGCAGTTGGCCGGCACCTGGGACATCGCCGGAGGCGAGCTGCTGGCCGCCCCCGATCCCGACCTGCTCACGGCCATCGGCCTCACCGGCTGCCGGCAGTGGCGTGACTATAGGCTCACGGTGGACGTGACGGCGGCGAATGCTCCCGCGGTCGGCCTGTACTTCGGCTGCACGGGGCCGCAGGACTACTACCTGTTCCGCTGGGGCCTGGACCGCGGGCAGCCGAACCGCGATGTGCAGGAGCTGTGGAAAGTGGCGGGAGGCCAAAGCGAGCTGCTGGCGAGCCGGACCGTCCGCCTCAACCGCACCGCGCGCCAGAGAATTGCGCTCACCTTGGACCGCAACTACATCGCTGCGGCCGTGGATGGCGAACTCGCGCTGGACTGCGTGGACTTCGGTCGCGCGAGTGAGGGCCAGGTGGGCTACTACGCCGAGGGCTCGAGGGGAGTGGTGGCGCGGTTTGACAACATGCACGTCGCCTTCTGCCCGCCACCGGTGGAGCCGGTGTCGATCACGGCCCAGTTCGCCAAGGAGGACACCATGGCCGACTGGGCCCGCCCCATCGCCTCGTGGCCCGGCATGGGCAACCGCGTCTACCGCTGGGACCTCCCGGTCTGGGGAGATTTCGACCTCCGCATCGGCCTGCAGGGCAACTCGCTGAAAGCGGCCCGCACCGTCGCCCTGCTCATGGCGGCGACGGCGGAGGGCATCCGGCAGGCCGGACCCGTTGTGGAGCTCAAGACCGAGAAGGGCTCGCCGGAGGTGCTGTGCGCGGTCACCGGTGGTGAAGCGGGCAAGGGGCAGTTCGGCGAGCAGGATCCACTGTTTGAGCTGCAGCGCCGCGGCGGCTGCCTCCTGGTACTCCTCGATGGCGCGCCGATGGCCTGGGCCCGGGTTCCGGACGGCGAGCAGGCGCCCTTCATCGGCCTCAAACTCGGCGGCCTGGGGGTCAACCTCAATGATGTAGCACTCACCTCGCCCCGCATCGTGGACGCCGGCTTCACCGGCGCCCCTACCGAGTGGCTGCCGCAGAGCGGCGAGTGGGACATCAGCGACCGCTGGAACTGCCAGCCCCAGTGGTCGTGGTTCTGCGGCCGCAATGACGACAGCCCGCTGCTGTGGAGCAAGCAGGCCTTCAGCGGGGACATGGTCTTCGAGTATTGGGCCGGAGTGATGATGGACCTGCCCCAGGGCCCGGGCTACAGCCACCCCAGCGACCTCAACGGCGTCCTCTGTGGCGACGGCGAGGACCTGTGCAGTGGCTATGCGGTGGTCCTGGCCGGGGACAACAACACCCGCGGCAAGATCCTCCGCAAGGGTGAGACGGTGGCCGAATCCACCAGCGTGAAGTTCGACAATCCCACCACCGCCAATCTCAATGGCTTCCATCGCCACTGGTTCCACGTGCGGGTGGAGAAGATCGGCGGCCACATCACCATGTACGTCGACGGCCAGAAGGCCCTGGAGTACGAGGACAAGGCCCCTCTATCCGGGGGCAAGGTGGGCTTGTGGACGTACCAGGGCAATGGCATGATGGTCGCCCGAACGAGAGTGGCGTGGAAGGGGTAGAGGCAGGGGAGAGGCAGGGGAGAGGCGGGGGAGAGCAGGGGAGAGGCGGGGGAGAGGCAGAGGCAGAGGCAGAGGCAGAGGCAGAGGCAGAGGCAGAGGCAGAGGCAGAGGCAGAGGCAGAGGCAGAGGCAGGACTATAGATGTGCGGCCGAGAACCCCGCATTCGCCGGGAATGTCATTCCTAGAGCGTCTGCTCCCAGAGGGAGCTGCTCGAGGAATCTCCCGGCATTCCGCGAGATTCATCGCTATCTCGCTGCGCGAGATGGACGCTCAGAATGACAGGAACCGGGCCGGCCAGACTTCTCGGCCGCGCCTCCGGGGCCACGTCGAGGCGGAGCTCACCGAGGCAGTTTTCGGCTCCGGAAGCGAGTTCGTGGGGCGTGGGCCAGCCGAGCCCCGCCGGTCCATCGGGGCCGGCTTGGTCCTGGTCCGGCGCAAAGGCGTCATGACGCCCGCCGAACGGCAACTCGCGGGGGGCGATCGAGCAAGGGAGTCTGGCAAGCAGATGAGAAGCGAGTTGCTGGGGCGAGGGCGCCCGCTTTTTGAGGCCATCATGCAGGATGTCCTTGGCCGGCGGCTCTTGAGCCTGCACACGGACTTCAGCACGGTCACGGGCGAGCATACCATTGTCTTCACGCTGTCGTCGGCGCCCGAGCCAGACACTCTCGGCGGTACCAAGGCATAGTGGGCCGGCAGACCGCATCCACAGCGCCGGCGAGGGGGCCGGCGGCAGACCCTCCCATTGGCCGGAGACGGGAGGCGTTCGCGGCACGGGAGTATCGGCCGGGGGGCAGCGGAGCGGCAACGGGTCCCACAGCAAGGGGTGCAGGGGGGCCAACCGGGTTGTGAGACGCGACAGGACGTGTTACGATCGTAGCTTGTGGGCGCCCGACAACTGGGAGCAAGGGCAGGTGGCGTACGCCCACTGGTAAGGCCGACCTGAGCAACCATGATCGCGCGGGGCTCCTGCCGGGCGCCGTGTGGTACTGAAGGCCGGGGTCTCCGAGAGAGGCTTCGGCCGTTTGGCTGATGACGGGGAGGCGCCCATCGACGCAGTGCACCGAGTCCCTCCCCCATGGCCCGGCAACAGACAGGCAGTGGTGCGGGCGCCGACGGGACCGAAGGAGTGGACAGTATGGCCTGTGGGTATGAGCAGATTGCGGTCGCACTGCCGGATGATGTGGCGTCGGTACTCAGCCGGTGCCCGCGGCTCTCCGTCGCTGAGACGCTTCAGGACCTACTGAGCGCCTCCTGTGCAGAGGAGAGCGACGGCTGGCACGAGGTGGCATACGACCTCCCCGAGCGAGGGCGCTACGTGGAGGCACGCGTCTGCCGGGTGCGCAACGGGATCGCGGCCAACTACGCGGACCCCTACATGCGGCGCCGCGATCCCGACTGCATGCTGATCGGTGACGAACTGCCCTCGGACAAGCCCCGGTTCCGCGACCGTCTGGGCACGGACTTCGGCCCTCTGCGGCGCGAGACGCTGGACTGGCTGGCCGGGCAGGAACTACAAGTCTTTTTCTTCATGGCCGGCGGCCCCTCCCAGGGCCTGGGCGCGGCGGCCGTCGTCCCGGCCAATGCGGGCTTCTTCGCCTTCGGGCTGGCTCTCCTGCAGGGGATCACGGCGCCGCGGGACCTGCCCGACACCTTCCAGCTCGGCACCGTTGTCTATGTGGCTCCGCCCTTCCGACACACGCACTTCGACGGCAGGCAGATCGTCGTGCACAACCGGAGCGAGTCCCTCCACGAGCTCTTCGCCTACAACCTGTACCCCGGCCCGAGCGCCAAGAAGGGCGTCTACGGAGTGCTGCTGAGCCTGGGCGAGGCGGAGCGGTGGGTCACCGCGCACTGCTCCGCGGTGCAGTTGGTGACCCCGTACGGCAACAGAGTGGCCGTCATGCACGAGGGGGCCAGCGGCGGCGGCAAGAGCGAGATGCTGGAGCACATACGCCGCGAGGCCGATGGCCGCGTGCTCCTGGGGCGCAACACCGTCACGGGCGAGGAGCGCCATATCGTCATCCCGCGGACGTGCCGGCTGCGTCCCATCGCCGACGACATGGCGCTCTGCCACCCCGACATCCAGAAGGGCAATGGCAAACTCAGTGTACAGGACGCGGAGCAGGCCTGGTTCGTTCGCGTCGACCACATCGGGGCCTACGGAGCCGATCCCCAACTGGAGCGGACCACCCTGCAGCCGCCCGAGCCTCTGCTGTTTCTGAACATCGACGCCGTGCCGGGAAGCACGGCGCTCATCTGGGAGCACATCGAGGACGCGCCGGGCGTGCGCTGCCCGAACCCGCGAGTGATCCTACCTCGCCGGATCGTCCCGGATGTGCTGAGCGGCCCCCAGACGGTGGACATCCGGAGCTTTGGCGTGCGTACGCCTCCGTGTCGCGCCGAGGACCCGACCTACGGCATACTCGGGCTGTTCCACATTCTGCCTCCGGCTCTGGCCTGGCTGTGGCGTCTCGCGGCGCCGCGAGGGCATGATAACCCCAGCATCGTGCAGACCCAGGGCATGAGTTCCGAGGGTGTCGGCTCCTACTGGCCGTTCGCCGCGGGACGCCGTGTCGACCACGCCAACCTCCTGCTCACACAGATCCAGCAGAGCCCTCTGATGCGCTACGTGCTTGTGCCCAACCAGTACATCGGCGCCTGGCATGTGGGCTTCACGCCGCAGTGGCTGACCCGCGAGTACCTGGCGCGCCGCGGAGCCGCCTGGTTCGGTCCTGACGAGGTGAAGCCCGCACGCTGCCCGCTACTGGGTTATGTGCTCGGCATGGTCGTGCTGGAGGGGCAAACGGTTCCGCCCCAGTTACTGCATGTCAACCAGCAGCCCGAGGTGGGGGCACAGGCCTACGACCGGGGCGCGGAGATACTCCAGAGCTTCTTCGAGCAGGAGATCCGGAGGTTCCTCATGGACGACCTTCTGCCCGAGGGCCGGCGCATCATCGGGGCCTGCCTCGATGGTGCCGATGTTGGCGAGTACTGTGAGCTGATCGACGCCCCGACGCTACTGGATGAATAAGCCCATGGCAACAGACAGGCCCGCGGTCCGCCTCGACCGCGACGGAACAGCGATCGAGGGCGGCGGACACCTTCGCCGCCCGGACCGGCTGGAGTTCCGGCTCGGTGCCCTCGCCGCCCTGCGCAGACTGCAGAGGCGCTCTGCGCTCGTGCTCGTCACCAGCCAGGGCGGCATCGCCCAGGGGCTGGACACAGCTTCCGAGGCGGAGGCGGTCAACGCGCACGCAGTGGACGTGCCGGCCCGCAACGCGATCACCATCACCGCCGTCTGCGTGCGCCCACACCCAGGGGCCGACGGCCGCCGATGCATCAAGCCCCGGCCGCACCTCCTGCAACCGGCGTCAAGACGGCGCGGTCTGGACTTGTCACACTCGTCCGCCGTGGGCGACCATCCGCACGGCGCTGAGCCGGCTGCGCGCGCCGGAGCGCGCAGTGGCATTTCCGTACTGACCGAGCACGGCCGGAAGCACGCAGACGACGCGCCACCGGACACGTCCGGGGCCGCCACCAGTGAGCAAGCGCCCGAGCTGACCCTCGCCGCCGGCGGGGGAGCTTCGGGATGAGGCCGCCCTCGGCACGTACCCTCACCGCGGCACTGGCCATCCAATGCTGCAATGGCGGCCTGTATGCCTGGAGCACCTTCGTGCCCGCGCTGCGGGCTACCTACGGGCTATCCGCCACCCAGGCGGCAGTCATCTTCAGCACCACCATGGCCTTCTTCACCGGGATGATGGTCATCGCCGGTCCGATACAGGAGCGGCGAGGCCCCTCGCGCGTCGTGGTCCTGGGCGGTGTGCTGTTTGCCCTGGGCTATCTCGTCGCAGCCCGCTCGCAGGGCAGCTTCTGGGCGCTCCTGGTCGGACTGGGAGTGCTCGGAGGGACCGCCATCGGTCTGGGGTACGTGAGTGCTCTGGGAGCCTGCGCGCGGTGCTTCCCCAACCACTGCGGGCTGGTGACCGGCATTGTGGTGGCGGGGTTCGGTATCTCAGGGATGCTTGTCGCGCAGGTGGCGTCGACTCAGTTGGCGGCCGGAGTAGACGTGTTGGTGCTGTTGGGGCGCATCGGCGTGGTTGCAGGTGCGGTGCTGGTGACCGCCGGCCTGCTGCTGTCGGTGCCGGGGCAGACCCCCGCCGCCGCCGTGGGGGGGGCGGCGGTCCTGCGGGAGCCCGCCGTCCGCCGTCTTCTCGTAGGCATGTTCGCAGGCACCTTCGGCGGCCTCCTGGTGGTGAGCAACCTCGGGCCCCTTGTGCTGTGCCTGGGCGCACCGCAGAGAACCGCAGTGTGGGCCGTCGGTGCCTTCGCCGTGGGGAACACTGTGGGACGCATTGTGTGGGGCCGCCTCGTGGACCGCAGCGGGCGCAAGGCGGTGCCGGCATCCCTGGTGTGTCTGTGCATCGCGCTGCTCCTGCTGTCGGCGTCGGTGCCTCCTGGGGCCCTGCTGGGCGTGTGCGCACTGCTGGGGGCCTGCTTCGGTGCCAACTTCGTGGTCTACGCGGCGGAGGTAGCGCGCACCTACGGTCCGGACGGGGTGGGCCGAGTGTATCCGTGGGTGTTTCTGAGCTACGGTTTGGCCGGTATCGTCGGCCCGGCTGCGGGGGGCTGGCTGGCCGACACTCTGGGGGACTACCGCCTGGCAACGCTCCTGGCGGCACTCGTCGCCGGCCTGGGCGTGTTGGCCGTGACGCTGGCGGACCGCGGGCGCACGGCCGCGCCCCTGGGGACGGCCCGGCGATAGACCCCCGGATCGCCGTCCACAGCGCCGCCCCGCCTGTGGGTCTGCCGGGCCCTGCGTCCGCCGGCACCGCCGGCCGTGGGGCGGGGAGGACGGCGGGGGGGCCGCGCCTTTGCCGTGGAGCCCCACCAGGGGCGGCACAGACTGGCAACGGGCGTGGGGCCGTGAAGCACGACGCGGCCGCGCCCTTTTGCCTGCCGTGGGCGCGGCTACGTCGTTCCCTGGGGTCCCACACGGCGGGGCTTCCGGCCTGCACGCCGTTCCCCCTGCTCCTCCCCTGCCGTTACCCTGCCGCCCTCACCACCTGCGCGATGTGCTCGATCGCCTCTTCGGCCTCCGGTAGCAGCGGCTCGTGAGACTGGAAGACGTGGAACATCCCCTCCCAGACCTCCAGTGTCACCCGCACTCCCGCCGCCCGCGCCCGCTTCGCCACCCGGACGCTGTCGTCACGAATCACCTCGTGCTCGCCCACCTGGATCACAAGCGGCGGCAGGCCGGTGTAGTCGGCAAAGACCGGTGAGGCCAGCGGATCGCGCACCCGGTCGGGCGCTACGTAGCGCGAGACGAAGTCGGGCAGGCAGTTGGGGTGCATGATCGGGTCCAGCTCCGCCTCGGCACGAGTGGACTCGCCGCTGAGAGTCAGATCTGCGAAGGGCGACAGGGGAATGCCTGCCTGCGGGAGGGGAAGACCGCGATCGCGCAGGGCCAGGAGCACCGAGAGCGTCAGGCCGCCGCCCGCCGAGTCACCGGCGATGACAATCACCTCGGCAGGCGCCGGGCCCTCGGGGCCATTGTCCCTGAGCCACCGATACGCCGCGATGCAGTCCTCCAGCCCGGCGGGGAACGGGTGCTCCGGCGCCAGACGGTAGTCGGGCAGGAAGACCGAGCAGTGCGCCGCGGCCGAGATGTGGGCGGTCATCGCCAGGTAGAACGCCGCCGAGCCGGAGACGAAGCCGCCCCCGTGCAGGTACAGTAGCCTCACGTCTGGGTCCGCTCCGGGGGCCAGCACCCACTCCCCCGGGATGCCGCCGGCTTGCCCGGAGACGCAGCGGATGGCCGGGTCGGCCGGCTCGCGCCGCGTGGCCATCCCGGCCCTGAGCCCCTCGAGGTCGAACCCCGTCGCGCCGAATGCCGGCGTCTCGTGCAGCATTGCGAAGTACGCACGACTCTCAGCAGACACCATTCCCGCATCTCCCCGGGCCCAGTTGGGGGCGTTGTGCCGCGACCGGACGCGCCGTGAATTCGCGACGCGCGTCCCACAAACCTCCACCCCGCAAAGGCCTCCTGTCCTCCGGGAGGAATACTCTCCCCGTGCCGTGAATCCGCAGCTTGCCGGACAGGAGCAACGACGATGAGACATGCACCGATCCTTTCGCTTATCGCTCCGGCATTCGCACTCTGCCTTCTATCGGAGGTGCCCCCTGTGTCTGCAGACACCCTCACCGGCCCCGACGCAGGTCTGCTCGGCCACTGGCGCCTTGCCGGCGACGGCAAGGACAACTCCGGCAACGGCAACGATGGTATCGCCAAGGGCGTGGCCTTCGATGCTTCCGGTCCAGGCGGGCAGACCAACGTCGCCCGCTTCGACGGCCGGGGGGCGGTCATCACCGTGCCCGACGGGCCCGGTCTGCGGCTGGGGACGGACGACTTCACCGTCTCCGTCTGGCTGCAGACGCAGGAGAGCCTCGACGACGTGGTGGGCGACATCCTCGGCAAGTTCGATCCGGCCACGCGGCGCGGGCTGAACCTCTGCGTCAAGCACCATGCCGGGATGACCTCCAGTGCCAGCAACTATCGGAACGTGGAATTCGGCCTCGACGCGGGCACGGAGCCGGAATGGGCCGACTGCGGGCGACCGGGAGAGGCGGTCTTCATCTGCTCGATGGCCGTGCACGAGGGCAGCCTGTACGTGGGCACCTACGAGTTCGGTGCCGACCGCGGCGGCCGGGTCTACCGCTACGACGCCGACGGGCAATGGGTGGACTGCGGCAGCCCCGACGGAGCCAACTCCGTCATGTCCATGGCCGTGTATGATGGCAGGCTGATGGTCGGGACGGCCTGCTACCGGGCCAAGGGCTCCGCCTTGGAGAACTCACCCAACGCCACGCCCGGGGGGCATGTGTACGAGTACGCCGGCGGCTCACAGTGGCAGGACCGCGGCCGACTGGCCGACGCCAATGACGTGTACGGGATGGCGGTCTACAAGGGGGAGCTCTACGCGATCCCCATGTACAGCCCGGGTGTCTTCCGGCTCGAGGGGCAGGACACCTGGGTGCCCTGTGGGGTGCCGGGTGAGCAGAGGTCGATGTCATTGGCCGTATGGAACGGGGATCTGTACGTGACGGGCAACGGTAGCGCCGGGGTGCTACGGTACCTGGGAGGGAGCGATTGGGGGCACTGCGGCAATCAGGAGCGGGAGAACCAGGTCTACGCCCTGGCGGCCTACGGCGGTGACCTCCATGTCGGCTCGTGGCCCAGCGGCAAGGCCTGGCGCTACGCGGGCGGCAAGGACTGGGTGGACTGCGGCCGCCTGGGGGAGGAGAAGGAGGTCATGGCCATGGGCGTGTACAACGGCAAGCTGTACTGCGGCACGCTGCCTCTGGGCCAGGTGTACCGGTACGAGGCCGATGGGGACTGGACCATGCTCAGGCAGATCGACACCACCCCGGAGGTCCTCTACCGCCGCGTCTGGACCATGGCCCAGTACGACGGGCAGCTCTTCGCCGGCACGCTGCCATCCGGGCACGTGTGGCGAATGCGAACGGGACAGGTGGCCACAATGGACCGCGAGCTGCCCGCCGGCCGGCACCACCTGGCGGCGCTGAGAGAGGGCGGACAGGTGCGGCTCTACCTGGACGGCCGCCTCGCCGCGGAAGCGGGCGACCCGGCGGCCGCGGCGCTGGACCTCACCTCCGCCGTCCCGCTGACGATCGGCGCGGGCATGCACGATACCTTCTGTGGCTGCCTGCACGACCTGAGGCTCTACGGGCGGGAGTTGACGGAGGAGCAGATCGGGGAGCTGGCGGGCGGGCGGTGAGCGAACGGCCCGCCGAAGCGGCGGGCGCGGGCCCGGAGGACCGGGCAGAGGCACAGTAGGCGCCCGAACTGCCCGGCCCTCCGGCAGGACGTACACGAGCTACCCCCCCACCACCTCCGACACGTCGATCACATAGAGCTGCCTTTGCTCCTCGTGGGTCGAGTCGAAACACACCTGCTTGCCGTCCCGGCTCCAGCGCGGGTGCAGATCGCAGCGGAACTCATTGTCCGACACCGGCACCGAGTAGAACCGGCCGATGTCGATGCGCGTGTTGTCCGCCACGCGGTACAGGATCAGCGTGCGCTTCTTCTCCGCGTCCGGATAGGTGTCGGTCATGATCCACTTGCCGTCCGGCGAGTACGAGCAGTGGCCGTCGCAGGTGAACACGTCCTCGCCCACGATCTCGATCTTGTCCGAGCAGTCGTGGAACAGGAAGTACCTGTCACCGATGTCAAAGCGCGTCGCCCAGGCCAGCACCTTGTCCGGGCCGCACCAGTCGAAGTGCGAGGTCATCTGGTTGTCATTGAGCAGGCAGACGTCCGAGCCGTCGGGGCCTGCCGTGAACAGCCGCGTGCCCCACGACGCGCTCCCATGCCGCCAGCGGTGCAGGAAGATGAACCGGCGGCTGTCGGTGGAGAACTGCAGATGGTTGAACCAGTGCCGCGCCCCCTCGAACGTGTCCTGTGGCACGATGTCGTACACCTGCTTCAGCGTCACGATCAGCTCGTGCTCCCCGGTCTCCAGGTCCATCACCCAGATGCCGTCCTCGTCGGTCAAGTCCGGCCCCGCCTGGTGCATCAGGCTGTTGTAGCCGTAGCCCGGTCGTGTGGAGTGCACGCGGGAGAAGTTCAGTGTCACCGCCTTCTTACCGTCGCGACTGACCGCGTAGATCGGCAGCGGCAGTTGGCGCCTGGCGCCGGTGTGCACATCCTGGATCACCGACACATAGCGGTCGCCCTCCAGGGAGTTGTAGATGATCTCCCTGTCCGGGGCGGTGGGGAGCCATTGCAGGTGTGTGCCCTGCTGCCAGTTCCAGGCGGCGGTCTGTGCCAGCGGAATGAACCTGTTCCCGTCCTGCAGGTCGACCATGCCGACTGTGGCGATGTCGCCCGGCACCGGTGGCCGGTCCATGAAGTCCACCTCGAGGCTCAGCACGAAACGACCTGTGCTGTCCCAGGGGAACTTGTCGTAATAGCCGAACCAGTGGAACTTCGGGCCGGCGGTGAGTGGCACGGCGTCCAGGAAGTGCTCGATGACCGGCATGGGAAGCTGGCCTCCAGCCTGCGAGTGTGGGAGCGGTGTGGAAGAGGTGAGATTCCACGAGGGGGGAGATGAGACCTCCCGAGCCTGGGACCGGGGAACGGCAACGTCAGACCACGGAGGACGGCAACGTCAGACCACGGAGACACGGAGAGCACGGAGTTCCACGGAGAACGGCGAGAGGAGGCGAACGGCTCAACACAGGGACACAGAGGCGCGGAGAACGACAGAGAACAGCGGAGACGGAGGAGGAGGCTGGGTGTCGCGTACCGTCGCGGGAAGGTCTTGCCGCGGTTGCGGGGAAGGGGAGAGACAGCACACTCGTCTACCGGGAGGCTGATCCCCATGCGTGCTTGCGCAATGCTGTGCGGCTGTGCCTTGCTCCTGCCCATCGGGGCCGCCCTTGCCGGTCCCTCCGGTGTGACCGAGGTCTGGTCCGGCGTGGCCGAGTTCAGCGAGGAGGCCGCGGCAAACGCCATGGCCGTGACGGTTCGCGAGCAGGGAAGGTCCGCCGGTGTCGTCCATCCGGCCGTGTACCTGCATCCGCTGAGCGAAGGCGAAGCGGTCGTCACCTACCGCATCCCTCTGCCCGCCGTGGAGGCCGACCAGCGGCTGATCCTCTCCGTCTGGGCGGCCATTTCCGACGGCGCCAAGCTCGATGACCCGGAGCATGTGTCCGACGGTGTCGGCGTTGCGGCGAGGCTCGGCGACGAGCGGCTCTTCCGCACGGTCCTGACGGATTTCGGCTGGGAGCAGCATGTGGTCGACCTGGCCCCCTGGGCCGGTCAGGAAGTGCAGCTTGCCCTGGTCACCGACTGCAACGGCAGGGGCAATGTCTCCTACGACTGGGCGCTGCTGGGTTCGCCCGTCATCTACCTGCTCACGGGCAATGCGCTGGAAGCGACCCGGTCGGCTCAGGGGACGGCGGGCCTGCTCCTGTGCCAGTACGAAGACGCCGACCAGGGCGCGGAGGTCTCGCTGACGACGGAGGGCGAAGGCCCGGGGCTGCAGGTGCCCCTCGAGGGCAGCGGGATCGTGCTGCGCGAGTTCGGCCCCGCGGAGGTGGGGAAGGCCGAGAGCTTCTCCGTCACCTCCGGCGCGGCGACGGTCCGCGACCTGCGCGTGTGTCTCTTCGAGCCGGAGCTGCGCCTCGAGGCCCTCAGCGGCGACAGTGCGGTGTGCTTCGCCGACCAGCCACTCAAGGTCTCGGCGCGGGTAAGCAATGTGGGGAAGGCGGCCGCCACACCGGCGACGGGAGCGAAGGTCCGCCTGACCCCCGGTGGGGAGCGGCCCATCACCCGTCTCGAGCCCGGAGAGTCCACCACAATCACCTGGGAGCTGCCGGCACCGAGACGTGAGGTGGTCCACGTGACCGCCGCGGTCTCCTGGGGCGACAGGGAGAGCGATGGGGTCCAGACAGGCATCCTGCTGCTCCCGCGGGCGCCGTCGCTACCACCCGACGCTCCATCGCGGGCCGAGACATTGGCGCTTCCCGGCGGCATACACATCCTGCAGAACCCCCATGTCCGTCTGGTACTCCTGCCCGGCCCGGACGAGGCCGGCACACCGGGCGCCGGGCCGGTGCTTTGCTATGCCCGCGTCGAGGGCACCTGGCGCCGAGTGGCCGCGATCCCTCCGCTTCTACCCTTCGCGCGGCTCTCCGGTGATGTCCACGGCTACACCCTCGAGGTGAGCACGCCGCCCGGCGAGGGCAAGGCGACCGTCTGGATCACCGCCGCATCCGACGGCGCCGAGGCCCCACGGCACTCCGAGGCGCTCTCGTACTCTCTGGGCGACGAGGCCCGCAGCGTCGATATCCGCCAGAGCGTCAGCAGTGCCGTGGACGGCCGATTGGAGAAGCTCTCCGGCCCCAGGGTCCTGGTGGGAGACGGGGCTACCGGGCGCAGCAAGAGGATGGCACTGTTCCCGGGCCTGGAGTACCTGGAGGGCGATGAGGAGAGCTCCAGCACGCTGGATGCCGCTCCCCCCGTCAACAATCGCCTCGTGCCGGACCCCTACAAGGTCACCATCCCGCTGATGGCGGTGGAGACCGATGACGCTTTGGTGGCGCTGTTGTGGGACCAGGGGCAGAAGTGGGACGGGCGCCATATGACCTGCGCGGCGGCCTTCGCCTCCCCCAACTTCGTGGACGCCCAGGCCAACCACCTGATGCAACTGTTCCTCCCGGCGGGCGTGGACTTCACCGAGGAGAACAGCCTCGAGCCCCGACAGCCGGCGCCTCTGCAGGCCGGGCAGATCGTCACCCTCCGTCAGCACCTGCTCATCGAGCCCGGCGCGAAGGTGCTGGATGCCGTGGACCGCTGGTTCGAGCTGTACGGCGGTGTGCCTCGGCCTCAGGCGGAGCCGCGGGGTTTCGGAGCGGAACTGGCCCTCAGCCGCCACGGGTTCCTCAAGACCGTGTGGGACGAGGAGCGAAGCAAGTCTCGGCACTGCGTGGGCTGGGCCCCGGCCAATGCCCCGGGCTTCGCCAACCTGCTGCTCTTCGACGGCTGGATCTCGGGGAGCAGTGAGGCACTGGATCGGGCCGAGCTCATCGCGGCTCAGACGCTGGACCAGGAGGGGCCCGAGGGGCTGCTGAGCACCGCCTGCTGCCACATCATGCACGGGCAGCTTCCGTTCCACTGGGGCAAGCTGCAGGAGGCCTACGGCCCCATGCGGCAGCAGGCCCTGGGCTCCCGAGGCGGACAGGGCGGCGACGGCGCCTGGCGCTTCCACCCCAGCCCCGACAGGGAGATACTGGGCGCCACCGGCAGCTCGGAGCTGGGCGTCTGCGGCCGTCCGGCCTGGGTACTCCTGCGCCACGCCCGCATGACCGGCGACAAGGCCGCCCTCGAGGCCGGCCTGAGGGCGCTGCGCTTCATCGAGGACAGCTTCGTGGTTCCCAGAGGCGCCCAGGGCTGGGAGTGCCCCCTGCACACGCCGGACATCCTGGCCTCCGCCTACGGTGTTGCGGCGTATCTGGAGGCCTATCGCGCCACCGGCGAGGAGCGGCACCTGGAGCAGGCCCGGTACTGGGCCCGCACCGGCCTGCCCTTTGTCTACATGTGGGACGATCCCGCCAAGATCGGCATGCGCTACGCCACCATTCCCGTGTTCGGCACGACCTTCTTCACCCATTCCTGGTTCGGTGTGCCGGTCCAGTGGTGCGGGCTGGTGTATGCCTACCACCTGCAGCATCTGGCCCGCTACGACAAGAGCTTCCCGTGGGACAGGGTGGCGGCGGGGATCACGGTGAGCGGCATGCACCAGCAGTTCGGTGACGAGCGCCTCGAGCTCAAGGGTACCTACCCCGACGGCTGGTACGACAGGTTCACCCAGCGCAATGGCCCCTTCATCAACCCCGAGGACATCATTCTCAACCGCTTGATGATGGAGGGCTACGACCCGGGGCCGGAGACCGCGATCCTCATGGTCGGACAGGAGGCCTTCCACTTCACCACCGGCGCCTGGCTCCAGGCCTCCGGGGCCGTCGGCGCCGAAGGCCGCTATCGCCTCTCGTACTTCCCCGGCCAATCGAGCCTGGGGTTCGTGGCAGAGGTTGCCGCACCGGAGGCCGTCACGGTGGACGGCCGCGCACTGCCGGCGGTGGAGAGCCTGGATGGCGCGGACAGCGGCTATCTCTACGACCCGGCGCAGGCCGCGCTGTTCGTCAAGGTCCGGCACGGTGAAGAGCCTTGCGAGCTGCGGATCTCCGGGCTCCGGCGCGGCACTCCGCCTCGCCCCGAGGCCCGGTCCGAGTGGGACTTTGCCGACGGTGCGCAGGGCTGGAGCAGCGCCAACAACTGCACGGTGAAGGCCGAGGGCGGCAGTCTCAAGGTGACGGTGACCGGAGAGGACCCGTACTTCTCGGGTGCTGAGACAAGCTTCTCGGCGGCGGAGCATCCGACGGTGGTGGTGAGGGTTCGGGCAACGGCCGGGCAGGCTCTGGGCCTGTTCTGGGCCACGGATACCCGTCCGGGGTTCGAGGAGGCCCAGCACGTCACGGCCCCGCTGCGGGCGCATGGGGAGTGGCACAACGTGGTCTTCGAGCTCTCGCAGCACCCCTTGTGGAAGGGCGAGGTCACCCGCCTGAGGCTGGACATCGAGCCGGCGAACGTGGGGGAGGGGACGGTGGTGGAGATCGACAGCATCCAGGCGAGGTGAGGCGGGCCATTGCCCTGAGCGCAGGCGCCCTGCCCGCACGCCGCTATCCGTCCGCCGTTGCCGTCGCTGGGTGCGCTGGCGTTCCGCACGCTTGATGCCGGCCGTCGTCTTGCCGCGCGGGAGCTAACGGCCAACGGCAGCGCTTCCCTGCCGCTTCCCTGCCGCTTCCCTGCCGCTTCCCTGCCGCTCCCCTGTCGCTTCCCTGTCGCTTCCCTGCCGCTCCCCTGCCCCTCACCAATACTGTGCCGTCCACTTCTCCGCGTTCGCCAGCAACTCGTCGGCCTCCTCGAAGCTCCCGACCTCGCCCAGCAAGAGGAAGGTCAGCTCCGGGCGAAACTCGCGGATCGCCGTCTCGAGCTGGGACGGGGCGCAGGGCAGGTAGATCATCTTGCCCTTCTCCTGCGCCCGCTTGAAAATCCGCATCCAGTGCTCGAAGCCCCCGGGCTGTCCCGCTCCCGGGACCCACTGGAGCATCCTCAGGTGGTAGAGGTCCAGCACGCGGTCGAGATGCTTGATGGCACCGGGGCCGTCGAGGTGGTAGATCGCGCGGCCCGCCGTCTGCGACATCTGCTCCAGCTCCGGGACGATGAACTCCTCGAACATCGGTGGCGAGAGCATGCAGGAGACGTCCGACTGCATCGTGATCAGCGAATCGGGGCACCAGACCGGATAGTGGTGGTGGATGCCCTCGAACTGTGCGTGGATGATGCTGCACAGCTCCTCGTGCATGCGCAGGAGGTTGGCCGTCATGTGGCCCAGGGCCTCGAGGACCAGCTCCGGCGCGTCGACGAGGTCCATCAGGAAGGCATTGGGCTCCCGGAGCACCGACAAGAGGTCATTGGGCGGGAGCATGGGCGGCAGGCCCACAAAGAACCGTCCCGCGGCGGCGTCCACCAGATACTCCACGGCGTCCCGCAGCTTGCGCCAGCCCGCATCGTCCCAGTCGTGCTCCCAGTCCGGCGTGTCGTCCCAACTCTGGATGGACTTGTGGATCCACACCGTGTCCCAGTCGGCGGTGATCCTGCCGCCATAGACCGGGAGCCAGCCGGCCATCATCCCGGCGGTGCATGTGGGCAGCGCCTCGGCCACGTGCCAGCGATTGCCCAGGCTCGCCTCGGCGTAGCGCAGCAGGAAGTCCTTGTCGAAGAACTTCTGCGCCGCAGTCCTGGGGCGCGGCAACTCCGCGCGCTCCGCCTCGGGCTTGCTCACAGTGAGGTGGATCGGCGGGCGCCTGAGTGGCTCGCCGGCCCAGAAGGCCCGCAGGTGTGCCTCGGCCGCCGGCCAATCGACATGGTAGCTCAGGTTCAAGGTATGGATACTCCTCGGGCGGTCCGTCCGCCCTCGTAGGCCGAGCTCCCAGCCCGCCAATAATGTCGGTGGGGCGGGCTTTCCAGCCCGCCGCCGTTGTCGGTCGCGGGAGGTCTCCGGTCGGTGACCGGACTGTCCGCCCCCACGGCATCCTATGCGCTTTGCACCATCTCGCGCCACAGCGCCGCATACAGCCCGATCACCCGCACCGGGTCGCTGCTGCCGTCGCACTCCAGGGACATGAAGCCCCCGTAGCCGTCCCTCTTGAGCATCCCAAACAGCGCCTTGTAAGGGTAGTCGGTCTCCAGATCGTGCATGTGCACGTGCCGGACATAGTCCTTCACCGGCTCGTAGAAGGCGCTGATCGGGCCGAACTTCATCTCTCGCGGGTCGCAGTTGTGCACGATCCCCACCCGCGGGTGATCGGCGATCTGTACCGCATCCAGTGCGTGCTTCCAGTAGTAGAAATCGCCGTGCATCTCCAGGCACACGTCCACGCCCCGGGTCTCCCCATGCTCGGCGATCTCCCGCAACGCCTTGCCCACATTGGCCACGACGACATCCCTGTCCGAGCCGGGCGGGAACGCATTCCCAAACACGCGGATGCGGGGCGCGCCGCAGTCGGCGGCCAGGTCACAGTACGCCCTGGCCCGGTCGATTTGCGCCTGCCTGCCGGCCGGCGTGGGGTCGTCGAACTTGCAGCCCGTCGCCAGGCAGGCAAAGGGAATCGCGCGATCCTCGAACCGCTGCTTGATCTCCGCGCGCCGGGCCTCGTTCAGCTCCAGCTCCACGCCGTGCCTGTGCCCGGCCTCGGCCCGCAGCTCCAGACCGTCGATGCGCGAGCCGGTGACGACGCAGAACAGCTCCTCCAGCGTCATGTCCTTGCCCAGTAGGTAGGTGAGCAGGCTTAGCTTCATGGTGAGACCCTCCGGTGGCCGAGAACTTGCGACCGACGAGACTTCGCTGTGGCGCCGGGCGAGACCTCCTCCAGGGCAACAGGATGGACAGGATGGCGGCGACGGAGGACGACAACGGCAGGGCAAACAGGATGGACAGGATAACGGCGGATGGACAGGATGACGGCGACGGAGGACGACAACAGCAGGGCGAACAGGATAGACAGGATCACGGCGGATGGACAGGATGACGGCAGCAGCGGAGGGCACGGTAGGTCGGTGGGGTAGGGGCCGCGTTGCACGATTCCAGTAGCGGCGAGATCCCTCTTGACACAGGCCGTCAACTGTCTTACTGTACTACAACAATAGTACAGTATGGCATGCGACCCGCCTTTCCCCTGTCGTCGTCGCTATCCTGTCGATCGTGTTCTGTCGTTGTCGATTGCTGTTGCCTTCATCCTGTCCATCCTGTTCTGTCGTCGTCGTTGTCCGTTGCCGTTGCCTTCATCCTGTCCATCCGCCGTGATCCTGTCCATCCTGTTCTGTCGTCGTCGTTGTCCGTTTCCGTTGCCGTCGCCTTCATCCTGTCCATCCGCCGTGATCCTGTCCATCCTGTTCTGTCGTCGTCGTTG
>Ga0334883_1001448_pt1 | contig 34932 bp, 25 predicted proteins | sample GraSluR1_MG_6_FD_207230 | JGI IMG/M metagenome (GOLD analysis project Ga0334883, IMG submission 207230) | Sludge microbial communities from methane-producing bioreactor in Wageningen University, Netherlands - Granular Sludge_09_05-R1 | ecosystem: Engineered > Bioreactor > Anaerobic >...
TGCCCCTGGCTATCTGCTGGTATGGACCGAAGACAATACCAACAACTGTACCGACAAGGACACAGTGTTTGTCATCTTTGCGCGCATTCCCACGGGTAACTTTGCTGTACGCCCGCCAAAATGCTTTGGAGAGTATGCCACCCTGATAGCTGTTGAAGACACTTTGGCCACTTACAACTGGCAGTTCTTCGGTAGCCACACCGACAGTGTTAGCGCCATGAACACACAGGGCGGCGATTATCGCCACACAGTACGCTGGCACAACAACGACACGGCTCGTTTTGTAACCCTTGTAACCACCACCGCCTGGGGTTGCGAGAGTCCTGTATTCCGCGACACCATCTACGAGCCGTCGATACCACACTACAGTTTTGCAGTGTATCCCGACACCTGTATGCTTGGCAAAGGCGCTGTATTGTTTTCTCAGGATACCATAGCCAACTCGTTCGAGTGGCTCGATACCGAAGGGACACCGATAACGCCTACACATATCTACGATTCGGAGCAGTACAATATACCAACAGGTTCCTATCGTGTAGCCTCGGTGTACACCACATTCAACATGGCGCACTATAGCTTCTATGTGCAGAACTTTGGCACGGCCTATTGCTACGATACGCTCACCATCGACATAGAACCGGTGGGTATGATAGACGCAGAGTTTGAGGTAGCCATCGATATCGACATCAATTCATTGGTTGCACCCAATGCCGAGGTGTGGTATGTAAACCTGACCGATTACGATGATGTGCGATCGCGCTGTGTATGGTATTTTGGCGATGGCACAAGTGTAACTCGCTGCGACGAGCAAGTAGAGCACGTATATACCGAAGCGGGATGCTACGAGCCTTATCTGGTAGTAATGAACCGCGATTTACCCGAATGCCGCGACACTGCCCGCTTAGACTTCTGCATCCCTGTAGATGCGAACAGTTTGCTCGAGATTCCCAATATCTTCACCCCCAACGGCGACGGACGCAACGATTTCTTCCAGGTTAAGGCCCGCACCCTGCTCGAATTCAACGGCCGCATCGTGAACCGCTGGGGACGCACAGTGTATGAATGGACCAACTGGGAAGACGAGCAGGCCGGCTGGGATGGCAAGCTCAGCGGCGGCAGCGATGCATCACCGGGTGTGTATTTCTATATCATCAAGGCCGTAGGCATCGACGAAGTGGAATACGACTTTCAGGGTCCGCTGCACCTGATGAGGGAAAAATAGCAGTCGAAATAAAAAATACTGCCAAAATCCCGATTTTGGCAGTATTTTTTTTTAAGCCCGGACAACTTTTTTAAATGAAAATGTGTCTTAATAGCGCAACAGTATGCCGGATAACGATAGACTAATCAGGCAATGTCAGAAAAAGTCGAGAAAGGCTTTTGATGAACTCTATCGAACATACTCCGGTTTGGTTTTCGGTATTTGTCTTAGGTATGCCAAAAACCGCACTGAAGCCGAAGATCTTTTACAAGACTGCTTTATTAAGGTGATTGATAAAATTGAATATTATCGGTTCGAAGGATCCTTCGAAGGATGGTTGCGACGATTAACGGTGCGTGAAGCCATTAATAGCTTAAGAACAAATCGGAACCTGTGTGTTGAAGAATTGCGCGAAGAACAGCTGGCTGAAACCGATTCGATAAACAATTCAATAATAAAACAGATGAATGCCGAAGATATTCTAGCGATTATCGACACCTTGCCAACAGGATATAAAACAGTGTTCAACCTGTTTGCTATAGAAGGATATCCGCATAAAGAAATTGCCGAAATGCTCGGTTGTTCCGAAAGTACTTCGAAATCGCAATACCTGAAGGCAAAAAAAGCACTTGTAGAACGTTTACATAAACGAAATGACAACGATGGGCGAGAGTTTTGAAAATATAATAAAAAGTCAGCTTGAAAACTATCGGCCTAAGGCGCCCGATGCTGTGCTCGATAGCTTACGCACTCATTACCCAAAACCGAGTGCCGGCGATTTTATATCGCTTCATGTAAGCAAAATAGTCTTGGTCGCTGCTATTGCTATTGTTGGTGTAGTAGCTTTAATTGTAATGAATAATAAAGAACCGAAACAAAATGAATTGGAAGTTAGTGAAATACGTTATATAGAACGCATAGATGTTGATTTATCGTACAAACAAATTGCTCCAAATAAAAATAGAGTAGCTGTGGTAAATCGCAAGCTTGCCAACAACAACACACAGGTTTACAATAATAGTTATAAAAATGCAGTAGGCTATTTTGTCAATATCGATACCATTGTGTGTGGGAATAGCTTTGAACTGAACATAGCCGGCGAAAACCCCGAGTATTTCTCGGCAGCAGGGCTTGAACTCGAATATTATCAGGGATTGTTGCGTGTACATTCAAAAAAACCGGGTGTGTATTACTTAAAATACCAAAATACCCAAAACCAGATTCAGGTATTAGATAGTATGAAGCTGTGCTTTGCCGATGTTCCGAAACCCATTATTTCTGTACAACAAGATACAAAATGCGATGGGAATTCTGTGATTGTTCATGTTGAGAATGCTTCCGGTAAAACTCTGAAATGGTCGGTTCCCGGTGCCGAGGTATTAGAAATTGGAAATAACAACTACAGGCTTGTCTTTAAAAGCAGTTCAAACTCTAATGTCAGGGTAGTACTTACTTCGGTAGGAATACATTGTTCGTGCAGTGAATCGTTGCTGTTACAAATACCACAAAAAGTAGAAGTTAAGGCTGTAGTTCAACCGGCTACTTGTAATCTCAGTAATGGCAAGGTGAAAATTGTATCAAATCGTAATGATGCAACATTTATTCTCGACGGAAATATCAAAAATCAAAGTGGGGAATTCGAAAATCTATCTGCCGGAGAACACAGTGTTGTTATGATATACAATGGCTCTTGTGTTGAAACCATCGACTTCGAAATACCCGAAAACCAAAAGTTGGTTGCATCGTTTAATTATCAGTTCGATAGAACAAACCCAACGAAAATACAATTTACCAATCGTACCGTAATCGACAGCCGTTCATACAATCGTTTTGGTGATATGAGTTTTGAATGGTTTATCGAAAACGAGAGATTCTATTCTGAGAACCCCGATTACGAGTTTTTAACTTATGGCGCACAGCAAATTATGCTTGTAGCAAGCTATGGGCAGTCATGCACCGATACCTTTGTAAATACGGTGTATGTTGCCAACGAAAACTTACTTATTCCTAACTTGTTTTCGCCCAATGGAGATGGCATTTCGGATGTGTTTACTGTAAAAGTTGATAATCCTGTGCGCTTTCAGGCAACAATAACCAATACACGTGGCGAAGTATTGTATCGTTGGACTGACGCTGCCGGAGGATGGGATGGCCGTATTAATGGAAACAATTTAGCCGCCGAAGGTGTGTATTTCTACATCATTTCTGCCGAATTCGAATCGGGTAATGTGGTACAACGCAAAGGAACCTTAACCCTGGTACGCGATTAAGGCTTCACATACATGCCCACAAAAAGTGGTGTGTGTGAAGTGTTTTCTTTCAAAATAAAAATAAACGGACGGTCAGCAATAAAATACATGAGTTTAGGTGCTTCGTGGTGACCTGCCGATGATGTCGTCCGCATTATAATTGCTGTTGCAGCAGCAGCTTCAGATCCTTTTTCATCGATTTCGAAAAACACTTTTTGCAATACCTCGTCAATCGCCAAATCTCCCTTACTGCTAATCCCTGTGAAATCGGAGTTTCCCGAAAAGGCTTCTTTCATACCTTTTTCGATAAGCGGGTCAGCCAACGAAAACGAGCTTTCTATTTTGAATTTGGGAATCTCCATATACACTTCGTGAGGGCGCATCGACCGTAGAATTTCATTATATAATGCAGCGTTAGGAATGTAAGTGTCAATATTGTCGATTTCGCTTTGATGAGGTTTTATCAATATTAACGATAACTCAGTGCTTGTATAATTCAGCTCGATGGCGCTTATTTGTTCGTTGCTGAAGAATTTAATGCCTTCTTGTCGTTTTACAAGGTATTCGGTTTCTGTTTTTTCGGTGTTACTCACATTAAAATCTTTCTTTTTGTTCAGCTTCTCATCGAATGCATATTTCCATTTCGATTTTATGTATATGGCATTTACCAAAACCATACGTGTATCGTTGCTAAGAGTACCACGTGGAATAAGATTTTTGATTCGGGTTTTGGTCATTTCTTCAACCCATGTATTTATTCGTTGCTCAACCATGAGTACCTGCTTCAAAAAATCAACAGTTTCGAAGGCTCCGTCGAAATATTCAATTATCTTGCTGCGATACGAATCGAGTACCTGGTAAGTTTGTTCCATAAAAATACGGTTTGCCAAATTAAATTCCAATGCTGTGTCGGCAGACATCCGCTTCAGATTTTGGTAAAAAATACTGAACTGATTAATAAAATTAATGGTATCGACCGGAAAGCCAAGTGTTTGGCTCATTTCGGAACGTGTTTGATTACGGGCACCGATATAAACCATTCCGAGAGCTACATTGAGCGATACCGGCGAAAAACAATAATTGCTCCCCTGGTTTTCGCTATAAAGATGCTTGAAAAAGTCGAATGCGAAAGATGTCATTCCTTCAGTGAGAATGGGGTCATTTTTTCTTACATCCGATTCTGCGTGGTTTTTTTCGTTTTGCATGGTGTTTGTCTGATGAGTTGGTTTTGTGTTGTCGGTTGGTTTTTCGGTTTTTACATCGGTGTTTTGAATAGGTGCAGTTGTTTCTGAACCCGTTTTGCATGCATACACCGAAAACAACACAATTCCTGATATTAATACTATTTTTTTCATAATTATTTTGTTAGGTTATTGATGATGTTTTTTTCTCTGTATTCAAGTATTATGCCAGTTACCATCTATAGCTGAATTTGCCCCGAGTAAACAAAATGAACCGGTCCATGTAATACAATATCAGTATAATTGTTTTGTTTTTTATTGAACGAAACCATAAGTAATCCTCCGCGTGCATTTAATTCAATGCTGCCCATATTGATGTGCTTGGCTGTGGCCAGACTCAGTGCAGCAGCAACAGCACCTGTGCCGCACGATAAGGTTTCGGCCTCAACACCTCTTTCGTAGGTTCTTATAAAATAAACATTGTTCTTTTCTTGAATAACATTTACATTGGTGCCATCAGGCGCAAAGCGATTGTTGAATCGCAGTTCTTTACCATATTGCATCATATCAATGGTGTCGATATTTTCAACCAAAAGCACAAGATGCGGCGATCCTGTATTTACAAACCAGCCATCGCCCAAAAATTCGGGGATTGATGCATCATTCATGGCCAGCGATACCAGTGTGTCGGAGTGAATAGTGGCATGGTGTAGGCCGTCGGAAGCCAAAAATATGGTTTGTTCTGCGCATAGGCCTAGTTTATTGGCAAATGCTGCAATACATCGTCCTCCGTTACCACACATACTGCCTTCGCGGCCATCGGCATTGTAGTATTTCATTTCGAAATCATAATCAGCATTATTGTGCACAATTATTAAACCGTCGGCACCTATACCGGTGGCTCTTTTGCACCACGATGCTATGGTTTCCTGTGTTAGATCCGGCAACCCAAAGCGTCCGTCGATAATTATGAAATCGTTGCCAGCACCATGATATTTATCAAATTTTAATTCCATAAAAAATTGTTAAAGCTGTACTTTTTTTGAAACAATACTGAAGCTATTACGTTAAATAATCGTAAATGTACACAAAATTTTGAAACTAAATTTCTATTGTTATGAAGTCGCGTGTTGTTGTAATATCTTTGTTGGCGGGCATGTTTGGTGCCGGTCTTATAATGTTACCGGCATTCTATTGGTTACATCAAAAAACTGAATATAGCGGGTCGCAATATTTGGTTGCACAATATAAAGAAATCCGTGACGAAATACCGTTGCAGCGAAGTTTGTTTTTTTCCGAAAACAATATGGAGATTCCCGACTTCACAATGGCTGCCGAGAATGCGGTGAATGCGGTAGTGCATATTAAAACCCAATTTAATGCACCCAATTATACATTGTACGATTATTTATTTGGCACCTCACCGCGATATTCAACACCTGTAATGAGTTCGGGGTCGGGTGTTATATTGTCGAGCGACGGCTATATTATTACAAACAATCACGTTGTTGAAGAGGCCGAAATTATTCAGGTTATTTTGAACGATAAACGAATGTACGATGCAAAAATAATAGGTAAGGATGCGGTGGCCGATTTGGCCTTGCTTAAAATTGAAGAGAACCAACTGCCGTATTTGGCCTATGCCAATTCCGATGCTATCAGACTGGGTGAATGGGTGCTGGCCATAGGTAATCCGTTTAATCTTACATCAACGGTTACGGCAGGTATTGTTAGTGCAAAGGCGCGTAATATCAGTATTCTCGGTCAAAGTTTGCACATGGAATCGTTTATACAAACCGATGCTGCAGTGAATCCGGGTAATAGTGGGGGAGCTTTGGTAAATTTGAAAGGAGAATTGATTGGTATTAATACCGCTATTGCTTCGCGTACGGGTTCATTTGTAGGATACTCTTTCGCAATTCCATCGAATATTGTAGCCAAGGTGGTAGCCGATTTTATTGAATTTGGCGATGTGCAACGTGCATATTTGGGAATAGAAGTTACCGATATTGATGCCAATATCGCTAAATCGTTGAATATGCTGAGGCCAGAGGGAGTTTATGTGGTCGGAGTATGGAATGATGCCAATGGAAAAGATATTAGTATTGGTAAAGGAGATGTGATTTTAGAAATAAACGGTTTTAAACTGAATTCTGTGTCAGTGCTCATGGAGCAGCTCAGCAAATATCGTCCGGGCAAAAAAGTGGATGTGAAATACCTTAGCAATGGTAAGATTAAATCAACAACAATTACCTTACGCAATAAATACGGTAGTACAAAAATTGTTGAGGCAAAAAGCGTTGAAGTGTTGGGTGCCAGTTTTGAACCTTTACCCGAGAACGAAAAACAAAGCTTAAGACTTGGTCATGGTGTGAAGGTAAAAACGCTTACAGCAGGAAAACTACTTAGCAAAGGTGTTCGCGAAGGCTATATCATCACCAAAATTAACAATACCAATATTTACACGGTCGAAGATATAGAGAAAGCCTTGAAAGAGTCGGATGGAGCTGTTTTTATAGAAGGAATATACCCCAATGGTACTGTAGCTTATTATGCATTTGGTCTTTGAAAATATTTTTTTGGCCATGTTATTATCATATTTTGAATAAAAAGAAAAAAAAACTGAAATAAACATAACCTTTTCATAACTATTTACGTATTGTACACGTAACTATAAAAACAGCAAGGCTTAAATCAAGTAGAAAAGATAGTATAGTATTAGTTTACAGAAAGAATGAGACAATTAAAAATTACAAAATCGATTACGAATCGCGAGAGTGCTTCGCTCGATAAGTATCTGCAGGAGATTGGTAAAGAAGAACTAATTTCGGTTGAAGAAGAAGTTGAATTGGCGCAACGCATTAAGAAGGGCGATCGGATTGCATTAGAAAAACTTACCCGTGCCAATTTAAGATTTGTGGTTTCGGTAGCCAAACAGTATCAAAATCAGGGATTAAGTCTACCCGACCTTATTAATGAAGGAAATCTGGGCTTAATTAAAGCGGCCGAGAAATTTGATGAAACCCGCGGGTTTAAGTTTATTTCGTATGCCGTATGGTGGATCAGGCAATCGATATTGCAGGCATTGGCCGAGCAATCACGCATTGTTCGTCTTCCACTGAATCAGGTGGGCTCTCTGAATAAAATAAACAAGGCATTCAGCAAATTCGAGCAGGAAAACGAACGTAAACCTACTTCGGAGGAATTGGCGAAGGTTCTCGACCTTCCTGTTGAAAAAGTTGCCGATACCATGAGGGTTTCAGGGCGCCACGTTTCGGTTGATGCCCCATTTGTTTCGGGCGAAGAAAACAGTTTGCTCGATGTTCTCGAAAACACCGACAGTCCGCATACCGACTCTTCTCTTATCAACGAATCGCTTAGCCGTGAAATAGATCGTACCCTGGCTACGCTTACCGAACGCGAACGCGACATTATCAGATATTTTTTCGGCATTGGATGTCAGGAAAAAACCCTCGAAGAAATAGGCGAGGAGTTTGGTTTAACGCGCGAGAGAGTAAGGCAAATAAAAGAAAAAGCCATTCGGCGACTGCGACATAATTCCAAAAGCAAACTGTTGAAAGCTTATTTGGGCTAGTTGTTGATAAAATTTTGTACTGCCTTCACAAATTTTCTATATTTTTGAGCGAACCATAATATTGGTGAATGAAAAAAATTATTGTTTTCATCTTATCGTCTTGTTTCGCGCTGGTGGTTTTGGCTCAGCAAGCCGTAGTTCTAAAAAGCGACGAGGTTGAAACATATTACACAGGAACCATTTGGGGTCCCGAAATGAGGCACTATTCCTACTATTTCGTCCGTTATGCCATGGCAGTTCCAATGCAGGATGCTGTTGACGAAAAACCTTTTTATAGCGGAAACTGGGCAGTTGGCTTGTCGTACAAACTTAAGATTGTTGATTTATGGGATATTGGTGTTGATGTGTCATACGAAAACGAGTTTCACCGTTTAAAAAACCTGCCCGAAACACGTTCGATGGTGCCTGAGCTTGCCACTTTCGACATTGTAAGAACCTATCAGAATAATCTGGTTGGCGGCTTCTATAATCGCTTGTATTTTAAACGTGACAGGGTTCGCGATTTTGGCTGGTACCTTGATGTTGGTGCTTATTATTCTTATGTGATGAATCTGGGTACATATTATAAAGATAACAGCGATACCCATTTTATTAAAATCAGGCAAAAGGGGAATCAATATTTGAACGACCAAAACTACGGTGCATTTGTGCGGGTAGGATGGAATCAGTTTGCCTTGTATGCACGCTACAACGCCGTTGATATATTTAAGGAGAATAGAGCCGACTTAAGCCATCTTTCCATAGGCTTGCAGCTAAACCTGGTAATGTTCTAGTAGTTGAGCGATGCCAATATCTGGCAAGTTACTATACCGGCAGTCTCGGTTCTTAATCGGTTGTGCCCCAAACTAACAGGCTTATACTGATGACTCAGGGCCAATTGTATTTCTTCGTTCGAGAAATCGCCTTCGGGACCTATTAAAACAAGGCTTTGCTCTTTCGCAGTAATTATATCGGTTAAATAAGATACCGGCGTTTCGCTGCAGATGGCTATGCACTTTGCTTTACTTTGGTTATGCGTTATGAAGTTACTATAGTCGCTAAGTTCGTTGATTTTAGGCAAATAAGTATTCAGCGACTGTTTCATGGCCGATTCTGCGATACGCGTAATTCTGTCGATATTAATGTGTTTACGTTCCGAATAGCGACATTTTAAAAAGCTGATTTCATCAATCCCAATTTCAACAGCCTTCTCAACAAACCATTCCATTCGGTCGATGTTTTTTGTTGGAGCAATGGCAATATGGTTGTAGTAGTTTCTTTTACCGCTCCCGGTGTGCTGAGAAATAATTTGAAACTTGCATTCACCGGGTTTGTCGTCTGTAATTTGAGCATGAAACAAATTGCCTTTGCCATCGGTAACATAAATCATGTCGCCGGTTTTATGCCTCAGTACTCTTATGCAGTGTAGCGACTCGGTGGTTTGTAAACTTCCGGTGTTGTCGATTGTTATATTATTGGAATAGAATAACTGCATGTTGTTATTTTCTTACAATTCTTCTTCGTCAACAATTTCACCTGTGCCAATTTCGGGAAACACCTGTGCTGATTCGGTGGTTTGAAGGCTTTGTACTTCTTTTAGTTTACGGTTTATGGCTCTGGTTCTGGTTCCCGCCAGCTGCCCAATAGTTTCGCCGGCATTGTCGATATGTTTTTGAGCTTTCGACAGTAATTCACCAAATTTCTCAAATTCCGACTTCACGGCACCCAAAATTGTCCATACCTCGCTGCTGCGTTTCTGTAATGCCAAAGTTCTGAAACCCATTTGCAAACTATTCAATATTGCAGCCAGAGTTGTTGGACCGGTTACTACTATTTTAAACTCCCTTTGTAGTTGTTCCATCAGGTTCGAACGGCGTATTATTTCGGCATATAATCCTTCGAATGGTAAAAACATGATGCCAAAATCGGTAGTATAGGGTGGCTCAACATATTTATCGCGAATATCGCGGGCCATCTTTTTTATGACATTTTCAATGTGTTTACCTGCAGCCTCTATAGCCGCAGGTTCGGCAGTATCGTAAGCATCGAGCAGTTGTTCGTAGGCATCCTTCGGAAACTTGGCGTCGATGGGCAACCATACGTTCGACATATCGCTGTCGCGACCCGGTAGTTTTATTGCAAATTCTACAATATCCTGGCTATTGGGTTTGGTTTTTACGTTGGCTGCGTATTGGTCGGGCGCCAATAATTGTTCAAGCAACATCTCGAGGCGCAATTCGCCCAAACCACCGCGGTCTTTAACGTTGCTCAGCACTTTTTTCAATCCGCCAACATCCTGAGCCAAAATACGCATTTCGCCAAGGCCTTCTTGCACCGCTTGCAGTTGCTTTCCTACAGTTTCAAACGATTGCCCAAGCCTTTCGCTCAGTGTTTTCTCAAGCTTTTCTTCTACTGTAGCACGCATCTGTTCCAGCTTCTTTTCGGTACTTTCTATGAGGGCTTGTTGTTTTTCGCCCAACTGCGAAAACTTTTCTCGTTGTAATTCGTTGAAAGAGTGAACATTCTTGTCGAAACTGTCCTGAAAACGCTGAAAAACTACTGACAGTTCTTCTCTCATCTGTTTGTTGTCGGTAGCTGTAATCTCCATGGTTTTCTTCAGGCTATCGCTCATCTCGGTACGAAATTCCTTTAAGGTATTACTCAATTCCTGACGGTTTTCTTTGGCAATGGCCGCATTTTCTTCACGATTAATTCGGAACTCGTTTCGAATGTCGGTTTCAAATTTCTGTATTTGTTGCTGTAATTCGCGAATCAGAGCTTCATAATTCGACTTATTTCGACCTAGTGATAAAACTACTATGAGTACTGCAAGCGATATAGTGCAGGTTAGTATTAGTAATATTGTTGTTAACATCGTTCGGTGTATTATGTTCTCCGGTCAAAAGTACAAAAACTTTAACAGTTGTATTATATTGCAAGCCTGTTTTGTAAAACAATCTGAAACTGCAGGAATGATACGCATAGGTTTAATAAGCGATACACACGGTCATATAGAAGATGCTCTATTCGATTACTTTGCCGATGTCGACGAAATTTGGCATGCCGGCGACATGGGCGATATAAGTGTAGCCGACCGGCTTAGGGCCTTTAAACCCTTAAGGGGAGTTTATGGTAATTGCGACGGTTACGATGTCAGGGTTGAATTTAAGCAACACGCTCGTTTTACAGTTGAAGAAACCGATGTTTGGATAACACATATAGGCGGCTATCCCGGAAATTATGCCCGTGAAGTAAAAGCTGAAATTTTTAAAAACCCACCGGGCTTGTTTGTCTGCGGCCATTCACATATCCTTAAAGTAATCTACGACAAAAAACTCCGGATGTTACACATTAACCCGGGTGCTGCAGGTAACCGGGGGATTCACACAGTGAAAACAGCTGTACGTTTTTCAATCGACCATAAACAAATAGTCGATCTGGATGTTTTAGAAATTAAACGACAGAGCTTATGATATTGCCAATAGACAAGAAGAAAGTTTTGCACGTAGCAGGAATTATTAATAAATACGATATCCCGCAATTTAGTTGTAACAGGGCATTGTTCCAACAATTGGAAATTCAGCCGGTGCTGGCCGCAATTCTTACATCTGAAGACGCGGGTAGTCGTTCGTATGTTCGTGGTATTGCCCGTTTTTGTAACGAGAATAAGGTAGAGTGCCAGGTGTATGAAACCCGCGATGCCGAAATGCTGACGAAAACCATAGCCCATTTGAACAACGACGCCTCGGTGCATGGCATCATAGTGATGTACCCAACCGCTTATGGCGAAAAAGACGTAAAGTTTATGAATATGATTTCTCCGGCTAAAGATGTTGAAGGATTGCACTATTCATATTTGGGCTATTTGGTTCAGTTTGAGCGTTTCAAAGACCCCGAGCAGTTGCGAAAGCTGGTAATTCCACCTACGGCAAAAGGAATACTCAGCATATTGAAACGCAATTTTCTCGACTACGAGGAGTTCTTCGATCTACAGGGTTTTTATCCGGAACATGCCAAAACAAATCCATTCAATATCGAGGGTAAACGTTTCACGATAATCAACGACAGTCTGGCTGTTGGCCGATCGCTGGCTTTGATGCTGCTCAACGAACACGGCAGTGTTGAAGTGTGCCACAAATACACGGCGTTTTCACATATTTTAAAGTCGGTAGCCCTGTCGGATGTTGTTATTTCGGCTGTTCCCTCATCAAAATTTATAATACCTACTTCGGCTGTTCCCGAAAATGCCATTGTTATCGATATTTCGTTCGAAGGAAACTTCGATTACCCCTCTGTAGTTGATAAGTGCTTTAAAATTGCTCCGCGTTGGGATCTTCTCGAAAAGGGAAATAGAATTAACGATATGACCTTATATCGGCTTCTTTCGAATTTGCACTATCTTATACAGGCAAATCTGTCGGATGATGTTTTAAAGTCTTCGGTTGAACAATAGAATAATCTTTTTTGCTTTACTGTAATTGGTCGATAATCGATAGCATCTGATTTACCATACCAACCTTATAACCGCTTTGGTAGTAATATATGTTCCCCTTTGCATCGCAAAGCACTATCACAGGCAAGTTGTTGATGCTTGAGGTTTGGTATAGTTGAAGCATATCGAAATTGGGTTTGCCGCTAACATGCACCGAATTGCATAATGAGGGTAGCGAATAGTATTCGAAAAGCTGTTTTTCGTGGTTTACAGTGAGCAACTGAATGGCCAGGTTACGGGTTTCAATGTGTTGTTTGTTGTTGCTGAGTTCGTTCAGTACATGTTTGCCCGGTTCTTTGCCTGTGTCGATCCATGCAATCATGTAAAAGTCTTTTGCGATATTAGGCTTTACGTCTTCTAAATTATTAAGTTTCCCCAAGGGTTTGGGTAAACCCGATTCACGCACTATAACCTCAGTCGATTTGTTATCGCCTACTTTCAAATCGATATACTTACGCCATACAAGCACATCGCCGTTGTTCAATCGTTTTCCGGTAGTAATTACGTAATATCCGGGTGCAAGCTGCAAAGGCATTTCGATGTCGTGCAAGGGAGTGTCCCAGCCGTAATCGAGAGTTGTAAACTTGCCGTTCGAATATTGTGCCAGTGTGAAATCGCTGTAATACTTCATCGATTTGTTGCTTGCTACCAGTGTGAGGCCGGCTTTTTCGGTAGCATTTTCAACTGTTGTTGTTTCAAAATTCGCGCTGTTCCACACTCCATTGGTGTAATACTCAGGCTGATAGGTAACCGGATTCAGCCGTGAAGCTATACCCATGCTGCGGCAAATTGCCACAAAATAAATATTACGGCTTTTCGTGTCGGCTATTTTCATTTCGTGAACACCAATGGGAGTGATGGGCACGCCGTAGTAGTTCCATTCGTTGTTGATGCTAATGGTGTTGTTGATAAAATGAACGATGAGGTCCGGATTGTTTCTGCAAGAATCGGTAAAACTATTTGAAAACTCTTTCCCGAAAACACTTCGCCACGCTTTCATTTTTTCATTAGCAATACGTGGGTTCAATACATAACTCAGATATATCTCGTTGTTGTATTTTTTTACGGGCCTATTGTTAAAATGGTTAATAAGCACTGCTGCACGGGCATCGCGGTGATCTTTTTCGTTGAGCAGGTTCAAAAAATCGACACATAAACCTTTGTCGATTACCGAAGTCTTTTCGATGAATTGCATGATTTCGTTGTAGTTACCCATGCTTAATTGTATGTGAGTGCTGATATCGGTAGTTTTAATTCCGACTCTTTTTGCGAAGTTTTCGATATCGCTGGTATTTGGGAAACTCGCTGCATATGCCTTTCGGATTGAATCTTCGAACTGCAAACGTATTGAATTGGCAAAGTTTCCGCTTGTATCGGGCGATACATTGTTGGCTTCGGGAACAATAATGTCGATATTTTCGAAATACTCTGTATTGGTGTCGTAGTGCAGGCTCAGGTTCAGGGTGTCCGATTTTTTATTATCGGCAATACGATATGCTGCATAAGCACTGCTGCCATTTTTATGTGCAAAAATCAACAAACTTCCGCGATTGGTATTCAGGCAACAGTGTCCGGTGCTATCGGTTTTCAAGCGGGCAATAGGGTAGAACTCGGCATAATTGTAGAGCCCAAAACTTACTTCGGCCTGATGCAGGGGCTTCCCACTGCTGTCGGTAACAACAATGTGATATTCTACGGGTTCAATGTATGTGTCGATAACGTTAATAATGGCATGATTGCTATACTCCATCATCACATTCGAATTGCTGTTGTAACGACCAAAAACACGGGTATGAACCAGCATAGCACGCAACACAGGCGCCTCGAACCACCCTTTATTCAATTTTGCCTCCGGTTCACAGGCTCCCATAAAATACCACTTTCCGTCGACCCACACCTCCACCCAGGCATGATTGTCGTCGCAATGTGCCCATCGTGGTGTGTACACCTGCCGCGCCGGAATACCCACCGAACGCAGTGCCGTTACTGCAAAAGTTGACTCTTCGCCGCAGCGGCCAAATGTGGAGCGCATGGCATCGAGGGGCGAGATGGTTCTTTCGTCGGTGCCGCGATAATTAAGTTTTTCGTGACACCAGTGGTTCACCTCCAAAGCTGCATCGTACATGCTGAGTGTTGCCACCCTCGATTTTAATTCGTTGAAAAACACCTGACGAGCCGAGTCGGGATATTCATTGTTTACACGATATGGCAGCACAAAGTGCCTGAAAATATCATCGGGAATTTGCTTTCCCCACGAAAAATAGGCTCGTGCTTCGAGCGCAGTGCGCACCTGTGCCAAAAAGAACTTACCGTCGTTATCGGCTAAATCAGACAGTGGCATGTAGGCATACAAAAATCTCAGGTATTTCTGCTCATCCCCAGTAAGATCTTCCGAAAAAACACTGTACAATTGATTCGACCTGTTTTTGGTAAGTTGTTCTACTTTCTTAAAGTCTTCATTAACCAGGGCATAGTAATCGTGAGTTTGTTGCGGCTCTTGCCTGTGGCACGATGCAAGCACAAGTGCTGCCATAATAAGAACCAGAAATAGGTGTTTCATATTGCGAAAAGCTTAGTGTGTTAATTGTTTTATAATGCGCTGCAGTATTTCGCTTGAGCATTCAAAGTATTGATTTTCGTCGAGTTCTCCATTGTTTAGCTTCACAACCGATTGTGGTAGTGTGCTATGTAAAACAACGGCTTGTCGCGCCGAAAAGTGAAACTCTTTTGCTCCTGTTTCTGCTATTTCCCTAATGTTTTCGGGTTTTATCCCGCCCCCCGGCATGACAATAATCTGATTGGCTGATTGTTCTATTAAACGTTTGAGTGTTGCAATGCCCAATTGTGCTGTACTTGCACCGCCCGAACTGAGTATACGTTGCACACCCATTGTTATTAGTTTTTCGAGTGCTTGGAATTTATCGGCTGTGCGGTCGAAAGCGCGATGAAAAGTAAACGGTTTGCCCTTGCAGGCATGCATCAGTGCCGATGTGGTTTCAATGTCGATATTACCGCATGTATCAAGTGCCCCCGACACAATGCCGGCTGCTCCCGAATCGAGTGCAATACCAATGTCGGAAAGCATTACATCGACTTCGCCGGCCGAATAGCAGAAATTTCCACGTCGCGGGCGTATGAGTACAAACACCGGAATTTCGACCGATTTGCAAACACGGTTTATTAATCCCTGCGATGGCGTAAGGCCTCCGAGGTCGAGAGCTGTGCATAACTCAAGGCGGTGTGCGCCTGCATTGGCCGCCACTTGCGCCGAATACAGCGATTCACAGCACACTTCTATGGTATAGTTCATAACGTTGCGATTCATTTGATAAAAGTACAAATTTGAATGGTATAGCGCATGGTGTGTTTCAAAAATAATGTTGTAATATGTGCACAATGGTTCTTTATTACTGTTGAACATTTACTGTTTAAATTTGTTTGAATTGTATAACTTATAAAATTTGTAAAAATGGCAATTACCCGTAAAGCAACAGCCGTTTGGAACGGCACCGGAAAAGAGGGAAAAGGAATACTAAGTTCAACCAGTGGAGTTCTAAACGAAACACCCTATTCGTTTGCAGCACGATTTATGAGCGAAGACGGTAAAGCGGGCACCAATCCCGAGGAACTTATAGCAGCAGCTCATGCAGGATGTTTTGCTATGGCACTCAGTTTTCAGCTGAATGGTGCCGGTTTCACCGCCGACGAACTGAAAGCCAAGGCATCGGTAAGCATGGACAATATCGATGGCCACTTTGAGTTTACCGAAATACACCTCAACTTAGAAGCTAAAATACCCGGTATCTCGCACGATAAATTCATGGAACTGGCCGAGGTAGCCAAAAAGAATTGCCCCGTTTCGTTGGCACTGGCATCGGTGAAAATTATTATGGATGCCAAACTGAAATAGACATTTTTCAAATACATATACTGTGGGCTAACGCAGTTTGTGGCAGCCGTCAAAAAAAATGTTCTTTCGAATCGGGTTTCGACCGGGTTCGAAAGAACTTTTTAATATGCTGTTGTTTGTGTGTCGCAACAGGCTGATAAATCAGGTTTTAATAATTCTTCGATAGTAGGTTCTAATGCCCGTGGTAACCACAATTATATACATGCCGCTGTCGAAATTGCTAATGTCGAGATGCACTGTGTTGTTACCCAGAACCAAAGGCAATTCAAAATTCATCAACCTAACAGAATTAATACTATATATGGCAACATTGCTGGTTGTATTGTTAGGTGATTCTATCTGCAAATACAAATCGTTTGCAGCAGGGTTCGGGAATGCCGACAATAACAGGGTTTCTGTACTGGGTTTTTTAATGGTGGCGCTTTCGCGATAATGGGTAACAGCCGTATTGGTTCGTATGGCAGGCTGATAGTCGAAATATATATCGGCACAGTTGGTAATGGAATCGTTTAGCGGAATGGTGGTTTTATATTTAATGCGAAATTTTACGAAACCGCACGAACCTACCGGGTCAGAAGCCGAATCGGGCAGCATAATGTTTTCGAACCGAAACTCCATTTTGGCCTGCTGACTAAAATTAACGATTACAGGAAAACTGCTCGAAATAAGTTCGAAATCGGGGAGGTTTAAAAACGGTGATATGGTATCGATTATCACCACATTGTAGGCCGTGTGGTTGCCAATATTCTGGAAGTGAATTGTGTACTCGAGCCAGTCGGGTTGCGAAACATCGTTGAGTTCCTGAATATTTACTGTTTTATAGTTGGGGTCGAACGGACCCACCACATTAGCAATATGTTGAAATGTGTTGTTTAAAATATTCTCATCGTTTTCGGTAGGGAGCACTTGTGCAACGGCATGAATTTGGTCACCTATAACTGCATTTTGTGGAACATTGAAATATACAAATATGTTAAAAATCTGTTGAGGAAGCATGTTGCTAAGTTCCCATTGAATTTGTTGCCCTGTTATTGCCGAATGAGTAGGTGATGAGTATAGGTACGACACATTGTTGTCGGGTTGTAACAATACGCTGACATTCAAATTAGTTGTTCCAATGTTTTTGCAAGTGATTAAATAGCTAAGTACGTACCCGGCTTTAGCCACAGTTACTTGTGTTAAATCGATACTGAGATCGTTAATATCGCCAATTGCAACCAGCCCAAAATTATTTTCTGATACATAATTCCCCATACCCGAAAATTCAGCTGAATACATCATTGGAGTGCTTGCATTATAATATAGTGGCATATTATCGATGCTAACCACTTGCATGCCTTGGTTTGTGTAATGATGATACTCTCCGTTGCTTCCCGATGCAGTTACCGATATACCTTCGTTGAGGCTTACTACGATGTTCTGAATTCCTGTTTCATTATCGTCGAATATTGCATTGTTATTATTGTCGTTAAAAACAAAACCTTGAATTACATTGGCGTCATCGAATAATTTTACAAGGAATCCACCGGTAAGAGGGATGTTTAAATTTCCCATGATAATATCTTCGCCACCCACGCCCGATACGTACAATAAATCGTTTCCGCCAACCCAAATGCCTCTTATATAATGCGACGATTGCGAAGATCCACTTGTTTGAATTACCCAAAGGGGAATTCCTTGAGGGGATGTTTTCACCAAAAACGATTTCAAGCTGGACCCTCCAATAAGGGGAGTGTTGCCGATACTGAAATTTCCCTGAAAGTAACCGGCTACAAAGATATCACCTTCTGAATTGAAGTCAATAACGTAGCCCGAATCAATACCTGTTCCTCCATACCCGAAAGCCCACAGATAGTTTCCGGTATTGTCGATTTTAAAAATAAATATATCGTCGTTTCCGGCCGATGTCAATTGAAAAGAACCAAATGTGGCGTTGTTATCAAAATTACCGGTTCCTGCCAATTGTCCGTTCTCACCAACGGCAATGCTATATATTTCGCCTGTAAATTGCGCTTTGGTAACCCAAACAGTATTGCCTTGATTGTCGAGCTTTACAATAAATTGACCTGAACTCTGAAAATCGACTGATAGTGAGGGGAATTGCACTGTTGATGAACTGGTAAACCCCGCCAAATAGATATTGTTGTAATTATCGGTAGTGGCACACCAGATGCTTTCGATGTTCGATCCGCTAATTTGCTTACCCCATATTAAATTCCCCGAAATATCGAGTTTTAACACAAACACTTCGTAACTTCCACCGCTTAAATGAAAAGCCCCGTATGAGAAGTTACCTATAAAAATTCCCGAAAAAATAAGATTACCCCAGTCATCGCATTCGAGGCCAATTCCTGTGTCGTTTCCTGTTCCACCGCATTGTTTAAAAAACTCGATTTCTCCATTTGCAGCATTAATCTTAATAAGAAATATATCAGATCCACCATACGAAGGATATTGATTTCCACTCACTTCGAAGGTTCCGGTAAATTGCCCTGTAACCCAAACACTGCCATAGCCATCGTACACTATTTCTGAAACAAAGTCGCTGCCTGAACCACCAAAAGTAGTTGCCCACAATAATGCTCCTGAGGGTGAGTACTTTGCAACTATAATATCTTGAGCACCATTGCTTGTGAAATTGTAATCGTCAAAACTGGCGGTGCCAACAAACTGACCACAGGTAAAGGTGTTGTTGAATTGATCTATAGCAAGGTCTTCGCCCATGCCGGGGTTCGACACCAACCATTCGGGCACTTGTGCATACATATTAATATGAATACATAAAAACAACACGAATAATAATTGATTTTTCATTAGGCAGTATGTAATGAATTAATATTTAATAAACCCTGTGATACCCAATACCATGGAGCATATGCAAATCTTGTATAATCCCCTATCGCATCAACAGAATGTCGCCTTTTCTTTCATATATCTCTCCGTTCCACATCTCGGCACGAACAAAATACTTATAAGTATCGATGTTTTGTAGTTCGCCTTTATGATAGCCATCCCATCCAATGTTTAAGTCGTCGGTGAAAAACACTTCTTCGCCCCAGCGATTGAAAATGCGAAATTCAATTAAACGCTTTATTCCAAAGCCATTGGCATACACTACACGGTTACTTTCGGCACCTAAAGGTGTAAATGCCGAAGGAACATCGAGGGTGTACGATTCAATAACATAAATGTCGACATAGTAATTGTGCCTGAAACAGCCTGCTGAATCTTCAACTGTTACAGTGTAACGGGTACTTTCTTTGGGCGTGAGGTAAGGTTCAGGGCAGTTCAAACAAGAAATTTCATATTGTGGTGTCCATACGAAGTTAACCCCATCCTGATTACTAAGTGTAGTAACCCATATAGAATCGCCCACCATAATGGTATCGTAAGCCGGTGTCACATCTATTTCGGGAACCTGTTGCACTGCAATAAATACCGAGTCGGTTGCTGTGCATGTATTTATGTCGGTTATTACAGCCGTGTATACAGCGTTTTGTTCGGGAGAAACAATAGGTGTAAGCGAGTTTATATCGCTAATGTGCAAATCGGGCGACCACACAACACTGTTCGCACCGCTCACATACACCGAAATCTGGTCGCCAAGACAAATCAATGTGTCATTCGAAATCTGAAGGTTGGGCGTAGCAAAAACTGTGATTGTTTGTGTTATAGAATCAACGCATCCCAGTTCGTTTTGCCCGAAACACTGAATCTGAATCAGAGAGTCGACGTGAAAAGGATTGCTGATAGATAATGATAGGGTGTCGGAACCGGGATAAACAACACCGCCTATTGTCCATATAATAGTGTCTGCTCCTGCAGTTTGATTAATCAGGTCAAAGTCAAAAGGACTACATGACGAATTTACCGGTGCCCCCAACGAATCGATGATGCCAAAAGCCGATACAACTTGTTGAATGTATACAGGTAGTGAAATTGGTACCTCGCAGCCACCTTCGCTAACCAGAAGCTGTGCCTCGGTGTATCCTTCGGGGGGCATTTCGGTAAATACATAGTCAACCTCTGTTCCTAAGAATTGTTGTCCTCGTATATACCAACGAACATCATAATCTGAATTCATGTCGGTAACTTCAAAATGCACCTCATCGCCTACGCAAATAGTTTGGGGAGAATAGTAGTAATTAAAAACAGGTCCATTTACAGTTACTTGTACGGAGTCGGAGCTTTCGCAGCCATGTGATGTGTAGGCCAGCAATTTAACCCAGTAAACGCCCGGAGCACTGATGAAATAGTCTTGCGGTTCAAAAACCGGTAGCGTATCGCCGTTGTTAAAAGTCCACAACCAATAGGGGCTATATAAATCGGGGTCGGTGTGGTTCGTAATGTCGAGGAATGCCGGGTAGCAATCGAAAATGGTTTGTGCAATGCTGAAGTTCACATCTACCCCCTGAACCTCAATTTGAATTTCGTCGTTATCAACACATCCCAATCCGTCGTCAACCTGAAGTGTTGCAGTATATATGCCATCGTTGGTGTATATATGGGTCGGGTTGATGAGATTGCTGGTGCCTCCATCGCCAAATTCCCATGAATAATTTAATTCAGGGTTTTCGATACCGGCATAGAACTGAACAGGTGTGTTGGTACATTCCACCGGGTCGAGAGTTGAAATGGCAGCCTCTATACTGCTTACTACCACAATACCCGGAACAGTAACAGTGGCACTGCAATTGTTGGTAGTGCTTACCGTTAATGTAACATCGTAGGTTCCAGGCCCGAAAGTTCGCTGAACAGTGAGCGAGTAAAACGACTGTGGAATACTACTGATTTGCCATACGTTGTAGTTCAACGGAAAGTCAGAAATCAGATCGAACGAAAAGTCTACGGTAAGGCTGTTGCAGCCATGTGCGGGGTCGGGATTGGTGATAATGCTTACAACAGGACCCGAGCTATGAATTTGTATCGAGTCCTGAGAGGTACATCCGTTCACATCTTGCACCGTAAGCACTACTGTAAAGTCGCCATAGTCGTTGAATTGATGACTGGTAACCGGATTATCGGAATAATCCTGTGTGCTGCCATCGCCAAAATCCCAATGGTAGGTAACATCCGATGAGGAGGCCGATGCATCAAAGTAAATTGTGGTGCCGGCACAGAAGTCGTTGTCGGAAGCTACAAATGAGGCAATGGGTAGGCTAACGTTTATCATCATAGAATCGACAAAATCGCACCCGGTTTCTGAACTGCGTGCCAGCACTTTAACCCAATAAACCCCGGTACCCGGAAATGTATAACTGAGTTGTTCGTTGGTTGAATTCAATTCCTGATGCAGCAGAACAGATGCCGTTTGCCCTTGCTTTATAAACCAATCCCAGTTCAGCGTAAGATCATCTTCGTCGTTAATAATGTCAACGCTAAAAACATAATCGAACGGATTTTCGCAATCGTATATACGGTTTATGCTCTGAATAACCGGTCCGTTGATGTAGAAAATAGAATCGAGGTGTAAGGTATCGCGGCATCCATTGTAGTTGGTAACAAACATCACCGAAACAAAACCGGTGTCCTGGTCAAAAGCCCAGTAGGTAAATTCTTCTTGACTGTCTTCGTCAATAGAATCGAGTTGCCATTCAAAATCATCAATCAGTTCGTTGTCGAACAGCGGATTTACTATTCTAAAGGTATCCTGCGCACAAAATACAGTTCCTGTAACATCGAACCAGTCGTTTAGTACATCATCGAATAATTGAAAGGTAAGGCTTCCCGGTATGGGAGTTCCTACATTAACAGTAACAGTCGACGACGCAACACAGTTGTTGTTGTCGGTAACCGTTAGCACTACATCGTATTCGCCTTCGTTGGCGAAGACGTGACTTTCGGTATCGTTTCCATCAGTAATTACGGTTCCATCGGCAAAATCCCAGTGGTAATTGGTGATAGAGCCTCCCGAAGTTCCCGTATAGGTGAACACTTCAGCAAGTGGAGCACATCCTTCTCCCTCATCGGCTGTAAACGATGCATCGGGGCTTGTTATAACTACCTGAGTTGAGAATTGTTCAGAACACCCATTGTTGGTGGTTACTGTTAAAACTACAGGGAAAGTGCCATTGCTGTTGTATGTATGTACAGGATTTGGTAACGAAGAGCTTTCTCCATCCCCAAACGTATAATTAAAGCCTGTAGCATTGCTACTTGATGTATTGGTAAATGTGACATCGAAGGGGGTATTGCACGAAAAAAGCGATTGGGGGTTTGTAGTAAAAGAAGCACTTACATCCTCAACAAAGAGTTGAAACGAAACAGAGTTTTCGCAATCGCCGTCCGGTTGAACTGTGAACAGAATATTATAAGTACCCGGCTGATTGAAAGTGTAATTAACTATATTTAACAGCGAACTTTGTCCATTCCCAAAATCCCACTTACATGGCTGCGATGTAAGGTTCATAAAGTGAATGGTAGTGTTGGTGCATATTGTACTTCCGGCTGCAACCGGGGTACTGCCAATATACATACTGTAATCAGGTACTAGTTCCGTTATGTTTATATAATCGTTGTATGTAACCGAATTGGTGCAGCCATAATCATCAATCACCGTTAGAGAAACATCGTATATATTAGCAGAGGTGTAATTGTTTTGTGCCGTTGCTCCCGATGCGTTGTTGCCATCGCCAAACGTCCAGAAAGCCTGAAAAGGTAAATTGAAGTTGGTACTTACTATGCTTTGAAAAGTGACGTTGAGTGGTGGTTGACAATAGCTTAAAGGAAATGCAGTGAAAGCCACCGAAGGAGTGTCGGAAACAGCCACAAGCCCAGTGGCAGTTGCTGTTGAAGTACATCCGTATTCATCACGAACGTTAAGTAACACATTGAATATGCCCGGGAAATTGTAGGTGTGAGGAGGGTTTTGTTGATTTGACAAGGGGGTGCCATCATTAAAAAACCATTCCCAATAGTTTATATCTCCATCACCTGGAGTGCTGCCATCAATAAAATTAACAACCAATGGTCGGCAACCGGTAACAGGGCTATTGGCTATGGCGGCGGTTGGTGGCTGTCGAACAATAATTTGTAGGTTGTCGGAGGCATTGCCTTCGGTGCAACTAACATTTAAAATTACGTTGTAGGTTCCCGGATTTTGAAAAAGCGTACTGGGCGACGGCAATGATGAATTACCACCGCTAAACCCAAAATTCCAGGAATAGCTTATTGTTCCGGTGCAATTCTGAACATCGGCAGAAAAAGACACCTCGAGAGGAGCACAGCCTTCTACCACATTCGAATGAATAGAAACACTAACCTGAGCATTACTCAATAAAGGAAAAATAATACTGAGTGCAGCCAATACAATTAATTTATTCCCGTAAAAGCCCATTTTTATTTTATTAAAATTCGGTTTTTTGTTCTAAACAAAAATACTATATTTGACGGACAAAAAAAGTAAAATTGCAGAATTTAATGAGAATATTGGTAGTTATTCTTTGTGTGTTTTTAGGTATAATAAACCTTAATGCTCAGGATATACATTTTAGTCAGTTTATATACAGTCCTCTTAGCTTGAACCCTGCCCATACCGGTAATTTCGACGGAAACTGGAGGTTCTCTAATAACTATCGAAACCAGTGGAGTTCCGTTGGGATTCCTTTCCAAACCATATCAGCAGGCTTCGACAAGCCTTTCAGAACCCGTAGGGGCTATGTAGCTCTGGGTTTTTTGTTCTTAAACGATCGTTCGGGTAGCGCCGCTCTTCATATTAACAAAGCAGGGGTGTCGTTTGCCTACCATTTCAGGCTAAAACCGGGGCATTATCTGGGTTTTGGAATACAAGGGCTATATGCAGTGCAGCAATTCTCGTTACAAGATCTTACTTTTCCATCGCAGTTCAACAACCTTACCGGAGTTTATGACGCCAGCCTGCCAAACGATATTAACCAGTGGGACGAGAATGTAAACTATCCTGATATTAACGTTGGGGTAGAGTATCGTAAAAACGATGGAAAGATGAAGCCTTTTGGCGGTGTTGCTTTATTTCACGCAAACAAACCCAAAGTATCGTTTCTGCGCGAAGACAATACCCTGAATATGCGTGTTGCCGGTAATGCCGGCATAAATATGATGTTGAAGGAAAACCTGTATGTGGAACCGCGCCTCCTGTGCATGTATCAAAAACAGGCTTCCGATTTCGTTGCAATGGCCGAGTTTGGATATCTTTTTCCTTTGAAAAGCACAGTAGAACGTGTATATGTTGGAGCGGGTTTGCGAACTGCATTAACAGGCTACGATGCACTTATTCTTTCGGGAGGCATTGGTGTTTACCACTTTTTAGTAGGAATCAGTTACGATGTCAACATCTCGAATCTTGCCAGAGTAAGCAACCTCAGAGGAGGCTTCGAAGTTACCATTGTATATAAGGATATTGTAAAAACACTTAATCAGATAACCATTCCCTGTGACAGGTATTAGATACATCATCGTTCTATTTGTGTTGCTGGCAGTTTCATTCTCACAATGTCTCATCGCTCAGACAGATGCGAATTATATGAAGCCGCATCAGATTAAAAAATATGCCAAAATTGCCGCGCGCATGGGAGATATTTTCACTGCAATAGACCATTATGAGTTGTATTTGAAAGAGCATCCGGGAAACATTCCGGCACTGCATCAGCTTGGTAATTTATATTATCGCGAGCGCAATTATGCAAAGGCTGCCGAATGTTTTCGGAAAACATTCAGGGCCAATCGCGATAAATATATTCTCGATCAATACTATTACGCTATGGCATTGAAAACTCTTGGTAATTACGAAGAAGCCGAGAAGCAGTTTTCGATTTTTGTGAAACATGTTAAAAAGAAAGACCATAAAAACACATACGGAAAAATGGCAAGGCTGCACCTAGATGCCTTTAAAGATATACCTGCTTTAACAAAAAAAACGCAGAAAATTGTTATTTCTCATCTCGACACAACGGTTAATAAAGCGCATATCGAGTTTTCGCCCATACCCACTGCCGATGGTAAACTGATATTTGCATCGTTGCAACAAGATAAACTTGAGTATTTCGATCCGGTTACCGATAAACTGCCTGTCCGCAAATTTTATCAGGCATACAACAAAGATGGTAAATGGGTGAATCTTGGCGAATTCGATGCTACAATTAATGGCGACAATGTGAATACCGGCAACGGAGCCTTCTCGGCCTCGGGCAAGAAGTTTTATTTTACCCGTTGCGAAAACAACGAACAAAGAAAAGTGATATGTAAAATTTACTATAGTGCCAATGTGCACAACGAATGGCAAACTCCCGTTTTGCTCGACGAGCCGATTAATATGCCCGAATACACTTCAACCATGCCAAGTTTAGGTGTTTCGAACAGAAATACCGATGTGTTGTATTTTGTTTCTGACAGGCCCGACGGTAGGGGAGGGCTCGATATTTGGTACTCGATTTACAACGATCGTAAAAGCGCATGGGATACTCCCAAAAATTGTGGAAAAACCATTAATACTCAAGGAAACGAAATCACCCCTTATTATAACATCGATACTAAAACCTTATATTTTAGCTCCGATTTGCACCCGGGTCTGGGTGGGTACGACGTATTCAAAGCTGTTGGAGAAGGACGGCAATGGGAAGGCCTCGAAAACCTGGGGGCTTCGGTGAACAGTAGTTTCGACGATTTGTACTATATACTTACTTCAACACGCCAGAAAGGCTATTTTGTATCGAATCGCACAGGGGCCAATTCAATACGACACGAAAATTGCTGCGACGATATTTTCGAATTCGTTTATACCGATTATATTGTTGTTGCTGTTACCGGGCAGGTGTACGGTATTACCGACAGTACTTTCTATAAGAGCATAGAGCACGATTACAAAGAAGATTTTCATTTGAATGTTGAGAACATCGATAAATCAGGAAATCTGGTTGAGGTTTTGTATAATTATCCTGTTTCGCTCTACCTTAAAGATAAAAAAACAGGAAAGGAGATGTTTATAAAGACCGATAGCACACACAATGGATATTACTTTTTCAACCTTGAACAGGGAGTCGATTACTTTATTACTGTGAAAGACTTTAACAGGGTTGAAAAGCGCCTCGATTTTACTACAAAAAATATAACCCACAGCGATACCCTGGTGCTTGATGCTATTTTGGTGAATACTATACCTACTCAGCCTTTTATTGTGAACAATATCTATTATGAGTTTGGTATGTCGCGACTCACCGATAAAGCAAAGATCACAATTGATAGAACTATTTATAGCCTGATGTCGAAGTATCCGAAGATAGTTGTCGAAATCCGTTCACATACCGATAGCGTGGCATCCGATGAATTCAACCTGAAATTGTCGCAAGACAGAGCTCAGAGTGTGGTGAATTATTTAATCGGTAAAGGCATAAGTAGCGATCGGCTTGTTGCAAAAGGCTATGGCGAAAGCCTTCCGATTGCGCCCAATTCCCATCCCGATGGATCTGACAACCCTGACGGGCGCGCAAAAAACCGCCGTACCGAGTTTCGCATAATTGGCTCTGTAGAAGATTATTCCGAAGTGCTTTACGAGGATTAATTGCACTGTATACAAAACCTATAGCAATTATTCCAATGTATTCAGCAAATGCTTACGTGCATAGTGTATGCGACTCTTTATGGTGCCAATCGGAAGACCGTATTTCTCCGATAACTCACGGTATTTATAGCCATGAACATAATCGGTAAACGGACATCTGTATTTATCGTTCAATTTTGCAATACATCGCTCTACATCCGAAAAGAAAAGTCGTGTTTCGGCCGAAGGCATTAGGGTAGCATCGGGATTCAATATACTATTAGGTTCAATGGCAGCCTTAGTCATTAAACTTCTATAGTGTAGTTTTCGGCGGTGTTGATTGATAAACTGATGTTTCATAATAGTAAAAACCCAGGCTTTCAAATTGGTGTTGGCATGGTACTTCTTGCGGAAAACAATCGCTTTTAGCAGGGCGTCGTGAGTTAAATCTTCGGCTTCCTCATAGTTTTTTGAAAGATTCATCGCTCTTTGTAGCAGGCTTTCTCGCATGTCGGCGAGTTCGTTTTCGAAACAGTCGGTTCTCATCATTGCAGTGGTAATCGATTTATTACAAATATATAAAAAAATATCGCTTTTCAAATATCCTGTGCTAGATAATGGAAAAAACATTGCATTATTTTATGTTATTTAATTGTTATTGAAATAACAGTGTTTATTGTTTAACAAATATTTGTATTTTTGTAAAAACAATTTATTCATATGGAAAGCAATTTGATGCAACGATTAATTAGCGAAAACAATATCAGAAACAGCAACGATGTGTTGAGGTTGCTGCAATTGTTGCAAATTGAATCGGGATGCATCAGCCACCAAAACATTTCCGATATCAGTAAATACCTTGGCGTTCCCGAAAGCAAGGTGTATTCTTTGGCAACATTTTATAATTTCTTTCGATTTACACCCAAAGGTAAATACCATATCGAAGTGTGTAACGGCACTTCGTGCCACGTAAAAACCAAGCACGATTTGTATGCCGAAGTAAGTAGGCTTACGGGCCTATACAGAGGCCAAACATCGAAAGATGGGATGTTGTCGCTTGAATTTGTGAATTGTTTGGGAGCTTGTGCACAAGGACCAGTTGTGAAAATTAACGAGACCTACTATACAAGAGTTGATACACAACAATTAAGCGAAATTATTAGTGGTTTATTGAAGAAGTCTGAATAAAAATTTACGACAGAGGATTAATTATTCAAATGAAATAAGCAATGAGCGATAAAGCACCTGATATGAATAAAACTACTGTCAGTGGTAATGCCCCCGAAGCGTCTGGCACTGTTTCATACAATCACGATACAGGTGTGAGAATATTCCTTCAGATTGGTACATGTAGCATTATAGCAGGGATATTAGAAACTGCTCGTGAAATTAGGTCTTACATCCAAATCCATCAAGTACGAGCCGAGGTTTACGAATGTGGTTGTATGGGAATGTGTTCTTCTGACCCGGTGGTGGATGTTGAGATATCGGGCCGTGCAAAAATCAGTTTGCAAAAACTGAATGCAAATGCCGTAACCGATATCTTCGATTCGTTGTTAAACCATATTCTACCCGATAATTGCTTTATTCTGGGGCAATATAGCTCCGGTTACGGATTACCATGGGAAGGAGTTCCTTTTATTGACGATCTCCCATTTTTTTCGCTGCAACATCGCGTTTTGCTAAAAGATGCAGGAAGCCTTGTACCGGTTAGCCTCCAACAATATCAGCAAATTGGGGGGTTCGATGGATTGCGTAAGGCATTATATACATACTCTCCGGCAGCGGTTTGCGACGAAATAACACAAAGTGGCCTGACTGGCAGAGGAGGCGGAGGTTATAGCACCGGTGCTAAGCTTAAAACAGTATTGCAGCATCATAGCCATAAGAAATTTCTTATTTGCAATGCCGACGAAAGCGACCCCGGATCTTTTTCCGGCAGATTGCTGATAGAAAGTAAACCATTTATGTTACTCGAAGGCATTACCATAGCTGCTTATGCGTCGGGAGCAACCGAAGCCATTATTTATATCCGAAATCAATACCAACTGGCCATTGAGCGTTTGCGTGAGGCAATACGAATATTGTATCAAGCTCATGTGCTGGGCGATGATATTTGGGATAGTGGTATGCATTTGAATATTAGTATCTACGAAAGTCCGGGGGCTTATGTGTGTGGCGAAGAGACCGCTCTTATCGAAAATCTCGAAGGCAATCGGGGCATGCCGCGACCAAAACCACCATACCCTGCCACAAAGGGTTACTTAAACATGCCAACTGTTGTTAATAATGCCGAAACACTGTGCAACCTCCCTTTAATTCTATTGCATGGAGCCGAATGGTTTCAGTCGTTGGGTAATAGCTTTAATTCGGGTACAAAGCTTTTTTCGGTTGCAGGTAACACACGTGTTGGTGGTGTGGTCGAAGTGAAGATGGGAACCAGCATACAGCAAGTAATTGATGCTACCAACGAGTCGATGTTTTCCGGTGAATTGAAGGCCATTCAATTAGGAGGCCCTTCGGGAGGTTTTGTGCCGGCTTCGCAGTTCGACACCCCTCTCGACTATTACCATCTTAAACAAATGAATCTGTATTTGGGATCGGGGAGTTTTACTGTTCTCAACAAAAACAACTGCATTGTTGATGTGTGTAAGTATTTCATGGAATTCATCGAAAACGAAAGTTGCGGTAAATGCATCCCCTGTCGCGAAGGTTCGCAGCGCATGTCGGAAATATTCCGTAGAATTGTTTCCCGACCCGACGATAGCGAGGAATTTGCAACATTGCTGCGATTTAAGGGAGTGATGCAGTTGGAACACATGGCAGGAGTGATGACTCGTACCTCTTTGTGTGGATTGGGTCAAAATGCCCCGGGAGTTGTGCTGTCGGCTTTAAAGCATTTCAGGAATGAGTTCGAAGAGCACATTTTCGAGCGAGTGTGTAGTGCCGATGTGTGTAGAAACCTAAAAATGTTTCGCATTAATCCCGAAAACTGCACAGGTTGTGGAATATGCGCAAAGCGTTGCCCTGCCGATGCCATTGCCGGAAGCTTAAAGCAGGTGCACTATATTGTGCCCGAAAGATGTATTGCCTGTGGCTTATGTTTCGATTCGTGTAAGTTTAATGCAATAATCAAGAATTAGTATGCAGCTTGTTTTTTATGCTAATAACAACCGCCTTACGGCAAAAAAGGGAGAGACAATTCTCGATAGCCTGAAAAGGCATGGTGTAAAAATCCCAACCCTTTGTAATCTGCCCGAATTAAATCCCACCGGTGCCTGCCGTTTATGCGTTGTTGAAAACGACGAAACAGGCGAGTTGATGCCGGCATGTTCAAGCCCTGTTACCGAAGGTCTCCGCATTCATACCCATTCACCCGAAGTGCTTAAATGTAGGCAAACCATTGTCGACCTGCTCTTAACAAACCATCCCGACGATTGCCTGTATTGCGACAAGAACCGTAGTTGCGAACTGCAATCGTTGGCCGAAGAACTGCATATCAGAGAAAGACTATTCACCGGTACAAAAAAGAAAGCCCGCACCGACAGATCGAGTCAGGGCCTGGTGTTCGACCATTCAAAATGTATTTTGTGTGGCCGATGCGTGAAAATATGTGATCAAATTGTGGGGGTGAGTGCTCTCGAAAATGTATTTCGAGGTAAAAATACTTCCGTTGAAACAGTGATGAGTAAAGGTTTGTACTATTCTTCATGTATTCAGTGCGGACAGTGTATTAATGTATGCCCTACGGGTGCATTACGCGAAAAATCAGGTATTGAGAAAATAACCGAAAAAATATATTCGCCATCCGAAAAAACGTCTGTTGTGCTATCGGCAGCAAGTATCGCATCGATCGGGGCTGTGTTTGGTATCAAAAAATTCGACGAAGTACTCGAAATGCTCGTGGCTGCTCTTAAAGAAACCGGTTTTTCGAAAGTGCTTCCCGATGCATTCGCCTCCGATATCTATTTTTCGCAATTGGCCGAATGGGTGCTGCAACATCATCAAAATACATCAAAAAAAATAATCCTTACCGACTGTCCGGCCGTAATACAGTGGATACGTCAGAAACACCCCCATTGTGTGTCGTTGCTTACTCCACTGCGCGCACCGCTTCAAATTGTTGCCAGAATGCTGAAGAACGATGTTGCCGAAGGCCGCCAAACAGTAGTTGCAGTAATGCCTTGTATTGCACGTAAAACCGAAGCAATGCAGGTGCACAATTTTAGCAAAGGATTGCCCGATGTCGATTTTGTTGTAAGTACAAACGAATTGTTGCGGCTTCTCAGAACAAGAGGTTTATATGTGCCTTTCCCGAAGCGTAGCCTGATTGAAAAGCCTTATAATATATACAGTGCCGGTAGTATGTTGCACGAATTTAACGGAGGATTTAGCGAGGCACTTATTAAAAATTTGCAGGTGCTAAAGGGGAAAACTATTGTTGACACACGTCTTAATGAATTACGGACTAATAAAAATGTAAAAACCCTTACAGTTCCCCTACACGATAGAGATTATAATTTTGTGGTACTGAATGGTATGCAAGCCATCAACACATATTTTGAAACCTATGCACACGACGACACAACCGATTTTATCGAGATGTCTGCTTGTACGGGCGGCTGCATTAACGGTTCGAGCCAATTAGAAATAGCTTCACCGGTTATGTCAAAAATTCTACTCGACTTTCAGGGAACCGGCTTGTTGACCCATTCAGTGCAAAATGCTATCGTAAAAGGAATGAGAATGGAGCAGTTATTACACCGCTTAACCCATATAAATACACAAGGAGATGAGTAAGGTGAATAAAAATATTATTTATACTGTCGAAGACCGATGCGAGGTCTGCTACAGTTGTGTGCGCGTTTGCCCTGCAAAAGCTATAAGTATTCGTAACGGTCAGGCTCAGGTAATACAGGAACGCTGCATTGCTTGTGGTAACTGTGTGAAGGTTTGCACTCGTGGAGCAAAAATGTTTGTCGAATCAACAAGCGAGCTACTCGATGTACTCAACACCAATAGTAAAACGGTGGTATGCATAGCACCTAGTTTCCCTGCCGAATTTACCGAAGCAACCGATTACAAACAAGTGGTGGGTATGTTCAGGGCTTTGGGATTCAATAAAGTGGTTGAAGTAGCTTATGGTGCCGATTTGGTAGCCCGCGAATACCTGAAACTGCTGAACAACCCCGACGAAAAAAAATTCATATCAAGCGATTGCCCGGCCATTGTAAACTATATTACAAAATACCATCCGCACCTAACCGATAATCTGGCTCCCGTTGTTTCTCCCATGATGGCTATGGCCCGTGTAATAAAAAATGAGTATGGAAACAATTACCGTCAGGTTTTTGTTGGACCCTGCATTGCAAAAAAATCAGAATCGGAGGAGCTTGAACTGGTTCTCACGTTTAAAGAAATACGCGAAATATTCCGGTTGAAAAATATAACCCACGATAACGTAGAGCCATCAGACTTTGATCCTCCGTACAGTGGGAGAGGTGCTATTTTTCCTGTTTCGAGAGGTATTATTCAATCGATTAATGTATCGGAAGACTTTGTAGATGGCAATGTGGTGGTGGCCGATGGTAAAAATCATTTCAAGGAAGCCATCAACGAATTCGACAATGGTCTTATTGCCGACCAGCACCTTGAATTACTATGTTGCGAAGGCTGCATCATGGGACCCGGAATGTCGGTGCAGGGTAGGCCATATCAAAGCAGAGCATACGTTACTCGCTATGTAAAAGAGAAACTGAAAAAAGCCAATCGTAAAGAATGGAAGTCTTCGCTGGCAAAACACAAATCAATCGACCTTAGCAGAAGTTTTCTCCCCGACGATAGCCGGGTTGTTTATCCTTCGCACGAAGAAATTGTTTCGATCTGGAATTCGATGGATAAAATTAACCCTGCCGACAGGCTCGATTGCCAGGCTTGTGGTTACGAATCGTGCGAAGAGCATGCCGTGGCCGTGTTGCGTGGGTTAGCCGAAATAGATATGTGCTTGCCTTATATGATTAAAAAACTACACCAGTCAATCGAAGAACTAAATCTGAAAAACGATAAACTGGCTTCGATGCAGCAAGCATTGAAACAAAGCGAAAAACTGGCGCATCTCGGGCAGCTCTCGGCAGGTATTGCTCACGAGTTAAACAACCCTCTGGGCGTGGTTATCATGTACAGCAATATCCTTCTCGATGAAATCGACAGCAACAATCCCATGGCCGAAGATCTGAAAATGATTACCGATCAGGCACTTCGTTGTAAAAATATTGTTGGTGGATTGCTTAATTTCGCGAGAAAAAACAAACTACGTCTCGATAATATTTCGTTAACAGCCTTTATTAACCGTGCTTTAAAATCGGTGATTGTCCCCAACAACATCCAAGTACAAACCAGCTTTATGCTGAAAAACGATTTGGCTTCGATTGATGCCGAACAAATGACACAGGCATTAACAAATATTCTGAAGAACGCTATCGAAGCTATGCCCAATGGAGGGAATATTTGTATTAATCTGTCTGATCTGAACGATATTATTAAAATTTCGATCGAAGATACAGGAACCGGAATAGCAAAGGAGCACATGGATAAAATATTTACCCCTTTCTTTACCACCAAAGCACAGGGTAAAGGTACAGGCTTGGGAATGCCCACTACCTACGGTATAATTAAAATGCACCAGGGGAAAATAAATATTGTAACCAATGCCGACCCCGAAACAGGGCCTACAGGAACTAAGTTTATAATCGAAATACCACGATATATTAATGAAAAAGCTTGATTTTAAAGATATTACAATTTTAGTAGTTGACGACGATTTCGACTATTTGTTTCAAATGTGCTATCATATCGAAAATGCCGGATTCAACGTGATACGAGCCGATAGCCAGGCCGAGGCCGAAGAAATCATTTCTTCTTCGAAACCCGATTTGGCTCTTCTCGATTTGATGATGGAAAACAACGATAGTGGTTTTATCTTGGCCTATAAGCTTAAAAAAGCCTATCCCGAAGTTCCTGTTATTATTGCAACCGCTGTGGCCGGCGAAACAGGTCTCGACTTTGGCAGTGGTAATGTATCGGGTTGGATAAAAGCCGATTGCTATCTCGAAAAAGGAACAAGACCCGAGGTGATTGTAGAAACTATAAAACAATTGTTAAAACTCTGATTATGGAAAACCTGAAAATTTTGGTTGTTGACGATGAACCCGGTATTCGCATGGGTGTGCACAGGGTACTCGATAAGTTTGTGGTCGACTATCCTTTTATGGACGATGCCATTGGATTCGACGTTATCGATGCTTCAACCGGAGAGGAAGCCATCGAAAAACTTTCCGAAAACAACTTCGACATAGTGTATCTCGACAATAAACTGCCTGGAATTCAAGGTATAGAGGTATTGCAACACATCAACAACATATCGCCAACAACCAAGGTGATTATGATTACCTCTTATGCTTCGCTCGAATTGGCAGTGCAGGCAACAAAAATAGGCGCTTTCGATTTTGTGCCGAAACCTTTTACACCTCAGGAATTGCGCTCATCGGTTGAAGGCGTTACAAAACAGATTTTTCTGAAAAAAATGACTCAGAAAATGTATAAAGAGGGAAAACAAATCCGTTTTCAATTCTTGTCGTTGTTATCGCACGAACTCAAATCGCCACTGAACTCTATCGAAGGATATTTGGTAATTATTTAGGCGCTAAGATATGAACGAATAATTATTAATAAAAACTTTTCGCAATATTTTTTTGAATTAATATTTTTCTGACCTTGCTAAAAAATAGTTAAGGATTGGAACTGCCTAATGAC
>Ga0334883_1001449_pt1 | contig 34931 bp, 27 predicted proteins | sample GraSluR1_MG_6_FD_207230 | JGI IMG/M metagenome (GOLD analysis project Ga0334883, IMG submission 207230) | Sludge microbial communities from methane-producing bioreactor in Wageningen University, Netherlands - Granular Sludge_09_05-R1 | ecosystem: Engineered > Bioreactor > Anaerobic >...
AAGCAAACGGCTGTCAAATGCGCTGCGACTGTACTGGCCGGCAATTCGCGGCCTGTAGATGTCAAGTATGACGTTTATCGCAGTCTCAACTCCGAGCACTATCATGAGAATCGGAATCGCCCACGACAGCACATAGATCATCAGGTCCAGTTTGAAATGGTAGAGCGCCATGGCGATTGCCGCCAGAAAGGCCAGTACGGCCGAACTCAGAAGGTAACTTCCACCGGCTCGCAAGGGTTTCCACTCGGATTGGGCGCTCATGCCGGTTGCGTAACGCGAAAGCAGAAAACTGACAAATGCCACTGCGACCATGAGCACGGCGGCAAGATAATTGTACTCAAGGACTCGCTCTCTGGCGGCCTCTACGCCCCGCAGAAGCAACGTGCCCAAAGTAATCTGATAGGCAGCAATCAGAACGCTAAAAGCGGGAATAAACCACTTCTCCAGAATTTTGAGGCGCTGCTGTGCGACCGCGAAAAGCTGGCCTCGTTCGGCGTCAGCCTGGAAGATAGTCTCACTTCGCCTGGATTGTGCAAGTTGATCGATATCGAGTTTTTCCTGTTCGGCAAGACTTCGTTGATGAAACTGCACGACCAGTACGAACCAGATGAGCCCCCCGCCCAATATCTGCCAACTGAGGGCCACAGAGGCCCACGACTTGTTGAAGCCGGCAATAACGAAGACCGCGACGAAGAATAAAACGCTCAGGATGAAGCCGACGATGGCCACCTGCCTTGCCCGCTTTGAGGATAACTTCATCTGCTATTTCCCGCTGATCACGAACAATTCTCAATTGGAACTTGTATACTACCGATATCTTTAACCAATCGACGCTTTACAAGCGTGAAACGGAGTACTATAACGATATCGCCCATGTGCTTATAGTCCAAACCACTGCTTTGTCAGGAAAAAACCGTGATACTGAAACTGCTCGTTATCGCAAGAAACACTTTTACCGAAGCTATCCGCCAGCCTGTCTACGCCGTGATTATGGCGTTTGCGTTGTTTCTGTTCCTGATGAGTCCTTCGGTAACAATGTATACTCTGGACGAAGATATCAAACTTCTCCGTGAGATAGGGCTAAGTACGCTGTTTCTATCGGGTTTGTTCATAGCAATATTTTCGGCAACGGGCGCTGTAACTGAAGAAATTGAAACGCGGACTATCACCACGGTATTGTCGAAGCCGGTCAGTCGTCCGACGTTTATTGCGGGCAAGTTTCTGGGGGTCGCAGCAGCCGTCGGGCTGGCTCACTACATTTGCACCATAGCACTTCTGATGACCATACGCCATGGCGTTCTTGAAAACGTAACTGACACGCACGACTGGCCGGTTCTTGTTACCGCGATCGTAGTGCTGGTAACAACATTGCTCTTAACAGCTTTTCTGAACTATACTTACGACTGGCCATTCGGCGCCGCCGGGACCGTTATTCTGGCAATCCTCTCTACCCTTGGGATTGTTTTTTTGTCGGTGGTCGACAGTGAGTGGCGGGTCAATCCGGCGGAGAACCACTTTGAAATGTTCGAAATCTACGGGTCCGTCCTGCTGTATATGGCGGTGATCATTATCGTGGCCCTGGCGGTCATGTTTTCGACTCGCATGAATCTTGTCCTGACACTGGTTTGCTGCACGTCGGCATTCCTTATCGGTCTTATTTCGGACTACTTGTTCGGGCGCTTCGCGGAGACTGCCCTGTGGGCAAAAGTGGGCAGAGTCATCGTTCCCAACTTCCAGGTGTTCTGGATAAGCGACGCCATTTATGAGGGAGCGTCGGTACCCGCCAAGTACCTTGCTGTGGGGGTAGTGTACGCAGTGCTGTACTCGGCAGGCATCCTTACTTTGGCTGTTGCACTCTTTCAGAAGCGTCAAGTCGGATGACTCGCCGGGAGTAACAGCATTTGGCCTGAACAGCGGGCCCTTGCAGTGTGGATAAGTGTGCCACGATACATACCAGTTGGTTGGTATGAATGTTATCAAGTCTCTCGAATGAGCGCCCTTTCGTCGCAATGATCCTGTTTAGAGCACTTTGCGCAGTCGCTCCAGACTTTCATGGGGAGGCTGTCACGGTCCACGCGATGGAAAGAGACTTTCTCGAAGAAGGCTGGTTCCAGTGTTAACGTGAAGACTCGGCGGACGCCGAGCCGACGGGCCTTTTCAACAGCTCCCTCGACAAGTGCCCGGCCGACGCCTTTGCCAAAGCAGTCTTTTGCAACGGCAAGCGATTTGATTTCGGCAAGATCGGACCAGACAACCTGAAGCGCGCAGCAACCGACTATTGTGCCCTCTTCTTCGGCGACCTGAAACATCTGCAACTTTTCGTAAACGTCGGAAACCGAGCAGAAGAGCATCCGATCCAACTCGGCATAGGAGGATATCAGCGAACTAATGGCTTCGGCGTCGTTTGTTTTGGCATTTCGTATGTTCATTTCGCGATTATACCTGCATAAGAGGGCCTGTACAGCCCCATTTCTGTTGGATTTGAAGGGCTTTCAGAGACCAAGAATTCGCCGTGTTTCGGCGAACTGCTGTACGGCGAAGTCGAGGTCGTGTTTGGTGTGGGCGGCGGATATTTGAGTTCGGATACGGGCCTGGCCCCTGGGAACGACCGGATAGGAGAATCCGACCACGTAGACACCCATGTCCAGGAGCAAGTCGGCCATTCGGCGGGCAACGACTGCGTCGCCCAACATAATAGGGACTATCGGATGCTCGCCGGGAACAATGGTGAAGCCGGATGAGGCCATTTCTCGGCGAAAGTATGATGTGTTCTCACGCAGCCTGTCGCACAAGGCAGTCGACGTCGACAGCATGTCGAGGACCTTCAGAGAGGCCGAGACGATAGTCGGGGCGACCGTATTGGAGAACAGATAAGGGCGACTTCTCTGACGAAGCAGTTCAACGATCTCTTTGCGGGCCGCGGTGTATCCGCCGCTTGCGCCGCCGAGCGCCTTGCCGAGGGTGCCGGTGATGATGTCGACTTTGTCCATGACGCCGCAGTGTTCATGAGTGCCCCGGCCGCGGGCACCGAGAACTCCGACAGCATGAGAGTCGTCGACCATCACCAGGGCATTGTACTTGTCGGCGAGTTGGCAGATGTTGTCGAGTTTGGCAATATGTCCGTCCATCGAGAATACGCCATCAGTGGCGATCATGCGGAAGCGGGCGGATTGTGAGTCCTTGAGCCTGGCTTCCAGATCGGCCATGTCGTTGTTGTTGTAGCGAAGGCGCTGCGCCTTGCAGAGACGGATGCCGTCGATGATGCTGGCATGGTTGAGCTGGTCGCTTATGACGGCGTCTTCGGGTCCGAGCAGCGTCTCGAACAGCCCCCCGTTGGCGTCGAAGCAGGACGAGTACAGGATCGCATCCTCAGTGCCGAGGAACTCGGCAATTCTGCGCTCGAGCTGCTTGTGGATGGTCTGCGTGCCGCAGATGAAGCGGACCGAGGACATACCAAAGCCCCATTTGTCGAGGCTGCTTTTTGCGGCGGCTATCAGGTCGGGACTATCGGAAAGGCCGAGATAATTGTTGGCGCACATGTTGAGCACTTGGCGGCCGTCGGAAACGTTGATATGCGTCCGCTGCGGGCTGGTTATGGTCCGTTCGGCTTTGTACAGGCCCGATTCGCTGATCTCTTTGAGCTGGTCGGCTATAAACGATCTCATCGCCGTGAACATGTTCGGCTCCTCGCGTCATATCGATTACATGTACCCGGGTCGCGTCGCCCGGAGCAGACGCCAAATTTAACCGGGCAGATCGTCATGTTCAAGATAAAAGACCGGCCCATTCACCGCGCGGAGCCGGGACTGCCTGTGGCCGGGGAGGACTGCCGTTTTGCCAGGACCTGCGTCAACTCTGCGCCAAGATAAAGCACCACGGCACTGTAGTATATCCACAGAACAAAAAGGATCAGACTGCCCATGAACCCGTACATCTGCTCCTTGTTGGAGTACCTGAAGTAGACACCCATTGCCACCTGGCCTGCTATCAGCAGAATGGTAGTGACCAAAGCGCCGATGCGAGTCTGTTTGAATGACAGCTTTGTATCGGGAATGAAGACGAACAGAAATGCGATGAACAGATAGGCGACAGTGAACGCGACTATATAATGCAGCAGGCTGTAGAGCCATGAGGGTGCTCCAACGGACCTAACAGCGTAACTCAGGCCGAACGAGATTACCAGCAAGCCGATCACCGCGACGGCGACCGCCACGACGGTCAGCAGGAGTTTGCCTTTTCGCTTGAAGAAAGCCTTGATCTTTTCGCCGGCGCCCATCTTACGGGGCTGAACGTCGAATATCTGGTTAAGGCCCCTTTGCAGATGGCCAACAAGGACCGTTGCCCCTATCAGAAGCACGGCTATGCCGGTGATTGATGTTGCGCGACCTCCATACGATTCGGATCTTTCGAACATTGCGGCGAGGATGTCGGCCACGTCGCGTCCGACGAAGTCCTTCACGAAGGCCAGAATCTGGTCGGCTGCGGCTTCACTTCGCATGAAAAGGCCTATGATCAGCAGAACGAGACTGAGGAAAGGAATCAACGACAATAATGCGTAGAATGCAAGTGCGGCAGCATGCGTCATGGCATTGTCGTCCTGAAATTCCCTCCAGGTGTTCTTGAGCAAGTCTCTCATATTGCCTCCAATGATTTTCACTTCGCACGACAGGTAGCTGCCGGGCATAGTTATTCCTTCTTCCAAACTGCACTATGCGCGCCGAAGTGGTACCCGCGGAACCAACCGCTCAGTTTTATGACAGTCCCCGTGACGTGCAATCGGCAGTTGGCAGACTGCCGATTAGGAAATTTACGCAACCGCTGGAGCGGTTTTTTTTGTTAATGCGGGCGGACGCTGTTTGTCGATATGCGGAATGCGGCCGGCGGCGCACGTGCGCGGGCGCCTTGGGCCGGGGGTAAGCGGGTTAGCATATCAATGTTTTGAAAGAATGGGAGGTTTGCTTTATGTGCCAGAAATGTGGATGTTCGCCTTGTAATACCTGCGGCATGGACATCGAAGACGGTGTGTGTGTCGGCTGCGGGCTGCCCGCGGATGAATGCACGTGCGATGAGGACATGATAGAGGAAGGCATGGAGGAAGAATAGAAGTCTGAATCGCCGCAACCGGCGGCGCCATATCAGACGCAACGGCGCTTCGGCGCCGTTTTTTTTGCGTTGAGGAAAAGACCGGCGCACTTGCCGCTCAGACGGTCAGGGGCTATACTCGCGGTGTTTGGCGGAAGCATTGCGAAAGGGTATGGCATGACTAAGCTGTTTGCGTGGTATTTCCGTGTGTCGCTGATCGTCCGTATACTTGCCTGCCTTGCGGCGGGGGCTGCAGTCGGGGCGGCACTTTGGACTGCGCGGCAATCCGCCGGAATGGGCGAGGTGGCAGCGATCCTGCGGGTTGTAGAACCCTTTGGGACGGTCTTCGTGCACATGCTGAAGATGATCGTCATTCCCGTGGTGTTTTTTTCCCTGGTTTCGGGTGCATCGCAACTTGCCGTGCGCCAATTCGGCCGGGTCGGCGTCAAGGTGATCGGCTGGTATCTGTTGTGCTCGCTGCTGGCGGCGGTCGTGGGGGCGTTTCTGGCGATGCTGATCAATCCCGGCAGCGGCGCCGATCTTGCGCGATGGGAGGCAATCGCCCGGTCCTCTGAACCCGTGTCCGAGACGGCCGCTCCTGCGGTTACCGGGACGGCGACCCTGGTCGAGATGGTCTACCGCATGTTCACCAATCCTTTTGAGGCGCTGGCGACGGGGAACTTCCTGCCCATTATCGTCTTTTCGATTCTGTTCGGGCTGGCAGTGCGGGTCTCGATCGAGCGGGCCAAAAGCTCTGCCGAAGCCGAGCGGCTCACCGGACTCATCGGGATGGTGGAGGCTTGCCGCGATGCAATGTTCAGGCTGGTCGGCTGGATTTTGGAATATTCGCCGGTAGGCGTCTTCGCCCTGACGACCGTCAACTTCGGGCGTTACGGTCCGACAATCGTGGGGCCCTACGTCAGCGTCACTGTGGGAGTGCTTGCTGGCATCGGCATAATGGTGCTGTGCGTTTATCCGGCTCTGATGCTTGTTACGACGCGGCGCAATCCATTCGGCGTTATGAGCCGAATGAAGGAAGCCATGATCATGGCATTGGTGACGCGGAGCAGTGCGGCGACACTTGCGGTGTCAATAAGGACGGCCGAACGTCGCCTGCGGGTACGGAATGAATTGGCAGGTTTTTCCCTGCCGTTGGGGGCGACGATCAACATGGATGGAGTCTGCGTGCATCTGCCGATGTTCGCGGTTCTTGCGGCGAACATGTTCGGCATACACCTCACCGTGTCGGGTCTTGCGGTCCTCGTTATTACGACTGTCTTAGCGTCTATCGGAGCGGGCGGTGTTCCGGGCGGCAGTCTCATGCTGCTTTTCATCATCCTGGAGACGATGGGTCTGGGGGCGGATCAGGTAGCGATCATTGTCGCGCTGGCGATGGGCATCAATCCGGTTCTGGACATGTTCGAGACGATGAACAATGTAACGGGCGACCTGGTTTGTACATATGTCGTGGCGCAAAACGAGCAGCTCATGGAACCTGAAAACACATGAAACGGCCAATCAACCGCGCGCGGGTTGCGAGCTTCTTGCAATCGAATGTTCTTTTGCGTACAATGACAGGCGGCAATGAAAGGCGGAAATTATGCGACATACCTTGTTTTACATAGCGATTGGGGGATTAATGCTTGCCGGAGGCTGTGCGAGCCGCCAGCAGGCTTACCAGTGGCATTACCGTGCCGGGACGATGTACGAATACAACAAGCTGATGGAGGCTTACGATCCTGACAGCGGCAATCCGCCCCCCCTGCCGCCGCTTTCGGATGTGCCTGGCGAGGGCACATGGGTCAAGGTGCCGCTGCGCGAGGATGCGGTTGTCGTCTATGACGAGCACCATCCTCACGGACGGGTCGTCATAATAGACGATCCGTGGTATGACGACTGGTACTATCCGCGGACATACATAGGAACGTCCTACTTCTACAGCCCGCGGCGGCATTATCGAGGCAGCAGTATCTCCGTCGGTTTCGGATTCGGACATCCCCGACCCTGGAGACCTTACGGTCCGCCGCGACGAGGCCGATAGTGAAACAGGTTGGCGATGAGCCGGGCTTAGCGGGGCTTGTGCAGAAATCCGACGGTTGATTCCATGATCCGAGCCTGCACCCGTTTCGATTCGTCTTCGGCGGTCTGCTTTCGCAGATCATCCAGGTTGGCTCGGCAGAAATTGCACCCCAGGGTATTCAGATGGAAACCGACATAGTCATGCCACGCGCTGTCGAGAGTTTCGAGCAGGAAAGCACCGATGGTGCTTCGTTTTGGGCAGCTCATGCGGCCGGCCTCCCACACCTGGGTTAAGAGGTCCTCCAGTCCGTCTTCAGGCATATCGGCATTTACGCTGCGCGCAACCAGCTCCCGCACCTGCTTCAGACAGCGGTGCTTGATCACCGCGATATTCCTCTCATTGAGTCCGACAATCCGGGCAACATCCTGATTGGCCAACTGGCAGTAGAACAGCAGCTCGACGATCTCAAGGTCACGAAAATTCAGAGTCTTCTTGTAACCGTCCACCAGCGACTGCAGCGCGCCGGCAAGGGCTTGCCGCACCAGATCGCTCTGTTCATCCCTTCTCGCGTAGAAGCTTGCCGTCGCCTCGTCGGCCGGCAGGTACTCGTATACATTGGAGCCGGAGTCTTCTTCAGCCGGCATCCTGTATACGTCCTGAACGAGGCAGACATACCGTGCATGGGCGCTGCGGTAGGAATTGATGATCTTGCGGCGAAGGATGGTGAATAGATACGTTTCCAGACTCGACTCGCCCCGACAATTGGCCAGGTGCGTGATGAAGCCGACGAAGGTGTCCTGCACGATGTCCTCGGCGTCGGCACGCTGCGGCAGTTTCATCTGTGCAAAGCTCAGAAGCCGCCCGCGGTAGCGTTCGACAAAGCGCGACCACGCATCCTGATCACCCTCACGAATCTGGTTTAGCAGAAACTGTTCCGCCTCGCTGATCTGTCCCATATCTCCCGGCCGTCCAAATGGTATACTTCTACCATCTCGTCAAGCCATCAGCAAGAGGAAAAGCACGCCGGCGGCAACTGCAAAGAGGGCGGCTGTGCGAAGGGCGGCCGTGTAGTATCCGCGCGTGGCTGCATTAAGAAAGACGTAGACGGCGGTAATCAGGCCGAGCATTCCGGCGAGCGTGAGGGCATGCCGGGCCCAGGTGACTCGCTCCTGCCGATGGATATTCTTCCTGTTTGCGACAAGGGTCTGGAGTCTGTGTCCGGAGATATCAACGAGGACTGCTTCACGAAAGACCGGCCCCGCCATGCCGCCGGAAAGGCGCTGAGAAAATCGATCGGCTATCAGCCCGTGGGACTCGAGGTCCGCTTCATGGACAGGGGGAACCTGGCCGGGGAGGGTACGGCGAATAAAATCCGATACGATCGAGCGGGCATTGTCAACCGCCTGCGCACGGGCCTCTTCGGGGGTGGTAGAAGAGCCATGAGAACGAGCAAGAGCAAACTGGCGGGACGGATCACGACTGACAAAGGCGGAGATGTTTTCGACCCAGGGCTTGGCGACGAAGTCGGCGGTCACGGTTGTGGATGTACCGTTCTTGATCTGAGCAACAGCCTGCAGAGTACCGCTTTCGGCCTGCTCGGATCCGACCGACCAGGGCGCGGGGGCTGTTTGCACGTCGATAAGTTTGAGACTGACGGTAACCGGCTCGTCGGGCGACGGCGACAAGGTCATTGTTCCGCCGCGGGTTCCATAGCCTTCTGTGAGTATCTCGACGAGACCCGGGTTGGCGGGATCCTTAACGAACCCAATCCGGGTGTCCTGACGACGCCCGGGCAAGGCTTCGTCGAGGGCGGCGGCAAGGCGGATACCGAGCGCACGGGCGGCGGACCTGCGTGAGGGGTAGACATCGGCGGGATACTGGTCCGCCAAGGCTTCATGCCACACAGCGTCCGAACCGGCAGCCCTGACTACGGCTGTGGCATGCCCCACGGCATTTTGCCGGGCGACTTTGAGGCGGACACCGAACAGACCGGCCAGGGGCAATAATAGCAGTGCCAGGCCAAAGAGGACACCGATCGTTATTCGCACAGGCTTGCCGCCCTTGACAAAGGCCACGATTATGCCGACAAGGACAGTCAGCAGCACAAAGGGCAGAATAATGCTTACCCAAGCCACGCGAGGGGTTGGGCGAACTCCCATGTACGCGGCGGGCGCCTTGACATCGTGAGGAATCGCCACAAAGAAGGACATGCCGGCGAGAATGAGCAGCGCCAAGCCCGCGACGAAGACAATGACAACCCACGGGCGGTCCTTTCCAAAACGCACAATAAGGAATATGAGCAGCGCGATCGGAAGGATGAACAGCCCGAGCAGCACAGGCAGACCTAAGAAGAATACTGGTGCAGCCATTTCAGTTGACTCCATGATTGATGGCGTTTAATTCGTTCAGCCGTCTCGACGGCGGCCAGTTGAGGATGACAACCGCAAGAATGAACAGTCCCGCGGGAAAGGCGGCGGCAAAGTTGTCCGGAAAGCGCGCAAGGAGCATCTCAAGGGCCGGACCGAGTTTGCCGGCGCTCAGGGATGCGGCCAATTCCGTCGCGTCAAGACGCATGAAAATCCTGGCCAGAATCTGCATGAAGCCGAGCAGGCACAGCGTTCCGACAACTGCGCGGAGTATGTGTCCCGGTCCCTTGCGCCGTCGGGCGATTATCAGAAGCGTCGCCGCGGCCACAAGCAGCAAGACCATAATGCGAGCAAAGAGGGGTTCGAGCATTCGCGGCCATTCTGGGTAGCCGAAAACCTCCGTGAGCCGCTGAGCGATCGCTGGGTTGGGGAAGCCGGCAGCTATTATTGACGGAGCACGAAGCGCGGCGCTGAGGCCGATGAGAATTGCAGCAAGGAGCAGTATTGAACCTGCAAAGCCCAAAACACCACCGAGAATGTCAAACGGCTGACGGACAACGATTGTTGTCGGCTGGCTCTTCGGCGTCGGCATGTGTGCCTGCCCGGCAGCCGCCGGCGCCGCTTCAATTGGCGGGGCGGCTGCCGCATGTTGAGCTGCAGCAGTTCGAGACAACTCGCTCTCATCCTCCCAGATGACTAACCTGCGGCCGTGACGATCGCGAAAGCTGCCCGCGACGATGAGTATGATATCGATCAATTGACCTATGCCGAACAGCCCGGCTGTGCAAAGCCACAGTATCCCGGTCCAAATCTTGCCTACGTAGAATCGCTGCAGGCCGTTGATGCCCGCAAGCGCACAGCCTGAGAAGATCAGCGCATAAAGCCGCTTGTGTTCGGAAACGTCGCCTCTGGCATAAACGGCGGTACGACTCTGACCGCCTGCGGCATATGTCGGCGGCGCGGCAGGCGGCGTCGGGATTGGTGCGGGCGAGGCGTCTTGCCGATGCTCACCCGCCGCAGCATTGGAGACTGCCGCGCCGAATGGTGCAACCATCTGCACGGCCAGCGAGATTCCGGCAAGAACGCCGAAAGCCAGCGGACCGGCGCCTCGGAAGATCATGGCGAGGATGAAGCCGAACAGTGCAAGCGCGACCGCATGGCCCAGAGACACCCTTCTGGATCGGCTGGGCAGGGAAATCTTCCACCAGTCGGTGAACGCCAGAGGAATTACCATCGCCAGCCATGTTCCTTTGCCGAAGACGCCATTGTGGCCGGCAAACGGCACGCAAAGTGCAGCCAGCGGCAGCGCCGCGACGGCGGCGGTGGCGAATTGCCTGAGCCAGGCGCTTTCATGTTCAAGATTGGTCATCCATCGCCAGCGCGACAGAACGATGACACTGGCAGTCGCGAGGATCATAACAAAGCCGCCCGTGCCGCTCAGCCACGGATCCATCGGGCGATGGGTGCTCACGCCTATGCCCAGGGCGATAGCGACTGCGGCAATCAGTGCCAGCTTGATACGCTGACTTCTCTCAATGGGGTCGGCAGCGCCGGCCTCATACGCATTAAGCGGCAACCGTGCAGGAGTCCTGGGCGTTTGCGGCGGCGGAACGCTCGCCGAGCCTGGTGCGCGTTCCGGTGTGGGCTTGACTTTGGCGGCGATTCGCTGGGCAACTATGGAGAGGCTCTCCGGGGAGAACTGCGAGACACTGTTGCGAACGTGCTCGCTGCCGAAAACGTCTTCAACCATCTCCTGCACCGTCCGGTACCGCTTGGCCGGGTCCTTCTCCAGCGCCTTGCGGATAACTCGGGCGAAGGTCTCGTCGATGTTCTTGAGGTCGGGTTGGGCCGTCATGTGCTTCATGAGGACCTCGGCCGGGCTGTTGCCGAAGAACGGCACCTGCCCTGTAAGCATTTCATAGAGCAGGATGCCCAGTGCATAGATGTCGATGCTGCGGTCGTAGCGGCCTTCGCCTATTTCCGGCGCCATGTAGTGAACGGTTCCGACGGTGATCGTCTGCCCGGTGCACTGGCTGGTGTTTATGGCTTTGCTGAGACCGTAGTCGCCGATCTTGACGCGGCCGTCCTCATAGAAGACATTGCCCGGTTTGAGGTCCCGATGGACAATACCTGACTCGTGCAGGTATGACAGACCTTTGGCAATCTCCCGAAGGAAGAAGGCCGCCTTCTGTGTGCCGAGCCCGCCGGGTGAGTCCTTGACAATATCGGCAAGAGACGGCCCCGAGACATACTCCATGATCACAAACGGCCGACCCTTATCGTTATACTTGACGTCGAAGATGGTGACCAGGTGCGGGCTCTTGAGGTTCATGCAGTGGTTGATGCCGCGAAGTTCGATCTGCTCATATGTCTGCACCGCCTTGAGCGCAACCTGCCGCCCGCTGTCACTCACCGCGTAGTAGACCTCGCCGAAGCCGCCTCTGCCCACTCCCCGCTGTATGGTGTAGCCGTCCAGCGGCCTGTCTCCGTATTGATATTGATATTGATGTGTTGTCATCTTCTCGCCTCAAGCTCCTGATGGGGCAAATCACTGCCGGCATTTAAAATCACCATGCCAAGCATTCCGATCCTGAAGGGCACGCCCACCGGCAGCGGCAGATGCACATCGTGCAGGCGGCTTTCCAGCATCACGGTTTGTCGGGTGCGGCAGTAGAGTCTTCCTTCGCGCACGAACAGCGCGGCCGAATCACTGCCGTCGCGCGTGCGAATGTGGTGCGTCATGCCTGCGCCGATAAGGATATCCCGGTCCATAAGAATGACGTGATTGATGTCCGGACGTGACAACTTTGCGCTGGACAGAGCCAGAACCGCCGTATTGCTGGCGGCGTTTGGGACCTCGAACTTCATGCGGCAGCGAGGCGACAAGGCTATTTTGTCTCCGTTGGCAAGCAGCTTCCTGGTAGTAACCGCCTCGCCAACGCCGATCGGCTCATCGGCACTCAAAAAATAGTCCTCGTCCTGCCGCTCAATCGAAACAACCGGAAGGTTCGCCCCGGCCATGAGCGTCAGCGCAGGTCGACGGGACGAGCTGATCGGCCCTACCGTCACGCAGCTTTGCCGCATGACCATGTATGCGCCCACGCCGTCGACTTGCAGCACAAAACGCGATGGCAGAACAGTATTATGAGAATCTTCGCCGTCGGACCGATCCCTTGCATCCACCGTCTCAGCAGCAATCCCGGGTGGTGCGGCTTCAGGTGCGGCCGCATCGACCGCCGCGTGTCGGCTATGCACAAATCCTAAAGGGCCCGCCAGGAGAGCCTCGAAGGCCTCGGCACATTGCTTTGCATTGCCCCGAGCACTGTCGGCCCATTTGGCATGCGGCAGAATCAGCGACAGACGGCTCAGCAGTGTAAGAGCCTCGCGGGCCTGTCCCGTCGACACCGCGGCAGCCGCCCTGCGGCAGATGACAACAGCATCCTGCAACTGTCGCAGCTCCACCGTCTCGCCGCCCAGCAAAACGACGCGGCTGAGCATTCCGTCGGCCAGGTCGATCCGCCCTTCGTTGAGGTACTCCTTTACGCGTTTCATGGCGGCTGCGCGAATCGTCCCTGCCTGCTCAGCCAGCACTGAATTACCCTCAAGACCCGGCTGTGCCCTGAGAATTGTGGCGACTGCCTCTTCGATCTCGCCGCGTTCCAGTGCGCCTGACACCTTGACTGCTGCATCGGCGGCCAACTGGCGCTTGGCGCCGCCCTGTATGCGAAGCATTTCCGCATCCGGATGATCTGTGTTGCCAAGCATTTCCGCCCCGACCGAAAGCCATCCGTCGTCAATGCGCTGACGTGCTGCCTGAAGCTGCTGGTTCCTCTGTACATGCCGATACTGCCGCTCTTCCATCGCTTTGCATATAGCCGTCCGCAGTGCCGCAACTTCGATTCGGTTGCCGCCCAGTTCGTCCGCCCTGTTGCAGTCGCCCAGGGCCTGCTGATACCTTTCAGCGGCAAGATGCGATTCGCCCCGCCGGGCAAGAGCCTTGGCCAGTTTCGCGGTAAGCTTCTGCCCTTTTCGATGGCGATGTATCTCTTGGTCCTGCACCAGCCGAAAGGCCTCGTCCAACTGTCCGTCCGACAGAGCACATTGAGCTTGTTTTAGTCGCAGATTGAACATGCCTTGGTCCCTGATTTACGCCGCGCCGTTGGTCATTTGATGCCCCGCCGTCGGCCTTGCATTTTATCATCACATTCTAAATGCTGCAACGATAAAGCCTTGCGGCAGCCGCAACCCAAACAGGGAGCGTCGCTGACGACGCCCCCGGAAGGCTTACCTGCCCGCCGCCAGCAGTTGCTCGCCGCCGGTCTTCTCTTCTGCGGCGCCGCTGATGTTGCGGACTTCGCCGGTTTTATGTGTGTCGCCCGGGCTGAAGTACTGGTCGATCTCCGTCAACAGGTCAACTTCCTTGACGCTGTCCACGGGGATTGTCTGAACAAAATTGCTCTCGTGAGCCAGAATCCGCTCTGCAACGTCCAGCCGCTTCTTGATATTGTCAATGAGCTTCTCGGTCTGGGCAATCTTGCTGTTGTCGAACTGCACTCCGGAACCAACTCCGGCGGCCTTGACCAGCCGGTGCTGCGCTTCGAGGCTTTCGATCTTGCTGGCCAGCAGGTGCTTCTGCGCTTTGGTCTTTTCCAGAAGCTGCATGGAGTTGCGCAGTCCCGCCTCTCGCGAAGACAACATGCGCTGCTTGCTTGCCAGAACCACCTCGGCTTCTTTGAATCGGTCAAATCGCCATGCCAGATCCTGCTTCAGCTCCTCGCGTGAATACTGCTGATTGCCGAAAGCATAGCTGGCCTTTTGGACATTCAAGGCGTTCCGCAGACTCGCAATCCGGTTCTTTTCCTCGGCAAATGCCTTTTCGCTCTTGGCAATGTCGGCTTTGAGTGCGACAATTTCGACCTCTTCCTGGGCGATCAGTCGGATATTCTGGTGAATTTCCGGTATAATCTCCTCCAACAGGTCGTGCGCCCGCTTGAGCTCAAATTCAACAGGAACGGAGTCCTTGATGGTCGCCCGCGTCCATTTTGCTGAGCTTCTGACGTAGCTGAACATGTCCCGGCCGAACACCATACTGCCGATCAGAGCCCCCCCTGCGGCCACAATCAACCCTCTCTTAATCCACTTCAACATGATCGTTCTCCTAAATCATAACGTTGACATTCATTTGGCTTCACCGATAGCCACATCAGTGTTGTCAACGCCCGCAGCCTGTTATTTCAGCCGCGGCAGGCACTTTTTTAAAAAACTTCAACGATCCGTTGAAAAAAAAGCATTTGCCCCCTGTGTAGACACCCTTGCCGACATGTAGCATCATCTATATGCGCCGGGAGATTGCCCGCGAATCGCAAGCTGACTTGCAAAATCTGGGCGGTCAGGCTATTGAGACGACCGCTGGCCGGCCAATTGCTCCGCAAAAGCCTCTGGGCGGACGAAAACCGCGATATAATGATCACTCTTTGGGAGCATTTCACACGTAACAAACATCCATCCCGCCTGTTCGGCCTGCATTCCAAGCAGCCCCGGCAGCCAGGCGTGTGCTCCGCTGCGGCCTCGGGTCAGTGCCTGGTGCTGCTCAATTATCACCAGTCGTCCATCAGGCTTAATCACCTCAGCGAGGTGCTTAAGATAATCGACATGGCTGTCCTTGTTGAGATGATGATATGTCTTTGAGAGAAAAGCCACATCGCACGAATCCGCCTCAAGCCCCGTACCGTCGGTCGGACAAAGGTAAGGCCTGATCTGGGCCACGTCGGCCCACTTGCGCTTCATTTCATCAACCTTCCTTTGGTCGACCTCTCCGGCATGGACAACACCATCGGGCCCCAGTTTGGCCGCCATCTGCGCAGCCCACCAGCCGTCTCCGGCGCCAATATCCACGATAACGCTGTCGGACCGCAATTTCAGATGCTCGATAACGTTCTCGGCAGCTTCACGCACGCCCAGACCCGCCAACGGCGCACGCTGGCGGTTCGACTGGCCAAGGACAGGCAGGCAGAAGGTCATTACCGTTATAGATACGAAGATGTGCTTGACCCAACTGGACATGTTTTACCCTTTCAAACAAGCACCGCAGATAGACCAACAATGGAATCCACAACCAATAACATTTAAACCCAGCATACAAAGGTCTGCCCCAAAAATCAAACACAGCCGCTTAGGCCGCGCGCCAAGCCCTTGATTACTGCCGCGGACTGGGTAGAATCAGTAAAAGTCCGGATACCTTTTGGTCGAAAGTTGATTGCGGAAAGGAACTCCCATGATCGGCATTGAGCATGTTATGAAAACCAACGTTGTAACGGTCGAAAAAGGTACACCCATCGCGGAAGCGGTCCGCAAGCTTGTGGAACATGATTTCACCGGGCTGCCGGTGGTAGACGATAAGAACCGTGTGGTGGGAATTCTCTCGGAGAAAGACGTGCTGGCCCTTTCACTGCGCCGGATCGAGGGAGCCGATGATTCGGTCGACAAGGGTCTGCGGGTCGACGATTTCATGACACGCGACGTGGTCTGCATCGAGGCGACGGATTCGTTTGCGTCGCTGTGCAGCTGCCTGATGAAGAACGAGTTTCGACGGGTGCCCATAGTCACCAAAGGCAAACTGGTGGGCATCGTAAGCCGCCGCGACATAATTCTGCATATCCTCAATGCGGGTGGCTGATATACCGGCTTTAATAACGCAGGCAATCAGCGGACGTGACGACCTGCGACAATAAGTCCGCCAATAGCAGGACCTTTGTGCAATGCAGCCGATCTGCGCATACGCGACGACTTTCGCCAGACCAACCGAACGCACAACCTCACTATTCAGCGCGCAGGATTATGACGGGCAGAGAGCTGCCGCTAACGCACTTGCTTCAAGGCTGCGGCTGCCTTTCTCCTCGTTGCCTCATTACCGGATTTCTCGATGACCGTCTCAAGCAGCTTGCGGCGCTGTTCAACAGACACACCCTCGATGTTGGTCTGTGCAAGACCGGCAATCGCCAGCCAGGCTTCCTCGCCGATGGCTGCATCCTCAGCCAGTTCGGTCAGCGCCTGGACCGAACCAGCCACGCGAATTTCACCGAGGGCTGCAATAGCAAGCCTCTTCTCCTCGGGGCGTTCGGCAAGTGGCAGCACTTCCGCCACACAAGCCAGCTTCTGTGCCCCCGTCAAGTCTTTCGTCGACCGGACATACTGCAAATAGCCGCGCTTGCCCAGTACGCGATGCGACTGTTTTGTGCCCGATTTGGCGAGTTCCAGCAGCGGCGGCGCCACTGCCGCATCGTTTGGCCAAGTGTTAGGCCAGGTTGAAAGCGTTCGAATAGCCTCATCCTGAACAGCCTCGTTAGAGTCCTTCGTTGCGGAAACCACCGCGCCGAGAGCTTCAGGCCCGCCCGCAATCGCCAGAACTCGCAGCCCGATCACCCTAAGGGCGCCGTCCTGGCTCTTCATCAGCGGCAGCACATGTTCCGTGCACGCCGCTCTGGATCGACCGCTTACGTTTCGAAGCGCCCTTTCGATCCCGGCCCGCTCTTCGCCGCTCTGCGAGTGCATTAGCAGCCGAACAAGCGTGCCTGCCTCGGCAGTTCCGCCCAGTTCTCCCACTGTTTTCACTGCCGCCCCCCGTACACCGGCGTCCGCATCTTGCGTACTCCGCAGAACCGCTGCAAGGGCCCCGCCGATCTGCCGATCCCCCGCGAGTTCGATCAGCGCCTGCAGCATCCTTCCCTTAGCCTGGGGCAAACGCGCCAGTAGCGCATTATCAACATCCTCGCCGCCCAATCGCGACAGCGATATCCTCGCCTGCGCCGACAACGCCGCGTCATCCCCTGCAGCCGCTTCCAACAGCACGGGAATGGATGAGACATCGCCTGAGTGCTCCAGAATACTGACTGCCGTCATCCGCAGTTGAGGGGCATTACCCGGCTGCGCCGCCTTTGTCAAAGTCGGCAACACCGCGGCATCGCTTCGATCGGAAATAGCCATCAGCAGCAGCCGCTGCCTGTCCGGACTCAATCGCCCCAATTCCGCCGCCAGCGCCTCGGTCACGTCCTGCCCGGCAAGCTCTCGCGCTGTTCGTAATCCGATCCCAAGCTGCTGCCTGTCATCCGATTTCAACAATGAGATGAGAAGGCCCGTACCTGCGGCTCCGCGAGCCAATACCGAACCGCGGGTCGCCTCAAGGACAGTCTGCACCGGCACATCCGCCGCCCGCACGGCATCATAGAGCTTCGTCGCCTCAGCCGTTTTGTCCTGCTCCAGAAACCGCTCAGCGCACAGAACACAGCCGTGCGCAATGCCGGCCCGATCGCGTGCACTGGAACTCGCCAGTGCCCGTCCCAGGATGTCGCCGGCCTGCATCGTACCAATTCGCCCAAGTGCCGCGGCGGCGGCTTCAATCAAGTCCACATCGCCATCTTTGAGCCTACCCGCCAGAACGCTCACCGCTCCTGCGTCCCGCCGTACTCCCAGGGAGTTGATAGCGCCGATCGCCAGCCGTCCCTTGAGCCGCCCCGCCGCTTCACGCAGCGCGGCATCACAGGCGGCATCCGGAATCGCCTCAAGCGCGATTCGCGCCCACGACGCAAGCTCCTCATTTGACAGTAACGGCGACAGAGTTGCAACTGCCTCTTTCGTGCCGTAAACCGCCAATTGCTTGCAGGCCATCGCCTTGTCGGCTGGCGCGGCATCCGACTTCAGCACCGCAATCAGCTTCTGTTCCCTTTCGCCGCCGGGCTGATCGCCGCCCTGCCCGAAAACCGTACCCAGTAACGCCGATGTGATCAGCACAAAACTTAATGAAAAACGACCAGATTCGATCATGTCAGTATCCTCGTAATGCCCCAATGCCTTTTCATAGTGCCCGACTTACAGCCGCCAAGGTTCCCGCAGCGCTTCCGAACGAAGCCGGTTGGCCGCCTCATCCCCAACAAATTCGCATTTAACGGGGTCGAATGTCACCTTGCGATTCAGGTACAACGCAACATTGGCCGCGTGACAGGTCACATGCGCCCAGCACGCGATATCCGCGTTGGTACGCGTCTGTCCCCGGCTCTTCACGCAATCCAGAAAATCGCGGACGTGGAAGTCGGCCGGATAGCCGCCGATCTTCTTGCCCTTGCCCACAAGCAATGACGGCGAACTGGCCACGATCTCCCCGTCGTCGCCTGTTTCGACCCATCCGCTCTCGCCCTCGAAGCGAACCGGACAAGAACCAAGCGGCAGCCAGCCGTCGTTTCGCATGACCAGTTTGACGCCGTTGCCATAGCGGGCATGCAGTTGTCCGTCTTTCGGCTCGTATTCCACGGGGGCAGTGCTGTCAGCGTCATTTGCCCATTGGCAGAGGTCGACGCAGTGCGAACCCCATTCCAGACAGCCTCCGCCGGTCAAGCCGCCGCCTTTTTCAAAGTTGAACCCGTCAAGGCGTCCATCGAACGGTCGCCAGGCTGCCGGGCCAAGCCACATATCCCAGTCCACCTGCGCAGGATCCGGTTGAACCTCCTTGGCAGGCCAGCCGCTCATCTTCGTGCCCAGACCCCCCGGATGTGCATGCAGGGTGTGCAGTTTTCCTAACTTTCCGTGATTGGCAAGGTAGGCGGCAAAAGCGAAATTCGGCAGACTCCGCCGCTGAGTGCCGGCCTGAAACACCCGCCCGGTCCGACGGAACGTAGCCGCAAGCGTCAGGCTTTCGGCGATGTTCTTCGTACATGGTTTCTCGCAGTATACGTCCTTGCCAGCGTTAGCCGCCAATGTTGAAGCCAGCGCATGCCAATTAGGCCCCGTGGCGATCAGCACTGCGTCGATGTCGCTGCGCGCCAGCAATTCGCGCATGTCAGCGTATGTCTGGCAGTCTTTGTTTCCGTAACGATTGTCTACCATCTCCTTTACGGCCTGCCTACGACCGGCCCGCGTATCACATATCGCCACGCACCGCAGATCCGGCTCGTGAAGGAAGCATCCCAGCACGTAACCGCCACGATTGCCAATGCCAATACCCCCCAGGACAATCCGTTCGCTGGCGGCAACCTGCCCGTCTTTGCCCAGCGCAGCGCCGGGAATCACATAGGGTATGCCAAGCAACGCGCCCGCCTGCACCGCTCTCTTCAAGAACCCTCGCCTGCTGAGACCTCCGCCGCTTGCCGCACGCCTCGCTTCCGGCTGGCTTGCGCTGCTTGTAACCGTTTCAATACACCCACTCCCGCGATGACCGACCGAGTTCTTCATTTTCCTTCCTTCCATTTTGTTACGCTCCGCACCTGCACTCAGCAGGCGACAGTCACAATACGGTCCCCCTGAACCGTACATAATAACCAATCCCCGCCTGCTTGGCAACCCGGCCCTCCTGTTGATCATTCGCATTTCCGATGGCACAACTGCGTGCCTGAATAAAAAGCAAACGAGCACCGCAAATCAGCATCCCCCCTCACCGCTCAAATGACGGCAACTACGAATCTACATTGCCTATAATACTTCAGCGCACTCAGAAAACAACATTGTGCAGTTAGAAATGCGCAACGCGCCCGAAGGGATTCGAACCCCTGACCTACGGATTAGAAATCCGTTGCTCTATCCAGCCGAGCTACGGGCGCCCTGTAAACACCGAGACTATAACGCGCGCTTATATATGGTGTCAACTGGATTCCCGTATCGTCATACGTGCAGTACTCATGTTATCATTTACCGCTGCTTTGGCGATACTTGCAACACGGACCCGGCCTGTCAGCAACCGCCCACGTGACCGGGGGCATTTTCGAAAGAGAAAAATTAGTATTGCAAATCGTCGGCGCGGGTCTATAATGCGGCGTTTGACCGTTGTTTTGCGGTAAGGATGCCTGTAAACGGGTCCGGGGGCGGTGTTGGCCGAACGATGGCCGCATAACAACGTATTTCCATGCGGCAAAATGGTCGAATATGCCTGCAATTTTTGCGGGTTGAGCATTGAACATAAGGGAGCAAACAGAAATGGCGACAATTACAGGTACAGATGTAGATTTATTTGCGGCCAAGCTGCCGGATGCCGACGCGATCCGCAGGCTTACCGCGTGGGTGAATGGTGCGGAGGCCAATCGAGTCGCCTTCGAACAGAAGGTGCAGGATAATACGTCAAACACCCTCGCCGCCGGCATCGGTTTGTGCCTCCTTGGCGAGCACAGACAGGCCATTCCGCTGCTGGAAAAGGGACGTGACTGCCGGGAGAAATTCATTTACCTGGCTGAAGCTTATCGGCACATGAAGCGTTACGATGATGCTATCGCGTCTCTGGACGCCGCCGCTAAACACGGAGCCGACCCGCGAAAGGTGACGCTGGAGAAAGCCGGCGTCTTTGTACAGGCCGGTCGGCTTGAAGACGCCGGCAAACAATTGAAGAGCTGCGCGAACTTCGAGAAGGTCAGCGCCGAATACCACTACCAGCTCGGCCGCCTGGCTGACGCTCAGGGCGATTATGCCGGCGCCGTAAAAAACTACCGCACCGCGGTCGAACTGGACTCGCAGCACAATCACGCCCTTTTCCAGTTGGCATACGCCTGCGACCTTCGCGGCGATGAGGAAGCAGCCGTGGAGTATTACAAGCAGGTAGTCAGACGCGTTCCGGCACACGTCGCCGCCCTTCTGAACCTGGCGGTAATATACGAAGACAATGGCCAGTACGACAAAGCTTCGCAATGCGTCAACAGCGTACTTAAGGTCCACCCCAACCATGCCAAGGCCCTGCTGTTCCGAAAGGACATCGAAAGTTCCAAAGTCATGATTTACGATGAGGAGAAGGAACGCCGCAAGGACAAGCGGGCCAAGATACTTGAGATACCCATTACCGATTTCGAACTGTCCGTTCGCAGCCGCAACTGCCTCAAGAAAATGAATCTGCTCACGCTCGGCGACCTCCTGAAGGTCACCGAGGCCGAGCTGCTTTCATACAAGAACTTCGGCGAGACATCGCTCGTCGAAATCAAGAAAATCCTCGAATCCAAGGGGCTGTCTTTGGGCATGGCCCTCGAGGACGCCGGCGGCGCCGGCGCACCCGAGGATAACTCGACTGTACAGGGCGCCAGCGAGGACGTGCTTAGAAAGAGCGTCGACGAACTGGAACTGTCGGTCAGGGCGCGAAGGGCCTTGTCCAGGCTTGGGGTCAAAACCATTCTCGATTTGATCCAGAAAACGGAAGCTGAGCTCCTGGGCTGCAAGAATTTCGGCGTCACGAGCCTCAACGAAATCAAGGATCGCTTGACCAGTTTCGGGCTGAGCCTCAGAAAGCTCGAGTAGATCGGTGTATCGGCATGGATGGGCCGGGCCGCGGCAAGACTGTTCTCAAAGTTGCAATGCTTGCAGCGCTGCTGGCAGCCGCCGGCCTGTGGTATTTCGCCACACACCGCCCTCGCCCCATCAGCCCCACCGTTGGCATGGACGGCGAACCACGCTTCTTTGTTAGGGTATTGCTCTTTGACAATGTCTCGGAGTTCTCACTCTGGGCCGAGAATGGCTTCACCGTCTGCGACCTGCAAGCCGACGCCATCGGACACTTCGGCAGGAATACCCAGGCAGTGCTCGCCGCTGCCGTCGACGGAGGCATTCTGATCGGCGAGCATCTCTTCGGCTCCGACCTGGAAATCCGGCCTGAGCAGCCATTCGTCTTCGGCGTCAACGAACTGCCTTTCCGCGGTAACCTTCGTCTCACTCTCAATAATGACATGCAATCCATGCAGGCCGTCAATTCTGTACCTCTGGAGAGCTATCTGGCCGGTGTAATCGGTGAGGAGATGCCCAGCTACTGGGAACCGGAGGCGTTGAAGGCGCAGACGGTCGCCGCCAGGACCTATTGTTTGTTCATCAAGTACAGGTTCGGAACGAACCGATCCTGGGATGTCCGGCGAACCCAGGCCAATCAGGTCTATGGCGGCCTTGCAGCCGAATCGCCGATGGTCTGGGACGCCGTCCGCGCCACACAAGGCCTGGTACTGGTATGCCCTCAGAATCAGGGAGACAAGATCTTCCCAACATACTACAGTTCCACCTGCGGAGGTCACACCGAGAACAGCGCCAACGTCTTCGGCGACGACTATGTTTCACTGCAGGGTGTGGCGTGCCCCCATTGCCGTGATGTGACTCGTCCAAGCTTCTTCGAGTGGTCCTCGCCGGCCTTTTCTGCCGAGCACGTCAGCCGCTGCATTACCGAACGTTATGCCCATCTGCGGATACTTGACGATATCGTGTCCGTTGAGCCGGATTTGACAAACGAATACGAGGATTTCGCACGAGTCGCCTCGCTTCGCCTGACTGGCTCCAACGGACGCACCAGAAGCCTTCGTGCCGAAGATTTTCGCCTCACGGTGGACCCAAGCGGCAGCAGGATTCGCAGTAACAGCTACAGGATCGAGCGGCGCAGGGGCGCCTATGCCTTTATCGACGGCCGCGGATTCGGCCACGCCGTCGGCCTGTGCCAGTATGGAGCCGAAGGCATGGCGCGAAAAGGAGCCGAATTTCGGGCGATTCTCAGTTTTTACTTCCCGCGATCGACACTGCGGAGTATTCACTAACAAGACGGATACTGGGCGGGGCCAAAAAGACCGATATGCCAATAGACCTTTTTCAAATCACAGCCAAAGATGTCCACTCGGCGGCGCGTCTGGGCGCCCTTGAAACGGCACACGGCTGCGTACAGACACCGGCGTTTATGCCCGTCGGCACGCGAGGCTCCGTCAAAGGACTGACCCCTGAACAGATCCGAAGCACTGGATCGACTATGATCCTGGCCAATACATACCACATGATGATACGCCCAGGGCCCGAAACCGTCGCCCAACTCGGCGGACTGCATCGGCTTATGGGCTGGGACGGACCCATACTGACCGACAGCGGCGGATATCAGGTGTTTTCGCTCAGCGGTCTGAACCGCATCGGCGACGATGGCGTAGAATTCGCCAGTCATGTCGATGGGGCGCGGATTTACATTGATGCCGAAACCGCCATACGCGTCCAGAACGCGCTTGGCGCAGACATCATCATGTGCTTTGACGAGTGTGCTCCCTATCCGTGCGAACAGGATCGCCTCGAAAAAGCTGTCGACAGAACAGTACGATGGGCGGCGCAATGCAAAGCGGCGCACGCCGATGATCGGCAGATGCTCTTTGCGATCGTCCAGGGAGGCGTGGATTGCCGGCTAAGGGCACAATGTGCCGAGCAGCTCATGGGCATGGGTTTTGACGGATATGCTATCGGCGGCCTCAGCGTAGGCGAAGGACACCGGAACATGGCGGCAACAGTCGAGTATACAGCGCCGCTTCTTCCGGAAAATCGTCCTCGCTATCTCATGGGAGTCGGCATGCCGGCCGATATAATCGCTGCGGTTCGAGCGGGAGTCGATCTGTTCGATTGCGTCCTGCCGACCAGAAACGGACGTAATGCCTTTGCATTTACCGCCGAAGGAGCTGTCAGGCTGCGGAATTCGGCACATGCCGACGACAGAAGTCCGGTGGAGGCCGATTGCCCCTGCTATTGCTGTGAAAATTTCAGTAGAGGCACGATTCGCCACCTGTTCAACGTGGGCGAGATGTTGGGACCGATTCTTTTATCGATTCACAACATCACATTTTATCAGCGGCTCATGGCCCGCATTCGCCGCCGAATACAGGCCGGCGACTTTCAGGCATGGGCATCTGAAGCGATTGTGAGATTACAGGCCCAAAGCGGAAATTGTTGATTGTAACCAAGCCGCCTTGATGGTAAATTGTTGAATTTTCCGCGGCATCCGGCCGCAAAGCGAGGCAGTTGTTCACAACCGGATAAGAACGCAAATTTGAAACTGAAAGGAAAAGGATAATACCATGACCGAGAATATATGGCTGCAAGCGGGGCTGTCGGCGTCTGCACAGACCCAAGAGCTGACCAGCGAGCAAGGCGCCGCAACAAATGAAACCGTAACGACCTCCACCTCGGACACGGATGCCGAACAGCAGGCCCCGCCGCCGCGCAACCCGTGGCTGCAGATGGCGCCGTTCTTCGCAGTGCTCATCATAATCTATTTCTTCATGCTGCGCGGACCCAAGAAGAAACAGCAGGAGCATCAGAAGATGGTGCAGTCGCTCAGGAAGAACGACCGTGTGCGCACGATCGGAGGCATTCTCGGCACTGTAATTGACATTCGCGGCGACGATATCACCCTCAAGATCGACGAATCAAACAACACCAAGATTCACGTGATTCCGGGTGCAATCGCCAGCGTTCTGTCGGAGAATGACAAGTAGCCGTGCAGCCCCGGCCCGTTGTCCTTTGAAAGCAATACATTTTAGGAAAGAACTATGAACAGGAATCTCATCTGGAAGCCTCTGTTGATCGTACTGCTGGTGCTGATTGCGGCATGGAACCTCTACCCTCCGCAGGACAAGCTCAAGAAAGGCATTGACATCGGCGGCGGCACGAGCCTGATCTATGACATAGATACGACCGGCCTGTCCCGGGCCGAACAGCAGGGCTTGGCTCAGAGGATGATACCTATCCTGCTCAAACGAATCGACCCGACCAATGTGGCCAATATCGTCATACGCCCGCAAGGCGATACGCGGATTGAGATACAACTGCCTATGGCCACCCCCGATACGCAGAAGAGGCGCAAAGCCTATGAAGATGCGCTCAACGGCCTGGAGGCCATGAACGTCAACCTGTTGCGAGTCAAGCGAGCGTTGTCGCTCGAAGGCCAGGAAAGGCAGGCGGCGTTTGACGAGTTTGCCGCCGGCGATGAAGACCGCAAAGCCATTCTGGACCAGGTGGCCCAAATAAACGATCAACTTAAAGCAAAACAGGCCGAGCGAGACAGGCTCAATACACAACGTGCCGAATTGAAGAAAACGCTCGACAGCGAAGGACTTCGCGGCGGCATCGTCGAGACAAGGGCGCCGCAATGGGCGAAAATGAGCGACGAGGCCCGCAATGACGCCATCAGGCAGCACGTCGAAAACAGCAAGCCCGAACTGAAGGAAACCGACCCGAACGAGCCGGCCGATCCGAACACGCCCTCCGGCGAGGAAAAACTCCAGCCCTATAAGGCACTGGTGAATCAGTACGTGGATACCTACGAGAACTGGGCCCAGACCGTCGACGACCTCACCGAACCTGAAACCGGTTTGAATGCGCGATGGAACGATGCAGCCGCCAGACTGACGCAGCTTAATCTTGACACCGCGCTAGTAACCGATGTCCTGGAGATGGACCCCAAACTGCCGAAGCGTGCCGAATACATCCAGCAGTTCAAAGACAACTTCCCCGAGAGAGCCGACAAGATAGACGCCGTCGTCCAGGCCTTTGACGCATATCGCACCGTCGGCGGCAGGCTCGACGATCCCGAAGACCTCAAGCGAATGCTCAGGGGTGCCGGAGTGCTGGAATTTCGTATTCTGCCCACCTTCGGCGATGGCAAGAGCAGCGAAAGCGAACTTGAAGCGAGGCTGGAAGAGCTTGCCGCCAAAGGACCCAAACTCGGCTCTGATGCAAGGTACGTGTGGTGCGAGATTGAAAACATTGCGGATTTTCGCGTCCGCGGAGCCGTGATCGGCCAGTTCGGCGAGAAGTTCTATGTGCTGGCCAGCAATCAGAAGAATGAAGCAATGCTCCACAGCTCCGATAAGCCGTGGAAGCTCAAGCGAGCAAGACATACCGTCGATGAAGTTGGCCGCCGCGCAATCTCCTTCGAACTGGACGACACCGGCGGTGCCATGTTCTATACTGTCACCAGGAACAACGTGAATCGCCCCTTGTGCATTCTGCTCGACGACGTGGCCTTCTCCGCTCCGAACATCAACACCGCCATTCGCGGCAGCGGCATCATCGAGGGCGAGTTCTCGCAGTCGGAACAGGATGACATGGTCAATAAGCTCAACGCCGGCTCATTTCCCGCCAGGCTGTCGGACGTGCCCGTCTCCGAGAAGACCATTGGCTCCACTCTTGGCCACGACAACCTCATGAAGGGCATAAGAGCCGGCCTCATCGGCATGGCCGCCGTCGCCGCATTCATGGTCATCTACTACCTCATCGCCGGTGCAGTCGCCGATGTCGCCCTGCTGATGAACGTGCTCTTCATTCTTGCCATGATGGCCATGTTCCGCGCGACATTCACCCTGCCCGGCATCGCCGGCCTGATCCTGACCATCGGCATGAGCGTCGACGCCAACGTCCTCATTTTCGAGCGAATTCGCGAGGAGCAGGAGCGAGGTTCGTCCCTGCGAACCGCCATCGCCAACGGTTATCAGCGAGCCTTCCGAACGATCTTTGACGCAAACATAACCACTTTCTTCGTTGCGCTGATTCTGTACATGGTCGCCTCCGAAGAAATCAAGGGCTTCGCTATCGTCCTCATGCTGGGTATCGTATCCAGCTTGTTTACCGCCCTGTTTGTAACGCGGGTGGTCTTTGATCTACTTGCCAAGGCCGGTGCAATACGCGACAGGCTCGTCATGCTGCGGCTTATTCGCAAGCCCACCATTGACTGGATGGCCCTTCGGCCGGTGTTCACCGTCATCTCGCTGGTGCTCATCGGTGGCGGCATGTTCGTCTTCTTCACGCGAGATGAGTCCACCAACAGCAAGTATGACATCGAATTCACCGGCGGCACGAGCGTCCAGATCACGCTTAAGGATGAGTTTGGTCAGATGACTCGTGACGAGGTCGAGGCGGCTTTCCGCAATCAGGCCCAGCAGATGGGCAACAGCGATCTCGCCGCCGCCAAGGTCTACAGGATCGGCGAAACCGGAGCGGAATACGAGATTACGACGACCGAGACAAACAAGACCGTCGCAACCGTAACCTTCGCTGATGCAGATGAGACAACAGCCACAGTCAGGGCCGGGATCGTTGCCGCCGCGGAGGAGTTGAACAGCACCCTTTATAACCTGCAGGTTGCGACCGCCGACAGCAGGACTTTCACGGTATCCACGAGCCAGGTTAACAAGGCGATGGTCGCCGCTGTGCTGAATGAGGCTTTCGCTGAAAAAGCACAGGTCTCTGAGCCGGTAGTCGACGAAGTGGTGAGCCACGCTGTAAGAGAGGCCTTTGCCGGCCGGCTTAAAGTGCGGCAGGACCTCGGGCTTCGCATAGTCGAAGAACAAAGGGTCTCCGAAACTGAAATGGAACTGGCCGATTACCTTGGCGGCATCAAGCTCACCGCTCAGCTTGACGAACCCGCAAGGGTCGGCGAGATCCGCGACCGCATCAATGAGCTGCGATTCAAACCGGACGCCGACGATCTGGCATGGTATCGCTGGGAAATCTTCAGCGACAGCCTCGGCGCCCTCGACAACGACGATTCGGTTAAGACGTTTGTTTACGCAACCGTCTATCCGGAAGCAGGCTACCGCGAACTCAGTGAGGACGAGTGGAGCCGCTTCGCCGCGAATGCAAGAGCCAAGCTTCAGCGTGCCGGCTCTATGGAGACCACGCTGGCGCGCGTCACACAAATCGATCCTTCTATCGGGTCGCAGGCAAAGACCCAGGCGCTGGTGGCGATTATTCTTTCGCTGGCCGTCGTAGTGGCGTACATCTGGATTCGATTCGGCACCGCAAGTTACGGTCTGGCGGCTATCATGGCTCTGGTGCACGACGTCGCCATAACCTTGGGCGCCGTAACTGTCTGCACCTACCTTGTGGGCAAACCGCTTGGCAACGCACTGCTTGTCGGCGACTTCAAAATCGACTTGCAGATGATCGCCGCGTTCCTGACAATTATCGGTTACTCGCTCAACGACACGATTGTTGTCTTTGACCGCATCCGCGAGAACCGAGGCAAGCTGGCCAAACTTACACCCCAGATCATTACCGAAAGTATCAACCAGACGCTTTCAAGAACTCTGCTGACCTCCTTCACAACGTTCATGGTCGTGTTCATTATGTACGTCTGGGGAGGTGAACGGCTCAGGGGCTTTACTTTCGCCATGCTCGTCGGTATCATTGTCGGTACATATTCGTCGATCGCGATTGCCGCTCCGATGCTGCTGTGGGGCAGAAAGGCGGATACGTCGAAGCTGAAGAAATGATTTACGATATAGTTTCTTCGGGCGCAGGATGAGTAGGGATCTCAAATTGGGGATGCTTGCCGGGCTTGTGGTCGTGGTGATCGCACTGGTCGTCATTTCCATGTGGCCGGGCGGCACCGTTGAGGAACGGTTGCGCCAAGGCCACGGTCGGTCCGTTCAGGAGCCCCAGGCAAGGCCGTCCGTGGTGATCCCCGCCGGTCCGCCGGCTGAACCCCCCCCGCCGACCCCCGAAGACGTCACCCGCGCCGCCATTCAGGTCGTCGAAGAGACGCGCCAAACGCCTGTCGATACGTCGCCAAGGATACATGTCGTCGCCAAGGACGAGAACCTCAGCACCATCGCCCAGGTGCACTACGGGGATGCCAACAAGTGGCCTCTGATAGCGGAAGCAAACAAGAACGTGCTGCCCGACGTAAACCGCGTTCGTCCCGGTCTTCGGCTGGTGATACCCCTGCCCACGGACGACTGAGCGTTTATTGCGTCAGGCCGACGTTGGGACGTTGAGCATTTGGCCGGCTTCGTCGTCGATGAGCCAGGTGACCTTGTTCAGGATAGGCCAGAGGGTATGCACGGGGTATTTGACGGCGTCGGGCTCGCTGGTGAGCACTTCTTTCAGGATATGTGCCTTTTCTGCCCCGGAAACCAGGATCGCCAGTCGCCTGGCGGCGCACATGACCGGGTGTGTGAGGGTGATTCGGCTGTAATCGCCTTCGGTCATGTACACTATGGCCACGAGGTCGTCAGTGTCGAAAAGCGCATAACTGTTCGGGTACAAAGAACCTATGTGCCCATCTTCTCCCATGCCCAGGATTATCAGGTCGAACTGCGGGATTTCGCCGGGTCCCGCGCCGAAGATGCCGCGGATTGTGTTCTGGTAGTCGCGTACGGCGGCACCGTAATCGGCGTTTTCGCCGCTTACACGGTGGACGTTTTCGGGTGGGATGGGGACTTTGTCGAGGAATGTGTGGGCTGCGAGTCCGTAGTTGCTTGCTTCGGCTTCGGGTGGGACGCAGCGTTCGTCTACCCAGAAGACGTGTACCTGGTCCCAAGGGAGTGCCAAAGAGGCATTTTCGTGGCCTAAGAGCTCAAAAAAGCGGGTTGGGGTGTGTCCTCCTGAGATGGCGACGTGGAAAACGCCTTGTTTCTCGATTGCGTTTTTGGCCGAATCAAGGAAGATATCGAGGGCGTCGTGTGCGAGTTTTTCGGCGTTTGTGGCACGGTGGATGTTGAATTCTGTAAGGTCAACGGCTGCCATATCGGCACCTCCTTATCTTAAAAAATGCCGCTGTGAAGCGTGGCTGGTGTGTCCGAATCAGGTCAAAAAGGCCTGCCGGACCCCCCTGTTTGCCCAGATATGCTTCGGCAGAACGCCCTTATGCCTTTCCAAAACCCGCTTAAGCGGTCGAATCATTGCGCAGAATATCACTTTTTTTGTTTTTCGTCGATGAAAACCTGCAAAAATTCCGCGGCGGCGATCGCATCGAGGTGCTTTTTTTTCTTTTTGCGTGTGATTTTTAGTCCCTGCAGCTTTTTTTCGGCACCGAAGCTGCTGAGGCGTTCATCGCAGAACTCGACGGGCAGGCCGGTTTGGCGAGCTATTTGATCGGCAAAGACTCGCACCTTGGCGGCCTGGCTGCCCTCCGTGTCATCCATATTGAGCGGAAGGCCCACCACAATGCCTTCTATTTTTTGGGCGCGTATGATGTCGGCAATTCTTTCGACGAGTCGCTCCTGTCCGGTAAGCACCTCCAGCGGCGAGGCAAGGGTCTCGTCGGCGTCGCAGATCGCCAGGCCTGTGCGCTTTAGTCCGTAGTCGATGGCCAGATAGCGCATGATCGCTCCCTAAGTACAGCCGATCAGAGGAACTGTTCGCCCTGGTGGTCCTTGATCTGGTCGAGCAGATCCTTGAGGCGATGGGTTTCACCGACGGGGCAGACGAGCGTGGCGTCGCGGCTGTGGGCAACGACCATGTTCTTAAGGCCGATGACTGCTATGAGGTGGTCGGTGTCTTCGGTAATGATGATGTTGTTGTGGCTGTCCATGAGCTCGCTGTGGCCTGCGACGACGATGTTGTCGTCGGCATCGGATTCGATGATGTCGGCCAGCGCGGCGAAGGAGCCCAAGTCGAGCCAGCGGCAGTCGAGCTGGATGCCGTAGACGTTGCGGGCGGTCTCCATGACGGCGTAATCGATGCTGATTTTTGGCAGCTTGGGGAACCATTCCCTGATGGTCTCGTCCTGGCGCGGGCCGTCCCATGCGGACTGGATGCGCCGTAGGGGTTCCGTGGCGGCGGGCAGGCGCTCGTGCAGTGCGCGGAGGAGCGTGGCGGCCTTCCAGACGAACATGCCTGAATTCCAGAAGTATGTGCCTGAATCGACGTACTCGGAGGCGGCCTTTTCGTCGGGTTTCTCGCGGAAGGAGACCACGCGGGAGATCTGGTGGTCGCTTTGTGGGAAGCTTTGGGGCTCGCCAAACTGTATGTATCCGAACTGCGTGCTTGGGTAGGTGGGTTTGATGCCGAAGGTGATCATGGCGTCGGTGTTGGCGTTGATGAAGGCGACGGCGGAGGCCATGACTTTCTGGAAGACTTCGTCGGGCTCAATGATGTGGTCGGCGGTGACGACTGCCATAGTGGCGTTGGGGTCGTATTTGGTGAGTATGCTTGCAGCGAGGCCGATGGCGCCGGCGGTGTCGCGGACGGCGGGCTCGGCGATGACGTTGCCGTATGGCAGTTCGGGGAGGTTCTCACGGACCAGATCGGCGTAGCCTGCGTTGGTGAGGACGAGGATGTTGCGTGCCTCGGAGATGGGCAGGAGGCGCTGGAAGCAGCGGCGGAGGAGGGTCTGGCCGTCGAGGAGCTTTAGTACCTGTTTGGGTCGGGTCTGACGGCTGAGGGGCCAGAGACGCTTGCCGGTTCCGCCGGCCATTATGACTGCATAGTCCATAGTGACAATCCTTTTTGAGCGAATCGATGAAAGAACCACCCATATATTATATCGGGCGGGCGGGCCTGCGGCATTGATTTTTCGGCCTTGGGGCAGGAAAATCAGCGAGGATGGGCCGGTAAGACTCGGTTTCGCGGGCGGAAGAGTGCAAATGCGGCGGTGTTCGCTTTGCCGAATGACTGCGGCGCGGCAGCCAAGCAAAGCCACGAAAAGACATGCATCTGTACGAATTTATCTTGTTGTGGAACAGTGGACGGGGGTTTTGCGAGGGCGGGAAATGGTTGCAAGTGGTCGGGGGTGCGGGGTATGATTTGGAGTGGGTAGATGATGCGGAGTCTTGGGCGGGCGCTATCTTATAGCGTTGAATACAGCAGCCGCGCTTTGCGTGCTATTCTTATGTGACGATTCGGGTGCGGACGTGTGTATGGTGGAGAGTAGATTGCGAGCGGGTTTGTGGTGGTCTGGTGGAGGTTGCGTTGGTGAGGTGGAGCGGGAGACCCTTAAGAAGTATCGGACACCTTCAATTTGCGTTGAGAGGCCAAGATGAGAAACGAAGTGTTACGCGGTATCTGTGCTGGATTCCTGGTGGCGGGATGTTTGGGGGTAGCGTCTGCCGGGGACGGAAACGAATGGCCGCAGTTTCGAGGACCCGGCGGTAGCGGCATAGCGCTGGACCCGAAAAGCCGAGGAGTCCCCACAGAATGGGACACGACGAAGAATGTGGCATGGCGCATCGACGTGCCGGGCCTGGGGTGGTCCAGCCCGATTGTCTGGGGGAACCGCGTTTTCCTCACCACCGCGGTGGACGTTCAGGGTACTGAGCAGCCGGAGGGCGGCTTCTACCTGGGCAAGGATCGCGGCGGCCGTGGCGAACATCGCTGGTTGGTGCTCGCCTACGATCTGAACACCGGAGTGAAACTCTGGGAACGTCAAGTTCACCAGGCGGTGCCGCCGCGCACGCATCTAAAGAGCAGCTATGCCTCGGCGACACCCGTGACGGACGGCGAGCGGGTGTATGCCTGGTTTGGCGAGTTCGGACTTCTGGCGGCCCTGAACGCGGAGGACGGCGCCGAGGTGTGGTCCTTCTCGGAGCCGCCGCGCAAATCCAGAGAAAACTGGGGGTTCGGCGCGTCGCCGGTGATGCACGGCGGCCGGATATATCTGGTGCATGACAACGAGGAAGACGCCTACGTCGCGGCGTTCGATGCTTCGACCGGAAAGGAGATCTGGCGGACCAAACGATCGCCGGAGACCAACTGGAGCACGCCGCTGGTATGGGAGAACGATCAGCGGACGGAACTGGTCGTCGCCGCGACCGGCGGCGTCACGTCCTACGATTTGAACGGGGAGGCGCTTTGGGAACTGCGCGGTATGTCTCAGATCACGGTGCCCAACCCGGTGGCGGGAAACGGAATGGTCTATGTCGGGTCGGGGTTTGTGGCGGATCGGCAAAAACCGCTCTATGCGATCCGCCCGGGCGCGACGGGCGATATCTCGCTGAAAGAAGGCGAGACCGGGAACCGGCACGTTGCCTGGCTGCAACAGCGCGCCGCACCCTATGTCCCGTCGTTTCTGGCAGCCGGCGAGTACCTGTACGTGATCAAGGACAACGGGCAACTCTCCTGTTACGACGCGGTCACCGGCACTTTGGTTTACGAGGAGCGGCTGCGTGGACACTTCACGGCCTCGCCCTGGATGTGCGGGGACACGTTGTTCTTCCTTAACGAGGGCGGAGACACCTATGTCGTGCAGTCGGGACCGACATTCAAACTCCTGGCGACAAATACGCTCGAAAAGCTGTGTTTGGCCACACCTGCGGTGGCGGGCGACCGACTTCTGATCCGGACTTCTTCCCGGTTGTATTGCATAGGGAGCGACCAATGATGCGGCCGAGGCAAGGTGGTTCACAGAGAGGAAAAATGGGGTCGGACCGGTCTGACCCCTCATAGGTCATACTCTTCCTATCTGGATAGCAAGTAGTAGTATTCGCTCTTTCTTTAATTACTCCCGAACGTCACCAGCGCCCCAGCCACTTCCGCGTCCGCTACACATGATACGGAAACGCCGCAACTGGAATCACAATCAGCCTCAGCCGCAGCCTCCGCGAAATTATAAACCCTCGCTAAATGGACCGCCTGCAGTTCTTTCCCCGGCGCGCTTTGAATTAAATACCAGGCAACAGGTCCGAATGGCGGTTCGTTAAGCTGCATGTTGTTGCCTCCACTGTGCCCTTGTGGTTTTTAGTTTTGCGTATCCTCTGTCATGCGTGATGCTTCTTGGCTCGAGCCGCCCCGGTCTTTCTGGGACGAGGCCAGCGGCGATTTCAACCAGCATAGCCCGGTAGATCGCTTGCAGTTGACAGATGGGACGCACGGCAAGCAGGGGTGCAAAAGCCAGGATGGTACGCAGGGCATGGACAAAGCTGATTCGCAGGGGATCCACCTCGTTCTTGACAGCCGCCTCCAGCATGATCATCCTTACGATGTTGATCGCACAGAAGCGTGCGGCCGCCTCTTTATGAATGCCATCGACAGTTTGGCTTCTCAATACGTCAGCGCCACAGTCGACCTTGAACTGTCGCAGGAGCGTCTCGATGCGCCATCGATGCAGATACAGCCGGGCCACTTCCGCCGCCGGATATCGCGCCGCGTCCAGCAGGGACGTTGCAAACCAAAGACATTTATGATGCCCGCGAACACGGGCCTGCACACAAATGAAACGGACCGCCAACGAGGCGGGCAGGCTGGGGTCTCGACGACGGTAGGCATCGCCGATTTTCATTTTTGCCACGAAATCATTTTCGCTGTACGTCCACAGCCGTTTGAGCCGTGAGACGAATAGATGCTGGTGCATGCGCGTGACATACTCCAGACCGTGCTGCATGTATGTCCAGTAGAGATTGGCGCCGGCGTAATGGCGGTCTGCGACCAGCAAATCGCCTTTTTGCAGGGATTTCAGCAACGGATTCAGCAAAGCATTTTCATCGTCTCTGTAGCGCCCGAGCCGGTAAGTAATTACCGTCATGGTCTCGGCCAGCGAGACGCAGACCAGCTTGGCCAGGGGATAACGTCTGTCGCCGGATTTGCCTCTGGGTACGCCGAACGCCTGCTGGACTTCAGGCTTGTCAGCTAACGTCAGACATGTTCCGTCAACGTGGATCACACGATGAGATCGCCAGCAGGCTACAGAGGCCGAAGCCGTTTGCGCCTGTTGGGACAGCCACGCGAAGAGATTGCTCCAAACCTGCAGCGGCAAACGTTTGCGCGCATTGGCCACGTCGCCGCGTGAGGGGGAGGCCGCACCCACGTCCGGGAACGCTGCGACAAAAGTTGACCAAATAAGCTGCCATGAGGCGGCAAAGGAATCTTCAGGCCATATCGCCGCTGCTATCATATGCAAGACGGTCAGGACAGGTGTAATCCGGCGGATTCGATAATGGTGCCCGGCCGCAATGCATGCGTTCGTGATGACATTATCGGGGAGCATGTTTCTTATGGAATTCAAG
>Ga0334883_1001452_pt1 | contig 34899 bp, 43 predicted proteins | sample GraSluR1_MG_6_FD_207230 | JGI IMG/M metagenome (GOLD analysis project Ga0334883, IMG submission 207230) | Sludge microbial communities from methane-producing bioreactor in Wageningen University, Netherlands - Granular Sludge_09_05-R1 | ecosystem: Engineered > Bioreactor > Anaerobic >...
TCATTTTTTGCAAGCTTTTTCACTAAAGTACAAAAAACCTTGCAATTTAAAACCCTACAAACCACCGCTTTATTAACATTTAATTGTTGATTATCAACAGGTTAGAATAAATTTAAGGATTGACTAAATAGTTTTTAAGTATAGTGTGGTTTTTGGTAATCGCGTCAACAAAATCCCATTCTTCACTATCAGCGAGTTTGTCTGCTAAGTGCTCTATTGCCGCTATATAATTTGGGAAATAGGCAAAATTAAATAACATTTGTTGGTGTTCTTTTGTTTTCATGAATTAATGAGTTAGTGGTCATTAAAAAAATATGAGGCTTTCATTGATTATGAAAGCCTCTTAAGTTTCTGTTTAAATCATGTTTTCGTACTCTTGGATAGACCCAAGCATCTTTTATCTAATTTTTAGTTCTGCAAATATACGGCATATAATTACATTTACAACAGGAATATGTTAAAAATGTTTTAAATATGCAAAATTTAGAACGATTCTAATTTGGAAACTATGTTTTGTTTCCAAGTCTCTCCTTTACCAACTCCAAAATTCTCTGCTCAACCTCGATGCTCAATTTCAAACTGTCTATTGTAAATTTCATGTCTTCTATCATCTGGTCTTTTCTTTGAAGCTCATTTTTAAGTTTATCGCACTCAATACAGGTTTTTGGGTAGTCGCCATCTAATACCGCACTCTTTACCGGTATTTCGCTCTCATCAAAAAAGTAGGACACCGGAACCTTGAGAAATGTTGATATTAGGTGCAAACTAACTGCATCAATTTTATTTCTCCCGGTAATCCAATTATTAATAGATGTTTTAGATTTATTAATTCCAATAGACAACTCTTCCTGAGTAATCTTCTTGATTTTTAACAATTTCTGTAATCTGTTGGCAATATGCAAGTTAAGGTCATTCACAATTTAGATTCATTCTAAATTTCACAATATGTTGTATTTTAGGCATCAAAAATTTGGAATTATAAATTCCGAATGTTTATATTTGCACAATAAAGTTAATCAAAATATTGAAACAAATGACAAAAAGCATTCCAAAACAAGACAGCACAAAGGAAGCAAGCACAATAAATTCCAAATATTGGTATCGTGATAATTGGGTCGGCAATAAAAAAGAGTTTGAAACATTGCCCCAAGCTAAGCAGTCGGCTCGGAATGAAACAGGTGTAAGTGTGGCCATTTACAACCAAAAAGGTCAATTAGTGTGTATTGCTCCGGCATCGTGTTTTACCCCTGCATAATTAATCTATTCGTATCATGACAACAGAAACAATAGCCAAAACCACTGCCAAGCCCAAAAGAAAGCAGAAGCCCAAATTTAAGCTATTTGCGCAAAGGTCATTTTTAAATATTATTCCTGCATCACCGGCTTGCATAATAGTTGAATTGGAACATCATAGCTATACAAACCCTTCAGATGATGCGAATGGAGATTATAGAATTATAATTACTGATTGCCAAAATAGGGTAACCCTGCATGGCTGTTTGAACAATCAAGAAAAGCGCAGAAACGCCATATTCAAGCTCAACATGATAATTGAGCATTGCACAATGTTGCGTAATAAAATTATTGAAGACTGCATTAATCACAATCTTAAATACTAAAACACTTAAGCTATGAAAACGTCAATTTACACCATTTACAAGCGCACCGATGCAAAAGGCAATCTTGTTCATCGCACCGAGGATATAAGCATAAGGCATATTACGGCAATACGCAAGTTATTGGCCGGAGTATCAAAATCTCTTACCGTACAGGGTGGCATTATTAATTTCGAGTTAAACGGCAACGAAAACCCCGATTATGTGAGGCAAATCGAAGTTGATATTCATCAGCGCATACACGGAGTAGAACTTCGCTTTATTGAAATTATCGAAAACGAAAACGAATAGGATATGAATCAGGTATGTATCAATAGGGTTTTTTCGCATAGCGTATATCGTGGCAGTAATGATATTTACAGGCATGAAATTGCTTACAACAAAACCACAATTGAAGATATTGGATTGAGCCTTATGGTGAAATTAGAAAACTCGCCTCTTGTAGAAGAAATTACCAACGATGCAATTTATTTGCTTGGATACAAAGACGACAACGCCAAGCAGATTGAGCACTCCGAGCGTAAGCTAATAGAAGAATTTGAAAGAACATATAACTATCAATTAATTGTGATATGATTAAAGAAGCTGCAAATACCGGAACCACACAGCGATTAACTTTATATAATTCCGGTATTAATGGGGCAGCGGTGCCAGCTGCTGCTCCATCTTTAACTTTAATTACTGTAGGCGAATTGCAGGTTATGATTAATAACTGCACAACAAAAGAAGAAGCCGACCTGCTAAGGCAGCTAAAACTTTATGTTGAAACCAATCCAAGCCCGGAGCGGATATACAACGATTTACTCAATAAAATAGAAATAGTTGCAAAAAATGAGTCGGAATACGAGAATTGGTTGCGTGATAATAGCCAATACTTGAGGCGTGTCGGCATAAAAGCACCAAAGATTTATTACGGCAAGATTACCGGATTAACAGAGCTTAAAAAGAGGATTGCAACGGCTGAAATTCTGCTTAAAATATCGAGACAGCTATGATGAACAGAAAACCGCAAAAAATAGAAATAATCGAGAAAGAATGGCTCGATTATCACGATATAGTTGCTCTGTATGGGCAAGTTGACAGAAAGTTTTTACACAAGATAAGGGCAAAGCGGCTTGTAACCGTATCGCAGCATCCGCTAAACTCGAAGAGCTTTATATATTCAAGACGAGACCTTGAGCAATTGGTCGAAAAAAACAAAGTTGTGAGAAAAGAAATTTAACATACAGGAAACACAAAGGGCAAGGCCTTGATTGTGGGGACAGTCAACCTTGCCCAAGTGTTTTGATAACAGGAAACATTAACAAAACGATTAATTATAAATAATTAACAGTACAAAGATATGCAAAGTAAATTAAATCACCAAAAATCCCCCTACTATACAACTAATATTCAGCTTAATAAGGCAAACTACCACATGTACGAAGCCATGTACAACAATGGAAAAGAGGCCAAAAAGAGACTTACCAAGAACCATCGAGACTTTTATTTTCATCTTCTCGAACTTGCAGGGGAGCAGCTATTCGCAAAAATGGCACGAGGCGAGGCCAATAAGCATGGATTACAGCTTAAAATATCCACGAACTCCGTATTTTTATCAGATAGCCACAGGGCATCTCCAAGAACCATTAGAAACTATATTGCGAGGCTTATTGAAAGCGGCTTGGTCGAAAAGGTATTTCACGGCACATGCCGTAATTACGATATTTATTTTAATGAGGTTTTGGCACCGGTAATAAATGCCAACGAAAACCCGGAAGTCCCAATTTTGTTTCTCAACGAACCCGAACTGCATTCCTTTTTTAAAACCGCTAAGCGGCAAAAATTACCACAGATATATTTACTGTATAGACACTTAAATAATCAACTAATAAAAAAGGAGTGCAATAATCAGGGCAAAAATGATATTGCGCAACGAATGTTAAGCTCAAGTGATTATTGCACGATGTTGTTATGCTACCGCAGCTATAATCCGCTTGAATCGACATTTTGCATAGACACAGGAAACACAGGTGAGGAGACAGCGACATTGGCACCGGCTACCACAAATTTGCAAAATGACATAAAAGCTGAATCGACATTTTGCATAGACACAGGAAACACAGGTGGTGCGACAGCGGAGACGGATGAGAACGATGCCATCGGTGTTCCGGCAAAAAAAATAATGTCCCGGCTGAAAAACAAGCATATCAGGGAGCAATTGCGCAGCAACGATATTGAAGAACTGCGCTATGTGTACGCATCAATTCTTTACTCTTACGCAATCGACAGAATACCTACATGGCGAAATCGTGTGTACAAAGATGCTGCTGGAGAGGTTATTATCTACATTGCCGAGAACTATTTTAACAAATGCAACAATCGTACACGTTTTGACGAACTGCTGCTGCGTTATCAGCTTGCTATTGATGTTGCAGCCCGATATATTCGAAAAAAGCTCGCAAATGGACGTTGGAAATCGTTTTGGACATTTCCGGCCACATGGTTCAACATTAACTATTCTCGTGGGTTCATTAGGGCCGGAGTTTGGGTTGAAAAAATACTCGAAAAGCGAAGAAAAAATATAGATAGAGCCAAACGATTAGATATTAACGAAAAGCTAAATGCCATTCTCGTTGAGTATTTCACATCAAACGAAGACAATTACAGCGTATTGCTTGCAAGGGTGCGAAATACCATCCCAACTCGTGAGGCACAATTCAAGCTATGTATCGCAAATCGAATTAGCAAGGTCGATTTTCTATTCAGCAAAGACGAATTAGGATTTTATAAAAGCAAAGTATCATGAAAAAACTAAATCAACTAATCTCAAAAGTGCTTCTTGTGTTTCTCTATGCCAGCTTGTGCATATTAGAAGCAATCGAAAGAAAAATTAACACGAAAACCACTACTTATGAAACCCGGTAAAGAAAACTCTGCTTATCTCATGCAGGTATGGTTACCCGGTATGGCCAACGATGAATGCCATTACAGGTATTCGTGGCCGCAATACGACAAATACGGTGCATCATATCAATTCAATCGGATGAAACGGACATTGCTCGAAAACCATTACAAAAACAACTACACCACGGCCAAATTCATCGAGGTGAAAACCGGAGAAGTGCTACATAAGATGTATTTAGGAAAGCAGGTAAAATAATCACTTAAAACCATCAATTATTATGAACGCAATTGCAAAAGTCATCAAAAAAATCAGAACAAAAATTCTAACGAGTTTGGTTTATCAATGCAACAACAAGAGAACCCAAAAACTATGGCTTAAAATATCTGAGGCAAGATATCTCAGGAAAATTCATGCCATAGTATTCAATGCTCTTGTTGAAATGCACGACAGGCAGCAAGTATTTTATCAGTACAAATCCATGCCTTTCAAAAAAAGGCAAAAAGGCAGCTTAATTATTGATGCTTACGAGTTGCAATGCAATTTGAAAGGCAAAACAAATATGAGTTATTTCACACAAAATCAAGTGCTAAATACTTTAGTTCGGGAGCATGTTATCGGAATATATCCGGTACAGCACACAAGAAAAGAAAAACACCCCAACGGAAGAGACACAATTACTCCACGGACCCGAAAATTTAGAGTTGTACTAAATGTAGCAAAAACCAACCTGAACTATAAACCAATAAAAACCAACAAACATGGACAGTAAATTCACCGAAGTGTACGTATCGGAACCTACACTCAACGCAATGCAGGAATTCATCAGCAACTATGTATTATGGCTTTGTGCCGATGAAAGCGACAATAAACTACGACACTATTACAATTCAATGAAAAAGCTTCACGAAAAGGTTGTGGCCGGAATCAACTACCGTAAGGGACAAATAATAATTACCGAATTAGAACGAAAGATGCTTTGTGCAATACGCATTGAGCTGAAGCCTCAATTGAGGAATCATGTTTACGAATTAGTCGATTACGTAATTCAGCAATGTTATGAATAGCAATCCATTTATAGGGCTGAATATTGAAGATGCAAAAAAACTGTATCGAAAACAAGCCTTTCGGTGCCATCCCGACCACGGTGGAACCAGTGATATGTTTATGGAACTTCAACAACAGTTTCAGGAATACATGAAGTGGCATAGCGAGAACAAAAATTGGCGAGATAGCGAGCAAGCCAATTATCACGAAATACTGCAAGAGTTGCTGATGAATCTCCCACCGGAGATACAACAGTACATTGATGAAAACAGCGAATTTCAAAGGTACTTGCGCAATGCCATGATGATAGCATCAATGTTCAGGCGGACCGGATCGCAAAAAAGTAAAGTAGAAAACACCCTTGAGAGTATTTTGAAAGTGTTGAACCAATAACAAACCATTATGTACACAGTGAGAAACGGTTATATTTACGATGGAGACGAGAACACAGGTATTAAGGCTCCAAAAACCAAAAGCGATTTACAGCAGTTCTACGGCATCTCTCGCAATACGCTAAACAAATGGTTAAGCGAAATACAGCACAAAATATACAAGCGAAACAATGATGGCAGCTACGACACACAGAAACGCATGTTTGCACCTATCGAGGTTGGGTATATTATAGAGTATTACGGACTATCAGCCGATAGGCAATGGGCTGAATCAGCTTTAAGTAAAAAATAGACTGTTAAAACAAATCAGAATGAGTACCCATACGAACAAAATCAATTTCATTATTTCTAATTGCATAAATCAATATCCAATCGGCTTTTATATGAGCGCCAACAAATCCCTTATAATTACCGGAGAGATTATGAGGTCTGTATTTACTCGGAAGATTACCAGTTTTAATAAGAATATCGAATACTGTTTCAAAAGCACCCATATCAAAGCCCCTGCGCTCACAAATTTTATAGTCTTTTTTAAAACGATTGGTAAAATTTGCTTTATACATCAGGAATTAAGTTTATTGAAAAAATCTTTTTTGCTACGTGTTCGAGTAATAACACCATTTATAGAATCCGCAATTGCTTTTTCTGTTTCAAAATTGGGTTTGCGATCTATTTCTATGTTTTTATCAGCCTTAGCTATTTCAAATATTAGCCCAAGCAAAAACTTGGTTTTATTAGTCCGGTCGCTTATTGTTATTGTGTATTTAGCCATTGTTTTAAATTATATTTTTTACAAAAATACAGCTTTATGAAAAAAAATACAAATGTGGCTACCCGAAAAGCACACAAACGAAGCACTTCGTCTGAGGCTATGTGCAGTAAGGGATTGTGGGCTTCTTTCCTGTCCACCGACACGAAATTTAAGCGGGGTAGAATGCATGAATTACCACTGAAACCCTTATTGCATATAGCCTTTGTTGGCATTTCGTTGTTTATTTTCATCATAAAACACTTGAATAATTTATAGATTTAATGTAATTCTCCATAAATTCAAAGTCAGGTTTATTATTTCTTTCAGGTAATTGAATAGCAATTTCTTTTAATCTTGTCTGACTTGCTTTTCTTCCATAATTATAACGATATTGTTCCAAATTTAAGATTGTAACTAAAAACATAGCATGATACTTATTCATTTTAAATTTAGGTGTCAATTTTTCAACATGGTCACTTGCTGTAAATTTGAATGGTTGATATGAGCAATAACCTATAACTGCACTATCAATTGTCAAAACATTTCCTTCTTCTGTATATTCGTCATAAAAATTTTCAACTCCATTATTTGTTGCTTGCGTTGTAACAAATGGATATTTCCCCTTCCCAATATCTTCTAATTCTTGTTTTGGCGTTGTTTTGCTACCAGAAATTTCAAATAATTCAGAAATAAAAAAAGACTTCCATTTTGATTTATTAAGCTCAATTTTTTCTTTTATTATAGGTTGTTGCTTTAATTTATATTCTATTTCAGATTTATAAGAATCTAATTTTGATATAATATTTAATGGTGGATTTTCAGGAATTAATATATCTTTTAATGTTCTGTTTGCTTGTCTGCCATAATTATATTTGTATTTATTGCTTGAAATACATTTAGCATAATAAAGCATTTCAGCAACATTCATTTCTCTTTTCGGTTGTAATATTAACACATGAAAACCTGTATAATATGGCAATGGTTGATAAAATGTAGAAAGAACAGAGCCACCAACTGCAACAGATAATGTATGAGCAGGATTGGGTTCTATATCAATCATTTTATAAACAAATGCTGAAACACCATTGTTTTTTTCAGTTCTTGAAATAAATGGAACTGAATGCAAATCAATTGATTTACATTGCTCTAAGTTTATAAGTTCTAAACTATTTCCGTAATTTACATAAAATAGTTCCGATATTTTAACTAATTCATTCATTCTCAATTTCTACTTTATTATTGAATAAGAAAGTTACATAATTTAAAACTGTGTCTTCAAAATCTGAATCACTTATTTGAGAGTAATCTGTTTGCATATAGGCTTCTGCACACCATTCATCATCTGCTTTTACAACTTTGTTTACACTAAACCCAGCTTCTTCTTTTCTATTTATGAAATATGAAATCCATTTTTCTTTCACGCTTTCCCATTTACCAAAAGCATCAAATCTGCCTTGTATTTTTCTTTTTACAAATCCATCATCTTTGTAATACCCAAAATAAGTTTCTTTACTTTTAGGGTGTGGTTTATGGGCTTTGAAAATCATAACACACGAAACAACACCAACCTTAGAATTAAAAAACAATTCGTCTGGCATGGAAAGTACCGCTTCTAAAGTATGTTTTTCTAATAATTTTTTCTTATATTCATATACTTTGCCACTCGTTGCTAATGCACTTTGCATTGGCACTATTGCTATACAAGTGCCGCCATCAACCAGACATTCTAAATTATTAAGAATAAACTCTAATTCGTCTGTATCTGTTTTCTTATCTGACTTGTATGGAGGATTTAAAAAACCGACTGTTGGATTCTTTGCCTTAACTTGATTTATTATGTTTTCATCAAAACAACTTCCATTATAAATATTAGTTTTACCGTCTTGGTGTATGTACATATTTGAAACCGCTAAAGCAAAAATATGTGATTGCCATTCAACTCCAATTAATTGACTTGATTTAATCTGCTTTATTTTATCATCATCTCCTTTTGCATCTGCAATCATTTTTTTCATTGCAGAAATCAAAAAACCGCCTGTTCCTGTACAGTTGTCATAAGCAATAGAATTTTTATTTACTTGAGCTAAATCAGCAAATAACTCTGTAATATGAGGTGGTGTTAATACAATACCTAAACCTTTATCACTATTGGCATATCGTAAAAATTCTATATATAATTGTCCTAAAACATCGAAATATTCATGCGTTTTAATAAACTGATTTATGTTTTCGTCTATTTCATCAATAAGTTCTTTCAAGACCTTATCTTTCGTTGAAAGCGACATGTCTGTCTTAATAAAACTAAATTGTATTTCAAGATTAGTTAATTTTTCTCCTGTTATATTTGCAGATTCCAATTCATTTAGAACCGTTTGTACTAATGAATTTGCTAAATTCTTTGGGGTTTTATGCGAAGCATAAGAATTTTTAAACGCAACATTTTCTAATGCAATTAAAATACAACTGATTAATAAACTTCTTTGGCTTTCAAGAATTTTGTGAGAATGTAAAGTTTCATTTAATGTTTTTGTAAAATCAAGAAGTATTTTATAATCCTGTCTAAATTTTTCTGGACTTTTCAAATAACCATTTAAATAATCATTTGCAGATAAAAGTTTGTCTCCGAAAATTTCAGTCGCTTTCCTTTCGCCTTTTAAATGTAGAAAATGAGAGATTTTTATATTGTTTTTACTCTCTCCGCTTACCGCAATAGCAATTACATCAAAATCTTTTGAAAGATAAGAAGCATATAATAAAGCACCATCAACAGAAAATTCAGCATATTTATCTCTGTTCTTACTTTCGTGTTTAGTAATATCAGCTTTACATTCAATTACAATAATTAAATTAGGATTAGTTTTATATGTAATTATAAATTCGGGATAACCTTGTCCATTGCCTTTTTTTGAAGCTGTTTTTAATAATTTGTCAATCTTTACATTATCAGATTTTTGCTCCTCTATGTCAATTTCAGATAAAAATTGATTAAAATGATTTCTGACAATTATTTCAGTTTTTCTTTCGTTTGCCATAATTACAATTCTAATTTGCCTTGTTTGGCGTTAATATTCTTATAATAATTTGCTGTACTTTCTGCAACTACAAAAACATTTTCAGAACAATTATTCTTATATGCTTCTTTTGCAAACTTGTCAGCAAAAAACAAATCGCGTATTTTTTGTAAGTCTATTTCAAAAACTTCTGCAAGTTTTTTTAGTTTAGATATGCTAAATTTTTGAGTGCCATTTTCAATTCGACTGATTGCACTTGAATTAATTCCGATTTTAGCCCCAAAGTCAGTTTGTGTCCACTCTCTTTTTTCTCTTTCGGTTTTTATGAAATACCCAAAACTTGTCATTTTCTGTAATTCGATTTTTTGATTTGATATAATTTTAGCAAATGTAATATTAATTTGCGAAAGCATAGTCAAGTTTTTTATTTTTTTTTCAAGGATTCAATGTTGCTTCGGTGTTTTTTTACAATGAATGCCAACTGCGGCATAACAACTGTTTTAATAGTTGTTATAGAGAGTTATAGCACGTTTTAATGTGCTGATTTACTTCAAAAATTGAACATGCCAACAACTAACTTTATTTACCCTTAACTCACTTTAAATACCCTTAACTAACTTTTGCGCTGAAAGTGCAAATTTAAGTTCTCGAAATTTGTATTCGCAATATAAATGAATGCGAATGCAAAAAGGTTTGGTTAAAAAAAGTAAGAAAAAGGCATGGCTCTGGGGTGTGGCTGCACTCGGAGCCGGCCTTGTTATTTATAAGGCATCGAAGTTGATGAAATGGTACGATGCTCTTGGTGTTAGCTTTACAGGTAGAATATCGGGGTATCGAAGCGGCAACTTTGTTATTAAATGCAGAGCAACACTCGATAATCCAAAATCAATGAGTGTTACAATATCAAAACCTACCGTAAGAATTTACAGCGGAACAAACCTCATTGCAAAATCAAATCCATCAGCCGAAAAAATAGTTATAGCTCCCAATTCATTAACCTATATTGATTATGAGATAGAAGTTCCTGCTCTATCCGGTGAGTTATTCAAAATATTCACACAAGCAGGAATTGCAGTAGCCAATTTAATATCAAATCTTATATCCGGTAATGGTGCGAGCATTAGCCTTGGAATAGAGATGAACGTGAAATACTTTATGAAAATATATGGTATGGAGCGTGAGTGGAATGAAAAATTTACCCTTTAATGAAGTACGGCCCAAGAAATATTGCTCCCGGTTACGAATACGATAAGTATTTTGATGCTCCCGATAATGAAAATACCAATGTTGGCAATAATCCGGTTGTGTATAACGTGGACAAGGTATTGCCTGAAGTTGTAAAAAAATACAACTATCAGACTGAGAAAATAGCTAACGTACTGTACGATAAAAACAGACGGACGTTTAGCAAAAACATTTGGGAGTTTCTTTTTAATCATATTCAATATGAGCATGACCAGACCGGTAAGGAGCAGTTCAGAAGTCCGGCCAGAAGTTGGGCAGACAGAACATCAGGCATTGATTGCGATTGTTTTTCAATATTTGCTTCGTGTATCCTGACAAACAAAAATATTCCTCATTATATCAGGATTACCAAATACGACAATAATACTATGTGGCAGCACATTTATGTTATTGTGCCGAAGCCTGATAAGGTTTTCAATCCATACAACAAAGAAACCTACTACACAATTGATGCTGTTATTCATGGCTTCGATGTAGAAAAATCATTTACAGACCAAAAAACTTACATAATGAACGGACAGCTTGGAATCGTTACCGAAGTATTGCACGGTATTGATGGCATTGAATCCCCCGGTGATATATTTGCTGATATTCTTAATGGTATTGATGGCATTTCTTCTAATGATTTGCGAAAAATCAAAAAACACATCGTTGATACAAAAGAGTGGATTAAAAAGAATCCAGAGCTGTATCGTATGCAAGGAGGAGACCCACAAGCAGCCATAAAAATGTATGACTATGCCATTGATAACTTCGACAAAGGCGAAGATATACGCAATAAAGCATTTGAGGTTCTTGCCGTAAACGAGGCACGTTACAATAAAGAGGTGTTAAATCTTGATGATGCCGACTTGGATGGTGTTATTGATGACGACAATTATCAGTTTTCAGGCATTGGCGAATTAGGAAAGACAAAGGTTGAGCGCAAAGCAGCCCGGCAAGAAAAGAAAGCTGCAAAAGCCGAAAAAAAGGCAGAAAAAAAGAAAGTAAAAGACGAGAAAAAGCAAATCAAACAGCAGAGTAAGGTAGAGCGAAAAGACGAGCGCAAGGAAAACAAGCAGGAAAGAAAAGATGAGCGCAAGGAAGCGCAAGGCTTTTTTCGCAAGGTTGGGGTTGCCGTTAAGCAAGGCGGTGAAGCAGCATTTGTAAAGTACAATCCTGCAATAATAGCAGCCAGACAAGGTTTTCTCGCAGCTGTAAAATTAAATCTATTCAGGCTTTCATCACGATTGAAGCCTGCTTATGGTACAGAGGCAGATGCTAAGCGATTGGGAGTTAACTATAAGTCATCAAAAAAAATGCTTGATGCAGTAGAGAGAATTTTCTCCGACAAATTGCAAGGAATGAAATCTGAACTCAAAGAAGCAGTGCTGATTGGTGCGTTGAGAGAGGGGCAGGACTTTAAAGGCATAATGCTGCATGGCCTTGGATTGGGCGACCCGGTTACAATGGCCTCAATACTAACAGCGGTTCCTGTGTTTGTCTCCATATTGTCGGCAATTTCGCAAGTTGAAAACGAAGAAGGCGTTGAAGGACTTGGTTATATTGATGATGACGTGTTCGAAACGGAGATGTTTCTCGATGACGTAGATGCATTTTATAAAATGAGCGTGAATGGCTTGGGTGCAATCGACCCTGCTAAAATAAATGTAGCTGCTATCACTCAATTCATCAAAAACTTTTTCTCGAAAATAAAGGAAAACAGAGATGAGAAAAAGGGAATGACCAAAGAGGAGCGCAAGGAGTACAATAAAATTAAAAAAGAGTACAATAAATCCGAAAAAGAAAGAATGTCAAAATCAGGCAATGCTTCAAACATGGATAAATTGCGCACCGGAGCCGGCACTTGGCTGCAAAAAATGACAAATAAAAACGAAGAGCCAACAGAAGAAAAGCAGCCGGAAAAAGAATTACCAATTGATAACACAAAAACAACAAATGAATCATGGTTGCAACGCAATAAGAAAAAAGTGATTATTGGCAGCATATTCGGATTGTTAGGCTTAGGTGGGGTGTGGTTATGGAGCAAAAGCAAATCAAAAAGCAAGAACAAATCAGGACTATCCGGTTTGAATAAAACCAAGGTAATAAAAGCAAAATTATAAACCAAAAATTCAGGGAAATGGCAACAAAAAAACAATTAGCAGCCCTTAAAAAGGCAAGAGAAGCCCGAAGGCTGAAAAGCAAATACGGACTTCATGGTATTGGTTTCGGAAATCTCAAATCAATCAACAAAAACGAGGTTATGGACATGGTTAAAACAACCGGAGCAATTGTTCTTGGTTATGTAGGTAGCGAAGCTATCGGTAAGCTTGTGGCGAAAGCCATAGTGAAAGACGAGGCCGGCTTCAAAAAATACATCGAGCCAATGATTCAAATTGGAGGCGGTTTTCTTGTATCGGCTACCGGAAAGAAAAACAACTTTGTTAAAATGTTGGGAGCCGGTATGATGGCCAAAGGAGCTGTAAACATGGTTGAAAAAGCTGCCGGAAAAACCATTATGGAATTGGTTGGTATCGCTAAAAATTCCGAATCAACACAGGTTATTGAGGGTCTCGGCAAGGCGATTGACGAAATTGAACTTATCGACTTCAAGCCCGAATTACCGGAATTGAGAGGCGAATTCGAAAAAAGAGACATCGACTTTCGTGGTGCCGATGACGAAGATTTGAGCGATTTCGCAGCAAACGAAGTTGAAAGCATATTGTAACCAACAAAAAAAGCAAAAGCATACAAAAACAGAATTATTCACTAAAAACCAAAGTAAAATGGAAGATTTAATTATGCAAATGGAAGGCACAGAGTTTGCCGGATTCGGAGAACTTCTCGCAGGAGTATCAGACGAAGAATTATTGGGTGCTATCAAACGCAACCCTAAAGGTTTCAAAAGAGCTGTTGCCCAAAAAACAGCAAGTACCAACAAACAAACCACAGCAAAAGCAATCGCATCAAGTGTGCCGGCTGCTGCTTCTCGTGGCGAATTTGAAGAGCGAATGAATTTACTTAGCCCCGACCTGCAAGCCGGACTTCGCAACAAATCATTACAGCTTGCAGATCATACCGTTTATGTTACAAAATCAATCTCCGGTTTAACAAGCATTAAAATGTTTGAAGATGCAGACGATAAGATTGTTGGCGTAAGCAACATTTCAAGCGGAAAATTGGAGAAAAACGAAGTATTCCTACTGTCGGGCATTCAGTTGCTTTATGGAGTTGGCACAGGCACAGCAATCACTAAGGATGGTGTTGCAGCCGTAACGCAATGGCTTCAAATACCTCTACTCGTTGAAAATGGTGAGTTCACTTTCAAAGTATCGCAGAAAACTCTACTTGACCGTGTATCTAATAGTATATTTAAAAGACACATGGCCGTTGAAACTACTATTCAGGCAGGTGGTGCGAATGTTGGTGGCTCGGCATGGGCAGTTGGCGAAGGTATGCCCGGATTCTTCAAGTTAGCAAATCCGAAAATGATTGAAACACAACAGAGCATCGAAATGAATCTGGAATGGTGCGCTGCTGCAGCTTCAAACAGCTATCTGAAGGCAATCCTCTGGGGAACCAAAGTAATGAAATATTAAGAGTACCGAACAGAAAACAAAAGCAGGTACGCTAAATTGATAGCCTGCCTGCTTTTTTTTCAAAATCAAAGGAGAAAAGGCATGAAAACAAAATATCAAGTAATTCAGAAAAGCATTGCATCTGGTTCTCCTGCTGATGTTACTCTTGACGAGAATATCGACAAGAAATATAAAAGAGTAACAGATGTATTCGCTTACACAAGCGGAACCATTGCAAACAACCTTAATCTCGAAGTGGCACATCCTATAATGATAAACGATGAAGAAGTTTACCCGGCACATTTCGACACTTTCATGCTGTATCCGGTTGTGCAGAACAATCAGTTCACAAAGCTACGAGAGCCAATAGAAATTAATAACTCAAAAATAGAGGGTAGGCTACGCACTACTGCAAGCGTGGTAAGCGACTGCATACTCAACATTGTGTTGAAACTTGAAGAATAAAGTTATGTTAAAGTGTTACCCACACTCCAATCTGATAGGCTTTCAGGCGAATCAACCCATAAAAGGTTCAGTTATCGTTCCGGGAGCAGCAAAAAAACTCATAGGTGTAGCATTAGTTGCACCTGTGAGTTGCGTTACCAGTCGTGATAATGGAAGTTATAAGGGCTTCGTTCTTAAATTAATTGTCAATAACAGAGAGGACAATCCACTCAACTATTTATATCATGATGGCTATTTAAGTGTTTTCGACAATCTCGAAAGCAACAGATTTATTGACTTAGATGTTGACTTAAAGCCACAGACTAAAATTAACTATGTTATTATTCCTTTAAGTACGATTGACCAATGGCAATATGCCTCATACCCACCGGCCCCGGGCGACCCATTGCATAATGTAGAAGTTAAGATTAAGCTTTACCTAAAATATCAGAAGTAATGCAGATGTACGATTACATAAAGCAGCGAATGAAAAACATGGGTTACGACCCGGATGATGTTGTTATCGAGCCAATAATAGTTGCTGTTAGTAGTTTGGCAGAAAGACAAATCATTCACGAGCCTAATGTGTATTACTATTTGTATGATTGCTCTGATTACACGCACTCATGGACAATAGAGAGTGATGTTAATCATATTACCAACACTGAATTTATTATTAATCAACAGGTTCCTTATGGCATAGTAGAGCTTACTGGTAATATACACATAATAACCCTTGCTTCTGGGCAAAGCAACACTCTCATGTTTTACAAAGCCACTCCCGGCAAACTATTACAAACCCATTAAATCCCCATAAAAATGGCACGAAACACAACACATACCATTAAAAGAAGCATTGATGAGCTATTACACGCAGTTGGCCTAACGATTAACAGCACAATACCAAACTCCGATTCATCAGCACGAGTACACTACCAAATTGATATTGCCAACAAGCGAGATGATGTTTGGCAGCAAGCAGTCCCCAAAAACAACAAAACCAAAAACATTGCACAGCAGGTTCAGAATATTGTCGAAATACATCAACCTTGTGCTATTAGTGTATTGGTTTACAGGTCAGAAAACAAAGAAGACACACGGTTCTCTGTGAAACTTACCAATGATTATATCAAAATAATTGATGGAGAAGACGACAACATACAACAAGGTAAGGTAATAGCAGAGCCACCGAACCGGATGGAAGCACTTGGTTCTCTTGGCGACTTAATGATTGACAATGTTAAAATACGTCTCGAAAACCAACTTGAAAACCAACGCATTTCTCACGAAAACGAAAAGAGGTATCTCGAAATGAATTACAATACTTCACTGCGAGAATACATGAAAGAAAATGAGGCACTGAAGAAAAGAGTTGATGAACTTGAAAAAGACATCACGCAGGCGATAAAAAGCTTAGAAGAATACGAAGATAGTGAGCCGGAAGATAAATATGAAGACTTGAAAAAAAGCGGAATAATGGGCTTAGGCACATTGCTTGCCTCAAAAGTGTTTAATGTTCCTCTCGAACAGTTAAGCGGAATTATAGGTGGCACAGAAGTGAGGGAAGATAAAGGCGAAGAAAAAACAGCCGAATTTGAGATTGAAAAAACCGGAGCATTGCCCGATGGTAGAATGGAAGAAGTAGCAGCAATCAATCAGTTTTTAACAGAAATGCCTGATTTATTAATGAGAAAAACAATCACAATACTTCAATCTATTCGTATGCAGCCAACAATTGCCGATGAGTTTATTAACCTAATCCCATAATGCCATGCCCGATTACATTGTAAAAATAGCCATAAAAGCAGAAAACGAAAACGAAGTGCGCAAGGTTGGAAATGCCTTGACAATTATATACAAACATCTTAGTATGGATGATTTGACAACCATTGCTGATGAAATAAAAAAGAATCCGGGTGTAATAGCTAAAGTAAGAAAAATAGCCAATAACCCAATTGTAAAAGCGATGTATTAAAAAATGAGTGGCAAAAACGGCATAGGGAACCCATTAGTCGCAGCTTCTGCGGCAAAATTGCTTGAAAGCGAGGCAGGACAGAAGGCAATTACAAAGGTAGTTGACAGAGGCATTGAGCAGCAAGAAAGAATGTCTCGTGCTGCAAGAAAAACCGGACGAGTAGTTGGCTCATTGGTATTGGTTGCCGGAGTATCGTATCTTGGTTATAAAGGCATTAAGATAATGCGTAGAAATGCGCTATTGAAAAAGGCATTAAGCGACCCAGAGGTAAAAGCATCTGTTGATGTGTGGGAGTGTATTCCTGATGGTTTTAAAAACAAATGGAGCGTACTCACATTTTTAAACCCCATCTCAACAGTAAGCAATGCTTACAGCGAAATAGAAACCCTGTGGAAAAGTGGTAACACAGAAAGGATTATGCTTATTGCAAAGAGGATTTATGAGCAAAAATTAAACCTAAAAAAGGTACAAAGGCATTTTAAAACACTTTATGGTATTGATTTGATTGCAATGCTTAATAAGGTGTTGACGTCCACGCAAATAGATGTATTCTCTAATTATGTAACAAGAGGCTCTGGCAGCATAAAGGCTCCGGTTGAGCAGGGAAAATTAGCAGTTGTAAAACAATCTGTGCATTTAAGAGAAGAACCTTTGGTTCCTGCGTGGTACTCTGCCAACAATGTTGTTAGAACGGCAGCGGCCAGAACAATAGCAGGTCAGGCAACCGGCAGGGAGGAAACATTTACGGACGGCAGTACCAGCATTGTGTTTGTGGAATTGATGGCGTACAATAGCGCAACGAATAGTAGCAAATACTCAACTCCTGTATGGGCATGGAAAGGTGCTTTGGAGTTTATGTCGCAAGATGAAGTGAAGCGAATATATGGCAACTTGAAAGCAACCGATGTGAAGCAAACAACAGGCGATTGGTTAATTGAAAATAGTTTTTTGGATTGGTTCTAAAAATTTAAGAAATGATAGGCGCACCAGAATGGAATAGAGGCGGATTTGCACTGATAAAGGCGATTGAAAGGCTTATGTTGGGCATAAGCTCATGCGTTGGAGTAACTCTGAATGAAAAATATCTCGCAGAGCCTAAAAATCTTATTGGAACAAGCGATACATTGAATATCCCCGAAAACTATGAATACAACGTAACCGAGCTTGTTGTCGATGGAGTAATTGATTGCGATGGAGTGATAAATATTATTGATTAACAAAAAAAACTACAATATGGCACAGATAAGCTTAAAAAAAGGAACACTTACCACACCCGGAGCCGGTAAAATGGCCATTGGTTTTAAATCTGATTCCAAATTATATTCTAAAAACGAATCAGGCGAAGAAAAGGAAATTGGTTCAGGCACACAAATAAAACTCTTTAGCAAAACTGCAACAATAAATCAGGATTTAGAAGCTGATAATACGGAACTGTGTATATTCAGTACTTACGCTGCTGCGGTTGCTTATATCGAAAGCCTCGAAGATTTTGACCCGGATGAAAACGAACAGGTGTGGCAAATTATGTTACCGGGCGGTTACATTGAGCATATTGAAGTACGTCCGGGAATAAGAGTGTCGTGCTGCGATGGAACTATTATTGGTAAAGCAGAGTTTAATACCACAATTCTTGACCCACAACAGGTTATGAATTTGTATCTCTCTAATGCGTTGGTGTATAATTTGAAAGTAAATGCAGGGTGTGGGGCTGCGCTATTTAACAGCATAGTACTTGGTATTACTGTGCCTGAAGATACAGCAATAATTTACGCAAACGACACCAAGTTTCTCAACATGGCTCAAGACGGCAGCATGATGGATATGCGTTATTATTCATTTGCACTTGGAATAGATATCAATTTGACATTTGCCGGCTGCGAAAACCTAACAGGCACATTCAGCAATTCGCAGTTTATGTATTGCAAATATAGAAAAGCACAAATGATAAATTGCCCACGTATTGACATTAATCATGATATTGATGGTACATTGGATGTAATCAATTCCGACATTAGAATATCTAAAAATAACATTGAGCAATCAGCAATACTTACAATTAAAAATAGCAATGTGTCGCTTACCGATGTTGTGCTGAAAGAGAATGCAACTGTTACGCTAATCGGAAATACCTACGAACAAGTGTACAATATTACAGACGAGGGCGCAGTTTTGCAATGCGATAATGTGCCTTACGATTCGTGGCATCCAGCAATACAGGCAACAGGTTATATCACAACAGGTGTTGGCGAGAATGTTACAGAAGATAATGTAATTGAGTTTTCGGAAGACGATACACCTATGAGTGAAACATACACATTCAAGGTATCTCCCGACCCGGCAGAGCCAACACACATTCTAATTGGCGAAGATTTGCGCAACACACTAATAAATATTACGGCTGCAATCAACGATAACAGCGAAATTGTTACAGCCGAGTTTGTTGAAGGCACAGAAACCGAATCAGGTTCTCCGCAAATAAACCTTACTGCCAAAACTTTGGTTGGGTTCAGCGGCAATTCTATTGAGTTAAGCACCAATGATGCAGCACTTGCTTTGTCGGGTGCGAATTTACAAAACGGCGGTGGCTTATACTATTATATAACTCCCCACAGCGGTAAAGTATTTAAAATATATCTCGACAAAGTACCGACAAATCATGATGTTTGGTTTCAGCAAGAAATTATAGCCGGTTCACGATTGAGTTTAGTTGTAAAGCAAAATGCAACAGGCGATGCAACATGTCAATTAGCAGTACAAAACGATGGCTTAATTCTGTATGAAGGTGGCACAGGCATTTATGTGCCTACTCAATCTGCAGAGGCTGTAGATATTGTTGAATTACAGGCCGATGGGCGTGGCAATTGGGTGGTTATTAAAATTAATTATGATGTAAAAGAGTATAGCGCATGAGATTGATATTGTTGATAATTGAAAGAATTGATGATGCTCGGAGCTTTGTTATCTCTGTAACGAGTGCCGCTATTGGTTCCGGCATCGGTGTTATTTCTTACGACAATTTAGCACTAATAAAACAAGGCGACCCAACATGGTTCTGTGTTATTGCACCTTATATGCAGGTTGCGGCATGGACTATTGCTATATTGGTTGGTATTAATGCAATTCGGAAAAAAAACAAAAAATGATGAAGAAGCTATTAATCATAATTGCTTGCGTGATTTGCGTAATGTCTTGTCAGGACGCAACAACCTCATTCGTGCATACCAACGAAAGGGCAAAGGCAAATGTTTTAGTTGGAGTGCTGTATGGACACGGGCCGATAGTAGATAATAGGTACACTACACAGGGAAAGCAAAGTCCTCAATGGCCTGATGGACTAAAAATATACGAGGGATATTCATGCAAGTTGTTGGCATACGATTTAGTACATCAATTAGAAAAACATGATATCGACAGCTATTTAGTCAACAACGATGTGTATGATATTGACTTGGTTGAACGTGTAGAAAGGCTCAATAAAATGTTCTCAATTGATAGGAGAGTGGTTCTAATATCATTGCATCACAATGCTCAACCAACAGATAGGGCTGATTATACCGATAGATATGGACAAAAAGGCTACCTAAATACAATAGGAGCTACCGGAATAGAGATATACACAACACCCGGACAGACACGAAGTGATACGATAGCAACGCTAATATACAATGGGATTAAAAAGTCGTTGCCATTGGTTAATTGGAGAACAGACTACAAGGATGGTGACCCCGACAAAGAAGCGTGGTTCTACGTGCTGAAGCAAACAAACTGCCCTGCTGTACTTATCGAGTTTGGCTTTATGACAACATACAGTGATTGTTTGCTTATTGCCAACGATTCTGTGCGAGGCAAATACATTGATGGCATAGTAAACGGAATAATTGAATATAATAAAATTCTTAAGAGATGAAAATAGCTGAAATACTTAAAAACAAATGGGTTAAGAGAGGTTTAATTGCTGCTGTAATTACAGGCAGTGGATTGGCTATATATGGCATTGTGCGCAAACGCAATCAGATGCGACAACTTAATAATAACGGCCAGAATGACGACAATGGCCAGAGTTGGGTTTTGCCTCCCCAAACAACACCGTCTTCGCAAACAACGCCTACAGGCATGAGTACCCTTCAGTATATTAGCTACAATCGTCAGTCGCTTAATGTAGAGGGGAAGACATACAGCTTCACGAGTTCCGGCATCGTAAAAATACAAAAGTATCTTTCGAAAAATGCTGCTTATAAGAAGCAAATAGATGCTTCTGGTGGTACAGATGGAGTAATTGGCGAAACCTTTGTAACTATATTGTTAAGCGTTATAATGGCCGCTGCCAAAAAAGTAAATCCATTCACATCAAAGCCACAAGAATATGCTCATGCAGCAATACAGGCATTGGCCAAGGCATCAGGAATTGCATCAGGAGAAATGAAAGTTAGTTAGTCGCCTATGTTTGACATGAAAAATAAAGTAAGAATCTTCGTAACACTGCTAATAATAGCAGGAATGTTTATGTATTTATCGCATGAATACATTGAATTAAAGCGAGATTACGACAGACAGACCGGCAATGTTATTGCTCTCAACGAAAAAGTTAAAACATACAAAACAAAAAGCGGCCAAATCGCTAAACAAAATTCAGTTTTGATGTTAGAGAAGCGAGAATTGAAAGAAGTCTTAGTTCCTGCTTTAAAAAAGGACATTGATGATTTGAAGATAAAACTTCGACAGGTTCAAAGCATATCCCAAACAATAAGTAACACATCAGATACTGTTTATGTGCCAATATATGATACGATAATAAGCAGCAATGAAGCATTAGATACATTAATGGCTTTTACATACAATGACACATTTACTCACATATCGGGATTAATTAATATTCAGGAGCGATCCGCTGAAATAAATTATAACGTAACTGATACATTGTTGCAAGTTGTCCACAGAGGCAAATGGAGGTTGTTTAAAAAAAGGCAATTGCTGCAAACAATAACATGCAAGAATCCGAAAACAAGCATTTCTTACAGCCGTGTAATAACCGTTGTGAAATAGCTTGTGGCAAGGCTATGGGGAGCCTTGCCTTTTTATTAAAATGATGATAAAACTGATATATGGCAAATTGGAAGGACATAATGATAGGGCTTGTAAGTGTGATGGCCGGTATATCGGTTGGGTATGGTGTTTATAAGCTAACTATCAAGAAAGGTTTATCACGTCCGTCAATCAATTTTGTCAGAGGAACCAATGGATTGTCGTTTGTAGCTGCTATTAATATTAAAATACCTGCAACGCAATTGCAGTATTACAAGGAATCTGATAGACCGGCAATTCAAAAGTCATTAATCGAAATCAATAACAAATACGGTAAATCAATTGCAAAAATCAGCAAAGCAACAGCCGTGCCGGAAGCCTTGGTGCTTTCGTTCATCTTCATAGAATCAAGAGGTGGTAACAATGCAGTGAACGGTAACAGCTATGGATTGATGCAGATTAACACAACCTCTGCAACCGACTTACTTCATCTCGCACATACGAACAATTTGCTCACAAGCGAAATACAATACATGCTGAGAAAGCATATTGGCAATCGACTTGATACAATACTCAAAATGCAATACATGAACCAATATGGATTGCAAGTAACTGCAAGCGACTTGCAGCAACCGGAATTAAATATACTCATTGGGACTTTGTACCTGCGCTTGCTTATTGACTACTTCACCGAAAACAAAACTATCAGGCTTGACAAGGTTGTGGCATGTTATAACATGGGATTTGGATGGAGAACTAAACTCACAGGGCCTGACTATGAAACAATAGAAAAAATGACATCAAATCTAAATAGTATAACCGGCAGCTATATATTGAAGCTGTTGGGTAAAAACGGAACATTGGATATATTAACTGCATAAGCCATGAATAAAGCAAAAAAGACATTGCCCAAAGGCATCATCAAAAGAATAGATGAGATAAACAAACTCATCAAGTTTGCAGCCGACAACGATATATTCGCCATTGAATATTCCGGCACATGGGAGAGTGTTTATGAATTTAAACCGATTGAGTATAAAAATCAATTTGTAACAATCGCATACTACGAAGATTACAAGAATAAACTTATTAAAGAACGGTACAACATCAACAACATCTTCGAAACTGTATCGTCGCAGTTAACATGGGTAAAACGCTGCATTGAGAAAGGAATTCGGGAGTACAAAAAAGAAGAAAAAAGAGAATCATTAACAGGAAATAATATGAAAACAATAAAAACAACAAACCAAAAAATGAGCAAAGCAGAAGCCTATGCGAAGGCAAAGGAATACGGAATAAAATTTACTGGCGACAGCGATGCAGATTGTTCATTATCAGATGCAGTATATTTAGCCAAATTAGCTAAGATAACGGGATATAAAAAACCATCAACCGGCAGCGGATCCACAGGCCGTTACTTTTATGAATATCTCTATAAAATGTTTGTTAAGAAAACCGGAAAACCAGCCGCAAAGAAAACCACCACTAAAAAAGGATTGAGAGGCACAGCTAAAGAATATGTTTTATTTGCTTATGGTTACGAGCATGGCGAACACAAGATAAAAGAGTTTGCCGCAAAAACGCAAGCAGAGGCAATCCAAAAGGCAAAAGAAATATTTGCGAATTATTTGGGAGGCATGTTAGAAGCTAAAATAAATCCAAGTTCTTTTCAAATCAGAAAAGTAAAAGCCATTGCTCCGATTGGGAAGTATAATCCCAAAAACATAACGATTGTCGAAAGAAAACTTTTTATGGTGTGGGGGCTGTTGTTTGAAATTTAAAAAATGAGTGATAGACGATTTGAATATTGCCAAGCTATTTTGTCCAAGTTAAAAAATGGTGAAAAGCATAACAAGCGAACCATAGAAAAACTTGCAGCGGAATTTACTATATACAACAAGAATCTCGTAAAGGAAATGACAGAGCTTGCTGTTGTTCTCATAGCCAGAGAAATATCAAACAATAGTAGATTTACAAATTACGAAAAGTACCAACAAATTGTAGAGCTATATTACCAACAAGTAAATCTATCACATAGAACTTCGCAATCAACATTATTTCAGCAATACTCAACACCGGCACCCATTAGTTGTGTTGCGAGCCTATATGTGCATCAGAATCACTCTGAATCAGGCTTGTATTTTGAACCGTCTGCCGGCAATGGGCTTTTAACAATTGCAATCCCTTATCATCAGGTAATAGTAAACGAACTCGATGATGTAAGGCTTGAAAATTTAAAGCATCAGCCATATAAGAATGTAACCAGAGTTGATGCAACAAATCCGTTTATTGAATATTACAAAAAATTCGATGGTGTAATTACCAACCCACCATTTGGCAGCCTGATGAATGCAGAAAACTACGATGGCTACCCAATAAAAACTCTCGACCACCTAATGGCTTTGCGTGCGCTTGATACCATGAAAGATGATGGCAGGGCTGCAATAATCATCGGGGGACACACGGAATGGGATGAGCATGGGCGCACACAGGCCGGCAAAAACAGATTATTGTTCAACTATCTGTATTCTCACTATAATGTGGAAGATGTTGTTTTGATTGATGGCCATAAATTGTACTCACGACAAGGAACCGGTTTTAACGTGCGCTTGATACTCATCAATGGAAGAAAGCAAATAATTGAGGGAGTTGCCCCATTGAAAAACAATGTGCTAAGCGAGGTTGTCGGGAACTTCGATGCTCTCTGGCATAGAGTGTTTGGGGATGAATCCGAGAGAGCAGATAAAACTAAAGACGAAAAAATACGCATTGCAAAAGCAAAAGCAAAAGCGAAATTAAAGTTGCTGCAAATTGAAAAACTTGAGGGTTACATTCAGACAGAAGTACTGAAAGTGAATAATGAATATTTAGGAGTAAGTGATGTTAAAATAAGCAGTATTATCAACAAATACTATAATGAAAACATAGCAGGGCATAGCGTTACAAATGCTGATGCGAACATTATCATTAAGTTTACATCAATTGGAAGGAAAAAGTCAATTTATGGTAGGAAAAACAAAAATGGTAAAATAATAAAAATTGACAACATAATTGCCACAGCAATACAATATCTGCCACGCTTATTAGAAACTGCAAAATTTGAATCTCACAGCTATAAGCTAAAACCTAATCATGTTAAAATGAAAGGGTTGAGATTTTGGAACTTTAGAGCAAAAATTATAATAAATAATAAATTACATAATTTCATCATTCCTACATTAGAAATACAAAGCATGGACGTGTTACATTATAGCATTGAATATGCACAAATAAAAAAATCTCTTGTAGGATTAAAGGCAAAGTCTGTAAAACAGCGTCCCAAGTACAAGAGATTTCAGACAACAAAGATAAATAAAAAAACAATAAAGTCAAATAAAAAAAACTAAAAATATGCACAAAAAAGTTAAATATTCATCAGGATTGGGCAAAATCAAATTACCAAGTCAACACTATGTAAAAATACTTGTTAGTAATGCCAAAATTTGGCTCCGATTAAATTTGCCTAATATTGCAAAGGCATCTCAATTCGAATTACAAGGCACAGCATTAAAAACCGGTAAGCTATATAAATTTTCAATTGAAGATGTAATTGCCTATTACCGAGGTAGTATTGACGAATTAGAAAATTTAGGCATGGCGTATGTGCCGGCAGCAGATGTGTGTACAATACTTGATACGATTGTTCCTGACAGCATGGGATACGAAACCCATATTGCAGCCAGAATTGTTGAAATAAAAGTGGGTAAAGACTTAAATGAATATGTTTCAGAGAAGCTGAACTACACAGAATTACAACTTTGCCGAGCCTTGTCTGCTGAACAGGTTGATGCTGTGGCAATGGCAATATACAATATTGAGGTCAAGAAGCAGGGAATGATAATTGGAGACCAAACCGGCATTGGTAAAGGTAGGGTTGCTGCTGCCATGATAAGATATGGCTGTAATAAAGGCATGAAACCCATATTTATTAGCGAAAAACCTAATTTATTTACTGATATTTACAGAGACTTGTCAGATATTGGCTCCGGTTCTCTGGTTCCTTTTATTGTAAACGGAAAAGAGGCCAAAACAGACATAAAGGATAGCGATGGCAATGTAGTGTATTCAGCACTCCCAAAGCCACAGCAAGACAGTGTATTTAAGTCGAAAAACCTTTCTGGGTACGACTTCATTTGCTCAACTTACAGTCAATTTTCATCATCAGACAAAAAGCCGCTTAAGCCCGAATTTCTACGAGCAACAGCCCAAAACAATTTGCTCATCTTAGACGAATCTCACAATGCATCAGGCTCAAGCAAAACAGGTGAGTATCTCCAAAGCGTTATATCGGCTTGTCGAGGCGTTGTTTTTTTATCTGCAACATTTGCCAAGCGACCCGACAACATGCCTATATATGCCATGAAAACCTCAATATCAGAGGCAAATATGACAAAGGAAGAATTGGTTGAAGCAATAACAAAAGGTGGAGTTGCACTACAGGAAATATTGTCTGCTCAATTAGTATCAGAGGGTCAAATGATAAGGCGTGAAAGAAGCTTTGAGGGTGTCGAAGTAAATTACATTGTGCTGACTGAAAAAGAGATTGAACATAAATCAGTGTTTGATAATATCACAGAGGTATTGCGTGATATCATAGAGTTTCAAACTACCTATATCTCAGATATTGTTGCGAAAATGGACAAAGTAGCAGCGGCAGAGGGAAAGGAAGTCGAGGAGAGAAAAGGAACAAGTCAGGCAGGAGTTGACAATCAACCATATTTCTCAAAGGTATTTCAGGTAATAAATCAAATATTGTTTTCGCTCAAAGCAAGGAGTGTTGCAGAATTAGCCATTCAGAGACTTGAGCAGGGGAAAAAGCCGATAATTGCCTTTTCGTCAACAATGGAGACATTTCTTGATGACTTGGGCAGTGTTGGAGATACGATTGATATTGATTTTCGCAGTGTATTGCAAAAGGGGCTTGATGGTGTGATGAAATACACTGTCATCTCTCCCAATGGAGAGAGAGCACAAAAACTGTTTACCATTGATGAGCTAGGCCCGGAAGCGCATCAGTTCTATTCGTCCATATTGGCCAAAATACACCGAATATCGACTGGAATATCAATCAGCCCAATAGATGTAATTAAAGACACTATCAGGGCAGCAGGGTATAGCTGCGATGAAGTAACAGGACGGAAGTACGAGGTGCAAATTATTGATGGCACCAATTCGGGTGTTTTGCTGAATAGAAAAAAGATTTTAGCGAATGATGGGTTCCGAAAATTCAACAACAATGAAATAGATTGTCTGCTAATCAATCAATCCGGTTCTACGGGTGCATCTGCTCATGCTATTCCAACAAATAAAGTGCCGGCCGAAAAGGTTAAGCAGCGAGTGATGATTATACTGCAGCCAGAGCTTGACATAAACAGAGAAGTGCAAAAAAGAGGGCGCATTAATCGAACAGGTCAAATACTAAAGCCAATATACGACTATGTTAGTTCAACTGTTCCTGCCGAAAAACGATTGATGATGATGCTTAGAAAAAAGCTGAAAAGCTTGGATGCAAACACAACGAGCAATCAGAAGCAATCAGAAAATGTATTATCGGTTGATGATTTTCTCAATAAATATGGCGATAAAGTTGTTACTGAATACTTGATGGAGATGCCCCTGTTGAATGACATAATTGGAGACCCTTTGGGCTTTAATAAGGACAACGAAAAGGGGAATGTAGTTGACAATGCTGCTTCTAAAGTATCAGGGAGAGTTGCGGTTCTGTCAATTGAACAACAAGAGCAATTTTACAATGAAATTTTAGAGCGATATAATGACTATGTTGAATACTTGAAGCAATCAGGTCAGTACGACTTAGAGGTTGAAGCAATGAATTTAGACGCTACAACTATTGATAAAATTACCACAATACAAGGCAAAGATGGTTCAAGTGTGTTTTCTGAAAATACCTATCTCGAAAAGTGTGAGGTAAATGTATTGAAAAAGCCATTTACAAAAGAGGAGTTAGATAACTTAATCAATAAAAACCTTAAAGGAGAAGATGCAAAGGAATTGCAGAAAAATATTATTGAGAATGCCCGAACATTTTTGAAAAATCTGTTTGATAAGGATATTGAAGAAATCAACAAAAAGTACGAAAAACTGCAATCTTCAATACACTTAGAGAAAAAATATTTAGCGCAAAAAAACCAAAGCGAAAAGCAAGAGTACTACAAAAAACGTACATCAGAATTGGAATCAGCGAGAGAGGAATCCGAGAATATAGAAAAGCAAAAAGCAAGCAATAAGTTCTCTTATATTTATCAATTCCTTAATTTCTTCTATGTTGGAAAGGCATTGAACTATCCAACATATTTTAACGAAACTGTTAAAGCAATTTGCGTGGGTGTAACTATTGATGACAAAAAGCCTAACCCATTTGCGCCATCAGCAATAAAAATCAAAATAGCCATTGCCAATTCCGATAAATATATCGACCTGCCATTGTCGGGTGACCCCGGCAAACTATTAATGCAAGTCATGGGGCTATCGGCAAGCATGAGGTATGGTGCCGATGATGAAGTTTTGTCTAATTGGAGCGAATACACTAAGAAGTCAAGCTCAACTCGTAGAACGGCATATATTGTTACAGGCAATATTTTGCAAGGGTATGCCGAATATAGTTCCGGCAAGCTAATATCTTACACAACCGATGATGGTTCAATAAAGAAAGGAATATTGCTGCCTGAAAATTACGACCCATTCAAAAACACAAAAGAAAGATTTGTAACAGTGCCAATTCAAAAGGCAAAAGAATACATACTTCATGGGATGTCGGAAGATGCATCTGTGGCAACGTCCGATGGGAAGTTCGTCCTTATGTATTATGCTGGTTATAATGGAAACGATTATTATATATCGGTTCCGGCTAACAAGCAGTTTATGCACATTTACCAAGACCCAAAAATCATTAAGTTTTCAAACAACATAAGAGATGGTTTCGAGAAACGAAGTGATAAAATGATAGCATATTTTGCTAAAGATAACATGAATACTGTTCTGAATCATCTGGCAGAAGCACATTCGATTTCAATATTATTATCTCAATCGGTGTACGACCAATATGTTGAGCAAGATGCGCCCAAGTCGAATAAGAGTAGTTTGATACAAAAAGCAGAGCGCATTTATAAGCAAGATTTAGATTTGTTTGAGCAGAGAAAAAATGAGCAAGTAAAGGCATCCGCTACAACCGATGAAAAAACAAAGAGAATACGTATTGCCAAAGCAAAAGCAGCAGCGAAAATCAAATTACTCAATTTGGCAACCATTACAGGAATGCACAAAAAAATCAAGGTGCTATGAGTAGGGCTATAATAGATACATTTGCCTTGAAGTTGGGACTTGGTAGCCTTACCGATAAGGTTGAAGAACGGCTAAAAAAACAGCAAGAAAAAAGGCAGTTTAAAGATGCAGGTATTAGGACCGGCCGCAGTCGAAAAGAAAGGGCTGCATACGGTGTTCTCTTGAGAATAAGCGATATTGAAAACATTGAAAAAGACGAAGCAACTGCAATTGAAATTGTACAGAAGAAAAGAGTGTTGCCTCCAATAAACATTGATGCCGAAGTCGAAAAAGGAACAGAGCCTGGAGCTGCATACTTGAAAGTTAAATTACAAGAATCATTTATTTCGAAACCAAATAAAAACACCGTAGAGCATCGTGCGATATATATCAAAACCGCTGAAATACTGCGACAATTATTTGAGGCATCAATATCTCTGAAACAGTTAGAAGACAATGCACCAACCATAACATATTTGTACGAGAAAATTATTGCCGACACATATAACGAGGAGCCTGATAGGTATTTCAGTCACAAAGCAATTGCAAAGGAATACTACTCAATTAATTTTATATATACTCTCTATGCTGTTAGAGGGTATAATAGCAGCAGTAAAGCAGCTGCCGAAAAATACAGCAACGCTATCAGATATAATGGTTTGAGTGTCGAAAAAGCAAAGGAAAATTACGAACAATACAAAAAACAAATTGACGGATACATTGGGTTACGAAAAGAAAACCTACAAAAACTTTATAAAATACAAACGATTGCAGACCTTACTGAATATCACAAAAAATCTTGTCCATTTACCGGTGGGTACTTAAGCGAGTATTATCAAAAAAAAGACATAAAGACTTATGTGAAGTATGTTGAAACTGTTGTTAACAGATGGATTGCTGAAAAAGAAGATTCACTAAGGGATGACAGGCTGCCTTGGAGTTGCAAACCACACGAACCCGATTGGTCATGGGCAGGCATCAAAAAGCAAAGGAAGTCAAGCACAAAATCAGAGTTAAAAATCAATTCAGGCAAGCCCTTAGATTACATCAAGAGAACAGGGGGCTTACAGATATTAGAAGTTAACGAAAACGACATCATCAATAACTTGGGTTTCTCTGGGATAACGCTTGGAAACTATGTGAAAGATGATGAAGCCAAAGAGCATATACGGCATTTTGTGAGCGCAATTGCAGATTTGTGCGAGGTATTAGACTTAAATCAGCATGTTATCAATAAAGGCTTGAGCATTGGTTTTGGTGCGTATGGGCGTGGTGGGGTTGCAATGGCAACTTATTACCCAACGCTGCAAGTGATTAATCTAACAAAGCGCAGTGGGGATGGATGTGTTTGCCACGAGTGGGGACATTTTCTCGACAATTATCTTTTTGATTTCAACAATAATGGTATGTTTCTGTCGAAATGGGCAAGGAACAAGCTCTATGATGATTACTACATTGATAGGTACGAAAATGCAAAAAGCAGAAGAAGACTATATACCGACAACTTAGTAGAAGTGATTCGCAAAATAATTAATTCAGAAGTTGGAGTGAAAAAAGAAATGTTGAGACTTATGGGCTATGCGATATTTGGTTTGAAAATCAATGAGGATGGAACATCTGTCAATCATTCTAATGTAACCATGACTCACCGGTCAAAATTCTATACTGAAAGTAATAAGCAAAAATCAAATTATTGGGTCGATCCGGTTGAAATGTTTGCAAGAAGCTTTGAAACTTATGTTTATGATAAACTACAAATACGCAATAGAGAAAACAATTATTTAGTATCTGGTGGTTACTTTCATCATGGTGTTTATCCGCAAGCAGAGGAGCGAAGCGTTCTTTATGACTTGCACAATGGCCTTGTGTCTGCAATAAAAACAGCGTATCATATTAATGGATTCAAAGCATGGACAGACGTAAGAAATGATGAATACATTGTAATTGACGAAAAAAGTAAAACAGGCGATGTAAAAACCGGTGTCATCGTTACCAACGACAAAGAGAAACGAATACGTATTGCCAAAGCAAAAGCAGCGGCAAAGAAGAAACTATTAATGCTTATAAATAACTAAAAAACTACACCTATGAGAATTACTAAAGAGAACATTGTGGAGCAATATCCGCAAATCAACATTAAGCTCCCTGCAGCATTAAATCAAAGCGAGTTTGAGTTTGTTGCCGAAAACATCGACCTATATGATGATGATGAGACCATTAAAGAATATATAGACCTGTTTGTTACGAAGCTCAACGAGGCGGTTGGCTCAAAAAAAAATGAAGCAAAACCACAGCGCAGTAAGCCAAAACGCAAAACAAGAAGCTTAACGGCAAAAAAAACGGCAAAACCGGCACAAAAACTTTCTCCCAAAAAACAAAGCGCAGAAGTAAATAAGCCGAGAAAAACCAAGGCAGCGAAAGTTGTAAAACCAACAAAAAATGACAACACGAAGTATGTCGAAAGTCTTGAAGTTGAAATCCCATTTATTCGAAGATTCGCTTCGATGCACAAAAAAACAAAAACAGTACAGCAATTAATTGCCTTGATGGTGGCAATTAGAAAGGCAATACTTACTAAAAAAATCAGGGCAACATCCGTATTTGTAAATGAGATTAAAGAAATCGAAAAAAGGCTCGATTCAGTAATCGAAGAAATAAAAAGCAAAAAGGCCGGTGCTGCTGAAATTACCATTGATGACGTTGACAGGTTCAAAAAAATTGGTAGTTCAGAAAGAGTAATGCGCTCTGTTGGGTTCATTATCCGTTACATGAATTTGCTTGGCAAAAGCGATATTGATACCAAGGCGGCCAAATTGCAAAGCGATATTAAAAAATCTCTTGATAAAGGGTTGGTTGAGAAAAAGTATCTTGATACGATTAACTTCATCGGTAAGAATCTCCAAAAACTTGATGGAAAAAATGAGCTTTTAGAAATACCGGAAACATCATTGCAAGGCTTTGCCGACTGCTGCCTTTTTGGTCTTGAAAAAGAATTGCAAATGGGATATACCGGCTTACGTGGCTTCGGGGAAACTATGAGTGCAAGCGAACTCGTTAAAATGGAGTTTGAAACCATGGCTCTCGATTCTGAATTGAAGCATGTAATCGGCAATCCATCCGTAGGTGGTAGCATAATGATATACGGAGAGCCGGGTGGTGGAAAAAGCAGTTTGGCTATCAAAATGGCAAAATCATTTTCGAAGCAAGGAAAGAAAGTCCTCTACATCAGCAGAGAAGAGGGAATAAATCAGACCATGCAGGAAAAGCTGCGCAGATTCAATGCTGTGAGCGATAATTTGATTATTGCCGAAACAATACCGGCAAACATGAGCGAATACGACATAGTAATTTTCGATTCAGTTCAAACACTTAATCTACAGCCCGAAGATGTTGAGACCCATAAAAGGCATCACAACGATATGCGAATCTACGTGTTTCAAGTAACCAAAGAGGGCAAGTTCAGAGGAGCAAAAGAGTTTGAGCATCTAATTGATTGTGTTTTATTCGCAAAAGGTGGAGTGGTTTCATCCTTTGGAACCAAAAACCGCTTTGGAGGCCGTGGCGAAATGAAAATATTTTAACATGAGTTTTATCGAAAAACATAAGGAAATACTAATAGGGGCAGGAATATCTCTGATAACAATCCCTACAATTTTGCTTATAATACGACAACTGCAAAAACGAAGCAAAGTGAGATTGGTTGGTCGCAAGGCACCAATTACAAGTCCATTTGGCTATAGAACCGACCCGGTAACAAAACAACAGGGAACATTTCATAATGGAATCGACATTGGAGTGCCAATAGGTACTCCTGTCTTTTCTCCTGCCGATGGAGTAGTGGCCGGAGCTTGGGTCGATGGTTCTTGTGGGGTTGGCTTACGTATCAATCATGGATTGTATATTACGGGTTATTGTCATTTGTCGAAGCAATTGGTTAAAATAGGCCAAAAGGTACGTAAAGGCGATATGATTGCTCTTACCGGCAATACCGGCAAATCAACCGGCCCACATTTGCATTTTGTGGTATTCGACAATAGGCTTGCTAAGTACATAGACCCCGAAAAAACCAAAATAATTGATTTAACTTAAAACTTGCTTATTGACGAAGTTGATTACATTGAGGTTGGCTTCATCTATCATGTCGCTGTCATATTCAACATAAATGGCAGTAACATCACTGTTTGAGTGTCCCAATGCATTGTGTATAACATCAAATTGAACACCGCATTTACGTGCAATTGTAGCCCATGTGTGCCGGGCGTAATAAGTACTTAAATTAACATTAATGTCAAGGTCTTTACAAACATCCTTCAAATGCTTGTTCACATTGCGTATAATATCTGTGTGGATGTGTGTGGAGCGATTAGCCTTAGCATGCCTGAGCTTGTAGTCCATAAATTTGAGCATGTGTTTGTGTCCTTTGTATTTGTCAATAATGGCTTGCGCTTCTGGCAATATTTTAACCGAAATTTGCTTATCGGTTTTGGCTCTACGATAATACAGTCGTCCATTGTAAATATCAGAGTTTTTGGCATATAGCATGTCTTTGAAATTGATACCAATTAAATAAAAACTCAATTTGAACAAATCAATGCTTCGTTGTTCTGTATCGGAGCCGGAATAATTGAATATGCGTATTAGGTCTGACGGAACCACGGTGCGGTGCATCGTTTTTTGTCTCGTTATTTTATAGTGTCGAAAGGGATATTGATGAACATCTGCGGCACCAATTGAAATACCATAATTATATACTGCCCTGATGTTACGCATGTGAAGCGCAATGGTGTTGATTTTGTGATTCTTGTTTTTTAAGAACAGCTCAAACTTTTCGATAAATGCCTTGTCAATATTATTTATCTTTATGTCGGAGCCGCTAAATTCAATCAATAAATTCTTTGTGTTAGAATAGCTTTGATGTGTTTTAGCCCCCGGATTATTTTGCATTTTATTTTCGATGTGTGCGTCAAATAACTGTTCGAAAAACGCAATGCCTTTTCTGGTTCTCTCTGCAACGAACATCTGCTTCAGATCTTTGGCAGAGTAAGCCTTGATGTTCTCATCGTTCATTAATTTCAGTAAGAAATTATCAAAGTTTTGTTGAAAGTCAATAATATTGAAATTCTCTTGCTGCACATTATAGTAGTCACAACTTTTCTTGATTTTACTGCCATCCCAATCAAGAGGCTTAATTCTATGTGGCAACTGCAGCGTTGTTGATGTGTAATTATGTTTTATTCTTAGAACTAATGGATATTTGCCATCTTTTGATTTATAACGGACATCTAAAATAATTGTTGATTTTGCCATAAAATGTTTGCTCTAAATTTGCACTATAAAACTTTACAAACATAAAAAATTGCTCCAAATTTGCACCAACAAAAGTGTAAGAAAAAGGAAGAAAAAGCACAAAAAAGGACATAAGGCAAAATAAAAATGATTTACCAATGATTTGCAGCAGAGTAACGTAGAATAAAAAAACCTGATTAGAACAGGCTTGTAGTGTTTGTGGTCCCAGAAGGGTTCGAACCTTCGACCCCCTGATTAAGAGTCAGGTGCTCTACCAGCTAAGCTATAGGACCGGTTTTAAAAAGAACATCCGCTTTCGCGGAGAGTGGTCCCACTAGGGCTTGAA
>Ga0334883_1001460_pt1 | contig 34780 bp, 32 predicted proteins | sample GraSluR1_MG_6_FD_207230 | JGI IMG/M metagenome (GOLD analysis project Ga0334883, IMG submission 207230) | Sludge microbial communities from methane-producing bioreactor in Wageningen University, Netherlands - Granular Sludge_09_05-R1 | ecosystem: Engineered > Bioreactor > Anaerobic >...
AAACTCTACTACCCCAAAACGATGCGGATCAGAAACCTCCTTGGCAAAAACTTTGGCCCCGGACTTAAAATTTTTAATGTCATCAGAAAAATCATCTTCAAAAATATTATCCCCCAGAATCATACAAACGCTATCCTCATCAATAAAGCGCTCACCAATAATGAAGGCCTGGGCCAGACCCTCGGGCTTATCTTGGATTTCATAGGTAAATTTAACACCAAAATCTTTACCGCTACCTAAAAGATTCAGATAATGGCCAGCCTGTTCAGGGGCGACAATTATTAAAATATCCTTTATACCAGCTTTTATTAAGGTATTCAAAGGATAATAAATCATAGGGCGATTATATACTGGTAATAATTGTTTAGATGTAACGTTAGTACAGGGACGAAGACGAGTGGCACTCCCACCCGACAAAATAATTCCTTTCATTTTTTTATTTATTAATTTTTATATATTCTCTTAAAGCCTCTTTCCAACTGCGAAGTTCGGGCAATTTGGTATTAGCTAAAACTGAATATTTGGGTCTCTTAGCTGGACGAGGAAACTTGTCTGAAGAAACTGGATTAACTCTAATTCCCATTTTTTTTAAACGAAAAAATTCTCTAGCAGCATCATACCAAATGGCCGGATCATTATTTCTGACATGATAAAAACCATATTCTTTTTTATCTTCCAAAATTTCTCTAGTTCTTTTGGCTAAATCAGGGGTATAGGTAAAACAACTAAGCTCCTCTCCAACCACATCAATAACCTTTTTTTCTTGGGAAATTTTTAAAATTAAATCAAAAAAACTTTCCTTAGAGTCGCCGGAATTTCCCTTAGGACCAAATAGCTTAGAAGTTCTGATTATATAGTATTTTAGATTCTTGTTAGCTAACCTCTGGAGCTCAATTTCTCCTGAAACCTTAGTTGATCCATATTTATTAATCGGACAACGCTCGTCATCCTCTCTAAAACCTCCCTGTTCCTTGAAATCTAACAGACATTCTAAGGTGCAACCATCTTTTTGACAAATATCGCCACCAAAAACATAATCACTAGAGTAATGAACCAGGACAGCATTGTTTTTGATGGCCGCCTGACCCAAATAACGCAAAGCTTCTCCATTTATTTTATGAGCTAATTTGTATTCACTTTCAAACTCTTCACATTTATCAACATTATTATAAGCAGCGGTATTTATAATTACATCAGGGGAAACCTTGGATATTTTCGGGATTATCAAGTCTCTTTCTAATAAATCTAAATCTTTTTTATCATAGGACACAATCTGATAATCTGGTTTTGTAGAAAATTCCTTAACTAATTGCTCACCCAAATTTCCATCAGCACCCAAAATTAAAACTTTTTTCATATTACAGTAAAATTATTTTTTCAGTTTACTCCACCAAGGAGAATTATTTTTATACCATTCAATAGTATTTTTAAGTCCCTCGAAAAAATCAAACTGCGGACGCCAGCCCAATTCTTTTTCGGCTTTAGAAAAATCTATCGCGTAACGAAGGTCGTGCCCCGGTCTGTCTTTTACGTATTCAATCATTTCTTGACCTTGGCTCATTAACTCTAAAATATTATTAGTGATATCAATATTCTTTATTTCATTACCACCGCCCAGGCAATATGTCTCGCCAATTTTTCCTTCTTTAATAATCATTTCTACACCTCGATTATGGTCGTCAACGTGTATCCAATCACGAATATTTTGGCCCTGACCATAAACCGGCACCCTTTTTCCTTCTATTAAATTAGTTATGAATAATGGGATGAGTTTTTCGGGATATTGGTAGGGGCCATAATTATTAGAACAATTTGATATGGTTACAGGTAGACCGTGAGTATGAAAATATGACCTAACTAGATGATCAGAAGAAGCCTTGGAGGCGCTATAAGGAGAACGGGGGTCGTAGGGAGTCTTTTCATTAAATTTAGGATCACTTGTTTCTAGAGAACCAAAAACCTCGTCGGTAGAAACGTGATGAAAACGAATATTGCCGTTATTTTTAGCCGAATCCAATAGAACTCTGGTCCCCTCAACATTGGTTTTTATAAAGTCAGCGCTATTTGCTATAGATCTATCAACATGACTTTCGGCCGCGAAATGGATTATTAGGTCCACGTCTTTGACCAAATCGTTTACCAAATTATAATCACAGATATCGCCTTGGATAAATTTGTAATTTTCTTGATTTTCGATGTCTCTGAGATTATCTAAATTACCGGCGTAAGTTAACTTATCTAGATTGATAATGCTATCGGCGGGATTGGATTTCAGCCAATATCTAATAAAATTAGAGCCAATAAAACCAGCTCCACCGGTTACGAGTATTTTTGACATAAACTAATATTAATTACTATATCTTTATTATACTATAATAGAAATGGGTAGTAAAGCAACGCATATTCTAATCTATGTGTCACCCCTCCACCTTCGTCGCGTAAAATGGCCCTGCCATCACGCGACTACAGCAGGCACAGCAGCGAGCAAAAAGGCTGGAACCCAGCCCTCCCTTTTACTTTATCATATAAGGAGAATCTTTGTCCTCTTCCCAGCGAATTTCGTCGATTTCTTCATTTTTACCCTCACCTTTATATAATTTATCTGGGAAATTTAAACAATATGAGTCTCCTGGCCCTAAAGCCTTATAGCCATGAACTACTCCTGGTGGAACGATAACTAAAGTTGGCCCCCCTTCTCCGGCTTCTAGGGTTAAATATTCGTCCTTGGTTTCGCTATCTTCTCGTCTATCCCAAAGATGAAGGGCAAATTTTCCTGGACCAACGAAAACAAAACAATCGCTTTGATTCTTGTGTTCATGGGGACCACGAACTATACCTGGTTTAGTAACGCTAATATAAGCCATTTCTGGTTTGTAATCTAGCTCGTCGGAGCGGTAAATCTCGCTTAGCCAGCCTCGTTCGTCGTAATATTGGTCTAATTTTTTAATAATTAAGCCGTTTATCATATTTTTGAAGATTAATAATTATCTAACTAATTCTAGCACTTAAACCGCCTCAAATCAAGTCAAAATTAAATACTCGCAAGCTATTGATTTATTTTAATTCCTATGATATTATCAAAATCAGCCATTAATAAGATGGTTTTATTATTTAAATTATAATATAATAAACAGATATGAAAAAAGATATTCACCCAAAGTATAACTCCAAAATTAAGGCCAGTTGTGCCTGCGGTTTTACTATGGAAACCGGCTCAGTTGACGCTGAAATCAAGACCGAGCTCTGTTCAGCTTGTCATCCTTTTTATACCGGAAAACAAAAATTAGTTGACACTGCCAACCGTGTTGGTAAATTTAAAGCTAAATTAGAGAAAAAAACTGAAACAGCTAAAGGTAAAACAGCTAAAAGAGCTGCTAAAGCCAAAAAACAAGCAGAAAAAAATAAATAACAAAATTTGTATAAAAAATAAAAGCGCCAATTACGGGGCTTTTATTTTATCTAAAAATAAACTAAACTAAAGATATGGCCAATATATCTGAAATAAAAACTAAATATCAAGAGCTAGAACAACAACTCTCCAATCCGGAAATAATATCAGATCGAGAAAGGTCCAGTAAACTAGCCAAGGAACATGCCTCTCTAAAAAAGGCCTATACTTTAATTTGTGAAATAGAAAAATTAGATGAAAATATTTCGGGCAATAAAGAAATTATAAAAAGCGAAGCTAACTCCGAATTGGGTAAAATGGCTCAAGAAGAATTAAACGAGCTACAAGAGGTTAGAGAAAAATTAGAAAAAGAATTATACGAAGAATTAAATCCCGCTGACCCTAACGACAAAAAAAGTGTCATCGTTGAAATCAGAGCTGGAGCCGGAGGCGATGAGGGGGCCCTCTTTACAGCGGAATTATTTAGAATGTATTTACGCTTTGCTGAAAAAATGAATTGGAAAACTGAAATCTTAAGCTCTAGTGAAATAGGAATCGGTGGCTACAAGGAAATAATTTTCTCTGTAGACGGACTGGGGGCTTATGGATATTTAAAGTACGAGGCTGGTACTCATCGCGTTCAACGAGTCCCCGAAACGGAAAAACAAGGTCGAGTTCACACCTCAACCTCCACCGTTATAGTCCTGCCTGAAGCCGAGGAAGTAGATGTTAAAATAGAACCAAATGATATTAGAATAGACACATTTTGCTCTTCTGGCCCCGGCGGTCAAAGTGTTAACACCACTTATTCAGCTATTCGTATCACCCATATCCCTACCGGTCTAATCGCCAGCTGTCAGGATCAAAAATCGCAACACCAAAACAAAGAAAAGGCCATGCAAATCCTACGCTCTAGACTGTTAGCAAAAATTGAGGATGAAAAATCAGCCAAAGATTCCCAGGAAAGAAAGGATCAAGTTGGCCGAGGTGATAGGAGCGACAAAATCCGCACTTATAACTTCCCTCAAAGTCGCATCACTGATCATCGTGCTAATAAATCTTGGCATAATATTGATGAAATAATGGCGGGAAATATTGAAGAAATGATAACAGAAATAAAAATGGAATTAAATAAGAACTAAGACATGAAAGTCAACCAAGCCCTGAAGAAATCTCAGGAAAAACTAAAAGATAATATTAAAGACTATCAAAAAGAAGCCTTGTTAATTGCTTCTTTTGTTTTAGAATCATCTCCAGAAAAAATAATTAGTCAATTAGATAAAAAAATTAAATTATCTCATTTTAAAAAAATAATTAAGCTATCAAAAAAGCGCTCTCAGAACTGGCCCCTGGCCTATTTGACGGGAACAAAAAGTTTTTACAACCTAGATTTTATAGTTAATAAAAATACATTAATCCCCCGCCCGGAAAGTGAATTAATAGTTGACCAAATAATTAAAAATGATTTTGATAACACCAACCAAGAAACAATTATTATTGATATTGGAACCGGGTCAGGCTGTCTAATAATTAGCCTAGCTGATATTTTAAAAAATAAAGGAAGAATTTCTTTTTATGCCATTGATATCAGTCAAAAAGCCCTTAAAATAGCCAAGAAAAACGCTAAGAAACACAAACTAAGAAAGGCCATAAAATTCTTAAGAGGAAATTTATTAAAACCTATAAGACATAAACTAAAAAATATAAAAAAAGAAAGTCATGTGATTATAATAGCCAACCTTCCCTATTTAAGCAAAGAAGAGGTCAAAAAAGAACCGAGTATCAAGCACGAACCACAACGAGCGCTTTATGGCGGAAAAGATGGCTTAGAATATTATAAAAAACTATGGTCGCAAATTAAAAAAATAAAAGAAAAAAACAATAAGATTAATTTTACAGTCTATCAAGAAATAAATGATTGGCAAAAAGATAAACTAGAAAAAATAATTATAAAAAAAATAGGGCCTCAGGGGCCTCAAAGTGAAATAATAAAAGACTTAAATGATCAACAAAGATTATTGATAACAAGCTACTAATTATAAACTATTAATCTCCACTGAAGTTTTCTCATCTACTAAATGTACCCATGTTTTTCCAATATTAAAAACTACCTCTTCGTCATTATTATAATAATAAATAGTCCTGTCACTATTTTTTATTTTTTTCCAATAGCCGTCTCGACAAACTCCATCCAAGCAAATGATTGCCTCCCCTTCTCCCAATAAATTTATTCTTAATCTTAGCTCGCTGTCCAAAACCTCTGTCTTGATAAATTGCAAAATGACATTATCAACAAAAATTACTTCCCCGTTATCATCAACCTGTTTTTGATGAGCCATCTCCTTTAAATAAACATTTCTATCATAATCATAATTCCAGGCGGAATCATATTGATACTGGCCATTGGACAAGGCAATTTTATTACTAATTTCAAAATTTGAATAATCAATCTCATTTTTAGATTTAAATTTCCAGGAAGTGAAGTCAGAAGAATTAAGATCATTGTCTTCTAGATATTCCTTAATTCTACTATAGTCAGCTAAAACATTATGGGGAGCCTGATACCGGCTATAACGAAAAAAATAATAACTATTATAAAACTCGTTAAGAGTTAATAATTTTTCCTTAATAATCCTAGCTAAGGCCTCAGGGCTACCACCACAATGCAACATTAAAGCCTCGTACTCTGAAGATATCTCCAGAAAATAAGGACGGGCACTTCTAATGGGACCAATTTCAAAATTATCTTCCAAATCAGAGCGAAAAAATGCTAAATAACGATTTATTCCTCCTTCGGCTGGAATATCGTAAACCAAGCTAGCCCTATTTAATCCAAACTGAGGACGAGCTAAACTATGATTATCCAAAACAGCAGAAATTAAAAAAGGATTCTCTTCGCCCAAAGAAACCCGTTGACCATCTATTAGTCTATTCTGGCAGAAATCGTCACAATGCTCTTCAATCTCCACCCCGCCGCTATTATCAAAATAATTATCGCCTGATTCCTGAGAATTTTTTTTAATTAAAATAAAAACTGAAAATATTAGCAATAAAAAAATAAAAAAAGAGTAAAAAAATATTTTATACTTCTTAAAAATCTTTTTAGTTTTATTGATTTTCCTTTTAATAAAAGTCATTTAAAAAAATTACAAACTATTTATCTCCTCCAGAGTCTCTCGGGCACATTTTTCCCAACTAAAATTCTTGGAGTGGCTCAATCCTTTACTAATTAAATTTTGTCTCAACTCTTTATCAAATAAAATCTCTTCGAGTTTACGAGCCATGTCAATTGGGTTAAAGCGATCAAAGAATAAAGCACAATCATGAGCGACCTCCATCAAAACATCTATATCAGAGGATAAAACTGGAACACCACAGGCCATGGCTTGAATAACAGGTATGCCAAATCCCTCATACAAAGAAGGAAAAATAAAGACATTGGCTTTATTAAAAATACAGGGCAAATCATCTTCTTCTACCCAGCCCAAATTTATAATGTCGTCCTCCAAGCCTAATTCTTCAATAATGTACTTCATTTCGTCGTAACCAAATCCAGCACTACCAATTAACACTAATTTATTAGAGCTATCTTTATTATTTTCTTTAAAAATGGAGAATCCCTCTATTAAATTATATATATTTTTTTTCTTTTCTAAGCGACCAACATACAATAAAAAATCTTCCGGAATACCATATTTTTTCAGAACACTTTCTTTGATATCTTCATCTTCAACGGGACGATAAAGCTCATTATTAAAACCATTATAAATTACTTTAATTTTATTAGGAGAAATTTTTTTATAGTTTTTTAAAATATCATTTTTAGTGAAATTAGAAACAGCAATTATTTTCCGGGCCTTCCTTAGAGCAAATTTAGTAGACCATTTTAAATGATCAGTAGATTTAAAACTATACTGACAAAACGTAAATATTTTTACAAAAAAATTTAATAATTTATAAGAAGAAGCGGAGACATCAGAAGAAACATCTTTGCTATAGATAACATCATTACTAATAAAGGCTATATCATGAATAGTATTAATTGTTTTCTTCGGAAAAAACAAGGGCAAAGAATGAGCCGGGACAAACAAAGCATCCGGTCGTTTAAAAATCATTTCCAGACTAAGTCGTCCTATTGTCCAAAAATACTTAAAAGGCCACTTTAGAACCTTGACCCTAACATTTTTATTATTACTAAGATTCAAATCATTTAAAAAAGCCCGATTTAAAGGCTTGTCAGAATACAAAATGTATTTATTTTCTTTGTCTATTTTGATTAAATTGGTAATTAAATAATAGGAATACCATTCCGTTCCGGTTTTAAAATCGCGATTAGCCCGCGAAGCATCTATTCCTATCGTCATATTATTTGGTAGCCAAAATACTTCTTTTATAGGAATCTAAATTATCCAAAGCAATGCCGGTACCCTTAGCCACGCACAGTAAAGGATCATCAGCCACATAAGTTGAGACACCGATAGCCTGAGAAAAAAGCTGATCGATATTTCTAAGCAAAGCAGTCCCCCCAGTTAAAACTATGCCCTTGTCAATAATGTCGGCTACTAACTCGGGTGGAGTTTGTTGAAGTATTTTTTTAGCTGTATTTAAAATTATTTCTAATTCTCCAGAAATGGCTGAGGTAACATCGTTGCTGTTAACCTCAATAGTTTTGGGCAAACCACTAACTCCGTCTCGTCCATTTATTTCCATAAATATTCTACTATCATCTTCTAAGAACATAGCTGAACCTACTTTTATTTTCATTTCCTCAGCCGTTCTTTCTCCAATAACTAAACCATACTTTTTGCGAACGTATTCCAAAATAGCTAGGTCTAATTTATTACCCCCAACTCGGACTGAAGTAGAGGAAACTACTCCACCCAAAGAAATAACAGCCATCTCGGATGTTCCCCCACCAATATCAACCACCATATGCCCAGTAGCCGAACTAATGGGAATATTAGCACCAATAGCCGCAGCTACTGGCTCTTTGATAATATAGGCGGCCTTAGCTCCGGCAGCAATAGTAGCCTCAATAACAGCCCTTCTTTCAGTAGAAGAAATTCCAGCTGGAACGGCCACCATAACTTCTGGACGGAAAATTCTAACTTTTCCCAAGGTTTTATTAATAAAATAACGAATCATGGCCTCGGTAGTGCGATAATCAGCGATAACCCCCTCCTTTAATGGTTTTAGGGCAATAATGGTGTCCGGAGTACGTCCTAGCATGTCTTTAGCCTCATTACCTACAGCTAAAACCTTATTATCATCAATAGAAACAGCCACGACACTAGGTTCGTTGATAACCACACCTCTTTTAGGTAAATATACCAAAGTGTAGGTTGTACCCAAATCTATTCCGATTCTTTTAACCATCATAAGTTTAAAATTATTTGAAAATCATAAGTATATATTAGCTTTTTATTATTTTTTAGTCAATGACATGTATTTTTTAAATAAAAAAAGCCCCGAATTTAGGGCTTATTATTTTTTGTAAAGAGGCCAACGAGATAAAATTCCCAATAAATTACTTAAGGGGAATTGGTGACTACAAAAGAAATCAATTTCATTTTCTGAAACCTCCGGACCTCCCCCTGCCCATAATTTCAGATTATCTATAAAATCGTTGCGAACATAATCATAGATAATCATATCTGATGACTTCTTAAGGGGGGACCCGGCTAGCTTATCTATAAACTTCGTCATTTCTGACTTCATTCCGTCAAATCCACCAAAGTCAGCCTCTATACTTTTAGGGGGCTTGATATGCAAGACTATCAAGCACTTACGCCCCTTCAAGATAAAAATCCCGAGGTTTTTCATCCTCTGGATATCATCTTTCTCAAATTTTTTCTCCAGCAACTCATAGGGCAAATCGAAGGGCTCTTTCCCGTAGAAAAAATTTTCTAAGTCATAAAACAATCCATTCATGCCATTCATGCTTACTCCCGTTTTAAAGATTGGTTAATACTAATTTAAAGGAACCAAACAATATTAAAACACAAAAAATAACTTAAATCAATACCACCACTCTATATTCCATTATAATCTTAATTAAATAAAAGCTAATCTTTCCTTAAAGCCTCTACCGGATCAAGTCGGCCGGCTTTTCTAGCCGGGAACAAACCAAATAAAACTCCGAAAAATAAAGCGAATAATACAGAAACAATAAAGGCCTTAATTGGGACAGAAAAGCTCCACTCTAAACCAAAGTAATTGGCTACTAAACAAATAAAGAAAGAAAAGACGACTCCCAGAACCATACCTAAAAATGCTCCTATCAACGTTATCAGAATTGACTCAATTAAAAATTGACGCATAATGTCGGAAAATTTAGCCCCCACAGCCTTACGTAAGCCAATTTCTGGTGTTCTCTCGGAAACTATCACATACATTACATTTAAGATACCGACTCCCCCGACTACCAATGAAACCGCTACTATTAAAAGCAATAAAATAGTAATACTCTGGGTAACATCCTGAGAAATTTTCAACATCTCTTCCATAGTGGTAACTCGAAAATCGTCCCTATCGGGATCACTAATATTATGATTATCCCTAAGGATTTGGCGCATCTCTTCGGCCGTCTCTTCTGATAAATCTGAATTAACCAAACTATGAACCATATATAAAAAATAATCTATTCCCATTATTTTTTTCTGTAAAGTTCTAACTGGTAATAAAGCCATAGAATCATAATCGAAACCAATAGTTGCCCCTCTCTCCCCTAACACGCCAATAACTTGATAACGCCCCCTCTTTATAATAACATTTTTGCCTATCGGATCATCACCCTTAAAAATATCCTGAGCTATTTGATGACCCAACACAACAACCTGAGACAAGGAATTATTTTCATTATCAGTAAAAAAATAACCGCTTTCAATTTCAGATTTATCTATATCAATATAGTCCGGACCAACGCCAAATAAGAAAACTTTTTGGGTTTCATTTAAATAGGACAGAGTTTCTTGATTAAGCACAGCTCCATAACCGGAAGAAATATTATCCAGCCTCTTAATATCATCCAGGTCTTTTTCTTTCATAGTGGTTACCTGAACACCGCTGGCTAAGGCACTGGAGCTATCCATATCAGCCTCCATTCCCTTTTTAGAGCTAGGCACTTTTACTTCAGTTTGAATAATATTGGTACCAAAAGCTTCTATCTGACCGACAATTAAACTCCTAATTCCCTCTCCAGCTGAAAAAACAATAATAATACTAGCGACACCAATCACCATTCCTAAAACTGTCAAAGCAGTTCTTAATTTATTTTTAGCCATCGACAAAAGTGACAGTCTGGCAACTTCAATTACTCTCATAATTTTATTAAATAAAAATTATTCATAACTTAGGGCCTCTACTGGCTCTAATTTGCTAGCCCTATTAGCTGGATAAATACCAAAGATAACACCAACTAAGGCCGAAATAGCAACTGCCAATAAAACAGAAAGAGGGCTGACAACAAAAGCCCAATCATAATCCAAAAACCCCATAACAACAGATATTAACCAAGAAATAAAAACTCCTAAAATAATTCCAATAATTCCACCAATCATAGTTAAAAACACCGCTTCTAATAAAAACTGGCTAATAATTGCCTTATTAGGTGCACCTATAGCTTTTCTAACACCAATTTCCCTGGTTCTCTCATTAACGCTAATTAACATTATATTCATAATACCAATTCCTCCAACCACCAAAGATATCCCAGCCATTAAGGCTAAGAAATATTTTAAACCATCAGTTATAGATGTTATTAAGTCTATTAAATCTTTCAAGCTCCTGACTGAAAAATCATCGCTATCACCACTTTGGTCTTCTATCCCATGATTAGCTCTGAGTATTACCTCCACTTCGGAAATGAGAGAATCAACATCAACATCATCTTCTGGCTTAACGGAAATCTGATTTAAATAATCTATACCAGCAATATTTTTTTGCATTGTTTTAAGAGGCAATAAAACTTTATTATCATGATCATTAAAGGCCACCATTCCTCTTTTTTCTGAAACACCTATTACTGTAAAAATTTGTCGATTTATTTTTACTCTTTGGCCGACAGCTTCAGAATCGCCAAACAATTCTTCCTTAACAGTGTTGCCCAAAACTACTACCTTACTTAAACTATCATTTTCCTCCTTAGTGAAAAATCTACCAGAGGACAAGTCGCCCCCTTCAGTGTCTAAATAACCCTCGGTTACTCCTTCTAAGCTAGTGTCGTAAGATCTATCTTGAAAAGACACAACCCCAACACCATTAACATAGGCTGTTAGTGAATAAATTCCAATATCACTTTTAGCTCTTTCTAGAGAATTAAGATCTTCTAAGCTAAGGGAGGTCACAATTATACCTAAAACTGATGTTGGTGGGCCTTTGTCGTCCGACTTGCCGGGAGTAATAGAAATAATATTAGAACCAAGACCTTCAATCTGTCCTAAAATCAAACTCTGGGCTCCGGCACCGACCGACATAATAACAATAACCGAGGCTACGCCGATTATTATTCCCAGCATTGTCAAAAAACTTCTGACTTTATTAGTCAGAAGAGCTTTGATAGAAGTTTTAAATGATTGTTTGAGCTTTAAGATATTCATATTTAAATTAGATATATCACTTTAACAGCATTCCATCTTTGGCTATTTTACGATTTTTGACTGGTTCATCACTTAATATCAAACCATCCTTAACCCTAATAATTCTTTTAGCATGCTCAGCCGTGTAGGTTTCATGAGTTACTAAAATAATAGTGTTTCCATCTTCATTTAACTTCTGCAAAATTTCCATAATTTGTGTTCCGGACTTAGAGTCCAGGTTTCCTGTCGGCTCATCAGCAAAAATAACCGAAGGATTATTAACAAGAGCCCGAGCAATGGCCACGCGCTGTTTTTCTCCGCCCGATATTTGATTGGTGTAATAGTTTAAGCGATGACCCAAACCAACACTGTCCAAAACCTTCCTAGCTCGATCCCCCATATTTCTGCGATTTTCTGAATAAGTTAGTGGTAAAACAACATTATCTAAAACTGAGGTTTTAGGCAATAAATTAAAGGATTGAAAAACAAAGCCAATTTTTTTATTACGAAAATTAGCTAATTGGTCATCATTAAGACTGCTAACATCTTGTCCGTCAAACTCATAAGAACCGCTACTTAAGCGGTCTAATAACCCCAATATATGCATTAAAGTTGATTTGCCCGATCCGGAAGGCCCCATAATAGAGACAAATTCTCCCTTATCAATATCAAAGGAAATTCCATGTAAAACCTTAGTAACGACATCATCAGAACCAAATTCTTTTTTTAAATCCCTAATTTTTATTAACATAATTAATTGTTTTTAATTGAGGTAACGACTAAGTCACCTTCCTTTAATTCTTCGGAAATTATTTCAATCATAGCTTGGTCGCCACTAATTCCAATTTCTACTGAAACCTCTCTAAAATCACGGCCATCCAGAACCCTAACGTAACGGTCACCACCATTTCTTAGCAGAACTGCTCGACTCGGAGCCACTAGAACATTTTCCTTAGCGTTAGTAATAATATCAACATTAGCTGTCATCCCGGGTTTAATAATTGATTCATCCTGCTCTAAGTTCTCTTCAGAAAAATTTATTTTAATTTTATAATAAATAACATCAGAAATAGAAGTAGATGCTGGCTCAATAAAATAAACTTGGCCCGAAGCCTGATAATCACCGCCCAAGGCATCAAAAGTAATATTAACTTTATTGCCAACACTAATCTTGGAGATATCTGTTTCAGAGATAAAAACCTCGACTTCATAATTGTTTTCGGTTAATAGACTAATAACTGGAACTGCCCCACTAATTTGTTCACCAACCTCGTAACTTATTTTTACCACTTGGCCACTTATAGGGGCTGAAATTATATTATCTTCAATCTGCTTTTCAACTAAATCCAAACTAGCTTCAGCTTGATTAACCTGAGACTGGGCTAGCCTTAAATCATCGACCTTGGCAGGCGTCCTTAATTTTTTTAATTGTAATTGTGCTACTTCATAGTTTTTCTTAGCTGAATCTAAACGAGCCTCAGCCGCAGACACCTGTTGATCGCCGTTGATCTTGGCTAAAGATAAGGCGTTTTCAGCCGCAGAAATAGCATCGCTCAAAGTTGCTTCAGCCCGGCTAACGGCGTCTTGAGCGCTAGAGATATTGGTATCATAAGCTAAAAGAGCATTACTAAAAGAAAAATAGGAATTTTGTAAAGCTGAAATTGCAGCACTAATTAAATTCTTGTTGGTATTAACCGTCGCCTTAAAAGCATCCAAGGAGCTTTGAGGGAAAGAAGATGAGGTAATAGAATTTTCTAGAGCAATAAAAGAATTATTTAAAACCTCAAAAACATCGTTTAATAAAATCGACAATTCATCGGAAGCCTTCCTGATATTCCCTTCGCTCGGATTACTCCTGGCTATTTTAATATAATTATCAACGCTAGAAGAATTTTCTACCGCCATGTTATAAAGCCGATTGGTTTCTATTTTATAGGAAATATTCATAACGCTAAAAACATTTTCAATATTTTCATCATCTAAAATTCTCTTAACAGCATCCAAGGAAGATCTAGCTACTGAGAAATTGTATTCCAAGGAAGATAATAAGGAACTCTGACTATTACTAATAGTCTGCTGAGAGGTTTTTTTGGTATTCTCTAAATTTACTCTAGCTGAATCAACCGCCTGTTTAACCGACATTGGAACTAAAAAATTAGGAGACTTTAAATCACTGAGATTTTTTTCAGCTTGAGAAATATTTTCGTCTACTATTTTTTTTACCTGACTTAAGTCAATAACAGAAGAGTCGTAAGAACTTTTAGCTTGACTAACCTGAGCCTCTAAAACAGCGATATCCTCAAAGGATGCCCCTCTAATTAATTTGTCTTGATTAGTTTTAGCAATATTTAAAGACGCCAAGGCCTCTTCTTTTCTTATTAATAAAGAAGAATAATCTAACTCAGCTAAAACATCGCCCTCCTCAACTCTGTCTCCAACTTGCACATGAAGCAAGTTTAATTTACCGGGTTGAGCAAAATTCAAACCAATCTCCTGATTAGACCTAACTGTCCCTATCTCACTGACTGTTTGAGTTAGATTCTGCCTTTTTATTTCGGCCGTAACATACTCGACCTTATCACCCCCCGAAGAGGCAAATATAACGATTGCTAAAAGCACTATAAAAATAGAGCCAAAAATAATCCACTTCTTTTTTTTAATTTTCATATTTAAATTTTAATAATTAATCCATAACAAGGCCATCTGTGTCATCCTGATTGTCTTCGGAGAAATTCTTTTCTCCTCGACTCATAACACGCATTACCTTATTAGAGAAACTGTAAATATCAAACTCATTTTTCATAAAATAATAATTAGCTCCCAACCCCACACTGCGAGTCCGACCATCCTCATCACTTAAGTCAGTGAATATAAAAATTTCGGCGTTATTAGTGCTATCATCCTCTTTTATTTTTTTAACAATCTCCGACCCATCTAATTTTGGCAAGACAATATCTAAAATAATAACATCTGGTTTAAGTTTCTTAATTTTACCTAATAAATCATCTAATTCTTCGTTAGAATCACTAATCTCGACCTCATAGTCATTGGAGGCGAAAATATCACGCATTCCATATAAAATATTTAAGTCATCTTCAATTATAAATATTTTGTTCATATTTTTTTATTAATTATAATCAATTCTAAATATTTCAACCAAAATCTAAGTCGAATTAGACAAAAGTCGGACTAAAATCTAATTCTGAATTATATTTTAGTAAAATTTAATAAACCATTCTGAGCCCCTGACTTGGAGACGACCGAAGCTGTGTTTTTAACTCCCAATAGCATTGCCTTCTTATAATCACCCGAAAACCTCTCCAATGATCCAATAACAGTGGAGTTAAAAGCATCCCCCACCCCAGTAGTATCAACCTTTTTTTGTTTTTTTGCAATTCCCTGGTGGTAAAAATTTTCTCCATCATAAAAATAAGCTCCCCTAACACCATCTGTTAATATAATTTTATCTGGGCCAAAACTCTTTAAAATTTTAACCAGATTATAAGCATTATTCAAAAAACTATCACTCTTATTAGAATATTCTGAGCTTTTTTTAATTAATTCCAAGGCTTCATCTTTGTTGACCATAAAAACATCAGTCTTTTCTAAAAACTTCCCTATTTTTTGAACTCCACCACTTAATTGACTCAATCCTGGGTTCCAGGCTATTTTATTTTTAAAAGAGAAAATATTTTTCAAACTACTCAAATAATTATCTGGCAAAGAGGTTAAATAAACCCATTTATGCTTCCTTATTAATTCTTCATGTTTCTTTTCAATTTTTAAAAAATCATTAGACCCGCGATAAACAAAGATAATTCTGTCTTGACTATTACTTAGAATAAAGGAAAATCCGGAATCATTCTTTTTATCTATTATAATATTATCAGTATTCACTTTGAAATTTTTAAAATTCTTTATAATTCCAGAGCCCCTCTCGTCTGAGCCAACCTGGGCCAAGCAGGTTACCCTAAATCCGGCCTTAGCCAAGTTTACTGCAGTATTTGAAGCTCCTCCACCAAAATAATGACCATATTCTTTAATATTAACCTTAGCCCCATACTCAAAAGCTAATAATTTCTGCCTCAATAAATCCTTTCTATTGTCCAATAAAAGGCCCTCGGGAGTAAAAAAAACAATATCCTCAGTTAAGCTCCCTATTGTTAAAAAATCTTTTAACATAAAAATTGATAATTATTATTAAATATAACAATATAATAGCATAAAATTAGCTTTTTTCAAAAGAAAGACTAGATGAACGGCTTCTTGGTTTGTGAACAAAATAAAAAGAAATTATTATACCTAAAAAGACCCAAGCCAAGGATAAAAATAAATTAAACCAAAAAACATTATTAAACCAGTAAATACCAAATAAATTGTTTTCCGCTAAAAAGAACAAAAAATATAGGAATAGATTATGGAAGAAAACCAAAATAAAACTTAGGGCTAAAAAAGAATAAATTGATCTATTAGTAAAGAAATTATTCCAAACAAAATCAGCTAAAAATACAGTTGCCAGAAAAACCACTGTATAGATTCCAAAAAAATAAAAAGAAAAAACATCAAGTAATAGACCAGACAACAAAGCAAAATTAAAAGAATTCTTAAAATCAAAGAAAATAAAGAGCCAAATTATTAAAAATAGAAATAAGTCAATCCCGCTCAAAATATTATTAAATGAATTTAAAAAAGATCCTTGAATTATAAAGACAGCAACAACTAAAAAAAATATTTTAAAAAAATACCAAAAACTCTTCATTCGCTATAAAATTAATCTAAATTACTAATATTACTTGGGATTATCACCGAGACAACATCAAGATTTTTAACATCAAAAAAGGCTTCAGCATTAATATCCTGCCAAATATCATTAACCTCCTGATTAACATAATTGACTCTACCAACAGCTAAGCCCTTAGGAATATCGGCCTCTAATCCTGATGTTATAATGCGATCACCTTCATTTACTAATTCATTTTGCGAAACAAAATTTACTTTTATAGACAAACCCAGATCACCCTCGGCTAAACCAATGCTCCTGGAAGAATTACTCAAAGAAACGGCCAGGCGACAAAAATTATTATTAATAAGACAAACTCTAGATGTTTTATCATTAACCTCTATGATTTTTCCGACAACAACTCCGGCATGATTTACCACCACTAGACCCTCTCTTAGCCCGTCATTACTGCCCCTGTCTATAATTATATTTTTATTATAATGAGAAAGGTTTAAAAAGTTTTCCTGCCAGATAACATTGGCCAATAGATAATCTATACTATTTTCATCAAAAAAATTTAAATATTGTCTAAGTCTTTCATTTTCCTCCTCCAAGGAATAAAGCTTGGCCATATCAACTTCATTTTTTTGCAATCCCTCCTCCAAAAAAGAAATTTTTTCTAACAAGTTGGATCTTGGCTCTTTTACTCCGCTTAAATCTCTAGAAGCATCCTGCGAAGATTTGCTAATAGGACTAATAATTTTGATAAAAATTCTTTGTCCCCAAGCCGAGAACCCCACTATATTCAAAAAAATAAGCAGTAAAACGACTGCTAAAAAAACTTTATACTTTTTCCTATCTTTTATAAGTTTCATATTTTTAGACTAGGAGCCATTTAGGGTTGAGGTTATTTTTTTGAGTAGATCTTCATCAGAAAATAAACTACCTGACCCCCTGACCATAGCTGATAATGGATCATCAACCACTATCACTGGTATCTTTGTGGCCCGAGAAATTAATTTATCTAAACCATATAATAAGGCGCCTCCTCCACTCAAATATAAACCATGCTCGTAAATATCAGACACTAGCTCTGGAGGAGTTTCTTCTAAAGTCAATTTAATATTTTCTACAATCTTAATAATTGTTTTTTTAATAGCATCCCTAATTTGATTATCATTTATAGTGATGGCCGTTGGTAAACCATTTATTAGGTCTCGACCTCTAATTTCCATAGTTCTCTCCTCCTCGAAAGACATGACCGAAGCTAAATTTATTTTAATTTTTTCAGCCAATTGTTCACCAATCAACAGGTTGAAATTATCCCTGATATAATCTGAAATATTGGTATCCAATTCATTTCCCGCTAAACGCAAAGACTTCCAAGAAACAACACCAGACAAAGAAATAACGGCAATATCAGTTGTTCCTCCGCCAATATCAACTATCATATTGGCCCTAGGGCTATCTACCGGGAGCCCAGCCCCTAAAGCAGCGGCCATAACCTCCTCTATTAAGTAAACTTTGCGAGCTCCAGCTGATTTAGCGGCATCTTCTACTGCTTTTTTTTCTACCTCAGTAATATCTAAGGGAATGCCGATAATAACCCGGGGTCTAGGTAAAAAAGAAAAACCCTCACCATGGACCTTGTTTATAAAATGTTTAAGCATTTTTTCAGTGATCTCGAAATCAGAAATAACACCATCAACTAAAGGTTTGACGGCCTGAATATGTGCTGGAGTTTTACCAACCATTTTCTTGGCCTCATGCCCAATTTCCAAAATTTCGGTTGTTTTAGTGTTAATAGCCACCACACTAGGCTCATTAATAATAATACCCTTTTTATCAACATAAACCAAGGTATTTTTAGTACCCAAATCAATAGCAATATCATGTCCCAGACTACCAAATTTTTTAAAAATGTTAAACATAATTATTTGAAAAATTTAATCTAAATCTTTTATATACTCTGAAATTTTATTAATATCAACTAATTTAATCTCGTCACTATTTCTAGCTTTAAGCTCAACTTTCTTATTCTCTAAAGTTTTAGAACTTAATACTAAACGATAAGGACAACCAATTAAATCAGCATCAGCAAATTTCTCTCCGGGGGCAATGTCATCTCTGTCATCATAAAGAACCTCAATATTTTGTGAAGTTAAATCTTGATAAATTTTTTCGGCTTCTTCATTTTGTTTTAGAGAAATTAGGTGAACTGAAAAAGGAGCTAAATCTTTGGGCCAAACCATTCCTTTGTCATCATGATAAACCTCGACAATAGTCCCCATTACCCTACTAGGACCAATGCCATAAGAACACATTAAAATATCACTCTCTTTACCATCCTCGCTCTTAACGCTAAAAGAAATAGCCTTAGAAAATTTGCTTCCTAATTTAAAAATATTCCCAACCTCTACAGCCCTTTTTTCCTCTAGCGAAGTATTTTGACACTCAGGACAAGCATTTTGTTCAGAAATAATTTCCTTATTTACTGCTACTTTACATTTAGGACAAAAATAAATAGTATCTTCTCCTACTTCGGTTATAGTTTGAAATTCATGAGAATATTTAGAAAAAGCACCACCACTAGAATAGGTTAAATGGGTAATGTCACCCAAGCCCAATCTTCGATAAATTTTAAAATAGGCTTGCTTAACTTTTTCATAATAATTATCTAAATCTTCTTGTGTAGTGTGGAAGGAATATAAATCTTTCATTAAAAATTCACGGCCACGAATAAGGCCGGCCTTGGCTCTTTTTTCGTTGCGGAATTTGGTTTGAATTTGATAAACGGAGAAAGGTAAATCTTTGTAGGAAAAAGTATATCTCTTGGCTAAAGGGGTAACAATTTCTTCGTGTGTAGCTCCTAGGGCGTAATCCTTGTCGTCGGAACCAGATAATTTAAACAGGGCATCAAAATTATCCCAGCGATCAGTCGCTTGCCAAACTTCTTTCGGAGTTAAGGCGGGCATCAAAATTTCTTGACCACCGATAGCATTCATCTCTTCGCGAATAATATCATTAATTTTATTTAAAACTTTTAGACCTAAAGGTAAGAAGGTATAAATTCCGGCGCCGACCTTATCAATAAAACCAGCTCGCATTAAGGTTTGAGCGTTATACGAGGTTTCATCTTTGGGGGTTTCTTTGATTGTTTTAGTAAATAAAAGTGATTGTTTCATTTTTTTAGGTTTAGATTTTAGTCTAATAATTTAGCTTAAAATTAAAGTTTTAACTATTTAAACAAACAGCAAAAAACTCAAATTTTCAGCTTTATTGAGTACTGTTATCATAACTTAAAAAAATGCTTTTGTAAATACTGGGAATATCCTGATTAATTATGTATTTTCTCAATTTTCTAGTGTTTCCATGGCCAAGTAAACCAAGATAAGAAATTACCGATTTGCCGTTTTCGCTACTTTTAATTCTAAGAATCATTCTTTTTTTGGTCGAGGTTCTTAAAACCCTATAATTATAAAAATTAACCCAACCCAAATAATCAAGACCTGAATTTATGTTTTTGATCATAATCTTATTAGGATGCAAGGATAGCCTAAGATTTTTATCTAAAAAAGAAGATATATTAAAAATAATATTTTCCAAAAAACTTTTATTTTCATGGAAAATTAGAAAATCATCAGCATAACGAATATAATGTTTAATTTTTAAATCTCTTTTTATAAAATTGTCCAACTCATTTAAATAAATATTAACTAATAATTGACTAGTCAAATTACCTAGGGGTAAACCTCGACCCTTATCCCCGGGGGTGCTAAAACTATCAATAACCTTATCCAACAACCACAACATATTTTCATCTTTAATATATTTTTCTAAAATATTTTTTAATATTTGATGGTCAATACTGGCAAAGAATTTTTTAATATCACATTTTAAAATTCAACAATTTCTAGAATTATTTTTAGAAACCCTAAAAACAAATTGATCAAATCTGTCCAACCCCTTAAAGACCCCCTTATTAAGGCGACAAGAATAAGAATCGTAAATAAATTTTTTATCAAAAAATGGGTATAGGATTCTATAAACGGCGTGATGAACCACTCTATCAGAAACAAGAGCCTTATGAATATTCCTCGGCTTAGGATCATTTATTTTAAAGGCGTAATACCCGCTGTGATTATAGGTTTTATTGGATAAAGAATCATGAATGAAAATCAAATTATCCATTAATTTTAAGGAAAAATAAATCACATCTCTCTTTTTATTTTTTCCTTTCAAAAACTCCCGCCAAGACATAAGTAAATTTTCCAAAGATATGGTATAATTATAAACATCATGAAGTCTCCTAATTTTTCTCATAAAAATATTAATTTTACTATCCTTCAAAAAATAAAAGAAATATATTTTTCGTGGATAAAAATATCAGACAATATTCCAAAAAAACGCCAATATACACTGGGCAATAAAATTGAAAATAAAATACTTGAGCTCTTAGAAATTTCTTATTTAGCCTATTTTTCCAAGGAAAATAAAGTTGAAAAAATTTCTAAATGTATTACAGTCTTAGATTTATTAAAATTTCATATTTCTTTATCCTGGGAAGCTAAATTAATCCCCAGTAAGCAATATGAAGAAACATCTATATTATTGGCTGAAGTTGGGAAAATGATGGGCGGATGGAAAAACAGCCTTAACAATCCCGAAAGAAAAAACCACAGCTTCTGAGCTATGGAAAAAAATATTTTCGGACAAAAAGGAAATCATTGTCAGCATCGAAATGATTGTCAGGATTAGCCCAATTGTAGTTGAGATAACGCTTGCCATTGTCATTGCGATTGACATTGAATACATGAGGATTGTCACTGGAGTCGCTTAATATAAAATACCCTCCTCTTCCACCACCAATTCGATATAATTTAATACAAAGAATTTAGTTGAATATAATTTGTGATCTAAAATCAACTAGCATTTTATACCAAATATTTTTATTTTTTTGATTTAATTATAAACCTTAGATAAAAAGCCTTGACCATTTATAATTTTAGTTTACATTAAATAGAAAAGCTTCAAAAAACCTTAGTCTCTTGAAATAACTAGTCCAAAAGTATTATAGTATTTTTTAGCAAAGTTTCAAAGTATCAAAGCTTCAAAGTTTCAAAAAAAGAACAAAAGAACAAAAACCCTAAAAGATTATTTGCGGACAAAAAGGAAATCATTGTCAGCACCGAAATGACGGTCAGGATTAGCCCAAAAGTAGTGGAGATAACGCCCGCCATCGTCACTGCGATAGACATGGAATCCATGAGGATTGCCACCGGAGTCGCGCATAGGGTTCATGGCTATAGCAATCCATTCGCCTTTAGGCTGGTCATAGCCCATTAATTTCTGGTAATTTAATCTCAGTAGTGGTCCTACTTCTGGGGGACATAATTCTAGGTCCAATTCTTTGCCCTTAGCTATTATTTCTTGAAATTTAGCTCCATTGGGAAATCCTAAATCAGCCACCGATAGCTTTATTAATTTCAATTCTTTCTTTTCTGTACTTATCTTAAAATCTAGATGATTTAATAATTCTTTAGCTGTATCAGAAACTGTTATTTGATTAGGATTATTATAGTCACTTATCTTTTTTCTTTCATTTAATTTTTCTTTAATTTGATTTTCGCTTAAATCACCAACCATCATATCTATCTTTCTAATTTCTTTTCCAGGAAATTTAGTATAGATATGTTCAATATTGTTGTTTAATACTTCCTGGCACAGTGGGCCAATATATACTTTAATATTATAGTTGTTTCTTAGATCTTCTTGGCTAGTGGCAATTTGATTAGGACTACAATTAAATAATATGGGTAAATCTTCTTTGATCTTTCTAACAGCTATGACCTCGTCTATCCTTTCGTCTCTTTGATAACCAAATCCTTCAATTGGTCTATCTAGCTCATAGATAAATCTTAGTTCTTCTTCATTTAATTTATCTTCCTTTCTTTTCCAGATGTCGGTTAGTTTTTCCATGTCTTTAATTCTTTGTTTATACAGCTCTCCTTCTTGACCAAAATCGCTCAGTTTTTCATTAAGCACGGGGTGAATATATGGATCTAGGTTCTGATCATGGGCTATACCTCTAGGGGGTTCGGCTATTTTATTATTCCCTTCCATTCTAACAGCTAAACGAGGAATCTTGGCTTCACCCTCTTCGTTATTGGAATAATAGACATGAAAATCTCCACCTTGAAGTTGGTTTTTAGCAGTATCATAATTAGCAGTACACCATTCTAGAGGATAACCCTCAAAACTTTTGACTAGCCCATCGGGTTCGGAATATTGATCATACTTTACCCATTGTCCTTCAATATTTCTTAGTCCCTCAGTCGAATATTCTGGTATTTCTAGAAGAAATTGAGCATATAATTTAGAGAAGTTTTCGGTTGATAATAATTCAATAAATTCGTCCTTGTCTAATTTCTTGCTTTCATTGTCAATTTGTAGTTTTAATAAATCATCGTCTCTTTGGTCTCTTGGTTTTTGCTTTTCTTTTTTTACCCTACTTTTTTCTTCTAATAATGAACCCATGGCTGAAATAGTTTTAGCTAGAGCTCGGCTATTTAATAATGGGAAGGAGTTGGTAGTACTTTCGGTTCTTTTCTGAAAACGAGCTTTTTCTAATATTTTTTCATCACTTATTTCTCTATTACAATTAGAACAAAAATTATTCTTTTTATCTATGGGTTTCTCACAACCTGGGCAATGAGGAACCTTTTCATATTTACCCATTTTCAACATTGAATTGAAGGCCCAATATTTAGCCCACATCGGATAGTCAGCGTCAGGAGAACTTAAATAGTCCACCCATCGATTTAGGCTATTTATCTGGTTAAATCTGATTACTTCTAATTCTTTTTCTTTCATGTCTTTGGGAAAAATATAGTTTATTTTCCCTTCCTCGGTTGTTTCTTTTTCTACTCCTTGGTTTTGTAGGTCTCCGCTATATCCTTGTCTTATCATTATATCGGCCTGATTATTCCAATATGATTGAGGGATATTATCCATTTCTATATTTACATACTTTTTTTGATAATAGTTTTTAATTCTCTCTATTACTCTGGGATCGTCTCTATGGCTTAGGTGGGTTTTCTCTAATATTTCGAGAAAATGAGAAATCTTCTCAGTTGGTTTCTGAGATATTTCTTCTCCTTTTCTTTTTCTTCTGTCTTGTTCGTGCTCTACCTCTTTGGAGATATGAAATTTAGGGTCCTTGCTGTGTAAAAATTCTAGTTCGATGTTTTTGCTCATATAATTAATATTTTATCTATTTAACATTATTATTATAACCCCAAAAAATGCTTTTGTAAATATTGGGTTTTAGCTGATTTGGGGGAAAGGAAAAAGAGCGCGTTTCTTGTGAAACAACGCTCTGGAAGTTTTTTTTGGATTTTCCAAAGTCTTAAAAGACTACGAAGAAGAAATCAATATTCTCAAAAAAAGAACCATTGATACCTTCTACAACATCCTCCAGGAACAAGAATCGTTGCTTCCCAAGAAATTAAGGAAAGTGATAAATTGATCCAAAAAAAATTAAAAAAAAACAGACCCCTAAACAACCAGGGTCTTTTTAATTCTTTTCCTATACTCAAATACTAATTCTTGGATAGCTTTTTCAAGGCCTCTCTAATACGCTGACCACTGTCAATAATATCCCTATCAACCTGATTAAGGGCTTCACGGGCTTCCGGCAAGGAATAGCCCAAAGCCATTAAAGCATCAATTTCATCGGCTGAAAAACTTCCGCCGCCGGACAAGTCATAGTCGCCACCCATTTTAAATAATTTATCTTTTAACTCCAAAACAACTCGCTCAGCAATTTTTTTGCCGATACCAGACACCTTGGTTAATAAATGCGAATCGCCTCGGACGATTGACTCTTTAATGTCGGATAATTTTGCAATAGCTAAAACTGATATAGCTGATTTGGGACCAATGCCGGAAATGGAAATTAATAATTCAAAAAAGTCTAACTCTTCTAAGGTTTTAAAACCGTATAAATCCAAGGCCTCTTCTCTAACGTATTGATGGGTGAATAATTGTAGTTCTTGGCCAACTTTTAATTCGTTTAAGAAATTTTCGCCAACAAAAACACTGTAGCCGATATTATTAACCTCCACTATTACTGTGTTTTTTAATTTGTAGGAAATTATTCCTTTTAGATATGAAATCATACAATTTATCACACTTTTTTTAACAAAAAAAGTGTGCAAAAAAACTTAGCGAACTAAAAAATTTTGGATTACTCATTATGAAACCTAGCAAAATTTTTTAATGTTCGCGAAAAAATATTAAAATAATTACATTCTCAAATTATAGAAAAGAACAAAGGGGGCATTAAACAACTAATCTTCTCAAAACAGACAATTCTGGGATTTTTTTGTTTGATAGGATTTCTAAAATAATCTCCTGTCCCCCACCGCCACCATGGGCTTCGTTTATTGCTTGCTTGGTTTTGGTGTCTAACATCTCCTTTAAGTTCAATTTTATTATATCATAATTTGGCAAAATTATCTCTACTTTATCACCAACCTTAATGGTATTATGAACCTTAACCTTTAAAACATTGAAAAACTTAGTCCCTTTTTTCTTAACCTGACTTTCCAAAACCTGCCCACAAAACTCCCAATCGGGAATAAAATGAGAATTTTTAACATTCTGCTCAGCCTTTTTCCCTAATAAAAATCCAGTGGTATAACCACGATGAGTTATTTTGTTAAGTAACTCTTTGTACAAAAAATTTATTTTCTTAGGATTTTCTATAGCCTGCTTATAAATACCGACGATATTAGCTAAATAATAAACACTCTTAGCTCGGCCCTCAATTTTAAAACTAGCAACCCCGGCTTTTATTAGATCCGGTAAACTTTTTATTAAACATAAATCCTTGGAATTCAATAAATATGAACCGTGCTCCTCCTTGACCAGCTCCAATTCTTCAGAGTGCCCCTTAGCTTTGATAAAAACATCATACTCCCAACGACAAGGCTGAACACAATCACCCAAATTAGCACTGCGATCAATAAAATCCTTGGACAGAAAACAACGCCCCGAATATGACATACACATAGCCCCATGAATAAAATATTCTAATTCCATTTTAGGACATTTTTTATGAATTTCTTTTATCTCCGACAAAGTTACTTCGCGACCTAAAATTATTCGTCGAACCCCTTGCTTTTGCCAGAACTTAACCGCCTCATAATTAGTGCAATTAGCCTGAGTAGATAAATGAATATCAATTTTAGGACAATGTTTTTTAACTAAGGCTAAAATTCCTGGATCAGAAATTATTAAAGCATCTGGCTTTAGTTTATTTAATAGACTTAAATATTTAGGTAATTTTTTAATATGATCGTTATGGGCAAAAATATTTATTGTAACATAAACTTTTTTCTTTTTACTATGAGCATAGGAAATTGCCTCAGCTAAAGTTTTTAAATTAAAATCATTAATGCGAACTCTTAAAGAAAAATCAGGTATACCCAAATAGACCGCATCAGCCCCATGAGCTAAAGCGGTCTTCATTTTCAAAAAATTTCCAGCCGGAGCTAATAGCTCTATTTTCTTAGACATAATTATTTAAATCTTTTTATTCTAATTAATCCACCCAGCGGAACAACCTCTACACCCTTTTTCTCAATTTCATCTAAAAACAAATTCATCCCCAGAGAATCAGAGGCCATATGACCAGCAATAATAACGTTAATGTGGTGCTTTTCGGCTTCTTTGCGATGTTCTTCGTGCATATGCATCCCAATAATAGTCCCTATTCCATACTGAGACATTTTTTCATAAACATCCTTGGAGCCAGAGGTTCCCCCAGTAAATTCAGTAACAACAATTTTGCCACAACGACTATCAGGACTGCCAGCAAAAAGCATGGGACCAGCTTTTATTTTTCTAGCTTCAGAATACTCGGGTATCTCGTGTAGTAAATTTAAAACGTCTTCTACATATTCTAGGTCTTTTTCTTTTTTGTTAATTAAATCAAATATAAATTTAGCACTTAAATTATCGGCCGTGGTATGAGTGCATATATAATCTAATTTTAAAATTTTAGCCATATCAACAAAACGATTATGATTGGCACCGGAAACACTACGACCCACCTCGCTAACCCGAAGCTTGGTAATAGACTCAGCAATATTAATAGGCAAACCATACATAGCCAAAACTTCAGCTTGCAAATCCATAACGCTATGGAGATCAGCCAGACCCACTCCTTCAGGATGATGAGAAATAACTAAGTCAGCTTGTAACTCCTTGGCTAATAATAATTCGGCTCCCTCAGCATCAATCCCAGCAATAATTTTTTTGATATTTTTTTTATTATTGTCAACCAAAATTCTAGAATCACTATAAGGATTGCTTAATTTTTCCTGATCAAAAGATTTTTGCTCTTCTTTTCTTAGTTTATCAAATTTATCTTTTTGCCTTTTTAAATATTTCAAAACCTGAGACTTGCCTCGCAAGTCAGATTTTATTCCTAAATCAACAGCTAAATTATAAATTTCTTTAGTAGTCATAATTTTATTTTTTATAAATAATATTTTTATTAGAAAAATAATTTCTATTACTAAAATATTTATCGGTTCTGCTAATAATTTTATTCATCATGGCCACTGTATCCACTGGATAAGCGCCAATGGCCGTTTCATCGGATAACATTACAGCGTCAGCTCCATCAAATATGGCATTAGCGACATCGCTAACTTCAGCTCTAGTCGGGCGATAATGATCAACCATAGAAGCCATCATTTGTGTTGCTACAATTGCAGGTTTATCATGCCAATGAGAATGACGAATTAGATTTTTTTGAATAATAGGCAAATCTTCCAACGGAACTTCTATGCCTAAATCGCCACGAGCTATCATAATAGCGTCAGATTCCCTGATAATACTATCAATATTTTCCAAAGCAATACCTCGCTCAATTTTAGAAATTATTTTAATATTTTCATCCTTGAGAGATTTTCTCACCTTGGCAACGTCCTCGGCCCTCTGAGTAAAAGACAGGGCTATAAAATCTGGCTTAACCTTTCTAGCAAACTTTATATCTAACAAATCTTTAGCTGTTAAGATGTCCCTCTTTAAAATTGTCTTAGGAACATTGACCCCTTTACGAGAAAGAAGCAATCCTCCTCTTTCCACCTTAGCAGAAAATCTTTTTTTTAATAAATTTATTTCCGTTACTCTTAATTCAATGGAACCATTGTCTAAAAATATCGGATCATCTAATTTTAAATCGTTGATTAACTCCAGGTCATCAATTGGCACCTCCAAGTTATCAATATTCCCCTTATTGTGCATAAAAACATAAGTCTCTCCATCAAGCATCTCTATTTCATGCTTTAGTTTTCCAATTCTAATTCTTGGTCCTTGTAAATCAAAAATGATTTTAATATCTAAATTTAATTCAGCGTTTAACTTGTCAATATTTTCTTTAATTTTGTAATACTGTTCATAACTAGCGTGAGAAAAGTTTAATCTAACCATGTCCAGGCCGTTTATTGCCATGGCCTTTAAAATACTATAATCTTCCGACTTTGGTCCAATTGTAGCAATTATCTTAGTGTCCATTTTATTATTATTAATTTATTAATTTTTAATTCCTCGCAGAGCTTTAATTCTATCCTCCACTGGAGGATGAGTCATAAAGGCCTTGGCCAGAAACCCACTTTTCTTCTTTTCTTTTAGTGGTGAGGCAATATATAGATGAGCGGTGGCCCGATTTACGGTCTTGAGCTTATGTGGATCTGAGGAAATCTTTTCTAGAGCTCGAGCTAATCCCTCGGGATAACGAGTCATTAAAGCCCCATCAGCATCAGCCAAAAACTCCCTTTTACGAGAAATAGCAAACTGCATCATGTAAGCAAAAAACGGTGCTAAAATAGCAAAAACTATAGCCACAATAATAATAACAGCTCCGCCTTTATTATTGTCTCTAGATCGTCCGCCACCAGAAAAAAAAGCCCAACGACTAAACCAGTCAGCTAATAAAACTATCATACCAACTAAAACCGTTACTAGGGTTGCCAACAGAATATCATAATTCTTAATATGCGATAATTCATGAGCAATAACCCCCTCCAATTCACTTCTATCTAACCTCTCTAAAAGACCAGTGGTAACAGCAATAACAGCGTTTTTAGGATTCCTGCCGGTAGCGAAGGCATTAGGGGCCGGATCATTAATGATATATATTTTTGGTAAAGGGAGCCCCGAACTGATGCATAAATTCTCCACTAAACGATACAGCTCTTTGTTCTCTTCAAATTTCAATTCCTTAGCATTACTCATTTTTAAAACTATTTTATCACTAAACCAATAAGCAATAAAAGATGAGATAATCGAAAAACCAACTACTATATACAGAATCATAGAGTTTTCCATTGCTACGCTAAAGACATAACCAACTATCATAGCAAAAACCAAAAACCCGGTAAACAAAAACCAAGTTTTTCTTTTATTTTTATCGCTATTGTTGTATAGAGTCATATATTTTAAATTGCCTTGCTGATAAACAGAACAAGGCAATTATATTAAAAATATTATTTTTATTTTAATAAAAATTGCCCAACTAATCCAAGAAAACCTTATAGGCAACTAAAGCAATAAAAACGGCGAAAATAATGATTCCGACAATAGGCCAAAGTAACGAAGCGCCACCTCCAGCAGCACTCTCAGCCTGAGGCATAAAATTAGACCCCATAGGAATAGCTTGATTCATAGATATTAAATTAAATTAAATTAAAATTTAACTTCAATGTTTTCTTTTTGCGCCGCCTCTTCAATTTCAAAAAATTGACGAGAAGAAAAGCCCAGTTGCTTAGCAATAATATTTGTTGGAAAAACCTGAACCTTAGTGTTAAAGTCGCGAACATTACCGTTATAAAAACGACGAGAAGCCTGAATTTTGTTTTCGGTATCGGCCAATTCTTTTTGCAGTTCTAGAAAGTTTTGGTTAGCTTTTAAATCGGGATAACTTTCACTAAGCGCAAAGATTGATTTTAGAGTTGAAGACAAAGCATTTTCTGCTTGTAATTTTCCTTCGATGTCAGAGCTGTTTTGCATTGACATAGCAGCGTTTCTAGCTTGGACTACTTTTTCTAAAGTTTCACGTTCATGAGAGGCGTAACCTTTAACGGTTTCCACTAAATTAGGAATTAAGTCATAACGTCTTTTAAGTTGGACATCAATATCACTCCAAGCTTCGTCAACTCGGTTTTTTAGACGAATTAAGCCGTTATACATAGAAATAAGGGCGATGATAATAATTAGCACAATTGCTAAAATTATCCATAATACTGTGGACATAGTTTTTTTATTAATTATTAAATCAGGTTTATTATAGCAAAAATTGACCCAGGATACAAGAGATGAATTGGATTAATATTTATGGCTGTTTTTTAAATAATTATAGATTCTGGTCGGTTGATAGTTCGCTGTCAACTATCAGTTTAGGGCAATTAACAACTCCCTATCATCAACTTTGACCTTTCTTCCCTCCTCTTCGGAAACGTCGCCCAAGCTAATATCGGAACTGAGGGTTTCTTTCTTAATATCTTCACTAAAATTACTTAAAACCTGCTTGATAAAATCATCAGAAGAGCTAATAATAACTTTAGCTTGATCATTTATAGACAATCCTAAATCTTTACGCATTAGGTTTATAAATCGAATCAACTCTCTCTTAGCCCCCTCTAATTTTAATTCCGGACTAATATTGGTATCAAGCTCCACTCTAATATCACCCTCTTCTTCCGCCACTTCAATACTCTTGATATTTAATTCTTCTACTACCAACTCTAAATACTCTGTCTGATTGGCAATTTTTAAATCCTTGGCAAAAACCTTAGCCTCACCTAAAATTTGTCTAACCTTAATACCAGCCTTATCACGCTCAGCCAAACCTAGCTCTACAATTCTTCTGACCTCATTCATTTTATCTACAACCTCACTATCCCCCTCTCTGACCTGATAACTGGGCCAATTTTCTAGGTGAACACTCTTATCCGCCTGAGAATAATTAAGATCATTAACCTTCTGCCAAACATCTTCGGCTATAAAAGGCATAAAAGGGGCCATAACTTTAGATAAATTTAAGAAAACAAAACGCATCGTTGCCAGCGCTCTCTTTTTATCTTCTATATCATCGCCCTTCAAACGATCACGACTACGACGTAAATACCAAGTAGAAAACTCATCGATAAACTCAGTAATCGGGCGCATAGCCTTGTTTAAATTATAGACTAACATCGACTCATCAACCGTTTTAATTAAATTATTAATTTTTATCATAATCCATAAATCTAACACATTTTCACTAGTCTCATATTTAGAAAAATCTGAATCACTCAAATCATCCTTATACATCTGATAAAAATTATAAATATTATTTAAGAGCATAATATTTTTACGCAGAGCTTCCTCCGTTCCTTTTTCGGCAAAATTAAAATTCTCAGCCCGAACCACTGGTGAAGAAAGTAAATAAGCGCGCAATGAATCGGCTCCGTATTTATCAATTATCATCATCGGATCGGGATAGTTTTGCAATCTCTTGGACATTTTTTTACCATCTTCTGACAAAACCATGCCGTTAACAACTACATTTTTATAAGCATTTTTACCAAAAAGACCCACGGCGATAACATGGAGGTAGTAAAACCAAGCTCTGGTCTGGTCAATGCCCTCGGCAATGAATTCAGCCGGAAAATTTTTCTCAAATTTTTCCTTATTAGCAAAGGGATAGTGAAGCTGAGCATAAGGCATCGAGCCACTCTCAAACCAACAATCTAAAACATCGGGAATTCTTTTCATTTGACCATCACAAACCGAACAAGGAAATTCAATTTTATCAACCACATCCTTATGAATGTCCTCTATTTTCTCACCACTAACGTCCTCTAATTCCTTAACGCTACCGAAAACTTTTCTCTCCCCGCAAGCGCACTCCCAAATTGGCATAGCACTAGCCCAAAATCTCTGACGAGATATAGACCAATCACGAGCACCTTCCAACCAATTACCAAAACGACCCTCCTTTAAATAATCAGGTGACCAATTTATATTTTTAGCTTCGCGCAACAAATCATCTTTGATTTTAGTAACATTTACAAACCAAGAAGAAGTGGCATAGTTTATAAGCGGAGTATCACAGCGCCAACAATGCGGATAACTATGTTCGTATTTAGCCTTGTCAAATAATAATTTTTTGCCTGCCAAATATTTAATAATTTCAATATCCGTTGACATATGATCACCACTGGGTTTTACATTCAACCCCTGAAAATCAGCAACTTCTTCTTTGAAATAACCGTCGATATTAAGATGCTGGATGAAAGGCAAATTATTTTCCTTACCTAAATTCATATCATCCTGACCAAAGGCCGGAGCAATATGAACTACACCAGTCCCATCTTCAGTAGTAACAAAATCGGCTGGATAAATTTTCCAAGCATTTTCTTTTTTTTCAATTTTTTCATCATTAATATAATAATCAAATAATGGTTGATATTTTTTGCCCAATAGGTCGCCACCCTTAAATTCAGAAGTAACTTCATATTTTTTCTCTTTTAGAACATCGGCTAATCTTTCTTTGGCTAAAATATATTTTTCAGTATTTCCGTCCTCTTTAGTATGAGAAATTTTTATATAATCAATCTCCTCCCCCACAGCCAAGGCCACATTACCAATCAAGGTCCAAGGAGTGGTAGTCCAAGCCAAAACAAAAGTCCCCGGCTCATCTACTAATTCAAATTTAGCCGTACAAGATAAATCCTTGATATCGGCATAACCTTCGGCTACCTCCGATTGAGATAAAGTAGTTTCGCATCGAGGGCAAACATGCATAGAGCGATGATCTTTATAAATCAAGTCCTTATCCCATAAAGTTTTGAAAACCCACCAAATTGACTCCATAAAAGACAAGTCCATAGTATGATAAGCATTTTTTTGATCAACAAAACGGCCCAATTTATCTGATGTCCTATACCATTCTTGAGAATATTCTAAAACCTTGGAACGACAGGTATGATTAAATTTATCAACTCCCATTTCTTCAATATCCTTTTTAGTTTTAATATTCATTTCCTTCTCGACAATATTTTCAATCGGTAGGCCATGACAATCCCAACCCCATTTTCTTTCTACTCGATAGCCCTTCATGGTAAAAAATCTTGGGAATACATCTTTCATAACTTTACCAACAATATGGCCGTAATGAGGCGTCCCCGTAGCAAAAGGCGGTCCATCATAAAAAACATAATCTCCCTGGGGCGCATCTTTGTCAACCGACTTTTGAAAAATATTATTTTCTTGCCAGAAATTTAAAACAACCTCTTCCATTTTTATTTTTTTATCTTCTTTATTTTCCATATTTTTATTTTATTTTTAAATTTTTAAATTTTTTATTTCTTAAGCCTGCCGGTAAATATGTTTGCTCACTATCATCTGCCTCGGGGCTATATTTATAATCTTTACCGTAGCCCAAATCTTTCATTAACTTACTTGAAGCGTTACGCAGATGAATTGGTACTGATAAATTTCCACTATCTCTGATTTCCTCTATTGTAATGTTATACATTTTATAGGCGGCGATACTTTTAGGCGATTTAGCTAAGTATATAGCACAATGAGCTAAAATCACCGAACACTCTGGCAAGCCAATATTACGACAAGCGTCATAGGTATTATTGGCAATCATTAGGGCGCTGTTATTAGCCAAGCCAATATCTTCACTAGCAAAACGAATCATACGACGAGCTATAAATAATGGATCTTCACCGGCTTCAATCATTCGGGCTGTCCAATAAACTGAAGCCTTAGCATCACCTCCCCGCATTGATTTGTGCAAAGCCGAAATAATATCATAATGTTGATCACCCTTCTTATCATAGTTTAACTGCGGCTTATTAATAATTTCTTTTATTAAACTAGTAGACAACTCCTTGCCTGACTCAATTGCTGACTCCAAGATATTTAAAGAACGCCGAGCATCACCTTGACCCAAATGAGCTATTAGCTTAACAATTTTTTTATCAATTTTCAAGCCCAACTCCTTGGCTCCTCGATTAATTATTTTTAACAAGTCATCTTCATTAAGGGTTTCTAAGATTACCACTTTTAAACGAGAAAGTAGAGCTGAATTAATAGAAAAACTAGGATTTTCGGTAGTAGCCCCAATTAATATTAAAACTCCGTTTTCTATTTGAGGTAAAAGAGCGTCTTGCTGGGCCTTATTCCAGCGGTGAATTTCATCAATAAATAAAATTGTTTTTACTCCCAAGCGCTTACTAGACTCAGCTCTATCAACAATTTCTTTTAAGTCCTTTTTTCCACTATCGGTAGCTGAAATTGATATAAATTCAGCCTTGGTTTCTTTAGCAATTATAAAAGCCAAGGTAGTTTTACCTGACCCTGGTGGACCCCAAAAAATTAAAGACGGAACCTGATCTTTTTCAATAGCTAATCTTAACCAGGAATTTTTTCCAATAATTTTTTCCTGTCCAAAAAATTTCTTTAAATTATCGGGACGTAAACTTGTTGCCAAAGGAGTCTTCATTACTTTGTCATTAATAATTTATTATTCTTGTTTTTATAATATGCTAACTTAACAATCTCCGAACAAGCCAAATAAACAACGGCCACTCCAAATATTATCAATAAATGATTCAAACTTGGTGGCGTAAAACCAAAAAACTTTTGGCCAAAATTTGTGAAAGGAATAACAACGGTGATAATAGCAGCGGACAAAGATAAAAAGCCAACCCAAAAAGATGGTCGATGCCCTCTGAACATTGACTTCTTGGTTCTAATGGAAAATAAAAAGGCTAATTCAGTAATAATACTAGCTATAAACCAATTGGTCTGCAGGACTTCAGGAGAAATTTTAAAAAATAAAGCGAAATAAGTGAAATCAAAAATAGAAGAAACTATACCTAAAATTATAGCAATAATAATAATGTCCCCGACTTGATACCTTTTAGGGGAAAGTAATTCATCCTTATCAACGTTATCGGTGGCGATTGCTATCATTGGAAAATCTGACAATAAGTTTAATAACAAAATTTGTAAAGGAAGCATCGG
>Ga0334883_1001462_pt1 | contig 34753 bp, 25 predicted proteins | sample GraSluR1_MG_6_FD_207230 | JGI IMG/M metagenome (GOLD analysis project Ga0334883, IMG submission 207230) | Sludge microbial communities from methane-producing bioreactor in Wageningen University, Netherlands - Granular Sludge_09_05-R1 | ecosystem: Engineered > Bioreactor > Anaerobic >...
CAAAAGTGGGCATTGCTGCCGCAACTTAGCGGCTGGCGCATAGAAAATAGTACTTTTGGTAAGGTTCTGACCCACCGGGAGCATTCCCCGGTAATTGGGTTTGTTCATATTAGCGAAAACTAAAGTAGTAAAGTCCTTTAGATAGTCCAATGAAAGTCGGGGAAAATCCGTTCAAATCCGTTTAATCCGTTGACATACTTCTTGGATGTCCTGCTGACCTCCACGCAGCGGGAACATTTCACCGCCGAGGATCAGGTTGCCGGTGACGCCGGGCGGGAGGGTGAGCGTGCCGCGCAGGACGCCAGGTTCGGGCTGCGTCAGATCGACGGCGATTTCGCCCTGCGGATGCGGCAATGTGGCCTTGACCGCCGTGAGCGGCCCTAGCAGCGGCTGGATGACAACCTCCCGGAAACCCAGCCCACCCGGACGGATGCCGAGGATGGTCGCATAGCTGTGGTAGATGGGATGCGCGCCCCAGGCATGACAATCGGAGCGCGTCGGTTCGGGGCTTTCGCGCGTGGTCTTGAAGCCCAAATTGGCCAGTTCGAACCATTCCTCGAGGCGCTCGAAGAGTTTATCGATGCGCCCCAAAATGCGGTCGGTCTCGAAGAGGTAGTGGCTAAAGTAGATCGTCGCGCGCGTGAGATCATCTGCCGTGAGCAGTCCCTCGGCGACGCGCGCACACTTGTCCGCATCCACCAAACCACTGAGCAGCGCCAGACATTGCGCGTGTTCAGAGAAGTGCCGATGGGCAAGGTCATCGGCGAACAGACCTCGTTCCTCATCCCAAAAAGCCGCCGTAGATGCCTGGGCCGCCTCTTGCGCGTAACGCCGCATCCGCGCCGCGTTTTCCGGTTCGCCGAGCCAGTCTTCCAGCGCCGCGACGTAGGTCAACGCGAGCACAAAGTGCCAGTTGAGAATGCCGTTGACGCCGCCCTCTCCGTCCGGTGGAACGCCTCTATGCCAGGCCGGATCGGTCGTCCAATCCACGTAGTTCCAGCCGGGCGGCGCCTTCACCAGGCCATCGCTACGATACGACAGGAAAGCATCGATGACCGCGCGCACACCGGGCATGCGCGCGCGGACGAAATCGGCGTCGTCGCGCCAGAGCGCATAGTCGTAGACCATACCGCACCACCACAGCGAAAACGGCGGGATGAGCTGCGTGCTCCGGCAAGGGCAACGCGCCTGCGTCAGCCCGTGGGGGAAGCGCGAAACGTCGAACATCGTGATGGCTTTGCGCGGCAGGCGGTCGTCGCGGGTGAGGCAGTACGTGACCAACGCCTCAAGACGGGTATCGCCCACGTACATCAACTGTTCGTAGTAGGGGCAGTCCATGTACGTCTCGTGCGAACACATTTGCAGCGCGCGCACCATGATCGGCCAAATCCGGGTAAAACGGGGATCGCTGGCGTGGAACTGGGCTTCCGGCTCCAGCGGATAGCGCGTCTCCAGAAAAGTCAGGTCTTCGATGACGAGCGGTTCGTCTTCCGTGACGACAAGCACTTCGACGTAACGCCCGGCTTTCCACCAAAGGTTCTCGAAGACGCGTTGCTCACCGCCATCAGGATGGAAGATGTCGCCCTCGCCACAGTAGCATTTGCCCTCAATAGCATCCCGGTTGCCCTTGAGCGCGTGGAAGGTCTCCCACCACGCGCCGATGCTATCATTGTACAACGACTCGGCCCAACTGACACGCACCGCAGCGCCGTCTCCCCCTGTGGTGACGAGGCGCGTGTAAGCACATACATAGTTCTCAAGGTCGATTAGGACGCGGCGGCGTGTGTGTGCGGGAATAATCACAGTCGTTTTGTCGCGCAACACACCATTCCATACCGCGTGCTCATCCGGCAAATCGTCGTCGCTGCGGATAGGGATGCTGGACAGGTCTACGTCTTCGCCCACCACGGCAATATGCCGTACCACCCCCTTACGCCAGCATCCGGCGAACATGCCCGGCAGCGTGGCGGGCGCGAGATGATGCGCCGTACCGAGCGTACCGTACTGATCGAAACCGCCGGCGCTGATGCCTTCATCACCGACAAGAGGTGCGCCCCAACCGTCGCCTTCTCCGCGCTCGAAGCCCCAGGCAAAGCGCGCGCCATCAATCTCGACGTTTGCCCCAACGCCGAAGCCCTGGTTATTTTTGGAGAACGACAATCCAGCCAGACGTTTCGTTTTCCACGAGGCCACACCGGTCGCCAACAGTACCCGCCATTGCGGATCATCGCAGGCGAGGATGAAGCCGGGACGCACGCTGAACTGCGCCAGCGGCGCGCCTTCGCCCAACGCCCATACCAGCGCGACGAGGCAGTGTTCGCCGGCAGGCAGGGACAGCGTGTACGTCTCGAAAAACCAGTGATGCCGGTCGCCGCGTTCCGGCCCGCGCCCGATGCGTGCACCGTCCAGGTATAGCGCGTAGCGTTCGTCGGCGGAGACGTGGATACGGAGTGTGACAACCTCGGCTACGGTGAATTGTCGCCGGTAGGCGGCCACGCTCGGCAGGTTCTCCGCTTCCGGGTGCGCGATCCAACGGGCGGGCCACGCGCCGGTATGCCAATCGCGTTGTAGCGCCTCGCCTTGTGGCGGGGGGATCAAAAATGGGTTTTGTTTGAGGGTTGCCATTACACCTCCTTCAGACCGTTCATCGCTTGCCATTTGTTGCCAGCCTACATACCGGATCACAACTGATCAGGTTAAGATATTGTAGGTGATTTGGTTTACAGGTCAACGACGGTTTCCGCCAGACGAATAGCGCGCGCGGCGTAGCCGGCCAGCAAATCGGTGAAGCAGCCGGACGCACGTCCAATGAACTCCGGTGGGCAGATGCCCTTCTGCGCAAACCGCCCGCGCAACACCTGGCGGGCCACGATGGTCGCCGTGTAACCGGTCGTTCGCGCCATCGACGTGGTCTGCGTGGCACGGTCGTAGCGATCTAGCAGGTCGTAGGTGTAGCGGACCTGCCGCCCGGCCCGCCGCCCCTCCACGATCACCTGCATCACGGTGAAGTCCTCTTCTCCCGGACGCAGCTTCCAGTGGTCGAAGAGCAACTTCGATGTGAGATCGATGGGGCGCACGGCAACGCCGCCGATGTCCAACGGTTCGGTATCAAAAAAACCGCTCTCCCTGAAGACGCGCATCAGGTTGATGTGACCGGGATAGCGCAGCGTCTTCTCTTTCATAAAGGGTGCATCCAGCGTGCGCTGCAAGGTACGCAAACCGTCGGTGTTGAAAGCTTCCAGCGTCCCCACCCCAGGGAAGTCCAACAATTCGGCGTCGGACAGCGCCGGGCGGATCACCTCCTGCCCATATTCGACGAAACGCGCCGGGCGGGTGTACTCTTCGAGCACGTCGATGGGCGAGAAGACGGCCTTGTACTCGTAAGGCCAGTGGCGGACCACGGGCAGACCACCGACGTAGCACAGAAAGCGATCGAGCGCATTCAGTTGGCCGTCCACGTACCCCGCGATGATATTGGACAGACCGGGGGCTACACCGCAATCCACCACGGCGGTCACATCCTTCTCTTTCGCCAATTCATCCAGCAGAAAAGCATCCTCCGGAAAGAAAGAGATGTCTACCACGTTCTTGCCGGCCTCGATGATACAGCGCAGCGTCTCGAAGCCCATAAAACCGGGCACGGCGCAGATGACGAGGTCTGCATCCGCGACAAGCTCCGCCACGCATCCGGGTTCGCGCACGTCGGCGCAAACGGCCCGCACGGGGGTTTCTACGGTCAAACGGTCCAATGCCGTCTGGTGGACGTCTACCGCGGTCACGGAAAAATCAGAATCCCACACCAAATCTTTGACGATCGCACTTCCAACCAACCCTACCCCAAAAACGACGATGTTCATTGCGCCTCCTGTTCATACCGGTGAGTTATCTACCCTCCCATTATATAGTGAGCCTCGGAAATAATACATTGCTTTCTGGCATAATAGGACTACAATAGGAATACTTCCAAATTCTGACAAGAGAAGGGGCCAGGCAGTACCTGCTAGACAACAAAACACTTTCCTGCATCAGCGCAGGTCACACACTACGGCAGTTTCCAAATTATAAACACAGTTACAGATCATTTTCCGCTCATTCCATCATTGGCTGTCCACAGCACAACGGGCAGCCACCCATAGGTACCTGTCAAAGCGGACGGGCTTTGATAGCACGCTCATACTTTTATCCAAAGCTATGCCTAATAAGGAGGAACACGATGAAACATAAACACTTGCGACTTTCGTTGACCCTGGGCCTAAGCGGCGTATTGCTGATGATCGTTACCATGCTGCTGCGCCCCCCGACGCCGGGCCTCGGTCATCCTTTGGGTGAGACCGAGGTGGCAGTCACGCACGGTCTTGCCAGCCGCGTGTCTGCCGATGTGGCAACGCCAGCGCCGGATATGCTGTCCGCGCCAGAGGCGCCGACGCTATATAACCGCGTCGCATCGATCCCGATCTCGATCCCCGGCACCGAGCATCCACAGTTTGGCACAAATAGCCCTGTGGGGGACTTTCCGCTCGCCCCCCCCCTGGGCAGCGACGCAGATTTCGTCGTCAGCCTGGATAGCGACCGTGTGTGGGGGTTGGTCGGCGCAAATGAAACCGTGACCGTGACGGTGAACGGCGCGCAGATGGGCGCGACTCGCGCAAACAACCTCGGCTTCTTCTGGACCACGCTCTACGACGCCAACGGCGACCGTCCAAACCTCAGCGGCGGCGAGACGGTGAGCATCTACCATGACGGCGCGCTGGCCGCCAGCACGACGCTGCGTTCCATCGCCGGGCAAGTGGACCCGCTGAACGACGACGTCAACGGCGTGATCGGCGGAGCCGGTTTCCCGCTTGAGGTGACGGTCTACACTGGTCAGACCGGCGAACCCACATTGATCTCCTACGGCCAGTCCGCCAACACTGACGGCAGCGGGAATTTCACGGTCGATTTCACGGGGAACTGGGATTACTTCGCCAACGAGTACGTCGTTATCGCGTACACCGAAGGCGGCGTCGAAGTTCACCGGTACGCGCGCGCGCAGCGGCTGGTCGTACAACCCTTTCCGAACATGGGCGTGACAGGCTTCAGCACGCCCGGCGCCACCGTCACTGTGACGGTCTATACAGCGGATGGCGTCACCGTCCGAGAGCAACTTAGCGACAGCACCGATCCCGAAACCGGGCAGTATCGCTTCTCTCCCGGCATGGAGACCGCCGATATCGTCGTGGTCGAGGTGGAGGGCGGCCTCGTGATGAGCCGCACGGTCGATCTCTTCGAATTCACTCTCGATGCGCAGAACGACCGCATGGTAGGGCTGACAACGCCGGGGGCTATGCTCCTCGGGCGAGCCAACGAGCTGACCGCCAACGGCTACACAGCGGTTCTCGTCCACGGCGTCGCCGACGCCAGCGGCGTCTTCACCCTCGATTTCAGCGCCTCCACCGATCTAATGCCGGGAGACTGGGTCGGCGCGTATATCGCCGACGCCGAAGGTGACGATCTCAATCTGTGGGAGCCGGTACAAGGCTTTGTCGATGTCAATCAAACCTGGAATGAGGTTAGCGGATGGGCCGTCACCCCGCCCGGCTCGCTGGGTGAGGGACATCCCCTGACGCTCACCATCTATCAGGCCGCCGACGACAGCGTTAGCATTTACACCAAAGGCAGCGGGTGGTATGGCAGCTACTCCTTCAACCAGGACGACGAGCTGCCGGACATTGAACCGGGCGATGTTATCACCGTGGAAAGCGAAGGTTATGCCTGGCAAGGCGTGGTACACGTGCAACCGATAACGGCAACGGTTGACCTGGAAAACGACCGTTTCACCGGCGCGGTGACAGCGCCCACAGAACGGGTCGAGTTGTGGGGCCGCCTGGGTAGCAGTGAGCCTTACCTGTACCCGCTCGCCGGCGAGTTCACCATGCTGGCAACGGGTGCCAGTCTATTCAGCGGCGTACCGGCCGGCTTCGATGTGGATTACGGCATCGGTTATGAGATCCGGCATCGCACGGCCGGCGATAATATCGAGCGCATCAACGGCGTAACGGACGAGTTCGGCGCCTGGCTGCCCGGCCCCTTTATGTGGGCAGCCATCACCCCGCCCGAAACGCCTTACACTCTCACGGTTTACAACAGCGCCGGCATCGTCAAGACGCAAACGACAGGCACTTCCCGTTCGCCCGTCGGCAGCACCGATGGATTCGACGTGCAGGCGACCGGGCAAACGATCCAGCCCGGTGACTTCATCCAGGCACAATCGGCGACCGGATTCAGCCAAACGGTGATGGTGCCCGCGCTGAGCGTCAACGCTGTTCCCGGCGATGATCTGGTCACAGGTTACGGCCCGGCCAACACCTTGCTACATTTTGGCGTGTACCGGAACAACGACTGGGATAACAATAACAGGTTTGCCGAAGGCTACGTCTCCACCGACGCCGACGGCGCGTATGCTTTCAGGGTGAATCAACTCCAGGTGGTTTCGGACGATGGCATTCTGCGCCCTAGAGACATCTTTCACATCTCATACCTGACGCCGGAACAGGCCTGGATCATCGACGGCTACGAGATCCCCTTTGCCGAGGTGGGCGTGCAGAAATGGAACCCCGGCGGTTTCGCGCGACCGGGCGGCAAAGCCGTCTACAGTATCTCCTACCAGAACAACGGCAACACAACCGCCGCCGACACGGTCATCGTGGACACCCTGCCGCTTTCCACCACCTACGCCGGCGACAACAGCGGCTTTACGCCAGAAATCGGCGCTGAAGGCGTCATCACCTGGCATGTAGGCAACCTGGACCCCGGCGCATATCGCCAGTTCGCCGTCACACTCAACGTGGATGCAAGCGTCCCGGAGGGCAACGCTGTACTGGAGAACTGCCTCACAATCAGCACCGCTACGCCCGGCGATAACGACCCTGGTAACGACCAGGCGTGCAATACAGTAAGTGTGGGGAACGACGAAGTCGAGATGGGTGTCGATAAATGGCCCGATCCCGGCGATCCCACACCGGGACAGGAGTTCTACTACCACATCGGAGTGTGCAATCACCGGGGCACAATGGCCGGCCCGGTGCTGCTCACCGACACCCTACCCAACTATGTCTCGGTGGTGTATTGGAATCACGACAACCCGTGGGCCGTGGGCTGGCAGGAGGTGACTGCTCCGGCAGGCATCTTCGCGCTCACAACGGCGGGCTTCCCCGGTAACTTCTGCGACACCATCCACCTGCGCCTGCTGCTCGACGCCGACGCGCCACTCGGCACGAACCTGAGCAACCACGTCATCATCGCCGTCCCCGACGATGTGTACGAAGACAACAACTGGCGTCTAAACCAAGACGCCAACGTGAGCACGCCGCGCTACGATCTGCACCTGGACAAGAATATGCATAGCGGCGTCCTCGTCCCCGGCGGGTGGATCAACTACTTCTTGTGGTACAACAACCAGGGCAACACCACATCTCACGTCTGGGTCACAGACACGATCCCCGCCGGTCTCAGCTTCGACTTCGCGCACTGGGGCGGTGGGCAACCGGGCGAGAACGAGCCACTGCCCGCTCCCACCGTCGTCGGCGATCAAATCGTCTGGGACCTGGGCGAGCTGCCGGTGAGCGGCAGCCGTTGGTTCCACGTCCAGATGAACATCACAGACACACTCGACGCCGGTGACATCATCACGAACTGCGCCGTGATCGGCTCGGACGAGGCGGAAAGTACACCGGCGGATAACGAAAGCTGCTACAGCGTCACACTCAACGACTCCGGCCCTAACCTGCGCGTGACCAAAGAATCCTGGTGGAACGGCGACGGGCAGTTGGGCTATCGCGTTCACTTCTATAACCTGGGCGACGCAATCGTGAACAACTTTTGGATCACTGATACACTGCCTACTGGCACATACTGGGACGAGGGGTGGAATCTGAACTGGGATTGGGGACGGCTGGTGACGCAATCGCTGAACAGCGATGTGCTGGCCTGGCAATTCTCCGACTTTCATCCAGGCGAATACGCACAGCTCGAGTTCAACGCCAACCTGGACGAACCCGGCGTGCCCCTGCGTTGGTTCACCAACACCGTGGAGATCACCACAGTGCCCAACGAGACGACATCCGAAGACAACACTTACACCGACGTCGCCTTCAGCGGCGGGGAAGTGCAGTGGGTGGATTTCGACGTGTACCGCACCCGCGTGTGGGGTTGCGCGCCGCAAAGCCCCATCACCGTGACGACGGCGCTGGAGGAGATGACTTTCTGGGATAACTGTTGGAACGAGAACAACTTCCCCGACACCTTCGACCCTGGCGACGTTATCACCGTAACGGCAGGCGCAGGCCTGCATCCGGTCGTCATCACGATTCCCGATCCGTTCACCGGCCAAACCTCCTCGATCACCGACACGGTGTGGGGACAGATCGATGCGCTGGATCATGAGACGATCCAGGTCGATCTGTGGGGCTTCCCCACGCAATATGTGGAAACCGACGATCAAGGAAATTACAGTGCGACTTATCCTGATATCCCGCACGGCGCACAAGGCGATGTGGGATACTGGACCGAGATCGATTACGCCCAGGTTGGCTTCCATCACCGGCTGGTTAACCTTGATCTCTCACTCAACATCAACTACGATCACGATTGGGTGGAAGGCAATTACGAAGGCGGGCACACCGTTTGGCTAACAGTGACCAACGCGTCGAAGGCCATCAAAGCCACCGCCACACTCACCACCGGCGCCATTCCCTGGTGGGGTGGCGGGCAGACCGGCTTCTCCACCAATCTCAACGATCCCTGGCAGCCACAACATCCGGATATCCAACCCGGTGATTTCGTCTACGCAGCAACGGAAAGCGGTTATACGGCAGCCGTCGAGATAGGTCAAATCACCGGCTTTTTGGATGTGGATGCCGACAGCATCACCGGGACAGTAGACGCTTCCTGGCTGCTACCAGGACCGGTGGATATCGAATGTCACACCTGGGGATCGCCCCACGGCGCGCCGAACAAGTACGACAACATTATCCCCGACGGCAACGACACCTACACCTGCGCCTGGGACCCCAACGACGAGTGGGACATCGAACCGGGGCAAGACCTCGCCGTCATGTACCGCGAGCCGGCGGGACACAACATCTTCGCCGTGTACCACGCGCCAGCGCCGCGTATGCAGGTGGGCAAGTGGCTGGAAGGCGGCAATATTGGCGTGGACGGCAATGCTGTCTTCCACGTGCAATATGCGAACTTCGGCGACGCCGATGCCGAGAACGTCGTCATCACCGACACCTTGCAAGGAATGACGTTCATCGCCGATACCTCCGGCTTCGCCTCCACAGGTGGCGGCGATCAAGTCGTCTGGAATTTGGGGACGGTTGCGCCGGGCGGGTGGGTCTACTTCAACGTCTTCGCCGAAGTCACAGCTACAGCAGGCGAGCGCGTGACCAACACAGTCGAAATCGCCACGAGCAATCCCTACGACCAGAGCAACGAGTGGGACAGGCGCGCCGGATGGAGCGGCGACGTGCAGGACAATGACACCCGTCTCAACGTGGGCAAGTGGGCCTGGACCGGCGACCCTGCCGCTGGCTACGATGTCATTTTCTCGGTCAACGTCTGTAACTTCGGCTCGACCGCCAGCGCCGAGGTCGTCCTCACCGATACGTTGCACCCCTCGCTAACACTGCAACCCCAAACCTGGTGGGCGCAACATCCCGGCTGGGTCGAAGTGAGCAGCAACGACCACGAACTGGTCGTCGCGCGGCCTTCCATACCTGGCGGCTGGTGCAGTGAAGTTTACGTGCGCGCCACGGTAGACGCAGCAGCCTGGCCTGGGATGCCCATCTCCAACACCGCCACCATTTACGCCGCCAACGATCTGAGCGAGGACGACGACGAGACATGGTGGTGGGGCAACATCAACACGCCGCACACCAACTTGAATATCGACAAGTACTGGAACGGCGGCAGACTCGTGCCCGGCGGGGAACTGCACTACAGGATCAACCTCCACAATAACGGCAACGTCCCCATCGGGAGTTTCCGCGTCACGGATACGCTACCGATTTCGACTACTTTCCAGAGCGCGTGGCGCCACGATGAATACGGCTCACACGAATTTGCCCCCCTCGAAGTCGGCGACGGTTACGTGGTGTGGGAGTTCCCCGGATTGGTCAACGGCTTCGGCGACAACCTCGAGATTGTGCTGGATGTAGACCCCGATGCGCTACCGGGCACAGTGTTGGTCAACACAGCCGAGGTCACGTCTCTGCCCGGCGAGGACACCTACGACGACAACGTAAGCGTGTGGACAGAAACCCTCTTCGACCACGGCCCGAACCTGCGCGTGCGTAAAGACGGTCAGTGGGATGACTGGGGCGAGAACACCCGCCGCGCCTCCTACTGGTTCAATGTCGAGAACGTGGGCGACGTGCGCGTGGATATGGTCACCATCACCGATACATACCCGGCGGGGATGCACCTGGACGGCGGCATCGGTGGCAACTTCTGGCGTTGGTGGGAGCCGCAGGATCACGGCGACCACTTCACGATCACGCTGGAGATGCTGGAGCCTGGCTGGTCGACGGGCTTCAACTTTGGGCTGATCACCGACACCGAGCCGCTGCCCTTTGGTCTGATCTTCACCAACACAGTAGAGGTGATTCTGGTCGAAGACGACGCCAACCGTGACGACAACATCGATACCGCCGTACTCACCACCGGCCCTGATCTATGGGTGCAGAAGAGCGTGGTAGACGACGCCTTCTTGCCCGGTGAACTGGTCACCTTCAGCCTCGTCTTCGGCAATGACCGCCGCGGGAACGAGGGGTGGTGGAATACGCAAGGCAATGTCTGGCTGACCGACACGTTACCAAGCGGTTTCGAATTCATCACAGCGACGCGCCGGTCTTGGGGGTGGGCGCCCTACCCGCCCGATGTGACGGAGGGAGACATATTGGCCTGGAATACCGGTAATATGCCCGCCGGCGGTGAAGACGAGTTGCTTGTCACCGTGCGCATCCCTGCTGCGGTCACCGGCCTGGACACCTTCACCAACTGGGCCGAGGTCGCCAGCGACCAACCTGCCGTGGACATCGAGCCTTATGATGACAACAACACTGACTATGTCGATGTGATGATCGACCTGCCCTACTTCGAGGTCAGCAAGGCCTACGAGAGCACGGCGGTTGCCGGGATGCCCATCACCTACACGCTGACGGTGACGAACATCGGCAACAGCATCGGCACGGGCATCATCCTCAGCGATACGATCCCGGATGGACTGGAAAATGTCAACGGGGGCACGCTCATCTTGCCGTGGATGTGGTGGTACATCGACAGTCTCGCGCCGAACGGCGGCGTCGCCACGGAGATGTTCGAAGCGACGTTGCCCTGCGCTGTGGGCACGGTCGTCAACGACGACTACCGCGTCGTGGATAGCGATCAGGGCGTGAGCAGCGCCGTCGGTGAGCCGGTCAGCGTGGACGTCATTGCGCCCACGTTGACCGCGGAATTCGACCAGAGCGCTGTCACCGTCCTCGTCAGCACCACTCTGCACTTCACCGATACATCCACCACGAACGGCCCGGATATCGTAGCATGGGCCTGGGATTTCGATGACGGGCACAGCGCCGACGGAGCCAACGTCACGCACACCTACACCACAGACGGCGTCTTCACCGTGCGCCTGACCATCACCGATACGTGCGGTTACACGGCTACGACGACCAGTGACATTACAATCGCCGCACCGGCATTAGTCGCCAGCTTCATCCAGAGCACGGCTTTGGCCGAAATCGGCGCTACCGTCTACTTCACCGACGCCTCGACCACTAACCTACTGCCCATCTTCGCGTGGGCGTGGGACTTCGGCGATGGCAGCCCCCTCGTCTTCACCCAAAACGCCAGCCACGCCTACGACGCCGAGAACACCTTCACCATCACGCTGACCGTCACCGACACGCTCGGCTACAGCGACAGCTTCCAATCCACTGTCCAGGTTAAGAGTGCCCTGCACTATATCTTCCTGCCGTTAGTTTTGCGGAACTACTGAGCGTTTAGCCGACAATGCGGCAACAAAATGCCCGACACGCAATGTGTCGGGCATTTTTCTCTATGTCAAAGACTTGGCAGACTGAAATCTGTTTCAAGGGGATCGGCCGATCCCCGCTCCAGTCTGGGTCTGGCAACTAGACCAAGTAAAATTCGATCTACCGAGACGACTTTTTGCCGGGTAGAATGTGTGTCGCACTGCCTAAAAACAGTTCCGCTACCTCGCCCTCCGTTTCGGAGAGCGTCGGATGCGCGTGGATGGTGAGCGCCACGTCTTCGGCGAGTGCACCCATCTCGATGGCCAGCACGCCCTCCGCGATCATCTCACCGGCTTCGCGCCCGACGATGCCGAAGCCGAGAACACGCCCGGTCTCCGGGTCGGCGATGATTTTCGTCATGCCTTCCGGCGCGTCCATCGTCAAAGCGCGACCGGAAGCGCTCCACGGGAAGCGCGCGATCCTGATCGAACGTTGCTGCGCGCGGGCTTCGTTCTCGGTCAATCCGGCCCACGCCAATTGCGGATCGGTGTAGACGACGGCGGGAATGGCCAGCACATCGAAGGCCGCCGGCTGTCCCGCGATGACCTCCGCCGCCACCTTGCCCTCGCGCATCGCTTTGTGCGCGAGCATCAGCCCGCCCACCACATCGCCCACGGCGAAGATGTGCGGATCGGCGGTGCGCTGCTGTGCATCCACCTTGATGAAGCCGCGCGCATCCACTTCGACGTGGGTGTTCTCCAGGCCCAGACCCTTCGAATTGGGCCGCCGCCCCACCGCGACGAGTACCCGGTCGAACCGCTGCTGCGCGGGATCGGCCTGCCCCTCGAAGGTGGCATCGACGCCGTCCTCATCCTCGTGCAACGCCGTCACTTTCGTCTGTGTGTAGATGGCCTCGAAGGTCTCTTTGATACGCCGCAGCAAAGGTCGCGCCAGATCCGCATCCGCCGCGGCGATGAGGTTATCCAGCATCTCCACGACGGTCACGCGGCTGCCGAGCGTCACGTAGAACGAGCCAAGCTCCAGGCCCACGTACCCGCCGCCGATCACCAGCAGCCGTTCGGGGATGTCGGGCAGGGCTAATGCGCCGGTTGAATCCATAATCCGCCCACCCTCGCGGATTTCGACGCCGGGCAAGGCAATGGGTGATGACCCAGTGGCGATGATCGCATGCTTGAACTTGAAATGGGCGATCTCCGCGCCCACCGCGCGCAATGTGGTCGAACTCTCGAAAGTTGCCGCCCCACGAATAACTTGCACGTTACGCTGCTTTGCCAGACGATCCAATCCGCCGGTCAGCTTGGAGACAACGCCATCCTTGAATTCGCGCACCTTGTCAAGGTCGATCTCTGGTTCAGTGAAGCTCAATCCCAGGTCGCCGGCATGGCGCGCATCGTAGAGCAGTTGGCTGACGTGCAACAGTGTCTTCGACGGGATACAACCCCGGTTGAGGCATACCCCGCCGAGTGTGGTATCCTTTTCGATCAGCGCCACGTCGAGGCCTAGGTCCGCCGCGCGAAATGCCGCTGCGTACCCTCCCGGCCCACCGCCGACCACTACCACATCCACTTCCTGGGTCATTTCTCCCATTACCATTGTAGACCCCCTTGTAGTCCATAGTCGTCAGTCGTTAGTCGTTAGTCGTCAGTCGTTAGTCAAAAATCCGTTCGAATCCGCTAAATCCGTTGAGGTTTGCAGTTACCGGATCTTGGAGCCAATGACTCCCATGAACTGCTGGACATCGAACATCCATTCGCGGGTTGTCAGATCAACATCGGTGATATCGTCTTCTTGCGTCACCGTGATTTCGACAAATCCACCGCCGCCTTCGAAGGAAATGCAGCAGGCGCCTTCGTCTACGATCGTCAGCCCGGTTCCCTTTTCGCCAAAATACGCCTTCGCCTTTTCAATCACTTGCTCAGGTGAAAGTTTCGTTTTTACCCCATAACGTCCCATTGACATCGTTAACCTCCTCGATACATAACCTCACTATAACACTTCAAGTGGATCACAATCCGCCGTTCCCGCAGTGCCGGTTTACAATCCCGCGCAAGCATTTTTGCAATTTACGATAAATCTGCTCAATCTGCTTAATCTGCTGACAGTTTATCTTCACGCGACTGGAAGTCCAGCGAGACCGAGTTGAGACAGTAACGTAGACCGGTCGGTGCAGGACCGTCGTCGAAGACGTGTCCGAGGTGTGCGCCACAGCGGCTACACGTCACCTCGGTACGCACCATGAAGTGGCTGTAATCGCTCGCTTCCGTCACCCGCTCAGGGCCAATCGGCGTGTAGAAGCTTGGCCAGCCCGTGCCGGAATCGAACTTGGTCTGCGAGTCGAAAAGCTCCTGCCCGCACGCGCCGCACCGGTAGACGCCGTCTTCTTTGTAGGCATAGTATTTGCCGGTGAAGGCGCGTTCCGTACCCTTCTTGCGCATCACACGATACTGCTCCGGCGTCAGAACTTCTTGCCATTCCGCATCGCTTTTCTCGATTTTGTCGGTCATGCTGCCTCCTCACGCCTTCTTGCGCGTCGAAAACTTGAACGGCGCATACAGCGGGCAAAAGCCGACGGCGCTCGTCCCCAGGAAAATAAGCGCGACGATCCCCAAGATAATCGCAAGCGCTCCAGAAATCACATTGGTGAAGTACAAAATCGCGATAATCGCCGCGATGACCACACGCACAATCCGATCCGTAGCTCCCATATTCTTGACCATTGTTTGCCTCCTTATAGCAATTACTGGTTAAAGGTTGAAAGTTCAAAGTTGCTGAATCCGTAAAATCCGTTCAATCCGTTGACAAAAACACAGCCTCAATCGACTTTTAGCCTGGCGACGAAGTGCTGCGTGAATTTCGCCAGTTTGGGTGCGATCACCGCGCGGCAGTAGGGTTGCTGCTGGTTCTGCTCGTAGTACTCCTGATGATAGTCTTCCGCTTTGTAGAACACGTCTAATGGTGTCACCTCGGTCACAACGGGCGATTTCCACACGCGCGCGGCTTCCAGCTCCGCGATCAAATCTTCTGCCGTCGCCTTTTGCGTGTCGGAGTGATAGAAAATCGCCGAGCGATACTGCGGACCCACATCCGCACCCTGGCGATTCAGCGTCGTCGGATCGTGGGTGTCGAAGAAGACTTCCAGGAGTTCGCGGAACGTGATCACCGCCGGATCGAAGGTAATCTGCACCACCTCCGCGTGCCCGGTCATACCGGTGCACACCTGCTTGTACGTCGGGTTCGGAATCGTTCCCCCCGCGTAACCGGATTCGACGTGCAGCACACCCTTGAGCTTGTCGAACACCGCCTCCAAACACCAAAAACACCCGCCGCCTAGCGTAGCGACTTCTATACTTACATTTTCTGTCATTTCGTCCTCCGTTGAAAGTAACCACAAATCTTCACGAATGTCTGCATTCGCCGAATCTACACTAATATTGTTCCTATTCGTGAGAATTCGTGTAGATTCGAGGCAAATATCCTCACAAGCCCAGTAGCAGCTTCTCCGGGTTTTCCAGTTGTTCGATGATACGATTCAGAAAGCGCTGCGCCTCCGCCCCATCGTTGACCCGGTGATCGAACGCCAGAATGATCGGCAACATCAGCCGCGGGACGAACTTGTATCCACCATTCTTCTTCGGGCGGGCAACCGGCTGCACGCTGGCCTTTGCCAAACCGAGGATAGCCACCTCCGGGTAGTTGATGATCGGCGAGAAGCCCGTGCCACCCAACGCGCCGATGTTCGTCACCGTAATCGTACCGCCCTGCATATCCGCTAGCGAGGCCTTGCCGTCTCGCGTGCGCTCCACCAGCGCAGTCAGCTCCACCGCCAACTCGACAACGCTCTTGCGGTCCACGTCGCGCAACACCGGCACGATCAGGCCGCGCTCCGAATCCACCGCCACGCCCGTATTATAGTACTTTTTCAGGACAATCTCCTCCGCCTCCGCATCCAGGCTGGCGTTGAACTTTGGGAACTCCTTCAGCGCGTTGACCAGCGCCTTGAGCGCGAAGACAGTCAACGTCAGCTTGCCACCTCGCGCTTCGACGTCCGCCTTGTTTTGCTGGCGAAGCGCCTCCAAATCGGTGACGTCCACCACATCCTGTGTAGAGACGTGCGGAATCTGCGCCCAGGCCAGTGCCATCTGGCGCGCCGTCGCCCGGCGGATCGAACGCAATGGCAGGCGCTCGACCAGACCAAGTTGATCGTAGTCGGGCAGCGGCGGCGCTACCGGCGTTGGCGCAGCTTCCAATTTCTGGGACGGCGCTGCCGGCTCGACAGCGGTTTCCGCAACCGGCGACGCGGACTTCCCGGCGGCATGTGCACGCACGTCAGCATCGGTGACGCGCCCACCCGGCCCGGTCGGCGTCACAACGCGCAAATCCACGCCCAACTCGCGGGCCAATCGTCGCGTCGAAGGCGCAGCCGCTACGGGCAGCGCCGGATTGTGATCCGGCGGAAGCGTTGCCGTGGTAAGTGGCGCAACTGTCGCGGGCTGCGCTTCCTGCGTCTTGCCTCCTGCCGCTTGCGCGCCTGCCCCATCCCCGAACACCAACAGCACATCCCCAACGTGGACGGTATCCCCGGCCTTGACGTTGATCTGCGTCACCGCGTCGCTGTAGGGCGACGGAATTTCCACTGCTGCCTTGTCAGTTTCCACTTCGAGGATCGTCTCATCCTCTTTCACCTGCTGGCCCACCTGCACCTTTACCGCCAGCACTTCGCCTTCGTGAATGCCTTCTCCCAAATCCGGCAACTTAAACTCTCTCGCCATACCAACCTCCTACACTGCTAAAGTTTCGCGCGCCGCGGTCAGGATGCGCTCGACGCCGGGCAGGTAAGCCTGCTCGCGGGCGAAGAGCGGGAAGATAATGTCGAACCCGGTCACGCGCTTGATCGGCGCTTCGAGATACCAGAACGACTTCTCGATCAGCCGCGACACGATCTCCGCGCCGGGGCCAAAGCTGCGATGCGCCTCGTGGACGACGACCACGCGCCCGGTCTTGCGCGCCGATTCGGTGAAGAGCGCGTCGTCCAGCGGCGAAATGGTCAGCAAGTCAATCACCTCCGCCTCGACGCCGTCCTCGGCCTTGAGCTTCTCCGCCGCTTCGAGTGTGGGACGCAGCATCGCGCCATAGGCGATCAACGTGATGTCCTTGCCCTCCCGCGCCGTCACCGACTTGCCGATCGGCAGCACCTCCGCCTCATCGGGCACATCCTCGCGGAACGCCCGGTAAATGGACTTCGGTTCGAAGAAGATCACCGGGTCGGGATCGCGGATCGCCGCCAGCAGCAGCGCGCGGGCGTTGCGCGGCCCGGAAGGGATCACCATCTTCAGGCCAGGCGTATGCGCGAAGTAGACCTCGCGGCTCTCAGAGTGATGCTCCAACGCGCGGACACCGCCCGCATAAGGCGCACGCACAACCAGCGGCACGTGATAGCGCCCCTGTGAACGGTTGCGCAGTCGCGCCGCGTGCGATTCGATCTGGTGAAACGCCTCGTAGATGAAGCCGGAGAACTGCATCTCGGCAACAGGCTTGAGGCCATACGCCGCCATCCCTACCGCCATCCCCACGATGCCGGATTCCGCCAGCGGCGTGTCGAGCACGCGACGTTCGCCGAACATGTCGATCAGTCCATCCGTCACGCGGAAGACGCCACCGTCGCGGCCCACATCCTCTCCCAGGACAATCACACGGTCATCCTTTTCCATCTCCTGACGCAATGCCAGGTTCAATGCTTGCACCATCGTCATCTTTGCCATACTCACCTCTTTTACGCCCCCAGCTCCCGCCGGAGTTCCTCTTTTTGTTCGAGGAGGTACGGGGAAGGTTCGGCGTAAGTGTAATCGAACATCGTCAGGGGATCGACCGGCTCGGCCATCTGCGCCTCGGTACGCGCCACCACCGCCTGGATTTCGGCCTCGACTTCCTCTTCGAGCGCGGCGATTTGCGCGTCATCGAGCAATCCCTTCGCCTTGAGATACACCTGGAAGCGCGTAATCGGATCGCGGGCCTCCCACGTCTCCACCTCGTCGTCGGTGCGGTAGCGTTTGGGATCGTCGGCAGTGGTATGCAGCGACATACGATAGGTCACGGCCTCGATCAACGTGGGACCCTCCCCGGCCCGCGCGCGCTCGACGGCTTCCTGCGCCGCAACAACCATCGCCAGGATGTCGTTGCCGTCCACCTGGATGCCGCGCACGCCGTAGGCCAGCGCTTTCTGCGCGAGCGTCTGCGCCGCCGTCTGCTTGGCGCGGGGGATCGAAATCGCCCATTGGTTGTTCTGGCAGACAAAGACCGCCGGAACCTGCCACACCCCCGCGAAGTTCAACGCCTCGTGAAAGTCACCCTGCGAAGTGGCCCCGTCGCCGAAGAACGTCATCGCCACGTCATCCTTGCCGTCGTGCTGAAGTCCCCAGGCCACACCGACCGCGTGGAGCATTTGCGAACCGACAGGCACGGAGATCGGAAAGTTGTTGATCCCCTCCGGGACGTAACCGCCCTCGTCGTAGCCGCCGAAATAGAGGAGCACGCTCTCCATCGAGCGCCCGCGCATCAACTCGCCCGCCGTTTCGCGGAAGGCGGGAATCATCCAATCCGAATCGCGCAAGACCGCCACCGGCCCAACTTGCGCAGCTTCCTGTCCCTTGATCGGCGCGAACGTCCCGATGCGCCCCTGGCGCTGCAATTTCAACATCCGCTCGTCAAAGCGCCGCCCCAACAGCATCGCCCGGTGCAAACGCAGCAGCATTTCGGCGGGCAAATCGGGGTCCAAATCGGCATCCACATTTCCATCCTCATCCAGGATTGATAAATATAGCACCTGATAAGGAAGCTCCAAAACTTTTCTCGGCATACGTCACCTCCATAATACAGATTACCTCACCATTATCATGACACTTTCTCGTGTGATGGATGCGGCAAAAGCCCAATTTGCCCCATCAGGCCGAGTCTGTCTGCGACTCCCCAGTGCTCAACGATCTTACCTTTCTCGAAACGACATACATCAATTACGGTGATAGCAAATGACTTGCCAGTGGGTGGTCGCCCCATAAACGACGTTTGATGTGTCCCCCGGCCGGTAATACGCGCCCAGGTCTTGTCACCACTAACGACAATTTCTTCGATGGTCAGCTCAAGATCTGGGAAGGGAGTACGCAGGTCGACAATCGCGCCTTTTAAACCCGTGATATTTGGCGGAGCGATGCCGTCTTGGTGTTCGACGAAGTTAGGGGCAAAAAGTTCATCCAAGGCAGCCAAATTGCCCGTGTTGAAACCTTCGTTAATTAAACGACGAAAAACGCCTTCATTCTCTTGTTCGGACATGATGTTTCTCCTTTTCGTAAGACAGAATCCCTGCTCTCAAAGACGACATTACTGCGCCATCTAGCTCAAACAAGGAATGGAATTACCAGCTTGGTTTTGCGCGAATATGCGACATAGTCAGGATACTGTGCCAGGAGCAGCGGCTCTTCGGTCATAATGCGAACTGCAATTGCGCCGGTAACGATCAGGCCAACAATCACAGGGATGGGAAATAAATGCCCAAGAACGCTTGACCAAATAAGTAGCAGAGCAGCAGTGTACATCGGATGTCGAATAAACGCATAAGGTCCTGTTGATAGCAATAGCCCTTTGACAGGTTCTGCATGGATGCTAAACTGCCCGCGCTGAAAGCTTCGTCTGGCCCATATACTCAATGCTACAGCCAATAGCTGGCCCCCTATGACAAACGGCGAAGGTGACAGCAAGTTTCCCGAGACCAACAGATACAGGATCGCCGTAATCAAGATCAGCAAAGCGAATTTTGAGATTAGTTTCATCACAGTAAATCTCCTTTTGTTCTTTCAAGCCGCCTAATATTTATTTTTAGTTATAACAATATTATAGACGTTTATCTTCTTAAAGTCAAGAATAAAGTATAAGAATTTCGTTAATATTACCGGATGTACAAACCGCATTTGATGCTACAATGCGCAGTAACACATCGGTTGAATCCGCTAAATCCGTTGAGGCTATAATGGGAGGACACACCGTATGAACACAATGACGACGCACGAGCGTATGACCCGTATGTACGCGCATCAGGAAGCCGACCGCATCCCTGTCACCGATTCGCCATGGGGCGCGACCATCGAACGCTGGCAGCGCGAGGGGATGCCGGAGAACGTCAGTTACGTGGATTTCTTCGGGCTGGACAAGATCGCCCATATCCACGTGGACAACAGCCCGCGCTATTCCTTCGAAATTATTGAGGAAACCGAGGACTACGTCATCAATACGACAGCGTGGGGCGCAACGCTCAAGAACTGGAAGCATATCGCGTCCACGCCGGAGTTTTTGGACTTCAAGATCGACGGGCCGGACGCCTGGCGTGAGGCAAAGGTGCGAATGATGCCGGAGGCAGATCGTATTCCCTGGGAGTATCTCAAGGCCAACTACAAGCGCTGGCGCAACGAGGGATACTGGATCGAGGCCGGGATGTGGTTCGGCTTCGACGTCACGCACTCGTGGACGGTCGGCACCGAGCGGCTACTTATGGCGTTACTCACCGATCCCGAATGGTGCATCGATATGTTCAACCATTTCCTGGATGTGAACATCGCCCTGCTTAACCAGGTCTGGGACGCCGGTTACACCTTCGACGAGGTCAACTGGCCTGACGATATGGGTTACAAGCACAACCAGTTCTTCTCGTTGCGCACGTACCGCAAACTGCTCAAGCCCGTCCACGAGCGCGCAGTGGCGTGGGCGCACGCGAAAGGCGTCAAGGCGCGGTTGCACTCGTGTGGGGACGTCAACCCGTTCATTCCAGAACTGATCGAAATCGGCATGGACGGGCTGAATCCGTTAGAGGTCAAGGCGGGTATGGACCCGATTCACATCAAGCAGACTTATGGGGACAAACTCCTGCTGCACGGGGGGATCAACGCCGTGTTATGGGATGACAAAGCACTTATCGAAGAGGAAATGCGGCGCGTCATTCCTGTGGTCAAGGCCAACGGCGGCTACATTTTCTCGTCCGACCACTCCGTGCCGTCCAGCGTAAGCCTGGAGAATTTCCGCTACATCATAGAATTGGCGAAGGCACTCGGCGCGTACACGTAACGCTATGCCGGGAACTGCGCCTGCCGGTTGGCGCGTCCCCACGCCACACGGTAGAACAACGGGCGTCTGGTGCGCCGAGCCTGGCGCACCTGCTTCTCCCACATTCGCGTCGCGGCGCTGGCGCGCGAGAAGCACTGCGCTGTGAATGCGCCCAACGTCGCCCGGCGATCCTCGGCTGCCGTTCCCTGCTGTTGCGCGACCAACTGGGCGGCATCCGCCAGGAATTCTGCTTCCAGCGCGTCACGATCCGCGCGATAGACGGCCATGCGTCCGGTGTAGTTTTCCAACACCGCGCGGTGCAGGCGCTCGTGTTGCCACCACACTGTATTGGGGTCATACTTCGCGGTAAGGGCAGGTCCCATATCCGGCAACCCACCCTCCAACCACACCGGCTTGAAAATGCCGGTACACGGCGCAGAGGTTCCCGTTACCCATAGCGTCGGCAGCGCCGGATCGAGATGCACGATCATCGACGCCACGGACTGCGAATTGCGCGTGGGGCCAAAGCCGGCGTGCATACATACCCGGTCAGGATTACCGGGTGCGGGTCGCCACGCGCCGTCTTCAACCGCCGGGCCGTGGTCGCGCAAAACTCTCATCGCCACCGGCACATCGATGCGCCCGGCCTGAGCGCGCAGCAACGTTGTCGAACGCGATTGGCGTTGTGTGCAACACGCCACACGGCTCATCAAGGGGTTGCTGTAACAGCGCGCAAAGTGAAAATCTGCCGCCGAGTGACACCACCCTTTCTGTATCGCGTGTTCGACCAGGCGCGGCGAGGCCAGGTCCCACTGCGCGCCAATCGTGAGGCCGTTGGAGATGGAATACACATCGCGCACTTTCACCGCCGCCCAATAGCGCCCCGCCGTTTCCAGCACCCAGGCCTCACCCGGATCGGCAATGATGAAACTGTTGTGATAGTAGAAGGGATGCGTCGCGCTACCGCTGCCACCCTGTCCATAGATCGACAGCAAGTCGGTGATGAGGTCAAGCGCCGCGCGCGCCGTCGCGGTACGCTCCAAAGCCAGGCGGATGAAGTCCATACCGAGCAGCCCACCCTTTTTGTCATAAGGCTCTTTGGTGAAGACTGCCTCGTTGCCGATGGTGACGCCGTGCTCGTTCACGCCCATCTCACAGCCCCACATCCAGTAGGGTTGGCTCAATAGCATCGCGTGCGTCTCGGGGACTTGAGGGATTTCACCGTAAGTGGAGCGCAGCATCTCGCCCGGGCCGTGTTTACGGCCCGGTACGAAGACGAGCGCCTGCGCCTCGTTCGGTTCACGGTCACTGTTTTTAGCGAACAGCACCCGACCGTCTGCCGTTGCGTCTCCTACAGCCACCAAGGTATCGCACATAGCATCAGCTCCCGATTTTGAGTGGTTCCGCAGCCAGCGCTGCGCCGATAATGCCCGCGTCGTTCAACGTCGCCGCCGGCACGATGGGGGTATCGACAGTGAGATAGCAACGGAATTTCTCCAATTTCTTGCTGGCGCCGCCGCCGAGGATGATCAGGTCGGGCCAAAGTAACGCCTTCATCGTCTGCAGATATTGGTCGAAGCGTCTGGCCCACACCTCCCAAGAGAGGTCCTCGCGTTTGCGGGCGGAGTCAGCAGCCTGTAACTCGGCATCCTGGCCGTTCATCTCGATGTGACCCAACTCGGTGTTGGGGACGAGCACGCCATCGGTGAAGAGCGCCGTGCCCAGACCCGTGCCGATCGTCACGATCAACACCAGCCCGCCTACGCCCTTACCGGCGCCAAAGCGCATCTCGGCCAAGCCGGCAGCATCCGCGTCGTTGAGCACGCGCACCGGGCAGCCGGTTATCCCCGCAAATAAGTGTTCGATGTTGGTTCCGATCCAACTTTTATCCACATTGGCCGCGGTGCGCGCCACACCGTGCTGGATCGAAGCCGGGAAACAGCAGCCAATCGGTCCCGTCCACGCAAAGTGTTTCGCCAGCTTCTTGACGACTTTCGCCACCTCACCCGGCCTGGCTCCTTCCGGTGTCGCAATCCGATAACGGTCGGCTAAAAATGTCCCCGTGCGCGTCTTGACCGGTGCGCCTTTGATACCCGAGCCGCCAATATCAATACCCAAAATCTCCATCATTCCCCCCAGTAGTCCATAGTCCTGAGTCAGATAGTCTTTAGTCGAACACACTGTAGTGTGGATAGTATAATCCACCTTGCCGAAAATCCAAACACAGCAGATTTTCGACAGCACGCCCCCTCGACGATCTGACTCCTAGACTACAGCCGCGAGTTGGCATTTCCTAAAAATCCTGTAGAATAGTAATCCCGTGAGGAGGTGATCATGGCAACGAAATATATCTTCGTAACGGGTGGTGTGGTCAGTTCTCTCGGGAAGGGCATTATGGCTGCGTCATTGGGCCATATCCTCAAAGCCCGCGGGTTGAGCGTCTCCATCCAAAAATTGGACCCTTATCTGAATGTAGACCCCGGCACGATGGCGCCTTATCAGCACGGCGAAGTGTTCGTCACCGAAGACGGCGCGGAAACCGACCTCGACCTGGGACACTACGAGCGCTTCATCGACGACAATCTCGGCAAGCTCAACAACGTCACCACAGGACAGGTGTACAGCGAGGTGATCGCACGCGAGCGGCGCGGCGACTTCCTGGGCGGCACGATCCAGGTCGTCCCCCACGTCACCAACGAGATCAAACGACGCATCATCCGGGCAGCGCAAGATCTCAAGGCCGACGTCGCCCTGGTGGAAATCGGCGGCACGGTAGGTGACATCGAAGGCCAACCCTACCTGGAAGCCATCCGCCAGATGCGTAAGGATGTAGGGCGCGATAACGTCCTCTACATCCACCTGACGCTGCTGCCCTACTTGAGTTCCAGCGGTGAACTAAAAACCAAGCCCACCCAACACAGCGTCCGCGAACTGCGCGGTATGGGTATCCAGCCGGACATCATCGGGCTGCGCTCGGATTTACCCATCGGCGGCGACATCCGCGCCAAGGTTGCGCTCTTCTGCGACGTGGAACGCGAGGCCGTGATCCCCTTGACGACGGCGAGCAGCATCTACGAGGTGCCGTTGATGCTCGAAGAAGCCGGATTGGGAAATCTCGTCGTCGGGATGCTGCATCTGCACGACAAAACACACCCGCCGGACTTGAGCGGATGGCGAGACGCCATTGCACGTCTCAAACGCGAGAAACCAACGGTGCGCATCGCATTGGTGGGTAAATATGTGGAACTGCACGACGCCTATATGAGCGTCCGCGAAGCATTGATCCACGCCGGGCTGTATCATGGATACAACGTGGAGATCGACTGGGTCCACAGCGAGTCCCTGGAACACGGCGAAAACATGGACCGGCTTCTGCAAGCGGACGGGATCGTCGTGCCGGGTGGATTTGGCTCACGGGGCATCGAAGGCAAAATCCTTGCCGCAGAAATTGCCCGTGAAAATCAGATTCCGTATCTGGGACTGTGTCTGGGGATGCAGGTGATGTGCATCGAATTCGCCCGCCACGTTCTCCAGACCGACGACGTCAACAGCACGGAGTTCAAGCACAAAACTCAGCATCCCGTCATCGCCCTGATGCCGGATCAAGAAGACCTGCTCGATATGGGCGGTACGATGCGCTTGGGACGGTATCCGTGCGAGTTGCAACCAGGGTCGAAGGCCTGCGCCGTGTATGACGTCGCTGAGGTTTACGAGCGCCACCGGCATCGCTTCGAGTTCAACAACGCTTACCGTGAGGTTTTGGGAAAGGCGGGGATGGTGTTCAGCGGCCTGTCGCCGGACAACCGGTTGGTCGAAATCGCCGAACTGCGCGATCACCCATGGATGCTCGGCAGCCAATTTCACCCGGAGTTCAAGTCGCGCCTGCAACGCCCCCACCCGCTCTTCCGGGGGTTTGTGGAAGCGGCGATACGGAGAATCAGCAAAGAGAGAATCGGCGATTCTTTATTCGCTGATTCTTCCATTCGCTGATTCGCTCTATCGCAACGTACTGCACAAGCCACGCAGGAGACCGGAGAGGGCGGCGCGTTTTTCGGCGGACAGTTTCCGGGGAAGCGCGCGCAGCCGTTCGGTCTCCTGAGCCAGTTTTTCGGTAAACCAGACGAAGACCTCCGGGTCGTCCAATGTCAACGCGCCCGGCCCCACCCACACCAGGCGTGGTTCGACCCACACGTCTTCGTTCAATGTGTCGGTGATGTAAGCGTGCAATACGCCCGCGGCTGCCCGCGCCTGCTTACCGGGGTTGTGCTGCATCCGTCGCCAGGTCATCATCGAGCGCCGGTAGAAGTGTTGCTTGGCGTACCGGTAATTGCCCGTGTAGGCCTTCACCTCGAGCGCGAAGATGCCTGGCGGTCCCAGCAACACCATGTCGATGTCTACCTTGCTGCCGGGCAATTTCACGTTGCGGAATAACGTCCAATCATCGCCGAAGCCCAGACGCAACAATCGCGCCACCTCACTCTCTCCAAGTTGCCCGCGACGAAAGTTTTGCTCCTCCTGCCATAATTCGACGAAACGATCGCTCATCCAGAAAAGCGGCAGAAGCAACACCGCTACGAGCGGCCAAAGCCACATCGCCGGTGGCTTCTGGCTGACGAGTTCCATCACGATGAGCACCGTCACAACGAGCAGTCCGGCCCCTAGAAGGACGAGCATAACAGCGGCGACGAGAAGGCTCTTGCGGTAACGGCGCTGCACTTCGTTGACGAGATAGTCAGAGCCTTGGATCACGGGCATCGGGCGCGCCATGCGATCATCGGATGGGCTGCTGGTGCGTCCGGTCTTGGTCGAAGCGCCAACGCGCTCTTCAGATGCTTGGGGCTTTTTGAACCTACGCTCCGGTTGTGAAGACCTTCCGGTGAATTGGGCAGGATCGCTTTGCGGCCTCGTCGTCTGCGACGGCTCAGTCGGCTGCGCAGGCTCGGCCTGAGAAGCCGGTTTCTGTGCAGTGTGTTTGCGCTGTTCTACCTCACGCCGTTCCAAAGCAATGGGTAACATCACACGTGCAGCCTCGCGCAATCGTGCATCTTTCGCATACCAGGCGGCGCGACGCAAATCTTTCACCCGTACCGTACCCGCGTCCACCAACTTACCAAGCGGGCGGTTCAATCGCCGGAAGGGCCATGCCACCAGCCGGGCGTCTTCAGAACTCATCGCCACGTCGGCCAGCCGATGGGTACCGTCCAGAATCACCTGGGATGCCCTACGAACGTCCTCGTTGCGCGCCTCCTGCACCGCCCACTCGAGGTCTTGGCGCGTGAGCCGGTTCTCGTCCAACAACGCGCCTAACGTACGATCTTTCTCCCCGCGCGCAGTAAACGGCCAGACGACCGCCCGCGCGTCTCGCAAGGCCTGAAACTCCGCATCCCAGGCCGGTTCTGTCTCTAAAGTTTCGCCTAGGTCATTGACTTCTGGTGATTCGTCACTTGTAGGCTCAGAGGTATCCTCGGGTTCGACGGCCGGTTGAGGCGCAAAATCGTCCGATAACTCGACGACAGCATCCGGCTCAATCATAGGCAACGGAGCATCGGGGATGACAGAAACCTCGGCAAACTCCGAAGACATATCCTCGATATCGACAGTCTCCGGCAATAACGGGGACTCAAGCGGCGCGGTGATTTGCGCTTCTAACACCGCCAAAGCATCGCGCACGACCGCGTTCTCCGGCGCCAATTGCACTGCACGCCGCAGCGCCGAAAGTGCAATCTTATGATCTGGCGCTAATTCACCCAACACCATCCACGCATCGGCGTCTTCAGGCTTAGCTTGAAGGTACGAGCGCAGGCGCAACAAGGCAGCATCCCGCCTCCCATCACGGGCCAGTTGCAAGACATCGAGTAGGCGCGCGTTCACGTTTTCGAAGCCCCGTCGTGTCCGCTACGCGAGCCGCACGCTAAATTTCTCTACCAGGTGATCCGGGTAGTAAGATTCCTTCGCATGCCGCAGACCCGGGTCGCCCAGGTCTTGCTCACGGTTGATGTACGCCACCTGCCCCTGCCAGCGCTGCTCTGAGAATTGTTGCGTGATCATAGGGTAAATGCCCTTGAATTCCGGATTCGCTTTCTCGATGTGGACGACCGCCGTCGTTTCATTGAGCAACTCACCCAGAGAGAATGCCTGCACTTTCCCATCAATAAGAACGGCTCCGCCATCAAGCTGCAAGGCGTCGAAATTATCGAGCGCATCGCGGATACCGCGAAATTCGTGGAGTAGGCTGATGTCGTCTTCACACAGCCGTTGTTCGCACCACACTTCCGCCAGCGCCAGACAATCATCGGTCAGTGACGGAGTGATCGGCGTATACGTAAAGGCATAGGAACGCAGAAATTGATTGATGTGATTGCGCTTTTTACTGTACTTACGCCCCGCGAGCGAACCCAAATCCTCACTGCGATAGACGTAGTCGAAGTGCGCGCGCGCCGGCTCGATTACGAATTCGTTGCTCCCCTGCAACTCGGCGGCTAAACGCCGGTCAGCGCGCCGGATTGACGGCGCTGCGACGCTCCGGGTTTCACGCAACCAGTACAACAAATCGCGCGCTGCCGCGTCACGCGGCGCCGGGCCAACCGGCTGAAGCGCAAACGGGTCCTCCTCACGGTCGGCAACGATCAACACGCAATTCCCAGCGATAGACCATTGGAAGTTGTAATATTCGCGCCAGATGTATAAATTAATAAACGTTAATTCAGAAGTGTCCGATTGGTACTGCCACAACCGGTCATGCAGTGTATCACGATCTTCAAGAGCCAATGGCTTGAAGTCTGGGAACGTTGGGTACGTCGTCATAGATTGATTTCGCCTCCTAAAAAATAGTCAGGTTGTCAGTAGTCAAATAGTCGTTAGTCATATAGCTATGTGTCACACCGGCGTCTATTATGCGCTTCACGGATATTATACCGGAAAAGCGCGTAGACGGGATCCGCCCCGACTTATTGCCTGGCGTTTTCCGCCAGCAACCAATCATACAATGTCGCATAATCCGTGATTGCCAGGTCCGGTTGCGCCTCGTGTGGCTCGCTACCAAAGAAGCATGTGCGGATACCGGCGCGCCGTCCGGCCACGATATCCAGGTCGCGGTCACCGATCAGGAGGCATTGGTTGCGATCCAGTGCATAACGCGCGATCAGGACATTCAGCGACTCAGGATCGGGCTTGCGCGGGTACGGATCCTCTTTGCCGATGTAATCCGCGAAATAACGCATCAGGCTGTGGGTTTCCAACAGCACTTCCAGTGAAGCCTTAACCCGGTGCGTCACGATAAAATTCCGCCCGCCGATCTCGCACATGTAGCGACAAACCTGTTCCACGCCAGGGAATGGCGGTTGATACTGCGCGCCGATATTATCATAAGCGCGCTCAAAATGCTGCCTGAAGGCATCTTGATCGATAGAGAACTCGTCCGCCAGCGTGCGTAGCCCAAAAGACGTCGAACGCTTGAACAACGCCATCACATGCTCCGGCGGCGCTTCTTTGCCAAAATCCCTCAACGCCACCCGGCACGCCTCCATCACCGCCGGATACGTGTCGAACAGCGTGCCGCCTGCGTCCCAGATCAGATACTTGATCATGTCATCTCTACCAACAACCGTATGCCTATTATAGCAGAGCCAGAGGGTTTCGGAAAACGATGGTGGCCGTTGGAGCGAAAACGCCAGGGGCACAGCAACCCTGGCGTTTTCGGTTCACCCAACTAACAAACCCGCCCCCGAGACGAGGGCGGTGACGACAAGCTGGATGGAGGCAGGAGCAACAAAGGCTGAGCGCTGATGGCTGAAAGCCGACTCCTAAAAGCCCTCGAGCCTGCTCAAATCCACAATCCCTTCCGCCAGCCCCGCGATGCGCTGCAACAGCGCCAGGCGCGCTTTCCGCAGTGCGGGGTCTTTGTCCATCACCAACACCTCGTTGAAGAATGCTTGGATAAACGGCACGAGCGGCATAAAGGCTGTGAGGAAGCTATCCACGTCACTTTCGGGGCTGACGGCGGATTCGGTAGCACAGAGCGCCTTGTAAAGCGCCTGCTCGGCGGGTTCGCGCAGCAGTGATGCATCCAGCGTGAAGTGCGGCTGGTCGCGGGTGATGCGCACGCAGCGCGCGTAGTTGTCGAGCAAGACGCTCCAACCGTCTTTGGCGACCCAGGCGGTGAGTTGTTGTGCGGCCTCGCGGGCCAAAACGGGATTCTCGCCCCGCGCCGCCAGCGCCGCCTCGACCACGTCGAAAGCCAGGCCGGTTTCGCGCAGCATCACCTGAAGCCGCCCGATGATGAAATCTACGGCAGCGTCGAGGCTCTCGGGCGACACGTCCACCGGCAGCGCGCGAGCAGCCTCTTCCAACGCCGCCCGCGTGGAGAACGGTAACTGGCGCTCCAACAAAATCTGCACGACGCCCGCCGCGGCCCGTCGCAAGCCGTAGGGATCCGCCGACCCCGTCGGCGCGAGGCCCACGGCGAAAAGGCCTGCCAGGCTGTCCAGCCGGTCCGCCAGCGCCAGCGCGACGCCCGGCGCGCTCTCGGGCAACTTGTCACCCGCCGAACGCGGCAGGTAATGCTCGAAGATCGCCTGCGCGACCGCCGCCGGTTCACCGGAGCGCTTGGCGTACTCACGGCCCATAATGCCCTGCAAGCTCGTCATATCGACGACAATATGCGTGGCAAGGTCGGCCTTCGCCAGATACGCGGCGCGTGCCAACGTGTCCATGTCTTCGGCGGACAGGCGCAAGTGCTCGCCCACCCACGGCACGAGTTTCTCCAGCCGCTCGGATTTCTGCAACATCGAACCCAGGTCCATTTGGAAGGTCAGTTTCGCCAAACCGTCACGGTAGTCCGCCAGCGGACGGCGGCAATCCAGGTTATAGAAAAACTCCGCGTCGGCGTAACGAGCGCGGATAACGTCCTCGTTGCCCTGGCGCACCAAATCCAGATGCTCGCTGCCGCCGTTGCGGACGGCGACGAAGTGCGCCATAATGCGCCCGCGCGCGTCGAACACGGGGAAGTAACGCTGGTGCTTCTTCATCACGGCGATGAGCACATCCTGCGGGAGCGTGAGGTAGCGTTTATCGAACGAGCCAAGCAGCGCCGTGGGCACTTCGACCAGATTGGTCACTTCCTCCAACAGCGCCGGATCGTCGGGGATTTGCCCGCCGACCTCAGCGGCGATGGCCTGCACCTGGCGCAGAATTTCCGCCTTGCGCGCGTCCTGATCGACAAGAATACCGTAGGAATTCAACGTTGGGCGGTAGTCGGTCGCCGCACCGAGCGCCACTTCGGGCGACCCCGCCGGGCGCGGTCCACGGGTGACGCGCCCGCTCTGCAAGCCCGCGTAGGTGAAGGGGACTTCGTCCTCGCCCAGGAGCGCCAACAACCAGCGAATAGGCCGGCTGAACGCGACGCCGGTCTCGTTCCAGCGCATCGCGCGGGGAAAGCGCAACTTGGCGATCCAGTCGGGCAAAAGGTCTGGCAGCACCTCGGCGGCGGGACGTCCGGGGATGTGTTGGGTGACGAAGATGTACGCCCCACCCTCCGTCTCGCGGACGACCAGATCCGCCACGTCCACGCCCTTCGAACGGGCAAAGCCCTGCGCGGCGCGTGTGAGATTTCCGTCTGCATCGAAAGCGGCACTGGCGGGGGGGCCTTTGATCTCCAGCGTCTCATCAGTCTGCCTGAGCGCCATATCCGCCACGTAGACCACCAGGCGGCGCGGCGTGCCCCAGATGTGAACGTCGCCGTGGGCCAGCTTCGCCGCGTCGAGGGCGGCGGGGACCAACTCACGCCATTGCGCCAGCGCGCCGGTCAGGTGCGTGGCAGGCAACTCTTCCACGCCCAGCTCGAAGAGGAACGACGCGCATCCCTGAACGGGAGCGGTTTGTACCGACGGCGGTGTTTTATCCTGTAGCGGCAGGTGCATCAACGCGCCCGGCGAGGCCGAGGCCGACGTGAGTCCGGGGCGCTTTTCCCACGGGAAGCCGGCCCGGTCGCGCTGCGCCAGGTACGCTTCGGCGACCTGCCGCGACAAATCGCGCATCCGCTTGAAGAAGACGGCGCGCTCCGTCACGCCGACCGTCCCACGCGAGTCGAGCAGGTTGAAGGCGTGCGAGCAGCGCAGGATGTAGTCGAGCGACGGCACGACCAGCCCGTGAGCGAGGTTGAGCAGCGCCTCTTTCTCGAACAGGTCGTACATCGCCTGCACGCGGTCGATGTCGGCGTATTCAAATTCATAGCGGCAGTGATCGACTTCCTGATCAGCCAAAATCTCGCCGTAGGTGTGGTGGTCGTCCCAGGCGATGTCCCACACAGAACGCACGTTTTGGAGGTACATCACGATGCGTTCCAGGCCATAGGTCAACTCGACGGAGGGTATTTCCAGGTTGATGCCGCCAGCCTGCTGGAAGTACGTGTATTGCGTGATCTCCTGCCCGTCCAGCCAGACCTCCCACCCCAAGCCCCACGCGCCGAGCGCCGGGCTTTCCCAGTTATCCTCGACAAAGCGGATGTCGTGTTCCTCGCGGCGGATGCCAATGGCTTCCAGGCTCTTGAGGTAGCGTTCCTGCGGATCGCCGGGATCAGGCTTGAGGATGACCTGCAACTGGGTGTGCATCTGCATCCGGTTGGGGTTTTCGGCGTAGCGCCCATCGTCGGGGCGGTACGACGGCTCGATATAGACCACGTTCCAGGGTTCCGGCCCCAGGACGCGGAGGAAGGTCGCCGGGTTCATCGTGCCCGCGCCGACCTTTTCGCTATACGGCAGCCAGAGCAGCGCGCCCTGATCGGACCAGTAGCGTTGTAAACGGAGAAGGACTTCTTGAAATGTCAGCATACGTGATTCACCTCAGATAATGTCAATAAATTGAAATGTCAACGGATTCAACGGATTTTAACGGATTTTTGTCTGCGCGCCAATGAACAGAATTCTATCAGCAGATTGAGTAGATTTTTGGACTAATCTGCTGAATCTGCTCAATCTGCTGACAAAAATAAAGTCTGGCGCGTTCGCTTCACCAGAACGGTTGCAAGGCGCGATAATCGAGGAGGATGATACCCTCTTCTGCCACGATGTCTTTGGCCTGCTGCGACGTCCAGAAATCGCAGTCCGCCTGGCGGGAGCGGTTGTCGCCGGGTTCGATCGCCAGCAATTCCGGCGTGTCGAGTCCCGGATGGATCGCCCACTCGCTCAATCCGGCGGGTAATGCGCGCAGCAGCTCGGCATAACGCGCGGGTTTGGTGCGCGGATCAAGGAGATAACTGTCCAAAAAATCATGATCGTTGCTGGGCAAACCCTGGCTTTGCACCTTTTCGATCCAGGAGCGCCCGGCAACGCGCAGCGCCAGCCTATACTCGCGCGCCAACCTCAGCATCACGTCGAAAACTTCAGGTTTGCGGTCGATGCGCAGCGAATGCCAATCCAGGTGTGTGGGTTTGAGATTTGCTGCCAGCACGGTCTCGATTTGCGCCCTGAATTCAATTTCCAGTTCATCCAGGCTGACCTGCGCGAAAAACTCGGACATCCGGTCGAAGGTGTAGAAATAGCCGGTTTCATCGATCAGGGTCGGAACCTTTTCTCTGGCTGTCACCGGTCCCCAACGATAGTCGGCCCCATCGCAAATCGCGGTGAGATGCACGCCGAAGGGAATGTCGGGATGCTGTGCCAGGAAACGCATCGCGTGCAACGCCCAGGGACAGGATACCATCAACGTCGTAGAGCGCACCACACCGGCCTCCAACACACGCATAATCGCCGCGTTGACCGCGTGACACATCCCGAAATCGTCGGCATTGAGAATCAACAGACGCGCGTCGGGCGGGTATCCTAACAGGTGGTTTGTTTGACCTTCGCTCAATTTGCTGTTTTAGATATAGGGAACAATTCACTTGCGGGCTTTACCTACCGAAATACGCCTTGCTCGCACGTGTATGAAATGATGAGAGCCTACGACGAAGCCTACCAGGAAACCGACATAACGTAAGGATTCCGCGATAGGAGCAACAATCCCACTCATGGCCGGCGTATGTGCAGATAGCAAGTCAGAGACTCGGATATAGGCAAACACAATCGCCACAACCAATATCAAAGCGAGCAGACTTAAGCGGATAACCTGTTTGGGCCTAATAAAGAGTCCTAGCGCCAAGCCCAGCACCCCACCGAATAATACGGCAATGAGCATTTTCAACGTGATGAAAAAACCAACGGCCCAGGTCATTTGTTTGAATATACTCAGGACTCCAGTCAAGGCCAAACTGGCTATGGAGACAACCACCAAGCTGAGAGCTAACAGGGAGCACGCATCACGCAACTTCTCGGCTGTTTCTCGCTTCATGGTAGCTCTCCCGCGCTCTTTCGCTATGCACTCCGCCTAACTCGGCTTTTGAACGACATCCCAGGTCACACTCTGCACCAGCTGCGCCTGCGCTTCCGGTATCTCAACCAGCGCCTCGCCGCCCGCCGTTGTGAGCTTCGCCGGCAGGCCCACGGGACTTTCGCCGAAGAACGTCGCGTAGAAGACGCACGCCGCCAGATAGGAACCGAGCGGCGTGGGGTGGCTCTTGTCCTCGGTGTGCAGCGCCAGCGACGGGTCGGCGGCGAGCGCAGCCTCCCACGCCAGGCCCACGGGAGCGACACGCGCGCCGATTTCGTGCGCGATCACGGCGTAGACGCGCGCCAGACCGGCTTGCATCTCCGGGAAGTGCTGGCGCGCCCACGTCATAAAGAGCACGGTCTGCGCGCCGGTCACGGCGATGCGCGATTGCAGGGCCGCCGCTGCCATAGCCATTTTCGGCATGTCCTGAATCGGGCGGATGCTGTGCTCTTGCAGCACCACGAAGTCCCACGCCTCATACAGCGCCGCGAGGGTGGCTTCGTTCTGCGCGTGCCATTCGAGCGTCACCCCACCGGCTGTGACCTGGTGAACCTCCACGTGCTTTTCGCCGGCCGCCGCCAACTGTGCCAGCATTATGGGCAGTTCATTGCAATAAGTGTAGCTGTTGCCGATGAAGAGAATACGTTGCGTAACCATATCAATACCGTTCCCAGTGAATGACCTCTTCGAGCGACTTCTTCTCTTTGGTGGGCCACTCAACCGGCACGCCGACCGGCACCAGCGTCATCAGCCGCTTCTCCGCCGGGACGCCGAGTAGGGCTTTGAAGGCGTCTTCGTTGCGGAGCGTGTAGCCTTCGAGCCAGCACGAGCCGTAACCGAGGGCGGTGGCGGCGAGGAGCATATTCTGCACGGCGGCGGCCCCATCCTCCACCCACCAGCGGGATTCCGGGTCCATCACTACGGCGATAATCGCAGCAGCTTTCTCCATCCACTGCGAAGCGGTTTTCAACTGGTCGATCATCCCCCGGTCGGTAACGACGATGAAGTCCCACGGCTGTTTGTTACTGCCGGTCGCGGCGAGTCGTCCGGCATCTACGATCTTTTCCAAATCCTCAAGCGGGATCGCCTCCCCCGTGAACGCCCGCACACTGCGCCGGGTGCGAATAGCTTCAAAAACGTCCATCTGTGACCTCCTTCGAAAATAAACTGGTTTAAGCCGCCACCGTACTGAAGGTAATCTGTACAGTAGCGCCGGTAAGCTTCTCCAATTGGCGAGTCAGATAACTGACTTTGGCTTCTTTGTTGCGTTGATC